>Ga0209426_1000428_pt1 | contig 45354 bp, 35 predicted proteins | sample Deesub1362B_J571_FD_187697 | JGI IMG/M metagenome (GOLD analysis project Ga0209426, IMG submission 187697) | Deep oceanic, basalt-hosted subsurface ecosystem from Juan de Fuca Ridge flank, Pacific Ocean, CORK Borehole 1362B_J2.571 (SPAdes)... ...
GCCCCCACCAGTTCATTGCCAAGGTAGCAGTCATACGTATCCCTCTCCCAGCTTAGAATTCTGCTGTGGATGTACACCGAGAGTAAGGTCAGGGTTAGAGACACAATGGTAAAGAGCACAAGAATCTTCTTCCTAGTTGTGGAGTAGATTTCCTCAGCCTTTACATAACTCTCCTCCACCTGTATCAGCTTCTCCCCCTCACTGTGGAGCTGGTAAAGCTCTTTAGCTCTGGCGAGGCTTATTCTGGCTTCTCTCGCCAGAGAGTAGGCGTCCATAAATCCAGGGAAGTCGTCGCTAAGCTCCTGTGCGCGCGTGAGCAAATCCAAGGCCTCGCTCAAGTAACCTTCCGCTTCCACCATGTCGGCGATATACTTCTCCTCAAGGCTTTGCTTCCTCACCTCTAGGCTCTTCGCCTGCAGAGCATCTGCCGCCTCGTAGCTGGCTATAGCGAGATCAAGGTTTGCCAGCTTAGCTCGCGTGCTCTCTGCCTTCTCCGCCCTGTCCTCGAAGATTAAACCCTGAGAGAGAAGGAAGCTTTCCCTTCCATGCTCAGCCGCCTGCACTGCATCCTGGGCGAGAATCCCCAGACCGGAGCTGGAGAAGCGCATCGCAGAGATAAACTTCTCAGACTCGATTGCCCTAGCTATGCCCTCCCTCTGCGATCCCATCTCCGCGCTGCCCACGAGGAGGTAGGCATTGTGCATAGCTTTGAGGTACTCGAGGGATGAAGAGGCAAAGTTTACAAGCTCCTTGCTGCATGCGGCACGTTCCTGGGAATAAAGCAGAAGCAGCGCATCCTGCTTCACCTGGGCAAGCTCCGAATACGCTGCGAAGGCTGGAGAGGTGAATCCCCGAAGCTCCGCGAGTACTGCAGAGCACTCCTGAGCATGAGCCGCAGGGAGCAGCATGAGCTCAAGGGATAGGAGAAGCATCAGCCTCGTGTTCATGCAATAATGTTTTATATTTGACCTTAGTAATTAAATATAAAAGCAGAATTTAACGATGTTAAGGTGAAAACATGCCCTACGCGTTTATCGGTGTTGGACAGTGTGGCGGAGCAATAATAGATGCTGCTTTTTACGACGAGATGATGTTCAAGATAGCGGTGCCAATAGCAATAAACTCCGCCACGCTGGACCTTCAAACTTTGAAAAACCTTAAGCGGGAGCACTGGATTGGCATGTCCCGCGATAGGGGGTTCATACCGGGCACTCTGCAGGGGTTCGAGCACTTTGTGAGCGGAGGCTATGGTAAGAACCGCGCTAAGGCGGAAGAAGATGCGATGCGCTTCAGGGATAACCTGAAGGAGGTGATTCTGGATAAGGTAAAGGTGGCTGAGGGGGAGGGCTCTGGAATAGGCGTTCCCGTCGCCTTTGTTGCCTTTGCATTAGGCGGGGGCACAGGGAGCGGCGCTGGTCCAGTGGTTGCCAGCGTGCTTAAGGAGATGGGTATCCCGGTTATCGCCGTAGTTGTTTTGCCAGCCACCCATGAAGGCGGGCTAACAGCGAAAAATGCTGTGGAGAGCTTAAACCTGCTGATAGAACACGTGGACTCCGTGATTCTGGTGGACAACCAGAAGCTGGCTTATGCCGAAAGCGCCGAGAGTCTGTTCCAGAGGTACAATGAATACGTGGCGAGAAGCATTCGCGACATTCTGATAGGCACGGTGATAGAGCGTGTGGACCCGTCGCAGTACGAGGGCTACGCTCCGGTGATCGACCTCAAGGACATGATAGCCGCAACCAGCTTCTCCTTTGGGAAGCGCACCCGGCCTGGCTTCGCCGCCCTGGGCAGAGCTTCTGAACGCACTCGCAATTTTCTGCACTACATCTTCCCCTTCGGCGGGTATAAGGAGATAGATGTGATCTCCCTCCTGTACAGGAGCTTTATGAAGCTAACCTTAGCGGACGTAAGACCTGAGCACGCGGAGAAGAACCTCGTGCTGCTCCGCATCCCCCCGGTTTATCTAACAAAGCGAGGAAGGATAAACACCAGCATGGCAAAGCAGGTGATGGAGGAGCATTCCCGCCTTGGAGAGACCCACTTCGGCGTGGCCCTGACAAAGCGAAACCTAGCGACGGCGACAGTGCTTCTTACATACCGTCCCAATCAGATATCCCGGCTTAAAACGCTGAGCCAGCTCGCAAGCCAGTACAAGGACATCTCCCTTCGAGTGCTTGAGGAATACGAGAAGGACTTCCTTGAGAGCGAGGCGTAAAGATGAACGAATACGTGATAACCGCACTTGTCGTTCTAGCCACACTAGGTGCAGGCTTGTTCCTGCTTTTAACCTTTGGGATTAGCTTTGTCTCCTATATCGCCGTGGGGGTGATCCTAAGCGTGCTTTTCGCCAGCCTAATATACACCTGGTGGAAGAGCAAGACCGACAAGACGGTGGTGCTTCTGAAGATTGAAATTCTGAACAAGATGAGGAGCAGCCTGGACAGGCTTGAGGAAAACATCAAGGAAGCCTCCGAGTTTATCGATATTGAGCCATTTATGAGGGACCTGGAGAGGATAAGGAAGGATCTTATATCAAAAGGATTCTTTACGAAGGACTTTGAGGTAAATGAGAAGAAGATTGAAAAGGTGACCTTAACAGCGATTGAGCTGGAGAGCAGGAAGGTTGAGCAGCAACTGCGAAGCCTGGAGTCGCTGGCAGCGGCGAGCTACATCGAAGCTGCGGCGAAGCGCCTGGGGGAGCTATTGAGCGCCGCACGCACGCTGGTAGAGAGTGGATTCTCTGTGAGTGAGGAGTATGAAGAACTCCGACGAATAGTAAATATGCCTTCCGCCAGTCTGGCTGAGCTTCTGGAGAAACGCAAGCGTGGCGAGGAGGAATATCTTCGCATAGTGGACAAGTGTATCAGCGAGGCAGAGTTTCTGCTTGATACCGCAGAAAACATAGCCGACGTGGCACACCTCAGAGAGGAGCTGGAGATAGTTAAAGAGCACAAGCACAGTGTGGAGGTCGTACACAGACTTCAGCGCGTGAGAAGCGAGGCTTCAAGCTACCTCACAAAACCTTTCCTTCAGGCAAAGAAGGAAATTGTGAGCTATCTTGACAAAGTTCTGAGCTTCAGCAGTGGATTTGAAAGAGAAGAGCACGCGATTCGTGTCTTGAAGGATAAGGCGCTTGGTTACGTGGACCCCGGCTACCTGGCAGAGTTCGCCGCAATTAAAGAAGAAGCCAAGAGGCTAACCCTCGAGCTGGCTCGTGCACTTGCAAGGGAGGTCGTAGCCCTGGAAGAGGAGCTGAAAGAGCTGGGCATGAGAAAGATCAGGAGAAAGGGGGTTGAGAGGCATGTCTCAAAGCTCGACCCCAGGAAGGAGTTTGCAGAATTTGCAAAGGAAGCAATAGAGGTGCTCAGAACCCTGGCTGGCGAGTACAACACAAAGTATATGACTGTGAAGATAGCAAAGAACTACCCTGCGATAGAGAAGATTATAGCACAGAAGCTGGCGGAGAAGGGTGAAGTTTCTGCAGAAGAGCTTAAGGTGCGCTATGCCCAGGAGTTCCTCAAGCGCTACAGCGAGGCACATCCAGAGGTTAAGTTTGAGAAGAATGCATTAAAGCTAAAAGGTTGAAAGCATGCACGCTACGAGATGGGGCATAATAGCGAGTGGACAAGGAGCAAACCGCATCGCATTTCTCTACTATGCGAGGTATAAAAACCCCAGTATCGCGGACAGGGTGCTTCTCCTTAACACCACCCCGGCGGATGTGAAGCCTGAGTCGCCACTTGAGCAGATCTTCGCCAGCAACCCGGAACTTAGGGAGGAGTACGAGAAGATAAAGCGCGAGCGCGTTTGCATCTTTGGCAGGGCGCCGAGTGGCGCGGGCAATAACTGGGTGCTTGGCGAAAGGGAGGCGATAGAGGACTACGACAACATTCGCAGGTACATCGCAAATTTAAAGCTTCGCAGCAGCGATGTGCTTCTGGGCATTGCGACTCTGGGGGGAGGCACCGGCAATGGTTCGCTCCCCTACATCATACACAGGGTCAGGAAGAACCCGGGGGCAGGGATGGAGAGGATAAATAACTTCCTGGCTCTCGGAATACTCCCATACGACTTTGAGGCTCCCCAGAGGCATTTCAACACCATCTGCGGCCTCTCGAGGCTATTGCGCTATAACGGGGAGCAGAACGCGGCGCTTGTAATTCTGGTGGACAACTCCCAGGTGGAGCGCGTTCTCGGCATAAAGCGGGGGCAAAAAGAGGAGCGCTACCAGAGGATAAACCAGGAGATTATAAACACGATACACATGCTCATCGCACCCAGCAGCTACGCTTCTCGCGCTACGATTGATATTGCAGACTACTACCAGCTTCCCAGCAACCTTGGCATGATTCACTTCACCCCTTGCTTGAGCCTGGGAAATGATCCGGATGTACTAAGCCTGGACGCGATCCTGGAGAGCGCGTCAAGCAATGCAATGGTCCCCTTAGATAAGGGCACAGCTACAATGGCGTACATAGTGGTCATCGCCCCCGAAGAGAAGGTAGCTAACGGGGAGATCACCCAGGAGGACTTGGAGGACATCTCGAGGGAGTGGGCAGCCAAGCACCTAGCGGGAAGCCGAGGGGGAATTCTAAGGTACACCAGCCTAATCGCCTCCCCCGAGAGCAAGAGCGTGGACGCCATGATTCTCCTGGGCGGCTTCAGCCTGCGCAGAATAATGGAGAAGAGCCTGGTGAAGTACTACGATTTTAAAGATTCCCTCAGTGAGGGCAGTGATGAGAGGTCCCGCATAGAGCTTGAGAGGGTGGAGAAGCTAGAAAAGCAGCTAAAGGAGTACATCGCCCTGACAGAGGAGAAGATAGCGAGGTTAGAGGGTAAAAGGAGGAAAGCAAAAACAGAACTGAGAAAGTGGGGCTTCTCCTCCTAGCTTAGAATGTTCTTTATCTTTTCTTTCACTGTGGGGGCCACGCCCACAAATACCACTTTCACATCTTTACCCGCGAACTCCCTGAGGTACGCCTCTGTAGCTTGTGGCAGAGTTTCGCCCCTTACGTAAAGTATGGGCGCCTCATAAAGCGAAGCGACTATTGCACCATCCTGCCTGGGATTCCAGCCGTCCTGGATTACTATAACTTTAATATCTCTTTTAACCCCCTTTGTCGCCTGCGCCACCCTTATTGAGGTCTCCACCCTGGTTGTGCCATATATACGGGTGACCTCCGCAAGGGTGCTGAGCTCTTTTTCAACCTCCTGCGATATCGCCTTTGGGCCGCCGATAATTATTATCCTTTTCACTGCAAGACGTTTTATCACCTGTTTTACTTCCTCTGGGGCTGTGTGGGGCTCTACCAGGAGGAGTGGGATATTCCTCGCCTTTGCATAGGCAATGGCTGCATACGCATCTGCCTCTATGTCCCCCCTTGCCACGACAGCATAGTTAGAGAAGGTGAAGGTGGCTCCAACCTTATCTGCAATCGCTTCGTATACGTTCTTCCCATACTCTCCGGCATAGCCTCCAAGCCTGCTGTCAACCACCTCCATACCAGTGGCAGGAAATATATTATTTTGCTTAAGGGCAAGCAGAGCAGCGCTCAAGGCAGGGCTGAGTGTGTAAACCCTGCCCTTCACATCAAAGTAGTCAAGAATATCGAGCATAAGCTCGGGAGTTAGCTCTGAGAATTTTTCCACCAGCGGGTCGCTCTTTTGGGCGCCCCCTCCACCTCCTGCAGGGGGAGGAGGTAGAACCTGCGTCGAGGTGAAGAACGCCGCCATCGCAGGCAGGAAGTCCTTATTCAGAGAGTTTATAACATAGGGGTTATCACCCACACCATCACCATTATTATCCTCACCTTCATAATTGCTCCAGTAGTTTCCTACGCTTATGTTCCAGTAATTTAGGCTATTATCCACAATCGCCTGTACATTGTTTGACACAAAATCGTTCTTGTATATCGTGTTCTGCTTTGAGCTCTCTAGATAAAGGCCAACCTGAGAGGAAGATATAACGTTTTCTGTGATTTCATTGCTATCTGAGTTTATTAACTCGATGCCCTCTTTAGGTCCAGATATTGTGGATGCCTTTATTATGTTGCTATTGGAGCTATCAAGAACAATTGCAACGTCTCCACCGCTGAGGCTTAACTGAGAAAGGGTGTTGCCATGAGAATTCACAAAGTAAAAACCACTTGCAGTACTCTGAGGGGTTGAGGTTACCTTCCTAAAGATGCTATTAAGGGAACCCGTAGCTGTTACTCCTGCAACAGATGGAGATTTGACAACAGAATCCTCCACAGTTACAGAGGAGGAATTTCTTATGTCAATTCCGAAGGATGGCGAATTTATATTCAAATTTTTAAGAGATATTGATGAGGAATCAGTAATTCTTATTCCATAGAAGCAGTTATCAAGGCTAGCGTCAGAGAGAGTTACTGACTCAGAACCTTCTATCTCGAAGCATGCCTGATTTTCACCTGATACCCGAATATTCTTTATTGTTACTGCACTGGTGGATATTATGTAAAATACTGGCAGCTTTCCTGTTTCTGGAGAGATAACCACATCTCCCTCACCTGTTATGGTGAGGCTTTTATTCACCACCACATTGTCGGTGTAGCTTCCCGCCTTTACAGTTATCGTCTCACCATCAGGTGAGGAAGCAACAGCCTCTGAGAGCTTGGTATAGTCACAGCCTGAAGAACAGACCGTTACCGAAAATCCAATGGAAGGGAGAGCGATAAGAACAATAACTGCCAATAAATAGGGTCTCATGACATCACCTTAATCTCAATTATTTTTAACAAAAAAAATATTTTACAAATCTATATAAGAAATTTTTAAAGGGTTAATGTATACTTAGTATATTTGTGAGCATGCTGGAGATTCTTCCTGTTGGTGAAGTTCAGTATTTCTGGCTTGAATATCTCAGATATGAACTGGAGGAGTATTTTGGGGATGTGACAATTTCGCCGCCAATTGAAGTTCCCCTCAGTTTTAATGAAAGAGGCCAGGTGCTGGCAGACCACCTTCTTGATTACCTGAACAACTACCCGGCGTGTGCAGAGAAGGTGCTGGCTGTAATCAACAGGGATATAACAGTCAGAGGTGTGGATTACATCTTTGGGCTCGCGGCGCTGGGCGGGAGGTGTGCTGTCATCTCCCCGGTGCGTCTCAGGGAAGTGTACTACAACAGGGAGTGCGACTATGAGCTTTTTCTGGAGAGGCTCCTGAAAGAGGCACTTCACGAACTGGGGCATACGCTTGGTTTAACCCACTGCAGCAATGAGAGCTGCAATATGAAATTCTCCAGCACAGTTTATGAGATTGATAGAAAATCCATCCTTTTCTGTGATGACTGCCTTAATACGGTCTTTGGATATGCAAAATCCCAAGATACCAAGATTTATGCCGCCAATGGTGAGGGGGATAAAAATTTGATGAGAACCATACTGGATAGACTGAAAAAGATTCAAAAGAGAAAATAAACCACTTCTTTATGCTTAAAGTATATTTAAATATTTTTTATAATAACTCGAAAAATTTTTATATTACCTTCAAAATTTTATTTCTGGTGATGTACATGTACAGACCAGAGGACAGAAAGAGACTTATACTGGTGCTGGGGCTTTTGAGCCTGGTGCTGTTAGTGATGCCATCAGCGAGTGCTAAGTTTACAGGGCAGCACGAATTTTTAGCAGGAAGTGAGGTGCAGTGTACAAAATGTCACCCAAGTGTTGGAACTGAACTTCAGTCACATACGACACACAATTTCTCAGTTTCCGGCTATACCGACGGTGCCTGCAGGGTTTGTCACATAATACGAATTTCTGGTAGCAGCCTTGAGAACCTCTATCAGCAGAACTCCACAGAAGAATACCACGCTGCAGCTTTGATAGAGTGCACCTACTGCCACGGGGATAATGCGGGAGGTTCTACAGGCTACGGTACCTCTCCAATACCCGGAGCCAACGTAACTCAGGAGTTCGAGAACAGCAACATCGAAGCCCATATACCGCTCTACAACAGGGCTAAACAGGGTGGCAGCACAGACTTCCTCAGGGGTGCCAACGAAGCTTGCATAGCCTGCCACACCGCCGCCGCTGAGGTGAATGTTATAGAGCCTGCGGTAGCATTGCAGGTAAATGCAACCCTCAGAAACGCCAGTAACTGCAACATTGACTGCTACGAAAGCGCAAGTGGCATAGGCAACAGCACCTTCAAGTGGGAGATAAAGATAGAGGTCAACCAGACTATTAGTTAAGTATCTCCCCCTTTTCTATTTTATTTTTTGTAACTGATGCATATATCAATACCCATTGCAAACGACTTGTTTTCCAGCACTACCTGCTAAACATGACGCTCCTGTTGCAGTCTTATCCTTGCAGCGCTCTTGTAGGTGTGACCTCATAGCTCCACCGCATGCCTGATTATCCATCACATCTTCTTGTCACTGCGCTTGACCCACACAACAGCCATCGGTCAAGCGAAATAATTTCCATACTCTACAAATTTTATGCTTGTATATCTCTCACTGAGTCCTCTTATTTGTATTATTCACTTCTGTCAAACTCAATCACTTGCTGGTCTAAATCTAAACCAAGAGCTTTCTCCTCTTAAAACCCCATCCAATCAGCACATCCTACGATAACTAAGCTGCCTTTTTCCTACTGAATATCAGAAGTGGTATGAGGGATATAAGAACAATAACGCCAGGACCACAGATTCCCTTCGTATTTTTATCTGGCACTTGAACCTCAGATTCCTCCTGCTCCGTAGCTGTTGTTTTTTCATTTATCTCAACATATACTTCCGACTTATTTTCTACATCAGCAGCAGAACCACTCTTTTCCGCACCCTGAGTATTTGACCCCATAGGAAAACCAAACATCGGGAAGTCATCAAATTTTCTTTCTTTTTTCAGCTCTACGCCTTCAGCATTTTCCTCAACATAACCCTCTTCACCCGTCACAACAAAGTAGCTGAAGGTTTCCACTTCCGCCTCGTAGATATAGTGTTCATCATCTCCACCAATCTTTTTGGCTGGGGATTCTTCCCATTTGGCGGCATGGTAATGGAGCAGCTTCACTTTATTGGGATTGATATCGTTCTCCTTCAACCACCCCTTTTTCACCTTAAACTTTATTTTAGCTTTCTCAATCGCCTTCGTGCTGAAATCTGCTTTAAATGCCAAATATATCTTATCAGCCGGTGGCTTTTCAATATATTCAGGAAGTTCATCCAAAAACTCTATAGTGATTTTCGCATAGTACAGGTCAACCTTCGGTTTTACTGCTATCTCCTCGATATCCTGCTTTTCAATCATTATAAAAGTATACCTGCCTTTATTTGCTTCTTTTATCATCTTCTCTATTCTGTTTTTATTCGTTTCGCCTCCACCGCCGCCTCCCGCAGGAGGTGTCTGCTTTTCCTCTACCAAGGTGGTTACTGTAATGTTACTCCAGTTACCCCTGTTTCCAGCAGCGTCGAAGGTGCGGAGGGAGATATTGTAAGTTGTAGCTGGAAGAAGTCCTTCAATATTAAAGGATGTAAATGTGAAGTTAAGAGTTGCATTGAATTCGCCATTAACCCAAACCTCCACCCCTGCAAAATCAACATCCTCGGGATTTGTCCAGTTGAGGAGAATGCTTCTAACTCCCGGGGTGGCTGTGAGGTTGCCCACATCGCCAGGAGGCGTGGTGTCCACGGTGAAGTAAACCTCATCATAGGCGAGATTGCCTGCCCTATCCAGAGCGTAAACCACAATGTGGTTTATTCCTTCCTGTGCAGTTATTGTGGTGCTGTTGGGAGTGAAGGTAGCATTGCTGGCGTCATTGAGGCTGTAGGTCCAGGCGGAAATGCCCTCATTCGCAGTGACGTTTAAAGGTATCTCTTTCGCGGTATAGGTTCTGTTCAGAGGGGAGGTTATATTTACCACTGGAGGCGTGACGTCAAGGGCTGCGTAGGTTTTCCTCAGATCCTCCACGTTGCCGGCATTGTCTACGCTGTAGTACTCAATGGTGTGATTCCCTTCTGTGGTTATATTAACCGTTGTACCGTTTACCCAGATTTGATTGTCCAGCTTATAGCTTGTGTAGGCGACACCGCTGAGGTTATCCTGTGCGATGAGGTTGACCACAAACTCTGCGTTCTGCCAGCCCTCGGGAGAGTCGTCCGTGGTGATGGGTGGCTGGGTATCCACATAGAAGTAAACCTGAGCATGGCTGAGATTGCCAGCGGTGGAGTTCGCCCATATTTCAAGGAGGTAGTAGCCATCGCCAGAGGTTATGGTTATGTTTTCCGGAGGGATGAAACTATTGTTGGTGCTCCCATTTATGCTGTACAGCCAGGTATGCACAGCCCTGTCCGAGGTTGCATTTACGAGGATTGTTGTACTGTTGTAGTAGGTGTTGTTAATGGGCGAAATGATGGTTATATTGGGCGGATAGGGATCAACAACAGTAATTATGACCTCATTGCTGCTCATCCAGCCTGCAGAGTCGTTGAATTCTATGGTATAGTTGTATGTGCCGAGCTGGGAGGTGTTCACAGGTACAGTAACATCGCTCGCATTACTCCAAGGCTGCCAGCCTTTCTCCAGGCTGCCATTTCTGAGCACCCTGTAGTAGCCGCCAGCCACGTTGTCGTATAGTGTCCATGAAAGGTTGTAGGAGGAGTTTATGTCAACTTTTGTGTTCCCTGTGGAGGGAACCGCATAGGGCGGGGTGGTATCCACCGTGAAGTATACCTCTGAGGAGTTGGTGTTGCCAGCAATGTCAGTGGCATAGATAATTAAGTGGTTTACGCCCTCGTCGGCGCTTATGCTCAGCGGAAGAGTGACATTCTGCGTGATGTTTCCATTAAGAGATATGCGCCAGGTTACACTCTCGTTTGCGGTGGCGTTGATGGTTACATTTGGAGAGGTGTAGAGGGTACCATTTACTGGTGAAATCACCTGTATTGCCGGTGGGATGAGGTCGACAGTAAAAGAAACATTTGCATAAACCAGATATCCCGCAGCATCCAGAGCATACACCTCAAGGAAGTTGCTGCCGTTCTGGGCAATGATTGTGGTGTTGGGGGTAAAGGTGACGTTGCCAGCGCCGTTCAGGCTGTAGTTCCATAAGATTATCTCCTTATCAGAGGTTACCTCAAGCGATATGTTCGTGGTGTTATAGGCGGTGTTGTTCGCGGGTGAAATTATGTGAATCACCGCAGGGGCTGCGTTTATGTTGAGCCCTCTGACATCAGAGGCGGCTGAGTTGTTGGCTTCGTCACCGGCTTCTATGTAGTAGGCGGTGTAACCCTGCGGGAAGTCTGCCGGGCACAGCTGGTAGGTGCAGTAGGAGATGTAGCTGCCCTGCGATAGGTTCATTGCAAGCGCCTGCCCGCCAATGTGAAGGGTGCAGGAGGTGATCTTCTGCTCATAGGATGTGACCGAAGCATTGAGCAGTGTGCATGCACTAAGCTCATAGTTGGGCTGGAGGTTTATTGAGAATATGACAGGAGGAGAGGTCTCGCGCTGCTTTATGAGGGGACCGTAGTCGCCGCCATTGGCTATTAAAAATAAATCCGGGATACTATCTCCATTTGTATCCTTGGATGCATTGTATGGAAGTTCTGTGTCGCCTATACCGTCATTGCCGATAGTATCAGAACCCATATATGGTACCATGCCACCCCAGTAGTTTCCCTGGGTGTAATTTCCGCCGACGATATTTGTGCCAGGAGTTTTTGAAATATTATAGTAGTTGTAGCCTCCCTGCTCATCACTGCATGGCAAAGCGCAGTCAAAGTAGTTGTTATAGAACAGGTTGTCTGAAGAGGCATCTCCAAAGGTGAAGCAGGAGTCAACCCTCCTTATGAAATTGCCCGTGAAGTTGTTGCCAGTGGATGAAGAGTTTATATAGAAGGCATAACCCTGTTCGTAATCGATTAACGATTCCCTAACTCCATAAATTCTGTTATTCCTGAATGTGGAAGAAGAGACATTGTAAAGTGCGAAGCCTTTTGCTTTACTTGTAACAAGATAACTCTCCTGCAATATCCAAGAATCCTCCACTGTTATATTAGAGGAATCGTGAATTTCAAAGGCTGCCTCATCAGCCTCGTACACATGTGCTCCTCTTATGGTTACATTCTCAGAGGCATCGATATAGAAACCATGCTGAAAGCGGTCGCCTATCGTGACATTCTCAATTGTAATGTTTTTACCCTTAATCTGAAAAGCCTTTGCATTTCCGGGAGATGAAGTTACTATAGTCAAATTCTTTACTTCAACATTATCTGAGTTTATGTCAATATTTTTAAGAAAAGCTAAATCAAGTACAGCCAACCCTTCTCTATACCCATAAATTTTCAGCGATTTATTAACAGTTAACGCGTCTACAGTGTAAGTACCAGGGCACACAATTATAGTATCGCCCTCTGAAGAAGAATTCACAGCATCTTTAATGGACGAATAGTAGGAATCAAAAGAGGAAACACAGCTAGAGGACTGATTTACCTGAATAACCTGCCCACTGGCCGCGCCTACCAGCAGAAGGTATAATAATATTGTAAAATATTTTTTCATCTACCATATTGAAAAATTTTAACAATAACATAAATTTTATTTGTACAGGTACAGGAGGTACAGGATTATAAGTACAAACTGAATCACCAAGGTGATCTTTATCGGGAGGGCAAACTCCTGAGGCACCTCTCCACCGTACTTCCTCCTCAAGACCAGCATCAGAGCCACGAGAGCAACTATCAGGAAGCCAATTATGAGCAGAGGCGTCTTTGGCTTTTTAACCTCAACCGGAGCAAATAGTTCCTCCTCTTCGGCGGTTTCATTTCTCTCTAGCTGTTCAATAACCTCTGGCCTCTGAACAAGTATCACCTCGCTCAGAGTGGAATTTACAATGGATATCTTCCACGCGCCCTCAGTTAAAGGTAGAGTTACGTTGAATATCACGGTCTTCTCCACATTCGGCTCAGCGAACACCGTCTGCCTGAGGCGATAGCCTTTTGCCTCACCCCTTATGTCCATCAGAATATCCACTGTTCCCTCTTTCCCAACATTCTTGAATTTCACTTTAACTGAGAAGGGCTGGGAGATGTTGACTATAAAGTCACTGGGTTCGATAGAGATGAATTTAATCACAGGAATGGTGAACTTCTCTTCCTTCAGCTCTGGAAGCACCTCAAAGGGCATCTTCGCAAAGTAAACAAGGTTTTCCTCCCCTGCTGGTTTGAGGATGCCAAGGGTTGTGTAGGGAATGTCGCTAACATCTCTGCCCTCTTTTATGCTTCTATACACATCTATCTTCTTAGTATCGTAGCTCTCAGAGTAATCACTCAGGCTTTTTATGAACTGCCTGAGAGGCTCGGGATTGGCTCTGTCGTAAATTTTGACTATCAGGAAGTACTTACCCTCAGGCAACTCATAGGAAAATGTATGAGAAATGATATCTGCTGGATATTTTATGTACCGCTCGGTAGACTTAGAGTAGTATATGGGCTCATTTTTATCATTCGTTATGAGGAAGAAATAATCAAGGGCAACTACGCCATCATGAATGCCCCCGGATAAAGAGAAATTGAAAGTAAATGGTTTTTGGGAAATAAAGGTGGGCTTGTCCAGTTTCTGCGAATCTATATGATATGAGATGTTTACGGGATACTGCACTATCTCTCTCGTGGGCGTGACTGCTGCTTCTTTACCTATGGTCACCTTCTTCTTAACTATCTTGAATTTTAGGGTTTTTGTCAGCACCGACTGAGCAAAGGTTTCGCTCTTTATGTAGCCAGAATATCCTCCCACATTAATGCCCTCTGGCTGGTCAGTAAAGGACTTGGCTGCACTGTAGTCGGGATTAAACCATTCCAGGGCTCTGGCGTACATCTTTCTGACTTTTTCCTCATCCGCCACATCGTAAGCACGAACCTTTATGTAGTATTCTCCCTCCTCCCAGGTGTCCGGAATTTTAAATTCAGGTGTTATGAACACATTTCTTACATGGTGCCTGTACCTCACGTTGTAGGGCATAACATCCTTAATTTCAAGCTTGCTATTATAAACAATGATGTAGAAATTTACAGCAACAAAACCGGCATGGTCTACGTCGTTTACTTCAACATAAAGTTTGACTTTCTCACCTGGTTGATACACTGGCTCCTCAACCTCGGTGTATTTGCCCAAGTCCTGGACATCAGACACTATTACAGCCTTACCAGCTGCAAACACACCGGAGATTGTTAACAGGAACACCACTGGCACAATAATCAACATATTTGCCTTCATGGCATCACTCCAGTATCGCTGACCCACTTACGAAAGAAGATGACCACCTAACACTCTTGCTCCTCAAAGTTATATAGTATCTCACCTCATCTCCTTTTTTGGGACTGTATCCATCCTCTGTGATCAGCACCACCTTGTAGTTCCCAGAACCTTTATACTGAACCAGGCCCCAGTAGGTTGAATGAGTAACATTCCCGTTTTCTTTTGGTATCACATAACCCCTGAAGGCTATGAAGGGAGGATAATCAACTCCCGGCACCTTATAATCTGTTAAATCCACTGGCACAATGTTTACTTTAACCGAATCTGGAACTATTTTGTTGTTTTCGATTCTCACTTCAAACGCTATACCGTTTATCTCTTTGGGCTTAATGTCGATACAGCCACTCAGCCACAGACTAGAAAATAATATCAATGATAAAAGCAAGAATCTTCGAGATTGTAATAAATCCAACTTTTTTCACCTCCTGCTTTGGCTGTTCCCTACTAATCGTCTTGTTAATTATCTCCTCATTGAGATTCAACCTCTCAAGATCTTCTTTTGTAAATCTAGAAGCGAAGGCTGAACCATGGCACAGCTTACACACATTCCCAAGTACATTCGCATGTGTATAGTGGATGTCATATTTGTGGCAGCTTTTGCACTCCATGGTTTTTGGCTTGCTAACAATAAAATCTGTTACATTCTGTATTTCGTGACACTTTACGCAGGGGATCTCTTTATGTATCTTAAGATGGTATGTCTGATAAGTCACATTTTTTGTGCCTGCATGACACAACCTGCAGTGATTTGAATCGTGAAGCTCCCTCACATCATTAATTCTCACACTATATCCATTGGCCACGTCGCTCTGATGACACCTGCAGCCCGCCTGAAGAAATTTTTCCTCGTACTCCTTGTCTGGCATTAGGAAGGCATGGCAGTATATGCACTTGCTTCCGCCATGCCCCATTCCCGCAAAATTCCTAACAAGAGGGTCTAACCCTTCTATCTTTGTATATTCTTCTTGAGAATATACCTGGGCAACGGTTACCATAGCCACCGCTAATGCTGTAAATACCAGAGCAGCCTTCATGCAATCGCCTATCTAAATTTTTTGAGTTTTTCATATAAGGCATAGAGGAAGCTTTGGGTAAATGGCGGCTTGCTGGAGTCAAACAGTTTTGTTCTTCTACTTGTTCCCTGCATCGCAAGGTATAGGGCAAGCACCTCAGCTAGGGTGTCTTTATCGAGGGTTATTGTTATGCTATTATCAGAAGGACTTATATAACCGCCATTCCGGTGGTAACTACCACCATTTGCCTCGTATTTCTTACTTCCTCCATTTGTGTGATATTTATCTCCGCCATTGCGCTGATATGGAGGCTTCTTACCAAGTATTTTGTCAAGGATTTCTTTAACAGCCTCCACTTCAGCCGGCGTAGCAGAGGAGCCTCCATTTCTCATCTTTACACCTTTACCCCCATCTCTATAGGTTTCCAGGGGTTTCTCTATGAAAGGAATCCTGCCTGTTGCATAATACGTTGCTATTGCATAATAACCAACAATATAAAGGATAAGGGTCAGAAATAGGAAAATATGAAGAGTCTGCAGATCAAAATAGGCAAGAAGTATCAGACTAGTTATAGGTATAACGAGAATTGGAAAGATTATAAATATATAAGCAGAGATGTCGCTGAAGAGATCATATTCATCGGTAATGAGATACCACCAGAGAAATACGAGAACGAGAATCACGTATATGCTGTTGGGTGATAGCTTGATGTAGAGAAATATTATTGCCCCAAGAGTCAATATGGACATGTTGAGGGACCTGATAAGAAAGGTCATGTTTGGCGCAAATGGTACCGTCGGGGGGGTATATGCCGTGGTGGCCAGCCTCTCTTTTGAGATATAGGATACCCTTTTGCTCAGCGCATCCACCTTCTCAGAGAGGTCGTCAATGGCAACCTGATACTTGCTGATCTCTTTAAGAAAGGGCTCAAATTTTTCCAGCAAAAGATACCTGAATTCCCTATCTGCAACGAGGTTTCTCCTAAATTTGGAGTTTACCCTGTAAGCACCGCTCAAAAGCAGCGCACCAAGAAGAAGGAATATCAGGTCAAGAACAAGAGCACGCATGTCCGGATTTATCATTGTATCATTGAATATCGAAACAAGTGATAGAAATATAATCCCAATAGGCACTAGGTAGGAGGAGTACAGGGCGAGCCTCTCACTCAGCTCAACATTATATGCATTCATAAGTATCACTATAGGATTCAGGACTAACGTATATAAATATTTTTTTTACTTTTTTTAAATAACATTTTATCGTCAGTCAATAATATTTATTGTTCTCCTCTTCTCACCTGAAGGTTCAGAGTAGATGGTAAAGTATATTGTTCCACTTATATTCTGCCCAATTCCAGGGGTACCATCGGCATTTACTGGAGAATGACAGATACAGCCATCTGTGGGGAGGGCATCGTGAGTTATGGTGAAGTGGCAGGAAATGCATATATCCCCCTGAAATTTGGGGGCATAAGAGGTTACGTTGTAATAGAGCAAACAAGCGTGTTCGCCTCCACCTAGTGGCTCTTGCTCGGCAATATCCATAACTCCACCTGAACGGTGGCAGTCTATACATTCTATGGCTTCAGCCACATGCACCTCATCGCTGTGAACATAAGCACTGGAGGAAAAGGTGGTGTTTCTGTGGCAGGTTACGCAGTATGAATAGTCATAGGAGGAGGTCATGTGCCCTATATCGCTGCCACGGTCACTTACGTCGGTTGCATGGTGAGGCGGGAAGTACTGCATAGCAGAGGTTATGTAGGAATGGCATGTGATGGAGCAGTCTATCTCAGAGATGTTCAAAAGATTGTGGGGGTCTCTGGTGGTAAAGGATATGGTAACCTCCCTAGGGGGACCCTTATCTAAGGAGGTGATATTATACTTCCTTTCATTGGAATTGGAACACGAAGGTATGGTAACGTTGTCACTCCAGTTAATTTCAAGGGTGAAGTTTATGTATTCTGGGAAAATGAAGGTGATATTTCTTGTAAAATTGGCATGACACACAAGACATGCTTCATTCTCTTGATAGGTTCCAAAGATGCTCTGATGCGTCGCAGCCTCTCTGAATAGGCCACGATGTGCCTCGTAGGAGGAGTTTATTTTTGCTGTTACATTATCATGACATCCCAGTGCTGTGCAGGTAATAATGGCTGAGGAATGGTTCTTCGCAGTCTCTCCAGTTCTATAGGGGTTGCCCATGGCATGACAGTCTCTGCAATTTAAGCTTTTATGATAGGCACTCTGCTCAAAGGCTTCTCCCTGTCTTACATGGCAGGAAGAACAATTGACCATCTCCCCTGAGACAAAAATGTGTTCACCTTTAAATGGAAATTTTGCTGCTATCTGTACTGATAGTAGTGTGAGAAAGAGAAACAATCCAAAGAGAAGTAAAAACCTCTTCATCTCGGCACCTTTCTAACTCTGTATTCTCTCACCTCAAGCAGTATATACAGGAGCATCACCACCAGGAAGACCAACATCCCCATCTTTCTCGTGGTGCCAAGAACATACTGGATAACCAGAGGGTTAGTTATAGCTTTGCCAGGCTCAACTATTAAACCCTCGCCAACATGTTTTATAATCACAGGGTGACCAAATAGAGTAACTGCCTTGCCTACAATTTTTTCCGGAGGCACCTCCCATGGGTCTGGCACTGGCATGGCATCGCCCTTAGTTTTTACCATCCCATCTCTGGTTATACTATAAACCCTGTGGATTACAAACTCCCTCCTCTCCTGATCAAGCTCTATAAAACCTGAGAATAGGATTATGTCGCCAACCTCGGGTTCCTTGGATAGAGTTTGAATAAGAACCAGGTCGCCCTTCTCAAAGGTTGGACGCATGCTGTCGCTCACCACAACAGCGAAGAAAAATATCTGTGAAAGGATTAAATAGCCGATGAAGAGGTAGAAGATGGAGATGAGCAGAATTTCAGACAAGGTCTTGGGTCTGTAAGGAAATACCATCTGATACACTCTGCTAGCCACTTTCCTTTCCCTTGTCCTCTTCAGTATCCTCTCCCTAATGGGACCTATTTTGAGAAGGAGCTTGGTAACAGGAAGGCGAACGCCGCTGATGAAGTATATTATTACAAGGATAACTACAAAGTAGAATACTAGCATCTTCTGGATGAAGTTCATACTATTAATCGTATAAAATAACATTGAAAAATTGTTAAATAAAATGAAAAATTGTACCTTAAAAATTGAACATGAAAATCGTCGGCTGGCTACTATTCTTCGTGCTGCCTCTCTTTCTCCTTGTCACTGCCTTCTCTGTGCTTTTCGTCTCCATGTTTACATTTTTGGTCTTTGGTACCCTCTTCATCGCTACTCTCATGCTTGCATTCTTGCTTTTCGTTTTTGTCCTTAAGTTTCTCTTCTTTCTTAATGACGCGTATTGTATCACTGCCCCGGAATGATATACCGCTGTAAAGATTTCCGGTTACTGTCAGCTCTACTTCCCCTGTGGCATTCCCACTAATTATGTATATCACCGCCCTTCTATCGAACTTCACCATGAGGTCAGGAATGCCATCTTCATCGTGGTCTCCAACTTCCGCAGGATGCTGTTCCGCAGCTATAGTATCATTAAGCCTTACGGTGCTGACATTTATGTCATTCACATCATAGCCCTCAGGGAGTTCAATGTAGGCTGTAATCCACTTTCCTTCATGCACCTCTCTGTGGTCTCCGTTCTCACATTTCTCGTCATCTCTCTCATGTTTGCATTCTTTTTCATTGTGGCCTTCTTTCTCTTTCAGGTTTAAGGTGTCCGGGTCTATATCGACTGTTGCTGGAATCTCTAGAGGGGTTCTATAAATACTGAAACTTGCAGACTTTTGTGCTTCCTTATTGCCAGCGTTGTCCACAGAATAGTAGCTCACTGTGTGCTCTCCCTCGGTAGTTACTGTAAAGCTTGTGCCTTCCTGATAGTTTCCCCCATCCAGGCTGTAATAGGTGGCAGCCACTCCTGAAGTTGCATCCTCCGCTATAAAAGTTACCGTTACGTTTGACGTATACCAGCCGCTATTACTGAAGGTCCCGTTGAGGAAGATTTCTGTTGCAGGTGGGGTTTTGTCTATTTTTATAACCTGCCTTTTGGCCATCTCAATGTTGCCAGCGTTGTCTATTGAGCGGTAGTAGAGTGTTGTGATCCCCTCACTGGTTATTATGAATGGAGTGGTGTAGGTGTTCCAATTAGTACCATCAAAACTGTATTCTGTCCTTGCTACGCCTGAACCATCTTCATTGTCAGTTGCATTAAGAGTGACCACAGCGTTTGAAATATACCACCCTATTAGGCCTATTGTACCTGAAAGGGTTAATGAAGTGGTCGGTGGTGTCGTATCAGCACATGATTGTGGGTATTTCAGAGGTAGGTAATCTATATTACCTGCTTCATTAATATAAGGCGCGTCACATATACCGTCTCCATTATTGTCATCACATGTTTGACTAAAGCCTGTACAATCTGGTTTTAACCATGCATTTCCCCCGATGTATGGTCCGCCAACAATATTTTTGCCAGGTGTTTTCGATATATTTAGAAAATCAGACGGACCAATATATCCATTAAAAACCGTATTATTAAAAATATTATTGTAAACTATATTGTTAGAGTTAAAAGTAAAAGAAGCTACTGCTCTAATTCCATTTCTATTACCAACAATTAAGTTATCATTTATGGTATTTCTCGTGGAAAATACTATGAGTATTCCATCCCAGTTACTTGATATAATGTTGTCGGATATGTTAATGAAACCTGAGGAAGCTAGCACTATACCTCTAGAGTTATTTGATAAAGTGCTTTTGGTTATAGTGGTATTGATATTATGATATAAAATGACGCCTGCTGCAGTATTGTTCGATGCAGTAATATTTTCTATAACATTATCCCCGATAGGATAATAGTAATCCCCTTCGAATAAAATACCAAAACTCCAGTTGGTAACCACAATATTCCTAACAGTAACGTTGCTAGATAAAACATAAATTCCATAACCTACACCATTACCATCAATAACATACCCATTTCCATCCAAAATTACGTCATTTGAAGTGATTTTTATACATTGGAAAGCATCACTACCTATTATGGTATGATTCAACGTATAATAACCAGGAGTATCTATAGAAGTACAATTGTTTATTGTTTTGACAATGGTTGCCGATACTTGTCCCACAACTAAAATCAGCACCAATCCAGCCATAACAAAACCAACTTTCGTCCTCATGTCATTCCACCACCTTACTCATTTCCTGGTTTGTGTTTTGATATTTTGCACAGCCTCAGAAGTCTCTGTGGGCTGTAACTTTTGCTTCCCCTCATTACTGGTGCAACCGCCAAATGTTAGAAGTACCACCAGCGCCAAGATAATGAGATTCCCCCTCATGAGCTTTCCAACCCTTCTTGGTTTGTATTAGATTTCTACCTTCAATTAAATTTATATGCACTATATTTAAAGTTTACTGAATTTTTTTATAATACCCACGCATAGAATAGAACCTCTACACTGATTATTATATTATGATACAATGACGTAAGTTTAAAAATAAAAAATATAAAATTGCGATAGACAGTTACAATTCGACTGCATAGAAGAAAAATCTTAATATTAAATGCGTATGATTAAAAATACGATAAAAATATCAATATTATAAATTAAATTATTACACTATTTACCTAAAATTTAAAAAGAAAAAGGGAAAGGATGGTATTTACTCACGGATTGGTACCGAAGGTTATACTCCAGTTGAAGCTATAGCCGTCGTTGTAGCAGTTGGGATCTGGTGTGCCGGTAAATCCAGGATACCATCCAACGCAATCCGATGCATTTGCAGTTACGTTGAGGTACTGGGTTGGCTCAATTATCGTCACGTTTGCGCCATAGGTATGGCAGGATATGCACGCTTCATTAGCGCCCAGTAACATGTCATTGGTATCAACACCAGAGGCGTTCTTTGCCCTGTAGTACAGCGGTCTGTGGGCTTCAACGTTGCCTCCCTCGAACTCTTGGGTTACGTTGGCTGAGGGTATTATTTTACTGCCTGACCCCTGGAGAATACTGGAGCCATTCAGCTCACCATGGCAGAATAAGCATTCCACCATAGCTGCCGCATGGTATGTGGCTGTTGCCCCACCATATGGATTGTAGTAGCCCTTTGTATTATCGCTGGGGTTGGGTATATGGCACACCCTGCAGGGTGAGGTTCCCACATCGCTACTAGTCCAGTTGTGGGCATTGCCTGCATGAAGCTCGTTGCTTATTGTGGTATGGCACCGCTCGCAGTCTACTGAACTTCCGTTAATAAACTGGTGCTGTCCTGTGAATTTTGCCATGGCACTAGGCATCACCAGGAATATCACTGCAACCAGTCCAAGCACCAGCAAGAGTTTCCTCATGTGTTTTCACCTCCTATTGTATATTTTTTTAATATTACTTAAATATTTTTCCATTACCATCAGCCCTTATTTACCCCAAAGGCTATATTCCAGCCACTGTAGCAGTTGGAGGTACCGTCTATGCAGTCTGAGAAGTTAGCTGTGATGTTGAGGTACTGGGTTGGCTCAATTATTGTGACATTCGCGGCATGAGTATGACAGGATATGCAAGCTTCGTTTGCCCCTCTCAGATAGTCAGCAGTATCTACACCTGAAGCATTCTTTGCACGCCAATAGAATGGGCGATGGGCCTCAAGAGTACTATTCTCGAACTCCCCACTGATGTTTACTCCAAAGTTCAAGGAACTTGTGACCGTATGGCACCAGAGACACTCCACAAGAGCGGCGCCGTGGAATTGGATATCCTTGTAGTTCTCATCCCCTAGGAGTAAGTACCTCTCACTCCACTTTATCCTGAACCCCCAAACAGGGTCTACTGGTCCTATATGACAGTCTATACAATCATAGCCTAATACTTTGTGGGGCTGGTTTGGGTCACTGTTATATTCTGACACAATGTCAGGATGACACTTACCACAATTAACACTGCTTCCATTAACAAACTGATGCTGTCCTGTGAATTTCGCTACAGCCTGAGGCATAACTAGAAAGGTTATTGCAAGCAACCCCAATGCCAGGAGTGTTATTCTCATGTCCCTCTTCTCCTTATCATTCTGTGCTTACACTATCGATTTAAAATATTTTTGAACATTTCTGAAAAAATTTTAAGATTACTGGATGCCGTGTATGAAGGCATCCATTCCATCGCTCGTGCTGCCTCCGTAGTGGCATGTTGCACACTTGTCGTCGGTTGGCTCACTTCCCAGACCCTGATGACTGGCTGTGCTGGGCATAACTGGCGGTTCTTTCTTTAATTTCCCTCTGAAGAATAGTTTCACCGTGTAGGAATAATCCCTATCTGTTGGTATATGGCAAGAGCCACACCATGTTGTGCTGCTAGAGCTGATGGTTGCATTGATGCCGTTGTTCAAATCTCCGCTTAGCAGTCCTGCTAACCTAACAGGAATGCCCAGCGGGAGGCTTTCGTAGTGCTCTGAGGTATGGCAGAATATGCAGGCAGTGTAGTTGTCGCTCCAGTAGGTTGTGCTTCCGTCAGCGGAGATGCCGTCGCCGTGGCCTGAGAAGGGCACTTTGACCACATTGGTGTAGCCATAGCTGCTCATTAAAGCGTCGAGGGTGCTGTTTACGTGGCAGGTGTCGCACTTAGCATAGCTGTTCTGCTGCTTGGCTATCTTTGCAGGCACGTATGTCCCACTTTCGGTAAGGTAGGTCACATTGTGCACCTTGTTGGTTGTTCCAACGTGGCAGAGCTTGCAGCCCATGCCTGGATAGTGAGTATTACCACTTGTGACTGCTACGTGACAGCCTCTGCACTCACTATCAAAGCTGGTGTAGCTGGGTATTGTAAGGCTCTGGGTGTGGAGGTTGTTGACACTATTATGGCACTTGAAGCAGGGTGCATAGTACCGCCTTGATCTAGCGCTGTGGTCCGGCTGCACCGTCCTGTTGGTATTGGTAAAGAACTGGTTGTAAGCACTGCTGGTGGTACCACCCTTGTGCTGCTGGTGGCAGTAGCCGCAGTAGCTCTCATCTTTCTTGGCTTTAAGGTCATCTCTCTTCATCACGTAGTGCGAGGCATAGCTCTTGTTGTTGTCCACGCTGGTATAGTGAGAAGGCTTCTCAAAGTCCAAGTTGCTAACCTGATTCTCGCCAAGGCTGTGGCAGTTATAGCACTCAGCGTTGGTCACCTTGACGTCCTCGCCGTTCTTGTAGTGCTCCTTGACAAGCGGCGCGCCAAAGGCACCGGTGGTGTGGCAGTCCTCGCAGAGCTTGGGTGTATTATAACCATCTGGGTGTGCTCCTGGGGAAGGCTCCTGTCCATCGCTGGTGTGGCAGGCCCAGCACTTCTTGTTCTCCGCGGGTAAGCTGGTTACTACATTGCTGTTAAGTTTCCGGTGAGCAGCATCTGCATGCTCAGTGGCGTTAAAGTCAACATCAGGAGCCGTACTTGCTCCAACATCGTGACAGCTTATGCAGTTGTTGCCACCGGCTGCACCAATCGCAACGCCGTGCACAAAGTCAAAGGTTGTGGCTCCGCTACCTATGAGAGCACCATGGCATGCCTTACATCTGGAATCACCATGGTCTGTGCTGGTGATGTAGCCTTTGGCTATGTGGTCTTCATAGGTTGTACCGTCAGTGGCGTTTATACCCCAGCCAGAGACGTTCACAACCTTTGGTGAGAAGGCACTGCCATTGTAGTTGTCCAAGCTGCCCTCATAGTGGCAGTTGGCGCACCAGTAGCTGCTTGATGTAATGCTACCATTCTTGGTGTTGCTTCCGGTTATGTTGTAGTCATCTATCTTGCCGAAGGCGTTGCTGCTGTGTTTGGTATCGCCGTGACAGAAGTAGCAGGCATTGAGCGTTGAGTTCCAGTACACCTGCGAGGTCTTGTTCCACTTATACCCAGCAACGCTGCTCTGGCTATGAGTGAAGTTGGCAAACTTGGGTGCTGCTGCAAAGGCACCACCCAAACCTGAGCCCTCGTGGCAGGTCGTGCAGTTTGCAGGCGAGCCAGGCGAATACTGGTTGTAGCTGCCATCGCTCTGGATGTACTTTACGCCGTGGATGTCTCTTGGCTGTGAGGTATGGCAGTTAGCACAGGCTACCTTGCCAGCGTGCTCCTGCTTGGTTGTGTGGCAGTTGGTGCAGAGCGAGGAGGTAAGAGCAGGCTTGGTCAAAGAGGAGTCGTGCATCCTGCCAGAGCCGTGGCAATCTGTGCACCCAGGTCCACCCACGTTGTCGGTGTGGTTGAGCATGTTGTTGTGCGTTGCATCCTGCATCACGCCATCGAAGCTGCTGTTCTGCTGGTGGCAGTATACGCAGTTCGCTACGCCAGAGTTGTTGAGCACTGGTGAGATCTTACCATAGTGGTAGGCGCTTATAGCACCGCCATATACGCCGTCGCCATCAGCATCGAAGCTACCAGTATCAGGATCATTATTGTTGGTGTCTCTAAGCTCGGGTATGCTGGCATTCTGGTGGCAGTTGAGACAGCTTTCTAAGGCTGTATTCGCACCGGTGGAGGCAACAAGCTCACTGCCGTTGAGGTAGTGCTCACTCACTATAGGAGCACCATAAGCACCAGCCTTAACTCCTGTGCTGAGGTGGCAGTCGGTACATACATAGGGCGTCTTCTGCCTGTCAGGATGATTGTTCCCACTGGGTATCTCGCCAGTGCTGCTGTGGCAGGCGTAGCAGGGCTCATTCACCTCATAGCCAGGTGTGGATGTGGTGTTTATGTTGCCGTGCACACCTGCGAGTAATGCAGTGAAGTTGATGTGCTTCGGAGCAGAGCCGCCTATATCGTGGCAGCCTATGCAGTTGGGACCTGCTCCGGCTATTGTGAGTTCGGCAGCATGGAAGTCTTTAGCGCTGACATCGCCGTGGCAGGTTACACACTCTGCATTGGTTGTCTCAGTATGCTGCCTCCATGTAGGTCTGCCTGGTGGATCGCTGCTTGGTGCTGAGGCATTCCAAGGTGTGCCCCAGTTGGGATCTTTTACATAGGCTCCACCCACGATATGACACTGCACACAGTTGGTTGTGTCGAGAGCGTTGTGGGTGAAACCGGGCAAGGTGGTAACCTCTTTGAAGTAGTGGATGGTTGAGTTGAGTGTGTCGTTGGTCGCCTGGGCGGTGTCCCAGGGCGTGGTCATTATGCTGTTCTTGTGACAGACTGCACAGTCAGAGGAGGTGTTAATCACAAGCCCACCGGGGCGATGGCTCCATATTCTCGGAGCACCCAGGGTCATATTCTTTTCAATATCAGAGCTTACATTAAGGTTCCTAATCCAGTGAGAGCCAACGCCAGTGATGTTCGCCACCAGGTCATAAGTGCCCTGATATACTCCTGAGAGGTTGTAGAATCCCTGAGCGTCTGTGGTGGTTTCCTTAAACACACTTCCAGAGCTTAGCAGCGCGACGCTCGCTCCCTGCACTGGCAAGCTCAAATTGGTGGCGTTGAACACATAACCATAAACATTGTAAGTTACAGGCGGCACCACCTGGAAGGAGTAGCCGCTGGAGTAAGCCATATTTCCAGCAACATCAGAGCAGTAAACCGCATAGTTATACGTGCCGTAGCTCATGCCAGAGGTGTTGTGCTCATAGGTGAAGGTGGGCTCAGTACCAGAGGCGGTGTGATTGGTGCCAGAGAACTCAATGAGCACCTGAGTCACGCCTGAGACATCATCGGAGCAGTCCACAGTGAAGGTTATATTCTGGCCCTGGACAACAGGGTCAGGAGAGTCGCTGACACTGTTTATTGTTGGCGGGTTAGTATCTGGCGGCGGATTTACGGTTACGGTGTAAGCTCCGCCACCGTTGTCGTAAGCCCAGTTGCCAGAAGTATCGTTGGCATAGATTGCATAGGTGAGAGTGCCCACGCTCAGGAGGTTTGAGGATATATTTGCCTGGTAGGTATTGCCACCTATGTTGCTCATGGTGTAGTTGCTACCATCTATTTCAACCAGAACAGTATCAACGCCGCCAGCATCTGTTACATCTGCCTGAACCGTCCATGTATCTGGCTGAGTAACAGGATCGGGAGTATCAGAAACAGCCGATATACTGGGTGGGGTGACGTCGTTTACTGTTATGCTGTGCCCTGTTGAAGAACTCCACAGCCCGACGCCATTCTGAACATAAACAGTGTAACTATGAGCACCATAGGGCTGAACAGCGGTATAGTCGTAAGTATAAGGACCTGTGCCTGTTGCTGTGTAATTGGCACCGTCGATCTCAATAAGCACCTGGTTTATTCCTGACTCGGCATCTGAAGCATCAACTGTTATGGTGCTTATACTGCCCTCGTCCACAGGATCAGGCGAGTCGGTTACGGAGTTTATTACCGGGGGTGTGGTGTCGCTCACCTTGTGCTCAACAGTTACGCTTGCTACAGGTCCAAAGTTGTAGGCTATATCCCTACCAGTGATGCAAATTGTATAATTATTACCAAGAGTCCAGCCAACGGTGCTTATTGTTGCGGTAACATCCTCCACAGAGGAGTCAAAGGCACCATCGCTGGCGCTCATAGTGCCGGAGTCAACCACAGTACCAGAGCAGGTGTTGCCCTGGTAAACTGTGTAGTTGACATAATTCACAGTGGCGTTATTCGAAGCTGAATCGTCCACAGTAGCGGTTACTGTTACTGTTGCTGCGCCCTCTGTGGGATTAGGCGATGCAACGACATTGCTGGTCGTTGGGCCTGTGTCGTCTATTATGAGCATTGAAGCAATCTTCTGATATAATTTAGCACCTCCAGCGTCTGAAATTTTGGGGTCAAAGAAGTACCAGTAGCCCTCGGTGATAGTTACTACACCATTGGTAACAACCTGGGAGATATCAATATAGCAGTCAATTACATTACCATTCTGAGTGCAGCTTTCTGTTATAGTGTTGTCCTTGATGTTGAAGAAGTTGTTGAACTCTGGGGCTGTATTTGCTGGGTCATAGGTTCCCAAATCGGTGTAAACTCTGTAATAGAGCCTTCCTGAGCTGTTGAACCACACGCTTTCAGTGGTGTAGCTTGAGTCGTTGTAGAGTCTTACATAATGGGGTGTGGTGGGACTGCCAACCACAACCGCATCAATGACTTTTACTGTATTAGTGCCGTCATCACACTGAAGCTCAACACCGTACCAGTCGTCTGTGGTTATCGGCGAGAGGTCTATAGCAGCCTGACATATGGTTCTTCCGCCGACGGTATTGCAGGTGAATGGACCGGTGAGGTCGATAGGTCTTGATCCATCATAACCATTGAACCTTATCTGATTCTTATTGCTACAATCTGCAATATCGGTGGAGTTTATCTGAATATAAAGCGTGCCACCCAGTGGAAATACCTCTGAAGGTATACTGTAACCAGAATCGCTGTAGAAGCCCACATATGTGTCGGGCTCATAGTAACCATTTGAGGGCTGATGGCCAAAGTCGCCATAGGCATAGGCGATACCTGTTAACCCAATGAGCATAAACACTGCAAAGAAGATGAAAGAGAGATTAAACCTCATCAGTTACCACCTCCATGGCAGGAGTAGCACGTCTTAGTATTTGCGTTGCCCGTCGCCTCGTAGTCGGTTGCTGCAACCATTACCGAGTAGGTAGCGTCGGTATGGCAGACCTTACAGTCATTGTCATCCGCGAGAGTTCTATCGCCAGCAACGTCGGCATGCACCGAGTTCTCGAAGGCACTGTAGTCTATGAAGCTGCTCGCAACGTTCCACCCAGCGTTGGGTGCCTTGCTTCCCGAGGCATGGCAGGACTTGCATCCCAGCGCACTGGCAGCGTACCACTGAGGCTTGCTGGTTGCGTCGTTACCTGCGTGACAGGAGCCTGCACACTCATCGCTGGTGTTGCTGTAGCTACCGCCAGAGGCAAGAATTACGTCTGGATAACCATTCCTGTGGCCCGTGTGGTTGTCGTTGTTTGCATTGCTACCGTGGCACCAAGTGCAGTCCGCTGCTACGCCGTTGACGCTTCTCTGAGAGTTGATATGGTTGGTGTGCTTACCGGATGGCGGCGTAGCGTAGTGGCAGGAGGAGCAATCCAGCGTGGCGGTTGTCTCCCAAGCATATCCATTAGGCGAAATGTCCTCTGGCAGAAGGTTCCTCACGTGGCAGCTAACGTTGTAGCAGGAAGAGTAGGGATCCGAGTAGTTGTAAACGCCTGTAACAGCGATTCCATTCCAGGTGCCACCGAAGTTTATGGTAGTGGTACCGTCGGGCATGCTGTAGCCATTGTGGCAGTTGTCGCAGCTTGCTCCCAGAATGTCTACGTGGTAGCTGTGCTTGTTGTCGGTGTAATAGGTGTTGCCATGCAGAGGTGGATTGCCAGTGTTGCCCGCATCTGCATAGGTCTTTGTACCATCTGGCATGCCGTCATCGCGAGAGGAGTGACAGGTATTGCAGCTTGCTGAGTGTACACCATCTATCTGAGCACCAGGCTGTCCCATATCCACACTGTGTACTGTCAGAGTCTTGACTCCGTAAGCATTCGTCGTGCTGTGACAGCTATCGCAGGCAAGAGGATTGCCACCAGAGAAGAAGGAGTTCTGGTCGGAGTGGCATTTTACACAATCATTTGGCGTCATGCTATCGCTGCCATAGCTCATTCCGAAGGGTATGAGCTTTGTTGCATTGGTGGAGTGGATTGAGGCGTTGGGGTAGTAGGTGGTGCCGTTGTAGGTTATGGTCACATTGTTGTGACAGTCCTCGCAAGTAAGAGGCGTTGCTCCAGCAACTCCAGAAGCGTGGACCTCATTTATTGCGGTCGGTCCAGTGCCAGTACCATCGTGACACCCTGCTTGTGTACATGAGGGTGTTGAGGCGGTTATTGCATTATCGTGAGGCGTACTCACACCGTGACAATCCTGGCAAGTCTTGTTGGCATTGCCGTGATAAATCGCATTGCTGCTATCCCAGCTTGGTACTGGCTGGGCAGCTACCGATTTTCCACCAACACCTGTGGATGTGTGGCAATCGGAACATGCAGGGATACGAATATCGTGACCGCTTGCTGAGCCAGTAGCGGTAACGTGGCAGTCCACGCAGCCCTTGGTTACACTCTGCCCGTGCTGTATATTGCCAACATTCCTCGGCGCTGGAGCACCTGCGCCGTGGCAGGAGTCGTCACCACTTCCACAGGTGACGCCATAACCAGAGCCACCCACATCCTGAATGGTTACATTGTGACCGTGACCATGGCAGTAGCGGCAGTCTACGCCAGCGTGGGCATAGGTGGTGTTAACCGTCGGGCTTATTTTAAGTCCTGTTGTATGACACTCGTAGCAGTTCCTAACTTCTGGTACTCCGTTGGCTGCACTCAAAGTCGTGCCTCCAACATTGTGGCAGGTAGCGCAGTTTGTGGCAGGGTCAAGGGTTCTGTGGTTGAAATTCGCCGCTGTTACAGTGTTGTGGCAGTCTGTACATGCTGGGGAGTCGGTTCTTGTTACATTAACCTCCACCTTAAGTTGCGGATCAACGCTCCATAAGCCGTGACAACCTGGGTTGTAACCAGCACCGGGATCATCAGGTTGAGTGCCATAAGCACAACCACCAAAACCATCCGGACCCCTGTTAGTAACAGGGTTGTTGAGTGTGGCAATGTATCCAAGAGCATCAATCACATTTGCCGTATTTTCTCCAACTATTATGCCGTTCCCTGTAGTGTCTGCCCAGTACTGTTTTCCGTCACCAGCCCTGTAGGGAAATCTGAAGGGACCTATGTCTATACCTACATTATCGCCAATGTCTTGGTCGGCACGTCCAATGCCTGCAACAGTAGGATTAATTGGACTTGCACCACCTCTGTTATCAGGACTTGGAACTCCATCAATTGGAGATGTGAGATAATCCCAATCTATATCTTCCTTCCACTGCCCTTTAGCAGAATCATAATAAAATGGCCCTGCCCGCCACATAGGCCAGTTGCCATCGCCGTGCTGCATGTGCACCCATCTTGGGAAAGTTGATGCGGGCACCCTGCCAGAACCGGGATGTGGTATGCCAGAACCCGCAAAGGGACCCAGGTTATTATAAGCCTTATAGTCCTCCACAATATCATAAATTCCTTTTGCACCATTATCGGCAGTAAGCCCAGCAAAAGTCGCATTAATCATGTGACATGACCCGGTTGTGCCATCACCCTGGGAGCAGCTCAGCTGGGGGTTATCCTCAATCTCAAGGTTGGTGGGTGCCATGATGTCATACTTACCCGAAGCGTAGGCTAAGCCTAAGGTGAGCATTCCAATGAACACGATGAGCAGAATCTCACTCTTTTCCATCCATCACCACCTCGCTCTGAGCAGAAGCGTGGCTAAGCCAAAGATGCTCAGCAGGCCTGCGCGCAGCGCACTCGGGAGCACGCTGCCCTGAAATTCACCTGACACAGAAGCCGTTGCACTACCTCGCCCATCCACCCAGTAGGTGTGCCCGTCGCTCGCCTTAACGATAACCTTGTGGTCACCCACAGCACTCGGTGTCCATGAGCCGGTCCAGATGCCGTCATTCTCCGGGTCTGAAAGCGTTACAGTGGTTTCCCCACTAGGCCCGGTGATGTACGCGACTACGGTTGGTGCTGCGCTGTTGCCTTCGTTGTCGGTGTAGGCACCTCCTATCAGATTGCCTGCGTTATCCCTGACCTCCGCCTGGATTGTGGTGGCAACCCCAACCTCTGGGGCTGGTGAGAAGGTTATGCTTGTAACATTGAGCTGCCCCCTCACGTAGAGGTAGAAAGTGGCGGTGTTGCCATTGCTATCACTAACAGTAACGGTCCACCTGCCGGGATTGTCATTTGCTCCCCAGGGGTATTCGGTGAAGTATTCACCTTTTGAAGTGGGCTGGTTGGCAACAGAAAGCACAGTATTGCCCTTGGCATCCGTCATGGTAACGCTCACAGTGCTGGAGTCTGTGACATACCACCAGCCGCAGTCCTGCGACCAGTAGTCCTCTTCTCTAACGTATATCCTGATCTTCTTGTAGCCATAATCATAAAACTGCCTGTCAGCGCTTGCAGTCAGTCTTGCGTAGTTGTAAAAATTACCCTGATTCCAGGTTTGAATCCAGACCTGCTGCCAGCCGTAGCCTCCTGGCCCCTGAGATTCAATAGTACTGGCAGCATGAACTCCTCCGAAGATCCCAAGCAATAACATCATGCCAATAACAAAACCAGCCCATCTCATCCTTACCCCTCTTCTACCATTTTCCAATATTCCATCAGGATGCCACCCACATGATGCTGATGATTTCATAGGACCTCTTCATTATTAAACTTTTATTTAACACCTATAAAAAGTTTTTGTTGTAGGTATATTTCAACAACAAAGAGGTTTATAAAATTTTCCCTCAACATGATATTACTATACTGAGACCAATAGCACCTCAGAACCGTCACGACGTTAATATATTATTAAAAAATTTCAAAGATACCTTCTATGGACTTACTAAAATAAGTCCAACTAATTAAAAATATACTTTCAATCGATTGAATTATATATAAGCTTCCTAGGAAGAGGTGTGTTTCGCCATCACCTTCGCAAGCTTCGCCGCAGCCTTTGTGGTCTCCCCATTTCTATCCAAGTGGTGGTTGAGCTCGGTTATCTCCTGAAACACCACCTTAATATTCCTCTTCTCAGCCTCTTTATAAATCAGCTTGAGGGCGTAGAGCACCTCCTCCAGGGTGGCGCCGCGCTTGTCTATGGCTGCGTAAGCCTCCTCTATAGGCATGCCCGTGGAAAACAGGTAGCTGTTTGCAACCATGCACACTAGGGGCGCAACCTCATTGTATCTGAAGCCGTGGTAGGTGTTCTTTTCAAGAACATCTACATCTATGGAAATAATAATTGAATCCACTCCGCGCCTTTCAAGCTCATCGAAAAACCTCTTAACATTCTCCTTTGTTTTCTCCTTCGATTTCAGCTCATCCAGGGTGGTTACGTATATATCAGAGCCCACAAACGGAAGCTCCCTCTTAACAATAACAGTATGCGTCGGGGGTAGATTCTTTGGCCTCAGCCTCACCCCAAGAATTAAAGTATAGTTCACATCACCCTCCACCACAGCGGTGCCCACCACCCAAGAATTCTTAATTTCATAGAAGTTGCCATGACTGATTGTCTCATTCTCAGACGTGTATGTGTCTGCATGGGCATCAAAAACTATCGCTCCTACTTGCCCGCCTGAGATGTTCTTCGCCGCCCTGGCGAGAGCTATGTAGCTGGCGTGGTGCTCAGCTATCACAACACTTGGCCTCCTCTCGGCAATTAGCTTGGCAAGCGCCCTGAACCTCGGATCTGCAAGGTACCTGTACTTCTGTATCTCCCCCTCAATGGCATCACGGGTCACATTCTGCGGATTCCCCCACTCAGGCACCAGCGCAGCGAACGCGGGCCAGCTGCCGTAGTAAAGCTCCCTCTGGGTGAAGCCATCCATCACCACCACCCTCTCATACCTCCAGCCGAGAAGCTCCGCCACCGCATCAGGTGCCTCGCGAGTGTAGTTAACAATAAGCACCTCGTCGAGGTTTGGAAGCCTTCCGCTCTCTACAACCTTGTAAGCTCGAAGGTTACCCCCAGCGGCGACGTCACACCATTCGGGCATGTTGTATATTATACCCAGGGCGGTGTAATCCTGGCCCTGAAGGCAGCCAGAAAAAATTATCAAAATAACCAGCAAGGCCGGAGCAATTTTACCCATTGTACCCTCTGCCATACTACTCACCTAAGTAATAATAGTAAGATATATTATAGTAAAGAGGAATCCGAAGACGTAAACAATGGCTGCGACATCCCTGTTTTCAGAGCCTAAATGAAGAGAGGCTGCAATTAAAGCTGCCATGCCCAGAACAAAAAACTCTCCCTCACCTAATAAGGCCATGCCATACGTTGCTGGGAGACTCAGCGCAAGTGCATAACCCTTACCAATGAGGTTGCTTAAGACCAGAGAAGACAACATAACCACCAGGAGAACGGCAGCAGGGCCACTGAAGGGCAGCGAAGATGCGAGGTTGACAAGAAGGTTCCCAAGGTAAAATCCCGCCCCGCTCTCGTGGAGAAGTATCATTATAGCAAGGAGAAAGGCAAAGGGAATAGCTTTAAAATCCACCTCCGCCTCCTTCTTCATCGCCAGAAGTGCTATGGCGAGAATAAGGGAGGCAATTCCATAACCCAAAAATGAGCCAGCAAGCAGAACAAACGCAAAAGGAATAGCTGCCCTTGCGTTGAAGGAGGTGTTTAAACTTTCCTTAAAATTCAAAGCTCTTGATACAAGGAGGTAAACCAAAAGAAGCGCTATAGCTAGAGGCAGAGAAATGGAGAGCCACCTTATTAGCGCTGCCCCATCTAAAAGCTCCACCAGGAACAGGTTGTAAAAGCTGGAAATCGGCAGCAGAAAAGCGCTGGCCGCAAGCGCTGCCGTATACCTGCCCCTCACATACCCTCTGCACTTCTCTTCTGTAAATGCCAAGCCAGAGAGAAAAGCTGAGGTGAAGCTCGAAGCTTCCTCAACACTTCGCTTATAGTTTATTGAGCTGAGTACAAAGCTGTAGGCCAAAAAGAAGACCAGCGCATCTCTAAAAACTGCCCTGCTTAAATCCGCGTAGCCAAAGCTCAATAGAAGGGCGAGGAGACCAAAAGCTCCTGCTAGAGGCTCTGAGATGAGGAAGAGCACCGCTGATAGGGTGAAAATCTGAAGCAGCCTCTTATATTCCCACGTCAGGGCATAGCCCTCTTCCACCTCAATCTTCTTCCCTCCAGCCACCACCTCCTCAAAATCAGAGGTTACAAGCTTCTTCCCCTCTTTGAAATAGAACACACCTCTGCCATCCTCAGTAACCACCTGCCCAAGACCCTGTCTCACACCAGAAAGGGAAACCTTTACCCCAAGGCGTTCCTCAGGAGCCTCGACCTGCGTCATGCCCAGTATGAGCTTCTCGCCAGAAAGTGTTGTCAGCCTTTCTCCTTCGTGGGTGTACACTTCGCCGCCCCTGACAACGAGAGGCGCGCCCTGATAGAAGAGCACCTTCCCTTCAGAGGTGGTAATCGCAGAAGGTATTGCGCTCTGGGTGGAGATAAAAATAAAAGCAATAAGAGCAAGCGCAGCGATAGCTCGCTTCATCCTCCGCCTTCACTCCTTCCAGAGCCGGGTGCGGTTTGAGTACCCTCCTTAAATGACAGCCTTGCAAAGAGATTGGTGTTCTCATACCTCCCCAGGCGCCACAGGTACACGTTGTCATAGATTAGGTCGCTGGTAAGGTCGTGTATCACCTGCGCCTTCGATGGTCTCAGACCGAAAGCAGAGAGCCTGGCAATGAGGGGAATCCTGTTTATGCTCCTGCCGCGATACTGGCTCTTCCTTGCCTCAAAGAATTCCTCGGCGGTCATACCCCGGGAAACCCTCGAGTAAGCCTCTAGCGTAAGCAGCTTGTCATAAAATCCTGCGGTGACCTCGCTCGCTCGGGCTTCTGAGGTCAGCGCCCTTATATTGTAGAGGAGCATAAAGCTTCTGGTGTATTCCTTGGCAAGGTCGACTGCAACCTCGAAGGAGAGGTTGGTAATAAGCTCCTCCTCCAGAGCTTTGCCACGCTGTATGCTCTCCGAGAGGTTCTGCAGGAAGTAGTTCAGCGGCGGGGAGGAGTTCTCAGCAATCTGCATCACCCTGCTCTCATCAAATCCAATATAAATCGGCTCCATCTCTACCAGCTCTCTGAGAAAGCCTGCCTTCATCAACTGGAAAGCCTGCCTCTGACTACCCACCAGCCTGCCAGTGGTCTTATCCACCAGGAAAACAAAACCCGTGGGCTTGCCCTCTGCGTCGACGATGTCAAACAGGTAAACCTCATGGTTATCTGAGAGGTATGGTCCCTTCACAACCACGCCTTCACCTCTGAGGAGGAGCGGAAAGCCCGAGAGTATCACCCTCGCCTCCTCTTCGGTTATATTCTTCCCTTCTATTGTTATCTTTACATCCTTCACCTCTTCCAGGGATATCTTTTGAGAGATAAGCTCCTCCGGGTTTGGTATTTGCACAGCGTAGGCTGAGGAGAGCAGAATAAGGGTGGTAATAACCAGCGTGGTCCTTCTCCTCAGGAGCAGGAGGACAGGAATAAGTAGAATAAATGTGGGGCCACACACGGGCTTAGCACCCATCCTTGCATACGCTTTAGCTATGGCATCACTGTAATCGCTGTTCAGCATGCTCTCCCTGAGCTTAATCTCCTTCTCCAGCTCCTTGGCGTTCTCATTAACCAGCTCCACCTCTTTGAGAATGTCCTCCTTTCTTATAACAATCTCCCACTTCTCCCTTATTGTCGTGCCCGGCGGGTACTCCTCAAGCTCCCCGGCAAGGTCAACAAGGTTAATACCATAGGTGTAGTAGTCATCCAGCAGCTTGTTGTATGCGCTTATTAATCGAGAAAAGCCCTCGTATGAGTAGTTACCTTCAACAGAAGACCTCTCCACGCTTACTCTGAAGTGAGGCTCTTCCACAGAGTACTCAAAGCGAAGGGCATTATCTGGGTAGAGGATGGAAGAGGTAATCTCAGAGATCTCAGCCACGTCCTGCATCAGCTGTGTGTAGCTCTCCAACACCTTCTCCAGCTTTTCTCTTTCCACATCTTCAAGCGTCGCAAAGCTTGCGAAGTTCCTAACATTCTGCACCTCAAACTCAGAGGCAAGGGGGATTAAGGAGGCGTTGCCCACTGCATAGAAGAGGGGATCGGCTATTGTTAAGAGCTTCAAATCCTTTGTGGCGAGCACCTTACGAATTATCTCCCGGTTCTTCACAAACTCTCCCTGCGAAGGGTCATAAACCAGCGATCCCCTGTTCTCAGCAAGGAACATGTAGTCGAGCACATAGTAGGGCTTGCCCTCAACGTAGAAGGGGCCGTCCACCATAATAGCCTCGCCCTTAGAGTACTTCTCGCCTGCGCTGCGGATATCGTCGAAGCTCAGGGAAAACACTGAGGGCAGGAACATTAGCAGAACAAGCAATGATATCAGTGTTGGAAAAGCTCTATTCATATTCATTCCAACAGTCCCTTTAATCCATTTTTTGCAAACCAGCATGCGCCATTCCATCATCATACCTCTTCCTTAGAATGCCAGTTATTGAAATGTATTTTATTTTATTTAAATTTTTATCCAAATCTCAGCTGGCAAACCTATGCCACGCTAAATTGCCACCTCAGTATCGCCCTTGCGAGCAGGCGCGCCACCTTCAGGGGCTCTGGCACTGAACCCTGGAGGGTGAACAGGTTAAGTGCATGCTTTGCCTCATGCTTATTCATGCCCCTGTAGCGCACAAACACGCGGTAGCCAGTGTGAAGCAGCACTTCGCTGCGCTCCCCCAGGCGGCGGTATACCTCCAGCCTAGCATCGGCGTCGCTGAACTCGCGCAGATACTTCTCCAGACCAGAGCTTTCTTCATAGGTGACGCAGATTACAGGCTTCGCAAGAGTTTCATAAACCTCGTCCAGATCTACCAGATTGAAGAGGCTTATCACGCAGCCGTTTAGCATTATAAGGTTAATATCCCTGCGTGAGAGCTGGTTGTATATATCAATTACACCCTGCGTAGCGTCTAATCCACGCAGGGTAACCTCCGCAAAACCAAAGCCGTCTATCTGAAGGTCGCCGCGCATCACCACGCCTGCGAGCACCGCTTTCTCCCGCTGCTTCACAAAGCTCTCAGCTATACCCAGAGTACGAAGCCCCCGCTTGAAGAAGTGAAGCGGCATGAATTTAATTTGTCTTCAGTGCTATATACCTGTTGCCGATAAAAATTAATCAATACTTATACGCACTTAAAGAAAGTTTAAAATATAAGCAACCCATATATAAGATATAAATGTACTGCCCTGAATGCGGAACTGATGTAAAGGAAGAGCAGAAGTACTGCCATGTCTGCGGCACATATTTAAAAGGCGAAAAGGTTAAAAGGCTGGGGAAAGGGTACCAAAAGGAGAAAAAGAGCTACTGGATGTATATATTTGGAGTGGGTGTTATTTTAATAATTTTTATATTCCTTCTGCTTCCTCCAGGTGAAAAAAAGCCACAACAGGAGCAACCCCTGTCCGAGAAGAAGTTTGAGGAGGCTCCGGACTACACCCAGGCATATCACAAACTCCAGCTTTCCCTGAGCTCTGGTAACCTAGAGGAGGCGAGGCACAACTTTGAGCTTTTCATAAAGGCCTACCACACCCTGAGAGAGGAGGCTGGCGAGGACCACATCAACATAATTGTCCCTCCCTATAGGCTTGAGAAGCTCAATATTTCCCTGCAGGCGGGGGATATATCCACAGCTGAGAAGGAGCTGGCAAAGATAGGGAGCACATGCGGTATTGAGCTGTGCCACGCCAAGGGCGGCTCTGTAATGTACGACTTCGCCAGCGAATATTACTATATAGTAAGGGCCCTGGAGAGGAACAACACACAGGAGGCCCTTTCAAGGATTCCAGTGTTCAGAAGGTACTTTCATGAAATGAAATCTGTGATGTTAGAGATAATGCCGGAGAAAACAGAGCAGACAATGAAAGAAAAGTACATAGATGAGCTTGAGAAGAGGCTGAAAGAGGGGGACCTGGAAGGCTCAAGAGAAGCTCTAGGGTCAATTAATAGAAACATGTGTTCTGTGGATGGCTGCCACTCCATAATACTCACGGCAAAGCTCACCACATTTAAACAAGAGGAGGTGGAGAGGTGAAGGTGGGATATATCCTTGTTGCTCTTGTGGTGCTTTCAGCATTGGCAGGATGCACCCAGAGTGAGAAAGTTGAAGAAGTTGAGGAGAAAAAGGAGATAGCTGAAGCTAAGGAGATTCAGAAGAATTTTAAAGAAGCCTACAGTGAGCTGAAGGAGGCTATAGAGAGGGAAGACCCTAAGGCTGCCAAGGAAAGCTATAGAGACCTACTCAAGGTGTATGAGAGGGCAAAGGAGAAGGCAGGAGAGGCTCACCTCAAGTTCCTCGTGGGTGATAACAGACTCTCGCTGCTTAAGGAGCAGATAGACAAGAGCGACTTCACCGGGGCGAGGGATACCCTCTCAGGTATAGCAGGTAGCTGCGGCGTCAGCGTGTGCCACCAGCGCAGCGGTGGGGCAATGGCAAACCTGGAGTACGAGTACGGGGAGATAAAGAAGGCACTCAAGGAGGGAGACCTGGAAAAGGCGAAGCAGCACTTCCCAGAGTTCAAGAGGTACTTCTATGAGAGCAAGGAGTTAACAAAGAAGTTTCTGCCTGAGCTTACCGAGGAGAGGATGAAGGATGAGTACGTGGAAAACCTGGAAAAGGCTCTCCAAGCAAACGACCTGGAGGGAGCGCAGGAGGCGATAACAGTAATCTCAGAGAACACATGCTCACTGAAGGGGTGCCACACCATCTTCTTCGGCTGATAGGCTACTCCCCCAAGAGTGCGAACTCGCGGAGGTACTCTTCTTCCAGAAAGTGAAGCTCCCCGGGGATTATCAGCGTGTGGGGCAGCGCCCCAAGCTCAGCTTTTAGAAGCTCTTTAATTTTACCTGCCGTAACCTTCGCATCAGGAGCACCGGCGGCAGAAACCACTATAGCAAGCGTGTCCCTGCCTATAACCCCCTCTCCACGTTTTTTCTCAATTGTGAGGAGTATCTCCAGCGCCTCCTTCGCGGACATCATGTAACCCTCCTCAGCTTTAATGTCCAGAAAGAGCAGGGTGTGAAGCCCCCGTGAAAGGTTCTCCTTGATTACGTCGTATGGTGTTTCCGGGAAAAAACCTGCCTCTGGCTTAGCCACAGTTGCGCTCCTACCAAACTTGTAGTTGTGCAAGCCACTGAGAGAAGGCGCAGCCGAGAGAATGGAGGCGCTGTGCACAACCCGCGTTGCAATGCCATGTCGCTTAGCCTCAAGGCGGAGCGCCGCGTGGGTGGTCGAAACCATGGGATCGCCAGCCACAAGCAGGGCAACCCTCTTTTGCTTCGCCAGCTTTAAGATAACCTCTTCAGCACGCTCCTCCACGTCCCGCCTGCTCAGCAGCTTTATCTTCTTTCCCGCCAGGCGCTCCAGGCGCTCCAGGCTCAGGCCAGGCATGTGGGAGGTGTAGAGCTCTGCAAAGGCCAAGTCGCATCGCTTAAGCTCCTCCAAGCCGCGCAGAGTTATGTCCATCTCGTCGTAGAGACCAAGTCCTATGAAGATGAGCATAAATAAATACTCGCAGTGGTTTATAAAAAACATGCTCGGCGTGCGCGTACCTGCGAAGGAGGCGGAGAAGGCAAGGCGGGAGCTTCTCGCAGCGGGAGCGCTGGCAAAGGGGTACCACATTAAGAGGCAGGGTAACTATGTGCTTCTCCCTGTAAAAGAAGAAGCCAGAGAGCTTCTCCATGACTACGAGGTGATTGAAGCCGAGTTTGAGCCGCTTGCAAAGCGCAAGAGCTTTGAGAGCCTGCTGAAGGAGGTCCTGAGTAAGGAAGAGCTTTCACACGTAAAGTGGAGCTTCGACATAGTTGGCGACATCGCAATAATAGAAGTGCCGGAAGAGCTTGCCCACAGGAAGCATGACATCGCAAAGGCGCTGATGGAGGCACACAAGAATATCAAAGCGGTTTTCCGCAAGAGCAGCGAGGTTCGTGGCGAGGCGAGAGTGCGCGAGCTTGAGCATCTCGCTGGCGAGGCGAGGAGCGAGACAATTCACAAAGAACACGGTCTTAGACTCAAGCTGGACATGGCGAAGGTCTACTTCTCACCCCGTCTTGCCTATGAAAGGCAGCGGGTGCTAAAGCAGGTTAAAGATGGCGAGGTCATAGTGGACCTCTTCGCAGGCGTGGGTCCATTTGCACTCCTCTTTGCAAAGCACCGCAGGGTGAAGGTTTATGCGATCGACATTAACCCAGAGGCGGTGAAGTACATGAGGGAGAACATCGCCCTCAACAGACTAAAGGGTGAGGTCATACCCCTCCTCGGCGACGCCCGCGAATTGGCTCCTCGTGGCGTAGCCTCACGCGTAATAATGAACCTGCCAAAGAGCAGCGACGCCTTTCTCGACCTTGCCTTTGAGGTTCTCAAGCCAGAGGGGGGTATGGTGCATTACTACACGATTGCGCCGGAGGAAGACCTATGGGGTAAGGCTGAGCTTGCTCGCAATGTGGCAAGGCGCATGGGGAAGAAAATAAAGCTGCTGGAAAAGCGCGTGGTGCGCACCTACTCGCCGCGAAACTACCACGTAGTATTTGACCTTAAGGTCTCCTGAAGAAGCTCCATCTGCGCAGGTATTCCAGGTTGATAGGCAGAATCTCCGGCTTATACGCTGCTATGAACAGGAGCAAGCCTATCACATCGGTGCCAATTCCAAAGAAGCCCAGATAGTGGTCGAATATGCTGTAGCTGTCTACCACTGGAAATTCATAGTCAAGCAGGGGGTAAAACCAGGGCACGAAGGCGTAGGCGTCCTCTATTAGATGGGCAACGCTGCCCAGAGCGAGAGAAACGCCAGCTCGCCTACTGTGAAGTAGCGCTAAGGCGCAGCCTGCGAGGGCAGCGAAGGCGAGGGTGTGGGCAATAAACCGCCCTCCACCTATATTGAAGAATATCACCAGAACTTTATCCACAAGGTCGGGGAGGAGCACGCCCAGGGCAAGAAAGCCAATGCTGAGGTTGAGCTTCCTGCCCACAAGCAGGGTAAAGGTCACATGCCCTAGGGGATACATAATCAAAACCCTTTTTATAGGGTATAAATAACTTTACCCCATGAAACTCTCACAGCTGGGCGAGCGTAATATAATTAAGGTCTTCGCAGAGGTCTTTGGAGACTGTGCTGCGGCGGAAGTAGGTATAGGCGACGATGCAGCCGTGATTAGGGCAGGCGAGGCTCTGATTGTGGTCTCCGCAGACATGATACGCGAGACAACGCACATTCCGCGAGAGATGACGCCGGAGCAGGCGGGCAGATACGCTGCCAATGTCAACCTGAGCGACCTCGCAGCCATGGGAGCCAAGCCCCTGGCGATGCTCTTCTCCTTTGGCTTGCCCGGCGATAAGGATGAGGAGTATGTGAAGAGGCTGGCGCAGGGTATAAAGGAAGCGTGCGATGCTCACGAAGTTTGCGTTGTAGGAGGCGACACAAAGGAGCACAGCGAAGTTGTGATCTCAGGCTTTGCCCTTGGCGTAGCCGAGGCAGGGAGATACCTGACGCGCAGCGGAGCAAAAGTTGGAGACCTGCTCTGCATTACTGGCAGCTTAGGCGCAGCCGCCGCTGGCTTCTACTGCCTTACCAGAGATATAGAGCATCCAAATAGGGAAGATTTCCTCAGGGCGGCGCTTGAGCCGAGGGCGAGGGTTAAGGAAGGGCTTGCCCTTGCTGGCAGCGCAAGCGCTTGCATCGACGTAAGCGACGGCCTAGCGTTCAGCCTGCATGAAATCGCACGCAAAAGCGGCGTGGGCTTCGAGGTTTATGAAGAGCTCCTGCCATGCCCTGAGGCGGTTAAAGAGATAGCTGCCCTCGCTAGCGTTGACGAGAGGGAGGTGCTCTTCCACAAAGGCGGAGACTTCGAGCTTTTGTTTACCGTAAGCGAGGAGGCATTCCCGGCGCTGCAGGAGGAGTTTAAAAAGAGAAAGCTGGCGCCAATTACGCAGATAGGCAGGATTATCAATAAAGGGAGCTGGCTGACAACAGAAGAAGGCAAGAAGGTGAAGCTTTCAGCGCGGGGTTATGAGGCGTTTAAGGGCGGGTTTTAAAGATCAGACATTGGGATAATGGAAACACTAAAGCATTTTCAGTCCATAATCCTTCAGTCTGTTGAAATGCCTGGAATTATAGGTAAGTAAAGGTAAATCTCTTGCTATACAGATACTCCCCACAAAAACATCCCTTATATCAAGCAACTTACCTTTCTTCTTAAGGTCTCTCAGAATATCTGCCGCCACCTTGGCAGACTCGTAGTCAAAATCATATATTCTGTGAAAACATTTCAGCAGCTCATAAACCTCATCGCTTTTTCTACCAAATAAAATTTCAAAGGCATTAATTGTAGTGGTAGAGAATTCAGATTCCATTTTCTCAAGAAGTTCCTTAGTCTCTTTATCGCCGCGGAGAAGAGAAATTATAACATCGCTGTCTATGCATATCTCCCCGCCCATCTATCCCATTCCTTCCTCAGACTCTTGATCACATTCTCATCTACAATGTCCTTTCCAAAGAAATCTAGGATATTCTTTGAAATTTCAGTGACGCCTAAGGTACCTTCCTTCAAATCAACCTTTTTTAGTGGTTTAAAGACACCCTTCTCATACTTCACTTTAATCTTCATGTACAATCACTTTAATTTGTTTATTAATTAACCTAAAAAATAAAACCTGAGGAATCGGATGTAGCTGACCATGTGCCCAATCTCAAATCCCTATCAACCCTAAATCCCAGATGCCCCACACTATGGCGATTAAGCCTGCGATGCGCAGCGCAGCCTCCGCCATGCTTTTGCCAACGAAGATTATCACAAGACCAATAACCACCGGGAATATCGCCTCAAGGCTGACTACAAATCCGCTCAGGTAGTACTTCACCGCTCCAATGAGAATAAAGCCCCCGCCTATTATGTTGAGAATCATGCCCACAACGCGGGGAGCGATGAGTATAAGCACAAGACCAACGGCGATCTTAACAAGAGGCTCCATTCCCAGGTTCATGGGTATAATTTCAATGTGAAAGAGTTAAATAGCTTTCGCACGGCAAGCTTTATTAGCTCTGCTGAGAATACCCCTGCCATGATTAAGGCAGAGTTTATGATAGAAGCCCAGAGTAACAACAAGGAGGCGGTGTCAGGGGCACTTCACGAGCTGGAGGAGAAGATTAGAGCAGACGCAGAGGTGAGGGTTCGCAGGGTAGAGTACGGCGATGTCGAGGAGCAGGATGGGCTTTACTCTGGCATCGCCGAGTTTGAGCTTGAATTCGACAGCTTTCGAGGTTATCTCAACGCCGCCATTGCGTATGGACCCTCGGCGATATATGTGCTCAGCCCTGAGAAGCTCGTGCTCAGCACCAAAGAGTTCCTTCTAACCCTTGGAGAGATTATCAAGCTAACAATGAAGTTTTACCAGAGGTACCGCGTGGGGTTTGAGTTTGAGCCAGAGGAAGAGGTTAACATTGGCATCGACGACTACGAGATAGAGGAGTTGCTCAAGGAGGGAGCGCTTCGCGTAAAGCTTGTTGCTGAGGTCTCTGCGGAAAGCGAGGAGGAGGCGGTAAATCTCTTCGTTGGGGATATAAGCGAGGAGGCTCCTGTGAACAAGGTGAAGAGCACCTTCAACAAGGAGAGCGGTGCCTACCTCGTAGCTGTGGAAGCCTTCCCCCGAGATGCAAGGGCACTCTTCAGCATAGCAATGCGTCATGTGCCAGTGCTTATAGAGATACTCGAGCCAGAGGAGATAACCCTGAGTATGCTCGACCTTCAAGACATCGCCCTTGATTTAGCTGGCATTTTCTTTGAGGCTTCGCAAATGCTGGCGCTGAGGTGAGCAGGAGATAGCAAGGTGGTGGCATGGAAGCACTTCTCAAAAAGGTGGAAGAGCATTTCAGGAGGAAGGAGTGGAAGGAGCTTGAGAAGGCGAGCAGCGAACTCCTCGCCTCGAGCAAAGAGCACAAGCTAAAGGCACTGGCACAGGGTTTCAAAAGCTATGCCCGCGCAAGGCAGGAGCGTGATGTGGAGAAGGTCATTTCCCTTCTCAATGAGGCTGCCGACGCATTTAAGGGTGTGGACGAGCTTCTGCATGCGATGGCTACAACTGAAAGGCTCCTGCTTCTCTCAGTATTCGACGAGCCAAACAGAGGTAAGCACCTCAAGACTCTGGGAGAGTTCTCTCTCAACCGCTTCCTTCGCACCCGCAGCGAGGGAGACATAAAGCTTGCGATAGAGGCGCTGGAGCGTGCGCGGGAACACCTCACTGGTGGAGAACTCGCTGAGGTAGAGCTCAACCTCACCTTTTGCTATGGAAGCCTGGCTGAAGTGAGTGATAACCCAAAGCGAGAGTATGAGAGGGTGTTGGCTCTCTGCCAGGAGATGGAGGAGCGCTACAGCGAGAACAGGGCCATGCTTGCGAGGCTGAAGATGAACCACGCCACAGCGCTTCAAAGCTTGGCTCGGTTACAGCCTGAGGAGGCGCTAAAGCTCCTTGACGAAGCGGCGTCGCTGAATCGCGAGGCGGTGCATATTTTCCGCGGGCTTGGAGCAAAGGCGCAGCTTGCAAGGGCACTGCAGAGTCTTGCGAATATATACAGGGAAGCTGCGAACTTCAGCGAGACTTATCTCGAGAAGTTTATCCAGGTTAAGAGGGAGACCGCCAGCCTATTTTCCCAGGCGGAGTACGAGGTAAACGCAGCGCTTGAGGAGCTTGAAGCTGCTCTTGCAAGAGTTGAGCTCGCAGCTAAGCGGGGGGATAGGCTGAGCCTGGATACTGCGCTTGAAGAGATTGGCAGGGCATCTGAAGTCTTCAGAGAGCAAGGTAAAAGTGAGGAGCTTGCTCATTCCCTCGCCGCCATGGGTGCAGCTTACAGAAGCAGGGCAAACCTAGGTAGCGATGCCAGAGAGGAGCTTCTCAGCAGAGCGGTGGAAAGTTACGAGGAGGCGATACGCCTCTTTGCAAGAGGTAATAATACCACCTACCTTGGCGCTGCAAAGGCGGCACTTGCACAGGTTTACCGCGACCTAGCAGAGCTAACAGGCAGAGCAAAGCATGCAAAAAAGGCAGAAACGCTGGAAAGAGAAGCAAGAGAACTTTTGAGAAAAAAAGAGTAAAATAAGGAATAAAATAAAGTTTGTAAAAGAAAAGCCTTTACTTTGCAGCCAGCTTTATATCGCTCGCTTTTACAGTCTTCCTGCCAGCGTGCTTAGCAAGGGCACCTGCCTCTTTCGATATCTCAGTGCCTATCTCCTCAAGAATCTCAGCAAGGTACTCAGCAGCATCCCTGCCAACTCTCAAGCCTGTGGCATTCCTTATTATCCTGTCGCACGCAGAAATAGGTAGTTCACCCATGATATCACCTCTTTTTTCTTATTTTCTATGTTTTCCCG
>Ga0209426_1000429_pt1 | contig 45081 bp, 26 predicted proteins | sample Deesub1362B_J571_FD_187697 | JGI IMG/M metagenome (GOLD analysis project Ga0209426, IMG submission 187697) | Deep oceanic, basalt-hosted subsurface ecosystem from Juan de Fuca Ridge flank, Pacific Ocean, CORK Borehole 1362B_J2.571 (SPAdes)... ...
AGCGCGCCGCCGAACTGGCCTCCTGGCTGCATCGATACAACTGGCATCGACCCCACGGCGGGATAAACTCACAGACACCCATCAGCCGCCTCGGTCTCGACGAGGACAACCTGTTGAGCATCCACATTTAGAGCGTGAGATAAGCTGAAACCGGTTCCCACTTTCAGCCTCACGCTCTAGCGCTTCGAGGGGCTGGAAAGAAGGGGAGGACCACGCCGGCTTGGGGGGCGTCGGGGCGGGGTCCTCCCCAAGGCATGGACTCCTCGGCCTTACGCCGTGGTGTCCACCCGAAGACCCGTGCCTTGAGCCGGCGCGGCCTTGATGGCGGCGGTCTTGCCGCCGTCGTCGGCGTCGCCGTCACGGTCGGGACCTCTTTCGAGGGCTTCGGGCGCGCGCACGGCCATTTGAGGACGGACGGCGGAGAGGCTGGAGACGTTCATTTTGAACACCCTTTGTTGTGACGGTCCGAGCTTGACCGTCGGGTGCAGGGACGACACGCGGGGCCAACCGCCTCAAGCGTGAGGTTGCGACAACCCGTCGCGTCCAGGGCAAGAAAGTGACCGCTATCAAATTTGCGGCTCGCGAGAGTCGCGTTCGCTGAGCTAGGGTTGCTCAAGCATGGGCGACCGCGGGGGAACCCGTCGCCCCCAGGGCAAGAAAGTGACCGCTATCAAATTTGCGGCTCGCGAGAGTCGCGTTCGCTGAGCTAGGGTCGTTCAAGCATGGGCGACCGCGGGGGAACGCGGCGCGATCAAGGGGGAGGAGTTGTCGATGGGGGCTGAGGTCCAGGCCGCGTCCGGCGAAGCGAAGCAGGGCGGGGGGCGCGATGTGCTGGTGATCGGGGCGTCGTCCCTGGGCACGGTGTTCGAGTGGTACGACTTCTATCTCTACGGCTCGCTGGCGCCGATCATCACCAGCCATTTCTTCTCGGGCGTCAACGAGACGACCGGCTTCATCCTGGCCTTGCTGGCCTTCGCGGCGGGCTTCGCGATCCGGCCGCTGGGGGCGGTGATCTTCGGCCGGCTGGGCGACCTTTGGGGCCGCAAGAACACCTTCCTGATCACCATGCTGCTGATGGGCCTGTCGACCTTCGTGGTCGGCCTTCTGCCTTCCTACGCCCAGATCGGCGTGGCCGCGCCGATCGCCCTGGTGGTCATGCGCCTGGTCCAGGGCCTGGCGCTGGGCGGCGAGTACGGCGGGGCGGCGACCTATGTCGCCGAGCACGCGCCGGCGGGTAAGCGGGGCTTCTACACCAGCTGGATCCAGACGACGGCGACCATCGGGCTCTTCCTGTCGCTGGCCGTGATCCTGGCCACGCGGACGCACCTGGGCGAAGACGCCTTCAAGGCCTGGGCCTGGCGCATCCCGTTCCTGGTGTCGCTGCTGCTGTTGGGCGTGTCGCTGTGGATCCGCCTGAAGCTGCACGAGAGCCCGACCTTCCAGCGGATGATCGCCGAGGGGAAGGGGACCAAGAAGCCGCTGGCCGAAGCGTTCGGTCAGTGGGCGAACCTGAAGATCGTGCTGCTGGCGCTGGTCGGTCTGACGATGGGCCAGGCGGTGGTCTGGTACACCGGCCAGTTCTACGCCCTGTTCTTCCTGGAGAAGGTGCTCAAGCTGGACGGCGCCCAGGCCAACCTGCTGGTGGCCGCGGGCCTGCTGATCGGCACGCCGTTCTTCGTGATCTTCGGCTGGCTGTCGGACAGGATCGGCCGCAAGTGGATCATCCTGGCTGGCTGCCTGCTGGCGGCGGCCACCTATTTCCCGATCTTCAAGGCGCTGACCGTCGCGGCCAACCCGATGCTGGCCCAGGCCGAGGCCGCCGCGCCCGTCACGGTCTCGACCGACCCGGCCACCTGCGCCTTCCAGTTCGACCTGATCGGCAAGGCCAAGTTCAACAGCCCTTGCGACGTGGCCAAGGCCGCGCTGGCCAAGGCCGGGGCGCCGTATCGCGTCATCGACGCCGGGACAGGCGCGCCGACCACGGTCCAGGTCGGCCGCGTCACCCTGTCGGGCTTCGATCCGGCCGGCGCGACCGGCAAGGCCTTCGCCGCCGCGCGCAAGGCTTGGGAAGGCGAGCTGGCCGATCAGTTGAAGGTCGCCGGCTATCCGGCCAAGGCCGACGCCAAGCGGGTCGACCAGCCCAAGGTCGTCGGCCTGCTGGCGCTTCTGGTCATCTACGTGACCATGGTCTACGGCCCGATCGCCGCCATGCTGGTCGAACTGTTCCCGACGAGGATCCGCTACACGGCCATGTCGCTGCCCTACCACATCGGCAACGGCTGGTTCGGCGGCTTCCTGCCGACCACGGCCTTCGCCATCGTGGCCGCGACCGGCGATATCTATTCGGGGCTCTGGTACCCGGTGATCATCGCGGCGGTGACCGCGGTCGTCGGCGGGCTTTTCCTCAAGGACACGCGGAATCGTCCGATCGAGGACTGATTGGCGACTCCGCCCGGTCAGGCGATGATCAAGCGGCGGGCATTCGGCGTCGGCGACGGCGCTGGCGGCCTCGCCGGCTTGCCAACCCGCGCGCGATGGGCTTGGCTGCGCCCCGAGGGGAGCGTTCATGGCGCAAGAAGATGAAGATCGGCGCGCCTGGTTCCGGCGGGAAATCCTGCCGCTGGAACCGGACCTGCTGGCGTATGCGCGGCAGTTCTGCCGCGACGGCCAGACCGATCCGGAAGATCTGGTCCACGAGACCTTCGCCCGCGCCATCGCCTGCAAGACCTGGCGCGAGGTGAGCAATCCGGGGGCGTTCTGCACCCGCATCCTGCGCAACAGCGCCCTCGACGCCCTGCGCCGGCGCAAGGTGCTGACCATCACCGCCGTCGCCGATTTCGATCGCATCGAACCGATCGACGAGGCTCCCGGCGCGCACAGCATTCTTGAGTCGCGCGAGGAGCTGCGCGCGCTGGCCGAGGCGATCGCCGAACTTCCGACACAGTGTCGCCGCGTCTTCACGTTGCGAAAAGTTTATAGCCTCTCACCGGAGGAGATAGCGGTTCGGATGGGGCTGTCCGTCTCTACTGTTGAGAAGCATCTGGTGAAGGGTCTGCGCTCCTGTTCCGACAAGCTCGGACGGCGTATCGGACGCAAGAGCAGGGTCGACGAAGGGCGCTCATGGGGCGGGAGACGGGATCACGACGCGAAGCGGTGAGGCTGGCGGCCGCCCAGTGGGTGGTCCGGCTTGACGCCGCGACGTGCTCGGACGCCGATCGCGCCGCTTTCGAGGCTTGGCGCGGCGAGAGCTGCGAGAACGAGGCCGCCTTCGAGCGCGAGGCCGTTGCCTGGGAGCGGATGGAGCGGCTGCGCGCGTACCGGCCCGGCCAGAGCGTCCCCGACCGCGACATCCTTGCGCCCGCGCGGCGTCCCGCCCTGCCCAGCCTGCGCCGCGCGCCCTGGGCGCGAGGGCTGGCGGCGGCGGCGGCCGTGGCCCTGGTGATCGGCGGGACGATGTCGTTCGGGACCTCGACCGCCTACGCCACCGCCATCGGCGAGCGCCGGGTCGTCGTGCTCAGCGATAACAGCCGCATCGAGCTGAACACCGACAGCAAGGTCGTGGTCCGCTACGCCCACGGCGTGCGCGAGGTGAAGCTGGTGCGGGGCGAGGCGGTGTTCGAGGCCGCCAAGGACATCCGCCCCTTCGTGGTCAAGGCCGCCGACGCGGTGCTGCAGGCCGACGGCGGCGCCGAGCTGGCCGTGCGCGTGGCCGGCGACGGCGGCGCGGTCACCGTCAAGCGGGGCCAGGTCGAGCTGGACGCCGCGCCGGCTCAAGGCCGCGAGGAGCTGAAGCTGCGCGCCGGCGTGGCGGCGACCTATGGCGGCGGCGTCAGCCGCGCCCAGCCGGTCTCCGACAGCGAGATCGACCGGACCCTGGCCTGGCGACAGGGGGCGATCGCCCTGAACGGCCAGTCGCTGGCCCAGGCCGTCGCCGAGTTCAATCGCTACAACCGCCAGCAGATCAGCATCGCCGACCCGTCGATCTCGGGCCTGCGCCTGGCGGGCTATTTCCAGACCACCGAGCCCAAGAGCTTCGTCGCCGCCGTGACCAGCGCCTTCCCGGTGCGGGCGTCCGAAAGCGCCGACGGCGCCATCCGCCTGACGCGCCGGAGCTGACGCGCAAAAACTTCCCCTGGGACTGGCGGAAGCCCGACTTGGGGACGTCGGTCTATCGAAGAGTCCTTCCCGCGCGCGCGAGGGCTGGGACCAACAGGGGGTGGCTAAGAGGCATGTCCGACCGGCGCGGCCGCGGGGTTCGCGGCTTCCTGATGACGTCCGTGGCGGCGGCGGTGCTGGCGGGGCCGGCCCTGGCCGAGGACGCGCGTCACAGCTTTAACATCCCGGCGGGCGACGCGGTGGCGGCGTTGCAGACCTTCGCCCGGCAGTCGGGCCGGCAAGTCCTGTTCCCCTTCGAGGCGGCGTCGGGCAAGCGCACCCCGGCGGTGGCCGGAACCTTGTCGGACGGCGAGGCGCTGACGCGCCTGGCGCGCGCGGCCGGTCTGGTCGTTCAGTCGGACGACGGAAAGACCGTGACCCTGCGGTCCGTTCCGGCCGAAACGGCGCCGTCTCCGCTCCCCCAGCCCTCGAGCGCGGGGGCCCGCGCGATTGAAGAAGAGGCCCAGGTTGTCGACACCCTGGTGGTCGTCGGCTCCCAGATCGAAGGCGCCAAGCGCACCGCCGCGCTGCCGGTGACCGTGATCGGCGAGAAGGAGATCCTGGCGACCGGCGCGGTGTCCGGCGACGAGCTGTTTCGTGCGATCCCCCAGGCCGGCGACGTGCAGTTCCAGGAGGCTCGCACCACCGGCAATCTGAACGACGCGCGCGGCGACGTCGCGTCGCTGAACCTGCGCAGCCTCGGGACCGGCAACACCCTGGCCCTGCTGAACGGCCGCCGCGCCGTGCTCGCGCCGGGCAGCCAGACCGAGAACCTGGTGCCGGTCCAGACCGTCAACACCAACGCCTTTCCGGTGGCGGGCATCAAGCGGGTCGAGGTGCTGCGCGACGGGGCGGCGGCCATCTATGGCGCCGACGCGGTGGCGGGCGTGGTCAATGTCGTGCTGGACACCCGGTTCCGGGGGCTGCGCATGGAGGCTCAGGCCGGCGGCTCGGAAGGGACCGGCTACCGCGAGGGGACGGTCAATGTGAAGGCCGGGACGCGATTGGCCGACGGCACGCGCCTGACCCTGTTCGGCGGCTACACCGCCCACGGCCGCCTGATGGCCAGCGAGCGCGCCTACGCGGCCAGCGAGGATCATCGCGCCGCGACGGTCGGCACGCCCTGGGAGGGCGACACCGCCTTCGACAACCGCTCGACCTCCAGCCCCTGGGGCGCGTTCACGGTGATCCCGGCCTCGACGACGGTGCGCCAAGGCGCCAGCGCCCTGACGACCTCGGGCGTGTTCCACGTCGAGCCGACCAGCAACACGGCCGCCGGCTGTTCCAGCGCCCCGCTGGCCGGCGACCTATGCCTTAAGGCCGGCGTGATAACGGGCGCCGCCGACCGCCCGCTGCGCTATGACGAGAACCCAGACCGGACGCTGAAGGGCGGGCTGGAGCGGTTCAACCTGTTCTCGACGGTCGAGCACGACTTCGGCGCGGTCACCGCCTATGGCGAGGCGGGCTATTACCACGCCCTGTTCTCCGGAAGCCGCGAGCAGTCGGCGCCGATCAGCTCGGCGCCGATCAGCATCGCCGCCAACGCCTATTGGAATCCCTTCGGTCCGGCGACCAGTCCCAATCGGCTGGCCAATCTGAGCGGCGTCCCGGCCTCCGGCCTGGCGATGACCATCACCAATTATCGCCCGGTCGACGCGGGTCCGCGCACCTACACCGTCACCGACGACAGCTACCGCTTGCTGGGCGGGCTGAAGGGCGACTGGAGCGGCTGGAAGTGGGATTCGGCGCTGCTCTATTCGACGGCCCGCACCAAGGACATGACGCACAATGCGATCAGCAACACCCTGTTCCAGCAGGCGCTGAACCGCACGGACGCCAGCGCCTACAACCCGTTCAACGGCGGCGGCCTCGACAACTATTCCCTGGGCGACGCCACGCCGAACGGCCGGGACACGATCAACTCGTTCCTGATCAACGTCTATCGCGTCAGCGAGACCTCTCTGGCCCTGGCCGACTTCAAGATCTCCCGGAAGGACCTCTTCCGGCTGCCGGGCGGCGATGTCGGGGTGGCGGCCGGCGTCGAATGGCGGCGCGAGACCTATGACGACAATCGCGACAAGCGCTTGGACGGGACGATCAAGTACACCAACACCGTCACCGGCGTGACCTACGACACCGACGTGATGGGCGCCTCGGCCGCCCCGGACGTCGCCGCGCATCGCCAAGTCGCCTCGGCCTTCTTCGAGCTCGCCGTTCCGGTGATCTCGCCGGAGATGCGCATCCCGTTCGTCGAGGAGGTCAGCCTGCAGATCGCCGCCCGCGACGAGCGCTATTCCGACTTCGGCAATGTGCTCAAGCCCAAGGGCGCGATCTATTGGAAGGTCGGCCGGGGTTTCGCCTTGCGCGGCTCGGTCTCGCAGAGCTTCCGCGCGCCGAACCTGCCGCAGTTCTATAGCGACGGCTCGACCGTCTCCAACACCCGCACCGACTGGGCGGCGTGCAAGATCAACAATCCGGCCGCGACCACCTGCGCCAGCGCCTCGACGCTGGAAGTGCGCAGCGGCAACAAGACCCTCCAGCCCGAGCAGGCCGACAACGCCACCATCGGTTTCGTCTACCAGCCGAGCTTCATCCCTGCCGCCCTGGGCAAGCTGACCCTGACGACGGACTTCTGGTCGATCCGCGAGAAGAACGTCATCGGCATTCTGGGCGGGGGCAACCAGATCTATTACGACTGGCTGCTGCGCCAGAGCGGCTCTTTCAATCCCAATGTCGTGCGCGACGCGCCGGTCGGGACCAACACCGTCGGGGCGATCGCCTATATCAACGACACCTACGCCAACCTTCAGCCGCGCGTGGTCCAGGGCGTCGACTTCTCGCTCGGCTATGACCTGGACGGGACGCGCTGGGGCGACTTCGGCGTGGACGTCAATGTCGCCAAGCTGCTGAAGTTCGACCAGGCCCCCAGCCCGATCGAACGACTGCTGATCGAGGCCGCAGCGGCTGGCAAGCTGCCGGGCGTCTCGATCGTCTCGTCCGGCAACCAGATCAAGCTGGGCGGCTTTCCCGAGTTCCGCGGGGGCGCCAGCCTGACCTGGCGTCAGGGCGGCTGGGGGGCGGGCGCCTTCGTCAACTATGTGGGCGAGGTGTTCGACACCGGCTCCACCCTGATCAATGGGCGCTATTGGAAGCTGAACGCGTGGACGACCGTGAACCTCTACGGTCAATACGCCTTCGACGACGGCCGTCTGGCCGGTTCGACGGTCCGCCTGGGCGTCCGCAATGTCGGCGACAAGGACCCGCCGCTGTCCGCCTCGAACTTTGGCTACTACGGCTCGCTGCACAACGCGACGGGTCGCTACTGGTACGTGAACTTCAGCAAGCGGTTCATCTAGATCTTCGGTCTGGGCGGTCCTCCGCCCACGCCGGAGCGATCGCGCCCTCCCGGGCCATCCCTCCCCCCGAGAAGCCCTCGGGACGCGATCATCGGCGCCGGAGCTGCCCCTCCGGCGCCGAACTTCGTTTTGGGAGGAACTCGTCCCGCCTACTTCCCGCTCACCGCCGGCCCGTACAGCAGGCCGTTGAACAGGAACTTGAACGTCCCCCACGACTGGGCGCGCTGGGTGATTTCCGGGCCGAAGACGAAGACCTTGCCCTTGCCCACGTCGATGTCGAGCATGTCGGCCGAGCCCTTCAGCCGCTCCTGCCCGACCGCCCAGCCGCTGTGCAGCGGCTTGTCGCTGTCGAACCACGAGACCTTGGCCACGCCCTTGGCCTCGGCCTTGACGGTGAAGGTCGGGCTGCGGTCGAAGAAGACGTCGATGTCGGGACCCGAGCCGTAGGCCAGGGGCTGCTTGACGTCGACCTTGGCGCGCAGAACCGAGCCTGGGATGTAGAGCTCGCGGGTCGACAGGGCCTTCAGCTGGCCGTTCTCCATCTTGGCCGTGGCGACGTCGATTGGGGCGCCCAGGGCCTGGGCCAGGCGCGTCGAAGCGCCGATGGCCACGACCGTGCCGCCGCCCTTCACGAAGTCGGCGATCTGGGGAAGGGTCTTGTCGTCGCTGATCCGGCCCAGCCAGGAACGGTACTGGGCCGGAATGGCCTCGGGCTTGGGCTGCGGCCCGCCGCGTCCGGCCTTGTAGGGGCCGTCGGCCGGGGCGGGGACGACGCCGTCGGGGAACACCAGGACGTCGAAGTCCTTGCCGATGTCGCCCGCGTCGAGGCGCTGCGGGTACACCACCTGGAACGGCGCCTCGAATTTCTCGAACATCCAGCGGTTCCAGCCGGACGGCATCGAGCCGCCGTAGACGTCGACCAGGCCGACGCGGATCGGCTTCAGGGCGATGGTCGCGCCCGAGGGTTTGCCGCCCACGGCGTAGGCGTCGATGCCCAGGTCCTTGACGCCCTTGTCGATCACCGCCTTGGCGGCGGGCGAGGCGGGGACGAAGATCGCGCCGGGACCAAAGGCCGTCTTGCCGGCCTTGGCGCCGTCCTTGACCCAATAGACCTTGGCGCCGGCCTTCAGCAGGCGGTTGGTCAGGGTGAAGCTGGCGTTGGCCTCGTGGCTGATCAGCCAGCCCGCGCCGCCCGAGCCCTTCACCGCGCCCGGCGCGACCGAGATCAGGTCCGGCACGCGGGTCGTCGGGGCCTCGAAGCCGTCCAGGATCCGGTCGAACTTGATCCCCATCTGGTAGGCCAGGGTGTAGCCGGTCACGTCATACGGCGCCTTGGGCGGGCCGCCCGGATATTCCAGGTCGTGCGGGTGATCCTGCGGCTCGAACATGTCGAGGATATGAGGGCGATAGGCCTGGGCCGTCCGCACGACATACGAGCCGGCGGGATAGGTCTTGCCGGCGATCGCGAAGGGCTTGGTCGCCTTGTCCACGTCGACGCCGGTCTTGATCAGGGCGTTGAGGAAGGCGACGACGGTGGGCATGTCGGCCTGATCGGCGGGGATCACATAGCCGCGCGGGTCGCGGCTCTCCGGCGTCTGCAGCACCGTCTTGTACAGGCTGGGGTCGATCGCCGCGCCGTAGGGGCCCGGCTTGTCCTTGCCCGCGGCGGTCAGCGCCTCGACGCGGGTCGGGGTGGTCGTCCAGCTATCCTTCGAGCCGCGCTTGATGCTGTTGTCGCCCATCTTCCAGATGCCCAGAAGCAGACGTTCCCTGTTGCGCGACGCGTAGTCGATGACCGCCCGGTTCATCGTCCACTGGTAGTCCAGCGAGTCCTGCAAATGCCATTCGCGCGGCGCGATCGGGGCGGGGCGGTCATTGCCAGGCAGCTGGAGCTCCGGCACCAGGTTGACGGTCGTCGGGGTGGGGCCGCCGATGATTTCGGTCAGAAGGCCGATCGAATTGTGGAAGTAGGCGACCGACCGCTCCATGCCGTTGTGCCAGGTGGAATAGGGCGCGGCGCTGCGGGCGCCCGAGCCGGGCTTATCCTCGGCCACCAGGCGGCTGTGCATGGCCATGCCGACTTCCTGCAGCTCGGTCATGACCAGCGGGTCGTAGTTGAAGTTGAACGGATCGCGGAACGGCGGAACGAACACGACCATGCCGTTCGGGCCGGTCTGGTGCTGGTTGTAGATGATCTGCGGGTACCATTCGCGGAACAGCTGCCGGTTGACGTTGGTCGTCTCGGCCATCGACGACATGAAGCTGTCGCGGTTGTTATCGTGGCCGATGTACTTGTGGTACAGGCGCGGCAGCGAGCCGAACTCGCGCTTCTTCGGGTCCTGGTTCCGCATGTACCAGTCCGAGACCATCTCCATGCCGTCCGGATTGTCCTGGCCGAACAGGATGATGGTGTCGTCCAGCATCCGCAGGGTCTCGGGATCGGTCTGCGTCAGCATCCGATAGAGCACCTGGATCTGGCCCTGCGAGGTGATGGTCTCGCTGGCGTGCAGGCCCGCGTCGATCCAGACGATCGCCTTGCCCTCGGCGGCCAGCTTGCGGGCCTCGTCCTCCTTGACGCCGTCGGCCTTGGCCAGCTTGCGGGCGATCTCCTTGTAGCGGTCCAGCTTGGCCAGATTGGCCGGCGACGAGACGATGGCCACCCACATGGTGCGGCCCTCCTCGGTCTTGCCGATATCGACCAGCTTCATCCGGTCCGACTGGCCGGCCAGCGTCTTCAGATAGGCTTCGTAGGCCGTGTAGTTGGCCAGGAAGTAGTCGCTGCCGACCGGCTGGGCGAAGGCCTTGTCGGGCGGGGTGATGTCGGCGGCGATCGCGCCGCTGAGTCCGCTGAAGGCCAGCACCAAGCCCAAGGCCGCTCCGGCCATCGCTCCGCCACGCGTCATTTCCAACCCCGTAAGCTCTGGGCGGACGCATCGGCGCGCCGCTCCTCCCTAGACTGACGTAACTGGAGAGCGTTTCCGCACCCGGAGCAACGGACCGGTCAGCCCATTTTTTCGGGTCGCCAAAAGAAAAGGGGCCGCCCTTGCGGGCGGCCCCTTCCATCTCATCCGGCCCTACTCACGCGGCCGGTACGCGAGATAGCTCGGAAACTCAGTACTTCAGGCGGACGCCCAGCCGGAAGTACCGACCCACGGCGCCGGCCTGCGAGTAGGTCGGGTTCCAGTTCACCGCGGCGTAGTTGGCCGGGTTGAACATCGGGCCCGCGTCGAACAGGTTCAGCACATCGGCATAGACCGTGGTCTTGTCGTTGATGTCGTACCGGCCCGTCAGGTCGAAGTCGTAGAAGTCCTTGGTGTGGCACTTGAAGCCGTCACCGCCATACAGGCACGACTGGTCGCCGGTGTAGCTTTCGTCGATCTCACGGATGCCGCTGACATAGTTCAGCGTGCCGGTGAAGCTGATCGGACCTCGGGTCAGGGTGTTGCTCCACGAGGCGCGGTACTTCGGCGTGCCGGCGCCCGACGACAGGGCGTAAGGCGCTTCCTTGCCGGTGTAGTTATAGGTCACGCCGTCCTGCGTGTACTTGAAGTCGAACATCGCGGTGGCTTCCAGATTGCTGGTCCACTTGATATCCGCCGGCAGGTACATGGTGTTCTGGACGCTGAGGTCCATGCCGCTGGTGCGCAGCGAGTCGGCGTTGATATAGGGCGACGACACCGACAGGATGCGCGGCAGGGCGGTCGGGTGATCCGGATCCGGCAGGTCCGGGGTCACCACATAGCCGGCCGGGATGGCTTGACCCGCGTAGTAGGCGGCGATGGCCGTCCCCGCGCTGGCCTGGGCGATCACGTTGTTCTTCTTGATGTGGTAGTAGTCCAACGCGACGCTGAAGCCGCGCGTCGGGGCCCACACCACGCCGGTGGTGAAGCTGGTCGACTTCTCGGGCTTCAGGTCGGGATTGGCCGCGGTGATGTTCGAGAGCGAGTAGGTCTTGGTGTACTCGCTGCCGCCGTGGGCCGCGACGAAGGCCGGGTAGTTCGTGAACGAGAAGTTCGTGAAGCCCTGGCTGGCCGAGTTGCCCGATTCCGAGAACGACGGCGCGCGGAAGCCCTTCGAGAAGGTGGCGCGCAGGGCCACGGTCTTGATGGGCGTGTACTTGATGCCGATCTTCGGCGAGAAGTTGCCGCCGAAGTCCGAATAGTGGTCGTAGCGGCCCGACAGGTTCAGCTCGACATTGTTCAGCACCGGCATCCCCAGCTCGGCGAAAGCCGAGGCGACCGTGCGGTTGCCGATGGTGCGGGCGTTGCCGAGGCCTTGCGCGTCGTTGACCGGGTTCAGGGCCGGATCGTTCGTGGCCTCGTAGCGGAACTCGCCGCCCACACCCAGCTGGGCGGGGCCGCCCGGCAGGTTGAAGACGTCGCGCGAGGCCACGAAGTTGATCGAGTCCAGGTCGGTGGTCGAGGTCTTGGTCAGGGCCGGGGCGAGGGCGGTGCGCACGGCCTGGCTGTTCTGCGACGGGTCGATGAAGTTGTAGGTCCCGTTCTTCACCGCGCTCAGCAGGTTGCTGTAGCTGACGAAGCCGTTGGACGTGCTTTCCAGCCAGCCGTGGGCGATGACCAGATTGGCCTTGTAGTTCCAGTCGTGGGTCGTGCCTTCCACGCCGCCGACCATGCGGGCCATGCGGTTGGTGTAGCGCGAGCCGGTCGCCAGGTCGCTGAAGGCGTAGCGGACCAAGGCGTCGTAGCCTTGGGCCGCGAACGGGTCGTTCGGGTTCAACTGGCCGTTCGACAGCACCGCCGGCAGGACGATGGTCGACAGGTTGTGCGGGGTCGACGACGAAATGCCGGGAGGGCCGCCGGTCACCGAGGTCTTCGACTGCATGAAGCTGGTCGACAGATAGGCCTGGAAGTCGTCGCTCGGCTTGATCGTGAAGCGGCCGTAGACGCCGGCGCGCTCCTGCTGGGGCTGAACGTCGCCGAAGGTGGCGAGGTTCTGGGCGCAATAGGTCCCGCCCGCCGAGGTGGTCAGCGGAGCGTTGGCGCCGCAGGTGCGCAGCGGTTGCCACAGCGAGCCGGGGACGGCCACGCCGGTCGAGATGTCGCCGGGCGTTCCCTGGGTGGCCGGCTTGACCTGACCATAGAAGGTGCTGCCGCCGGCGCCCGGATTGTTGTTCTGGCCGCCGGGAATGCCCGACAGGTCGTTGGTGTTGTACGGATAGCCGCGCTGGTCGATGCGGATGCGCTGGTCGCGCTGGTACTCGACGTCCAGATAGACGTTGTACTTGTCGGTATCGAGGTCGCCGTGGCCGATCTCGCCGTTGAAGCGGTACTGGTTGCCGCCGCCATGCTGGGACGTGCCGACCGACAGGTCCGCGCCCATGCCCTGGTAGTTCGACTTCATGATGATGTTGACCACGCCGCCGATGGCGTCGGCGCCGTACAGCGACGAGGCGCCGTCCTTCAGCGTCTCGATGCGCTCGACCGCGTTGAACGGGATCGAGTTCAGGTCGACGAAGCCGCGCTGGCCGTCGTCGGCCAGGGGATAGTTGGCGTTACGCAGGCCGTCGATCATGACCAGGGTCGAGTTCACGGTCAGGCCGCGCAGGGCCACGCCGGTCGAGCCGGCGGCGAAGCCGTTGCCGAAGGCGGCCGGAACCGAGCCGGAATTGTCGGCCGATAGGCTGCGGATGGCGTCGGCCACCGTGGTGATGCCCTGGGCCTTCAGCTGTTCGCTGGTCTGGACGGTGACCGGCGACGGGGTGGCGGTGTCGGTGCGGCGCAGCAGCGAACCGGTGACGACGACGGCCTCGACCTCGTTGTTCTGGGCGGCCGCGGGGGCGGCGGGGGCGGTGGTCTGGGCGTTCGCGGCGAAGCCGGCCAGCGTGGCCATGCCCGCGATCATCGTGGTCGCGAGCAAACGACCCCGGGTAATCTGGTACTTCATTTTCGATCCTTCCGGGCAGCCCGCGCCGGCGGTGGCCGACGTCCTCACGCCCGATCCAAGATTGACGTTCCCGTCGAAATCGGCGGTTGAGGCGGCTTAGAAGTCGGAAGGTGAAGCGGTCAATCGCACATGACGAATATGTAAATGCTTTGTCTTGGTGCTGTCGCTTTAAGGCAACGCCTCGCGCCAATTGAGGCGGCAATAAGTCAAAAACTTCGCTTAGACGAAACATTACAAAAATTTATAGGCAAAAAGTCGGAACCGAACGCATATTTTGGCAATGCGCGAACATGAACATTTTTTCATTTTATGAATATCGATACTCAATATCGAACTTTATTCAATAACGATGATCTTTCATTTGGCGGGGTCGCGCGTGGTCAAGTTCGCGGCGCAAGGCTTCGCGGGCGGCAGGGCTTCGCGGGCGGCAGGGCGTCGCGGCAAAGGGGAAATCGCGGCGGCTCAAACTTATTTGGCCAATTTGGTCTGACCAATCTTGCCGCCCTTTCGTGATCGGTTATGGTCTCCGTCGCGACCGCGAAAATCGGCGTTTCGGGAGGCTTGGGGATGGTGCGATCGGTGATCGGGGGCGTGGCCCTATGCGCGAGTCTGCTGGCCAGCGTCCCCGGCCTTGCCTTGGCCGACCCTGTCGGCGGCGCGCCGGTCTGCCGCGCCAGTGACGGCTACGCTGCCGACTTCGGCGGTCGCCGCACCTTTCGCTGGAAGCCTCGAGGGCTCGCCGCCGCCAAGGCCGACCGCGACAGCCCGGCCCTGGCGCCCGCCTACAAGGCTCTGATCGCGCGCGCCGACCAGGCGTTGGCCGGACCTGTCTATAGCGTCGTCGACAAGTCCCGGGTCCCGCCCAGCGGCGACAAGCACGACTATATCTCGATGGGGCCGTATTGGTGGCCCGACCCCGCCCGGCCGAACGGCGAACCCTATGTCCGCAGGGACGGCGAGGTGAACCCCGAACGGGACACCAACGCCTTCGACGCGCGCCGGATGGAGGGGATGTCCGCCGCGGTCGAGGCCCTGTCGCTGGCCTACTACTTCACCGACGATCCCCGGTACGCGACCAAGGCCGCCGCGCTGCTGCGCGTCTGGTTCCTGGACCCGGCCACGCGGATGAATCCGTCGATGACCTACGCGCAGGGGGTGCCGGGACGCACGCCGGGCCGCGCCGAGGGCGTGCTCGACACCTATCGTCTGCTGCGGGTCGTCGAGTCGATCGGCGTGCTGGCGCCGTCCAAGGTGCTGACGGCCGCCGATCAGAAGGGCTTGGAGCGCTGGTTCGCCGACTACGTCCAGTGGATGCGGACCGCTCCGACCGCCCTGGAGGAGCGCGCGGCCAAGAACAACCACGGCATTTGGTACGACGCCCAGCTGGCGACCTTCGCCCTGTTCGCGCGCCAGCCTGACCTCGCCAAGGCGGTGATCGCTGGCGCGGGGCCGGGACGCATCGACCCGCAGATCCAGCCCGACGGCAAGCTGCCCGAGGAACTGGCCCGCACCAAGGCGTTGCACTACAGCTATTTCGCGCTGGAGCCCCTGGTCGGTCTGGCCGAGCTCGGCCCTTGCGTCGGCGTCGACCTCTGGCGTTACAAGGGGCCGAAGGGGCAGGGGATCCGCGTCGCCTTCGACTATCTCTCCCCGTTCGTCGGCGACGAGGCGGCCTTTCCCTATAAAGACCTCAAGCCCCAGGAGGCCACGCGCGAGGCCCTGCCGCTCTACGACGCGGCGGCCTGGGCCTATGGCGACGCGGGTTTCGCCGCCAAGGCCGACCAGATCGCCAAGACGGAGCCGGCGGCGATCAGCCGGCTGATGGCGCCGGCTTATCGGAAGTAGGGGCGTTCAGATCGCCGACCTTCGCGCCAGTTCCGTCCGGCGCGCGGCCACTTCCTTGCGGGCGCGTTCCAGGGCGTCGATCTCGGTGGCGGTCAGGAGGTTGTCGATCACGCGGCCCAGATGTTCGCGCATGGCGTTGCGGGCGGCGGTCGGATCGCGCTCCTTGAGGGCCAGCAGGATCTCCTGATGGTCGTCGATCAGCGGACGCACGCCGACCTGGCGGGCGCGTTCCAGCATCGCCCGGCACAGAGGCGACTTGTAGCGCAGGTCCCAGAGGTTCTCGACCACGGTGACCAGGGCGCTATTGCGGCTGGCGCGGGCGATCGAAACGTGGAAGCGGCGGTCGGCGCGCTCGCCGCCGCGCGGGTCGCTGTCGTTCTCCACGACCATGTCGTCCATGATCGCGGCCAGCTCGGTCAGCTCCTCGTCGGTGATGGTGGCGGCGGCCAGGGCCGCGACCTCGCCCTCGATCAGGCGGCGGGCCTCGGTCAGCTCGAAGGCGCCGATGTCGAGCTCGGGCTCAGCGGCCTCGGCGCGCGGGGTTTCGGTGACATAGACGCCCGACCCGTGACGCGCCTCGACCAGCCCGCGAATTTCCAGCGCGATCATCGCCTCGCGCACGGTTGGGCGGCTGACCTTGTAGTCCTCGGCGAGGTCGCGCTCGGAGGGCAGGCGCTGGCCGGGCTTGTGCAGACCGTCGCGAATCGACTCGGCGATCGCGTTGGCGACCTGTTGGTAGAGCTTGCGGGTTTCGGCCGTCGAAGTGGTCATATGTTTCTGGTCCAGCCGGCGCGGCGCCGGCGTTTGGCTCAACCTATTGCAAGCCTCCTCGCTTCGCTACAGCCGTTGGCGATCGGAAACTGGCAAGGCCACTAGCATCTTGCCAGATATCTCTATAGAAGTGGTCAGGCCACTTAACGCCACGTCCAACCCCTTAGGTCCATGCTGAAGATCATCGACGCCAAGGTCATCGTCACCTGCCCCGGCCGCAATTTCGTGACTCTGAAGATCACGACCGAGGACGGCATCACCGGCGTCGGCGACGCCACGCTGAACGGCCGCGAGCTGGCCGTCGTCAGCTATCTCCGGGATCACATGATCCCGTGCCTGATCGGTCGCGACGCGCACCAGATCGAGGACACCTGGCAGTTCTTCTACCGCGGCTCGTACTGGCGCGGCGGCCCCGTGGGCATGAGCGCCCTGGCCGCCGTCGACATGGCGCTCTGGGACATCAAGGCCAAGGTCGCCGGCCTGCCGCTGTACCAGCTGCTCGGCGGCGCCAGCCGCGTGGGCGTCACCGTCTATGGCCACGCCAACGGCGAGACGATCGACGAGACCATCGCCGAGGCCGTCCGGTACAAGGGCCTGGGCTATAAGGCCATCCGCCTGCAGACCGGCGTGCCGGGCCTGCCCAGCACCTACGGCGTGTCCAAGGACAAGATGTTCTACGAGCCGGCGGACAACGACCTGCCGTCCGAGAACGTCTGGTCGACCCCGGCCTATCTCAGCCACACCCCCAAGCTGTTCGCCAAGGCCCGCGAGGTTCTGGGCTGGGACGTCCACCTGCTGCACGACGTGCACCATCGTCTGACCCCGATCGAGGCCGCGCGCCTAGGCAAGGATCTGGAGCCCTACCGCCTGTTCTGGCTGGAGGACTCGGTCCCCGCCGAGAACCAGGCCGGTTTCCGCCTGATCCGCCAGCACACGACGACGCCGCTGGCCGTCGGCGAGATCTTCTCGAACGTCTGGGACTGCAAGCAGCTGATCGAGGAACAACTGATCGACTATCTACGCGCGACGGTCCTGCACGCGGGCGGCATCACCAACCTGAAGAAGATCGCCGCCTTCGCCGACCTGCACCACGTCAAGACCGGTTGCCACGGCGCGACCGACCTCTCGCCGGTGACCATGGCCGCGGCCCTGCACCTGGGCATGGCGATCCCGAACTTCGGCCTGCAGGAATATATGCGCCACACGCCGGAGACGGACGCGGTCTTCCCGCACGCCTACACGTTCAACGACGGCATGTTGCATCCGGGCGACCAGCCGGGCCTGGGCGTCGACATCGACGAGGCCGAGGCCGCCAAGTACGACTACAAGCGCGCCTACCTGCCGGTGAACCGCCTGCAGGACGGCACCATGTTTAACTGGTAAGACCAAATCGACTTGACATCTATCGGTGTGCGCTGAGATTGGTCATGCCAACTCGGCGCCGCCGGCTTCGCCATGGCGTCCGAATAACCGACCCGTCTGGGAGGCGGGCGCCATGAGCGAGCGATGCGCGTGCGTGATCTTCTGTTCCTGACGGCGGCCCTCGCGATCGCGGGCGCCGTTCCCGCCATCGCCGCCGAGGATCCGCGCGGTCCGCTCTACGCCGGCGCCGTCGCGCCGATGAACCAGACGATCGAGACGCGCCTGCTGCCGCGCATGGCCGTGCTGGCCGACAAGCTGCTGGCCGAAAAGCGCGACATGACCCTGGACGGGGTCAAGGTCTTCGAGGCCGACGACAAGTTCCTGCCGGGCAAGATCGCCGTCGGCCTGGCCTATCTGATCATCGACACGCCGAGGAACGATCCCCGGTCGGCCAAGTACCTGGCCGCCTATCGCCAGATCGCCGACATGACGGTCGACGACCCCAATGAGACCTGGGGCGTCTACTACTACTGCCAGGCCATCGTCATGCTGAAGCAGGCGGGGCTGCTGGACCAGGCGATCTCGCCCGCCACGCTGGAGAAGCTGAAGGCCAAGCTGGACTGGCGTCGCTTCGTGCGCGAGCGCGACATGACGCTGATCGGCCTGCCCAACAACTATTACGGCGTGGCGTTCAGCGTGGCGCGGTTGCGCTATCGGCTGGGCTGGGAGGACGCCAGCGCCAGCGAGGCCCTGCTGGCCCGCACGCTGGACCACTATCGCCAATATTCCGGCCAGTACGGCTTCGCCGACGAGACCGACGGCGACGGGCGGTTCGACCGTTACAGCGTCCTGCTGATCGGCGAGATCAGCCACCGCCTGATCGAGGCCGGGATGCCCGCCACCCCCGAGGTCCGCGCCTGGCTGCGCCGCTCGGTCGACCTGATGCTGCCGCGCCTCAACCCGCGCGGCGAGGGCTTCGAATATGGCCGCAGCATCGGGACCTATGGCGAGACGGCGTTTCTCGAGGTGCTGACCGCCGCCGCCAAGCTGGACGTGCTGGCGCCGGAAGAGAAGGCCATGGCCTATGCGTTCAGCGCGCGGGTCGCGGCCCGCTACATGGACTTCTGGTTCGATCCAACCACCGGCTCGGTCGACATGTGGGGCCACGGCCGGCGGACGGACGCTTATCGCGGCAAGCACCGGATCCTGGGCGAGAACCTCAGCCTGGGGCGGCAGTACATCTATACGAACGCGATCTGGAACGAGCTCGGCTTCAAGGATCAGGCGCCGGACCCCCGTTTCCAGGCCTGGCTGGACCGGCTGCCCAAGCGGACCGTGACCTGGTTCGCGCGGGGGCGATATGACCGTCTGGTCGTGACCCTGCGTGATGGCGGCCACGTGATCGGTCTGCCGATCATCAATGGCGGCGAGGGGCAACACATGAACACGCCCTATTATCCGATCCCCTTCTCGCCTGGGATGCTGCGGGGCGTGGCTGATGGGGTGTTTCCGCAACTGCTGCCGCGCCTGACCCTGGAGGACGGCGCGCGACTGGCGCCGCTGGCCTACGCCAAGGGCGTCAAGGTGGAGGGCCGGGGCGCGCGGACCACGGTTAGCTATGCTCAGGACCAATTGGATCGTCTGGGGGGCAAGGCGCCGGTCGCCGATGACCGGGTCGGGGTCAGCACCACCTATCGGTTCGAGCCGGGCCGGATCAGTCGGACCGATGTCTTCACGCCCAAGCCGGGCGTCATGATCAAGGCCGTGGACCTGGTCTTCGCCAGCTTCTCCGGCCAGGCCGTGACCCGGCGCGGGACGACCACCTTCGGAACCGGCGACGTGACCGGTTTCAAGGTCGAGGGGCTGTCGTGCTCGACGCGCGCCCTGGCCGACGAGCCGGCCTATCGCTCACCGACGGGCGCGATGACCAGCCTGACCAGCTGCGCCGGCGCCGCCGGAACGACCGGTCCCGTCACGATCAGCTGGGAAATCACCTATCGATAGGGGGGGCGTCGCCGAAGGGCTTTGTCCTCTGCAAGGCCGTTCGAGGTGGGCGGCGGCTTGCCATCTTCGCCGGGCGCGGAGCGGGATCCCAAGGTGACCTGGGATCGCGCTGGGAGTTCGCGCGCGAAAATCAAAATTTCTGATCTATAGTTCCAGCTGCAATGTATCCAATAAACCATGACAATTAAACAGTAATCCGATTAAGATATCGGTCTTGTGTCGGATACTCGACTAATCGAGATTGGTCGCGGTCAAATTTTATATTGTTCGTACTCGAATCGGGTGGTAATGTGTATAAATCATTGGCACCGATTATTGAGCGCTGATGGCTGAGAGGGAAGGCTTCCTTCACTCCCGCTCGCAGAAGCCGGAGCGCACTCCATGCCTACCTATCTCTTTTATCCTAGACGCGCGGATGGCGTGTCGCTGACCTTCATCGCCGAAGCCGCCCCGAACGACGTCGAGGCCATGGATCTGGCCGCCGAGATCGCCGACGCGCATGATTGTGTCGGGGTCTTCGTCTGGGAGCCCGGCGAGCAGGACGGCAAGGACCGCTTCGTCGGCCGCGCGGAGCGCCACGCGACGACCCATGGCGATGTAAACCACGAACGTCCGGAGCGCGCGTCGGAGGCTTCCGCCGAAGCCTGAAATCCGACCGCGCCGATCAAGCCTGGACGTCGAGGCTTGTCGAGGGTAGCGGTAACATCAAGCGAAGCCGACCTAACGGCTCGGCGGGAGGATGTTGCCGTTGTTTCCGAAAATCCGAGCCCTGCGCTGGTGGATCATTGGCCTCGTCATGCTGGGGACGATCGTCAACTACCTGACCCGCTCGACCATGGGCGTGGCCGCCCCCACGGTGCTGAAGGACCTGGGCGTTTCGGTGAAGGAGTATTCCTGGATCACCAGCGCCTTCCAGCTGGGGATCATGCTGCAGCCGGTCTGTGGCTATGTGCTGGACACCCTGGGCTTGCGCACGGGCTTCGCGATCTTCGCCGCCGCCTGGTCGCTGATCGCCATGGCCCACGGCCTGACCCACGATTGGAGAGGCCTGGCGGTCCTGCGGGGGCTGCTGGGTTTAGCCGAGGGCTCGGCCCAGCCGGCGGGCATGAAGACGGTGGCGACCTGGTTCCCCGCCAAGGAGCGCGGCTTCGCCGGCGGGGTCTTCAACATCGGCGCCTCGATCGGCTCTCTGCTGGCGCCGCCGCTGGTGGTCTGGGCCGTCCTGACCTGGAGCTGGCGAGCCGCCTTCGTGCTGACCGGCGCGCTGGGCGTCGTCTGGGTCGCGCTGTGGCTGCTGCTGTACCGCTCGCCCGAGACCCATCCGGCCTTGACGGACGACGAGAGGGCCCGCATCGCCGCCGGCCAGGAGGCGCGGCTGGCCGAAGCTGGCCCGCGACCGTCGATCGTTTCGGTCCTCAAGCAGGGCCAGTTCTGGGGCATAGCCCTGCCGCGCTTCCTGGCCGACCCGACCTGGGGCACGCTGTCGTTCTGGGTTCCGCTGTACCTGTCCCAGACGCGGGGCTTCGACCTGAAGCAGATCGCCCTGTTCGCCTGGATGCCGTTCGTGGCCGCCGACCTGGGCTGCCTGGCCGGGCCGGCCATCGCCCACGTCCTGCAAGGGCGTGGAGTGTCGCTGATCAACGCCCGCCGCGTCGCCTTCACCCTGGGCGCGATCCTGATGACGGGCATGATGTTCGTCGGCAAGGTCCATAGCCCCTATGCCGCCATCGCCCTGCTGTGCCTGGGCGGGTTCGCCCACCAGACGCTGTCGGTCACCGTGATCACCATGGCCTCGGACCTCTTCCGCAAGAACGAGGTGGCCACCGTGGCGGGCCTGGCCGGGATGATGGGTAATCTCGGCCTGCTCATCTTCTCGCTGATGATCGGCGGGCTGGTGACGAGGATCGGCTACGACCCGTTCTTCGTGGCCCTGGGCGTGCTGGACCTCGCGGGCGCCGCCATCCTGTGGACCCTGGTGCGCGACCGCGCCCCGTCCGTGACTTCCAACCCGTGAGCGTCTCCGTGATCCGCAATCCGATCCTGCGCGGCTTCAACCCCGATCCGTCGATCGTCCGGGTGGGGGAGGACTACTACGTCGCCACCTCGACCTTCGAGTGGTTCCCCGGCGTTCAGATCCACCACTCTCGGGACCTGAAGAACTGGCGCCTACTGACCCGGCCGCTGACCCGCGCAAGCCAGCTGAACATGTTGGGCGACCCGGACAGCTGCGGCGTCTGGGCGCCGTGCCTGACCCACGCCGACGGCAAGTTCTGGCTGATCTTCACCGACGTGAAGCGCTATGGCCGCACGACCGTGGGCGGGGCGTCGGGCGCGTCGCTGCGCGACTTCCACAACTACCTGGTCACGGCCGAGACGATCGACGGCCCGTGGTCGGATCCTGTCCATCTGAACAGCTCGGGCTTCGATCCGTCGCTGTTCCACGATGACGATGGCCGCAAGTGGCTGGTCAATCAGCTGTGGGATCACCGGCCGGGCAAGAGCCGGTTCGCCGGCATCGTGCTGCAGGAATATTCGGTTGGCGAGGGCCGCCTGGTCGGTCCGCGCAAGGTGATCTTCGAGGGCACGGCGATCGGCCTGACCGAGGCGCCGCACCTCTACAAGCGCGACGGCTGGTACTATCTGGTCACGGCCGAGGGGGGCACCGGCTGGGGCCACGCGATGACCATGGCCCGGTCGCGGCGCCTCGAGGGACCGTACGACCTGCATCCCGACACCTATGTGCTGACCGCGCGCGATCGCCCGCAGGCGCCGCTGCAGCGGGCCGGTCACGCGGACCTGGTCGAGACCGCCGATGGCGAAACCTACGCCGTCTATCTCTGCGGCCGTCCATTGCCCAACCGCGGCCGCTGCGTCCTGGGCCGCGAGACGGCGATCCAGAAGCTGGTCTGGAGCGAGGATGGCTGGCCCCGCACCCTGGACGGCTCGGGCGATCCGACGCTGGAGACGCCGGCGCCGGACCTGCCCGAACGGCCCTGGCCCCACGCGCCGATCCGCGAGGACTTCGACGGCCCCGACCTGCCGATCGATTTCCAGTGGCTACGCACGCCCTATCCCGACGAGATCTTCAGCCTGACCGCCCGGCCGGGCGCCTTGCGGCTTTATGGCCGCGAGAGCCTGGGCAGCCTTTTCCGCCAGGCGCTGGTCGCTCGTCGCCAGCAGGCGATGTGCTATTCGGCGGCGACGACGCTGGACTTCGAGCCCGAGCACTTCCAGCAAGCGGCTGGCCTAGTCTGCTACTACAACGGCGCCAAGCTGCACTATCTGTATGTCACCCACGACGAGGCGCTGGGCAAGCATCTGCGGGTGATGAGCTGCCAGCCCGACAGTCCGCAGGCCGACAGCTTCACCCGCCCGATCACGTTGGCGGCCGGGCCGGTGGAGCTGCGGGTCGAGGTCGACTTCGAGCGCTTGCGGTTCGCGTTCCGGCAGGGGCGGGGCGACTGGACCTGGCTGCCGGAGGTGTTCGACGCCTCAATCCTGTCCGACGAGGCCACGGCGCCGGGCGCGCCCAACTTCACCGGGGCGTTCGTGGGCATGGCGTGCCAGGACACCGCCGGAACGGCCGCGCCGGCGGACTTCGACTGGTTCGACTACGAGGAACGCGACTACCGCGCCTGATCCTCTCCGGGGCGCAAAAGAAAACCGGCTGGCCTTGCCCTTGGGGCCCGGCCAGCCGGTCTAAACAAAAAGGTGTCGGACGCGGTGGGGTGCGCCGAGTTCTAGACACATCCAACGAGTCAGCTTCCGAAGCAATCTCGAAGATCGAAAGGCCCTGCGGCGAAACGGCGCGGGTCTCCCCGATCCGGGTTCTGACGTTTTGGGACGGCCTACTTCCCCGCTTCCTTCGCCTCGTAAAAGGCCCGCAGCACGAAGAAGGCCGGCTTGCGGCGACCGGTCGGCGAGACCAGACCCTTGCGGTTCCAGCCCTGTTGATAGATCGGGTGCTGGCGGCGGGGCGCGCGGAAGTCCTTCAGGATCCAGGGCGACATGCCGCGCAGGGTCGGGATCGCTCGGGCCATGGCCAGGGTCTTCTCGTAGTACGCCTTTTGGAAGTCCTCGGAGAACTTGCGCTTCAGCACCGGATCGCTGAAGCCCGACAGGGCGTCGGCCCCGAATTCGGAGAACACCATCGGCTTGTCGGTGGCCTTCCACGTCATGGACGGCAGGTCGTCCAGCGCGTCGTCGGTGTACCAGCCGTTGTAGGTGTTGGCCGCCAGCACATCCAGCTTGTCGGCCAGCGGGTCGTTCAGCCCGATCACAGGATGGCCGTCGACCGTCTTGCGGTCGGTGAGTAGGGCGGCGGTGACCAGGCGCGTGTCGTCCAGGGCCCTCACGTCGTCGACCAGCTGGCCGAGGAACCGGTTGCGGAGATCGGTGATCGGGGTCTCGTTGGCCACGCTCCACAGGATGATCGAGGCGCGGTTGCGGTCGCGGCGGATATTGTCCGCCAGCATCCCGCGCGCCAGGGCCAGGGTGCGCGGATTGCCGAAGTCGACCAGCCAGTAGACCGGGATCTCGCTCCAGACCAGCAGGCCCATCTCGTCGGCCAGGCGGGTGGTGATCTCGCTGTGCGGATAGTGGGCCAGACGCACGAAGTTGCCGTGCAGCCCGGTCTTGACCTCGCTAAGCAGCGCCCGCGCCCCGGCCTCGGTGATGGTGCGCGCGGGGTTGTCGCCGAACTCCTCCTCGTGGACCGAGATCCCGCGCAGGAAGATCGGCTTGCCGTTCAGCAGGATCTCGCTGCCCTTGGTCTCGATCGTGCGGAAGCCGACGCGGTCGCTCAGGTGGTCGTCACGGGTCTCGACGGCGATGTCGTAGAGCTTGGGCTTGTCGGGCGACCAGCGCACCAGCGCCTTGGGCGCGGCGGCCGAGGCGTTCAGCACGCCGTTCGCGTCCGTCCTGCCGGCCACGTCGAGACCGAGCTCGGCGACGCGAACGTGCACGTCCTGACCCGCCGCCTGGGGGCCGTCCAGCTTGACGGTGGCGGCGATGCGGCCGTCGCGGGTCAGCCGCACCCAGGCCTCGTCGATGAAGGTCCCGGGGGTGATGACCAGGCGCATGGGCCGGGTGATCCCGCCATAGTTCTCCCAGTCGGTGACGGGCGGGGGCGCGCCGTCGGCCTTGGGTGTGGAGTCCACCCCGACCGTGAGCTGGTTTTGGCTGGTCCGCAGGACGTCCGTGACCTCTATCGAGAACGGTGTGAAGCCGCCCTCGTGCTCGCCGACCGGCTTGCCGTTCAGATAGACCTTGGCGGTGTAGTTGGCCGCCTCGAAACGCAGGAAGGCGCGCTGGCCGGGCTTCAGGGCGGGCGCGTCGAAGCGGCGCTCGTACCACATCAGGCCCTGGTAGTAGCGCAGGGTCGGGTCGTGGCCGATCCAGCCCTGGGGCAGCACGGCCGTCGGACTCCGGTCCATGTCGTATTCGTAGAGCGCCGTCGGCTTGGCCTTCAGCAGGGCGTCGACATCGACATCGTCATAGCGCCGATGCCCCGCGCCGGGCGCGCCCCGGTGGAAGCCCTCTAGGCCGTCGCGATAGGGGTCGACCGAATAATGCCAGGTTCCCGACAGGTCGCGCCCCTCGCGGGTGTCGGCGCGGGTCAGGGTCGGCGAAGAGGCGTTCGCGCCCAGCGGCGCCAAGAAAATCAAGGCGCACGCCGCGCTCAGCAAGGCCTTCACCACCATCGCTTCCTCCCAGCCTTCGGCTTGTATGGCGCTTTTGAAGCACGGGCATGGTCAGGGGGCAATGAAAATTGGCCAGGCCAATTTGGATGACAAAACGGCCCGACCGTGAGGTCGGGCCGTGAAGGTGGGATCCCTCTGGAGTTCGTTAGAAGCTCTTGCGGACCGTCACGCCGTAGGTGCGCGGCTGGGACGGATAGCCGCTGTAGCTGCCGTCCTGGGCCACGGTCGGGAAGGCCGAGATCAGGTACTTGTCCTTGGTCAGGTTGCGCGCCCAGAACATGATGTCGATCTGGTTGGCGCGGTTGGTGACGCCGATGGAGGCGTTGACCACGTTCTGGCTGTACGAGTTCAGGTTCGGCGGCACGGTCTCGGTCAGCTGGGTCTTGCTGACATAGTCGTACTCGACGCGGGCATAGCCCGAGTAGTCGTTGCCGAAGTCGTGGTTGATCGTCGCCGAGCCCGAGACGGTCCACTTCGGAATGCCGGCCGGGGTGTCGCCGGTCAGGTTGCGGAAGTTCGGACGCAGGCCGGTGGCCGGGTTCACCGGGCAGCGGGCGGTGTCGTAGTTCACGCAGGCCGCGCCGGTGAAGCTGTCATAGACCGGATCGAGATAGGTCGCCGCGGCCGTCAGGTTCAGCCAGCTGATCGGGCGCCAGGCGCTGTCGAACTCGAAGCCCTTGACCGATTCCTCGCCGGCGTTGACCAGGCTGTAGCCCAGGCCCGTATAGGCGTTGGACTGGAAGCCCTTGATCGACTGCTTGAACACCGCGACGTTCGCGTAGCCGCCGGTGAAGCTGGTCTTCACGCCCAGTTCGTAGACGTCGACGTTTTCCGGCTGGGCGGTGCGGCCCACGCCGTTGGCGTTCGGCGGACGGCTGTCCGAGGACAGGTTGTAGGCGCCGGCCTTCCAGCCCGTGGAGTAGCTGACATAGGCGTTGATGTGGTGGCCGAAGTCATAGGCCGCCCGGATCGCGTAGGTGACCTTGTCGCCCTTCAGCTCGCCCGACTCGGTGGCGTTCGGGAAGTTGACCGGCGCGTGGTTGGTCGTATTGGCGTAGAAGAACTGCAGCGCGCCCAGGGCCTGATACAGGTTGCCCGGCAGGCCGATCGCCTGGAACTGCGGCACGGCGGCCAGGTTCAGCGCCGAGAACGGATCGTTCATGACCACGTTCGAGCTGGCCTTCTTGTCATCCGACAGATAGGCGAGGCCGCCGGTGATCGTCAGCTTGTCGGTGACCTTGTAGTCGGCCTGGCCGAAGATCGAATACGACCGCTGGGTCATGCTGTAGTAGTCGTTCAGGCCTTGGCCCGCCTGGAAGTAGGTCGAACCCGGCTTGACCAGGGTCGGCGTGGCCAGGCTCTGCAGGAATTCCAGCGCGTAGAGGTTCGACTTGCCGGTCAGGGCCGGGCGCAGCGTCGGGGGCAGGGCGCCGAGCAGGGTGGCCGGAACCGCGCCCGACAGGACGTCGGCGTAGGAGCGGATGTCCTTGCCGTAGGTGATGGTGCGGCCGGTATCGAGCTTTTCGTGCTCGTAGAAGCCGCCGATCAGCCAGTTCAGCGGGCCGTCGCTGTTCGACGCCAGGCGGACTTCCTGGGTGAAGGTCTTGATGTTGTTGGCGGTGCGGTTGTTGGAGATATCCGCGCCCGAGAAGTCGATGTCCTGGAACGAGGCGTTCTTCTGGTTCCGGTAGGCGGTGATCGAGGTCAGCTTGGCGAAGCCGAAGTCATGGTCGATCTGGCCCGACACGCCCTTGCCCGACAGGTCGTTCGACGGGTCGGTGTTGAACACCACGTTGTAGCTGAAGATGTCGTTCGGATTGCCGATCTGCTTGCCCAGCACCGCGCCGATCGCCTGGGTGGCCGGGCCGTTATAGATCTGGGCGACCGCGCAGCAGGTTTCCTTGATCTTGTTGTAGTCGGCGATGATGCGCACCGAGGTCTTGTCGGTCGGCTCCCACAGCACGTCGCCGCGCACCGACCAGCGGTCGCGATTGTTGACGTCGTTGCCGGTGATCACGTTGGTGAAGAAGCCGTCGCGCTTGTTCAGGCTGCCCGACAGGCGGATCGCCAGGGTGTCGCTGAGCGGGGTGGTGAAGGTGCCCTTGATCTGCTTCTGGTTATAGTTGCCCATCGTGGCCTCGACCTTGCCGCCGGTCTCGAACTGGGGCTTCTTGGTCACGATGCTGATGGCGCCGGCGGACACATTCTTGCCGAACAGGGTCGATTGCGGGCCGCGCAGCACTTCGATGCGCTCGACCTCGGGAAGGTCGTCCAGGGCCGCGGCCGAACGCGAGCGGTAGACGCCGTCGATGAAGACGCCGACCGAGCTTTCGATGCCGTCGTTGCCGTTGCCGTTGCCGAAGCCGCGGATGACGAAATTCGTCTGGCCGGTGGCGTTGAACTGCGAAACCTTCAGCGAGGGCACGACCGACTGCAGGTCGATCAGGTCCTTGACCTGGGCGCGTTCGATCGTCTGCTGACCGGTGACGGCCACCGAGATCGGCACGTCCTGAAGGGTCTGTTCGCGCTTGGTGGCGGTGACGACGATCTCTTCGATGGAATTGTTATCGGCGGCCTTCTGTTGCGCGAAGGCGGGCGAAGCGATGGCGAGCGCCAGGGCCGACACCCCCAGCAGGTGGACGTTTCTCATACCTAACTCCCTGTTTATATTTATTGATCGCCGCGTTTCTTCCCGCCCCAGCTCGAGCAATCCTGGGGTCTTCCGTGGGAAGGGCGGTCGTGATGACGTAGGGGAAGGGCGATCGGGGCCGGATCGCCGCCGTGCTGGCCTGGAAAGCCGAGACGGACGGTTGGGCCAGACCTTCAGTGCAGACGCTTTGCGTCATGTTTTCGCCCCAGCACGCCCGGTCTTGCATCCCGCGCGTGGCTACGCCGATTTTAATATGACCTCGATATTTTAGCGCAAGTTAGAATTTATCGGATTGATCCAAATCGCGTTCCGGATCAGCGTCACATTTCGGCGTTCGCTCGACGACAGAATCGAGCGCGCCGCGCGGAGGAGAGAGCGCGATTGGCGAAGGGTGCCGACCCCTCGGCCCTGACGGACGACGTCAGGCCGTTGGCGCAGAGCGAGAAGTCGGTCAGGAAACGCGAGGCGATCCTGCGGGCCGCGATCGAGATCATCAACGCCAGGGGCTTCGCCGCCGCGACCATGACCGACATCGCCGCCGCCCTCGATCTGAAGGACGCCGCGCTCTACTACTACTTCCCCAACAAGCAGGCCCTGGCCTATGCCGGTCACCAGCGTTCCCTGGAGCGGTTCGAAGCGCTCCTCCTGCGCGTCGACGCCGACGGCGGCACGGGGCTCTGCAAGCTGCGCCGCTTCCTGCGGGCCTTGCTCGATGACGCGGTCGACAACGGGCCGCAGCTGTATTTCGGCGACAACTCCTATCTCGACCCCGACCAGCGCCTGGCCATCGAGACCTGGGCGGCGCGTCTCTCCAAGCGCCTGGAGCGCTTTTTGGAGGAGGGCATGGCCGACGGCTCGCTGGCGCCGTGCGAACCGGAACTGGTGGTCCAGCTGATCCTGGGCATGTTGATCTGGCTCACCAAGTGGGCCCCGGGCACGCCGGGCCTGACCAACGAGCGGCTGCTGGGCGCCATCGAATCGATGGCCCTGAACGGGCTCGCCGGCCCCCGGGCCGGGCGGGAATAGGCTCTCGCGACCGCTCGTTCGGCCGCCTTCGGCCCTCGGGACGGCCCGTATCGCGTCTTTCGTCGGGAACGCGCTTGCTACCGGCCGGCCCCTGAGTATATTGCGCGCCTTCCCGCGCCGGGGGTCTCAACCACCCCCGACCCGAGTGCGCTGGTGAGGTGGCCGAGTGGTTGAAGGCGCACGCCTGGAACGCGTGTATAGGGGAAACTCTATCGAGGGTTCGAATCCCTCTCTCACCGCCACCCCTCTTTTAAATGGTTGATTCTTTTATTTATTTCTCGGAATCGGGAATATGGCCCCGCCTTGGGTCCTACTTGCGCTCTACGCTAGCTAGCGGGTCCCCGCCGCCGCCTTCAGCGCCGCCAGCTGCTCGTCGATCATGATCCGGTTCGGATCGTGCCCCGTGCGCGGCAAGAGAACCCAAGTCTTCTGCGGCGCCTCAAGAGCGTCGAAGTACGGCTTGGAGACGTCGGGAGGCGTCACGAGGTCGGCCTCTCCCTGCAGAATCCAGATTGGCATGGCGAACCTTGTCCCCAGCTTTCGCAGATCGATCCGCGGCCCCATGCCATCGCCGTGCAAGCCGACAAAGTTCAGGAAGGAGTAGTCCTCGCCCGCTGTGTAGTCGGCCTCGTAAGCGGGGGTGTCGTAGCCGGGACCGAAAGCGAACCAGTCCTTGGGCGGCGCGTCGGCGCCCTGAGCCTCGTACTTTCGAGTGACGCGGCGCAGGATCCCAAAGGCGTGGGGATCCGTCCAAGGCGGCGGGCCCAACGGCTGCAGCTTAGCAAGGGATTCGGCATCGCCCGCGGCCTTCGCCAACGCCAGGGTCTTGGCGTAGCTGGCCTGCATGTCCAGTTGATAGTTTACCAGCTGGGCCGTGCCGATGTAGGCGCTGAACAGCTCTGGCCGCGCCATGGCGATGTTGACGGCCAGGGCCGATCCCCACGAGCCGCCCATCAGGATCACTTGGCGCTTGCCAAGGCGCTGCGCCGCGTAGCGCGCCATCTCGACCCCGTCTTCGGTCAGCCGCGCCATCGTCAAGGGCTCATCCTCGGCGGGCTTGTTCTCGCCGTAAGTCTTTCCCGCGCCGCGTTGATCCCATTGGACGACGGTGAAGTCCTTGGCCCAGCCGCCGAATAGATTGTGGGCGAAGGGGGTGTTGGGGTTGCCGGGGCCGCCGTGAACGATCAGCACCACCGGATTGGCGCAATCCTGGCCGTCCACCGTGACCCATTGCCGGATGCCGCCGATCTGGACGAAGCCCTGTTCGCTGACGGGCCGACCTGGCGCGCGACAGGCGGGATTGAGTTCCGTCGCCCAGCTTGCCTCATTCCCGGCCATCAGAGCCATGATCGCCGTTGCGACCGCCCACAGACGTTTCATCGAGCCCCCGAGGTTCATCTCTCGCCGAGCCGTGGGGCAAGTCGGGCCGCACGGCAAGAGCGCCTTCGCCCAGTGTTAGCCTCCCCGAACAAGTGCTGGAAGGGCGGTTCCCAGAGCGGTCCCAACGGCGGCAACGGGCGCGATCGGGGCGCGGCGTCGGCAGGGGCGCGGCGGCGATCAACGAATAGTTTCAAACCGGGGCGGGGGAATTTTCGTCACGCTGCGTCTTCATACCTTGGGTGCGTCCACTTGCGGCGGGGCGCCGAGAGAGGCGACGTGACGGAGGGCGGGTTGTGAGGCGGGGAGGGCGTCTGGCCGCGGTCGATTCGGCCTCGCTGGCGAGCTTGGCGCTGTCCTATCGCCAGCCGCTCCTGCGGTTCTTCGCCCGACGTTCGCTGACGCCAGAGGCGGCCGAGGACTGTGTGCAGGACGTCTTCATGCGCTTGGCTCGCGTCGCCGATCCTGGTGTCGAGAACTCCGAGGCCTATCTGTTCAAGGTCGCGCGCCACGTTCTGATCGATCGCGCCCGGCGGGCCAGCGTCCGCTTCGAGGGCATGCACGATCCGATCGCCGACCTACAGCTGGTCAGCTCCGAGGGCTCGCCGTCGCGGATTCTGGAGGGCCGCGAGGCGCTGGAGCAGGCCGCCAAGGCGCTGCGCGAACTGCCCGAGCGAACCCGCAATATCTTTCTGCTGAACAGGCTGGACGGGCTGACCTATACCCAGCTGGCCGCGCGGTACGCCGTCAACGTTAAGGTCATCGAACGCGAGATGAGCAAGGCCTTAAGTCACCTTCGTCAACGGCTGCCCGATAATGACCGACGCTGAGCGCACAGAAGGGGAAGCGGCGGCCTGGGTCGTGCGTCTGCACTCGGATCAGCGCACGCAGAGCGACCAAGAGGCGTTCCGCGCCTGGCTCGACGCCGACGCGGCCAATGTCGAGGCCTTCTCGGCCCACGTGGCGATCTGGGACTCCGTGGCGGCCTGGGGCGATGACCGGGAGGCGCGGGAAATCCTGCAGTTCTCGCCGTTGTGGTCCGGCTTTGGTCGGCGGGAAGCGAAATGGGGCGTGTCGATCGGAGGGGTGGCCGTCGCCGCGGCGCTGGTCGTTTTCGTGTCGGGCGGTCTTCGGCTGTCGCAACACTATGCCACCGTACCGGGCGAGCTGCGCACCATCTCGCTCAGCGATGGCTCGACCCTGCTGATGAACACCGACTCCAAGGTCAGCGCCCGGTTCAGTCAGGGCGAGCGGCGGGTCTATCTTGAGCGGGGACAGGCTTATTTCCGCGTGGCCAAGGACAGTCACCGCCCGTTCCGCGTGTTCGTCGGTCACGACGAGGTCCGCGCCGTCGGCACGGCGTTCGAGGTCCGGCGGATGGGAGACCGCGCCGAAGTGGTGCTGGAGGAGGGGCGGCTGGCCATCTTCCGCGGCGTGGAGCAGGCGGCCGACAAACCACTACTGCCTACGCGCGCGGCGTCGACGCCGCCAAAGCCTTTGCTCTACATGACCGCCGGCGAGGCGCTGGATCTCGCCGATCGGACCCCGCCTGTCGTGCAGCCGGCCAATATCGTCCAATCCAGCGCCTGGCGTTACGGCCGCGTGGTGCTGGACGAAACCCGGCTGGAGGACGCCGCCGCCGAACTGAATCGCTATGGAGGTCCGCGCATCGTCCTGTCTGATCCGCGGCTCGCCGATATCCGCATCAGCGGCGTCTTCCATACCGGGCGGCCTCGCGACGTGGTCAGCGACGTCGTCCGCGCCTTTCCCATCAAGGTGGTGAAGGACGATGGCGAGCAGATCGTCCTGGCCATGGTCCCGTCGGCGAGCCCCGCCGACACCCCGGCTGTCGTCAAAAATTCACGGTGAGTTTCCAGGGGTAGGTTCGTCGGACTGCGTCTTCCCAGCTGCCGGCAAAGGCCGGAGACGGGGATGATCATGCAGTACAAATTCTTGTCCGCCGCCCTGGCGGGCGTCTCGGCTTTCGCTGTCGGTCTGTCGGCGCCTTCCGCCCACGCCCAGGTCCAGGCGCGCGCCTTCGAGATCGCGCAGCAGCCGCTGGGCCCGGCCCTCCGCGCCTTCGCCCTGCAGAGCGGCAAGGACATCGTGTTCGATCCCAAGCTGGTGCGCGGCAAGAGCGCGCCGCCGCTGAAGGGCCAGTACCTGAACGAGGAAGCTCTGCGCCGTCTGCTGGCCGGCTCGGGACTGACCTTCGAGGGCTCCGCGACCGGCGGCTTCATCATCCGCGCCCTGGCGACGCCGGGCGCCGACGCCCGATCGGGCGAAGATGTCGCCGACATCGGCGGTGTCGTGGTGATCGGCCGCCGCTCCGTCGAGACGCCGCGCGACCAGATCAAGCGCTTCACCTCGGGGATTTCGGATTCGGTGACCGTCGCCGACATCGAAAACACGCCCGACACCACGCTGCCCGAGGCCTTGGACCGCGTGGTCGGCGTCAGCGCCGACAAGTACTACGGCACCAGCGACGGCGGCTATGTCTCGATCCGGGCTTTCGATTCCCGCTACAACAGCATCGACATCGACGGCAATCCGATCTGGTTCAGCAGCCAGAACAACCGCGGGGCCCAGATCGGCGTCTTTCCATCCTCGATGGTCAAGGAAACCAGCGTCTACAAGACCGTGACGCCCGATCAGGACGGCAATTCGGTCGGCGGGCACATCTCGCTGCGCACCCTGCGGGCGTTCGACGGCGGCGGCCGGCCCTATCTGTCGCTGGGCGGGCGCGTCGGCCGTTTCGACCAGGAGGGCGCCGTCGCCTCGGGGCCGTCGATGCGCCTGTACGGCGCGGGCAAGGCCACCTTCGGCCCCGATCGCCAGTACGGCGTGGTCGTCGGTTTCAACGCCCAGCGAATGCGCAACGCCGACAAGTACGGCGGGGTGGACGCCTATACGCAGGTGAACGGCGCCGACCTAGTCAACAACAGCAACGTCTATGCCGACAGCGCCTACGACAAGGACGTTAAGAACCTGGTCGGCTACGCCAAGGTCGAGCTGCGCAAGAACGACGGCCTCTACGCTTTCCTGTCGGGGACGGTGATCGACGACAAGCGCCGCCAGTATCTGCAACGTGAAGGCACTTACATCTACCAGACCAACGGGCGCACGACGAACTTCAGCGACGGCGCGGCCGACTTCAACAAGGCGGTCGGCCAGACCAAGGAGTACGACTACGACGGCAACCGCAAGGCCAAGATGCTGGGCGGCGGGGTGGACTACCAGATCGGCGCCGGCGGCGTCCTGACGGTGCGGGGCAACTATACGGACTTCCGAAACGACCTGATCACCCGTTACCCGGAGACGTTTCAGTTCAGCAACCTGTCGGGCCACTACGACCTGAACGGCGACCTGCCGACGATCCGCTACGACAACCCGGCCGCCTACGCCGACCCGACCAACTGGGTCAACCGCAACACCACGGCGTCCTATGTTCGCGACCAGGACCTGAGGGACAAGGTCACGGCGCTCAGGGTCGACTACAGCCAGAACACCTTCGCCGACGCTCGTGGGTTCGGCTTCGCCGCCGGCGCCAGCTGGACGCGGCTGGATCGCCGCTACGACCAGAACCAGGACAACTATCTGTTGCCCAAGGGAACGACGCTGCGCCTGTCGGACGTGATCGATCCCGGCGCGACCATGGCCGGCAACGCCGCGATCAAGATGAACTGGGACCGGTTCTGGACCTATGTCTACGCTAACGGGATCAAGACGACCGACCTCGCCCCGGCGTCGGACTACGCCCTGGTCGAGGACGTCGCGGCCGGCCACGCCGAGGCCTATCTCAGCGGCGATCGCTATCGGGTGATCGCCGGCGTTCGCTACGAGACGACGCACGACGTGGACGACACCGGCGACACGGTAGGCGGAGTCTCCACCCCGTCGCATCGCACGAACCGCTATGGCAATTGGATGCCCAACATCCAGGGCAGCTATGACCTGACGCCGCGCCTGAAGCTGAAGCTGGCCTTCACCAAGACGATCGGCCGACCAGACTTCGCCGATATCGCGCCGGGCCGGACGGTGGGCGTGGACGCCAACGGCAATCCGGTGATCAGCGGCTCGAACGCGCAGCTGGGCCCGCGCCTGTCGACCAACTACGACGCCAGCCTCGAATACTATCTGAAGGACGGCTACGTCTCGCTGGCGGCGTTCCACAAGGATCTCGACCACGAGACCTTCAACGAGAAGACCGTAACGCTGGACGCCAGCGGCGCCGTGATCCTGACGCGGACCACGCCCCTGAACAGCGGCAGCGCCCGGGTGACGGGCGTCGAGGCGTCGTTCGCCAAGCGGCGGCTGGAGTTCCTGCCGGGCCCGCTCAAGCGCCTCGGCCTGACCGCCAACTACACCTGGCTGGACAGCCGCTGGTCGGTGGTCCTCACCGACGGGACGGTCCGCAGCATCAACTCGCTGCGCAACCAGCCCAAGTACATGGGCAATGTCGGCCTCAGCTACGACCTCGGACGGCTGGACCTGCACCTGGACTATCGCGTCCGCGGCCGGGCCTTCACCACGACGTTCGGGACCACGCCCGCCGGCGACCAGTGGATCAAGGCCAGCGACCAACTGGACCTGCAGGCCAACTGGCGGGTGCGGCGCGACCTGCAGCTGACGTTCGAGGCTCGGAACCTGACCGACAGCTACACGACCATGACCACGGGCGTCACCAACGCCATCTACAACAGCGTCGGCGGCGGCAGGAGCTATTTCGCCGGCTTCAAGTATCGCTATTGAGGCGGGCGTCATGACCGACCATCGAGACGAGGCGTCGCGGCGGGCCTTCCTGGCCGGGGCGCTGGGCCTGACGGCGACCGCCGAGCTGTGGCCCGGCGCCCTGGCGCGGGCCATGGAGACGCCGGCCGCCCATCGCACCGGCACGATCCGCGACGTCGAGCACGTGGTGATCTTCATGCAGGAGAACCGCTCGTTCGATCACTACTTCGGGACGCTGTCGGGCGTGCGCGGCTTCGCCGATCGGCGGCCCTGGACCCTGCCGAATGGCGACCCGGTCTGGCGCCAGCCCGACGGAAAGGGCGGGGTGGTCACGCCGTTCCGCTTCGACGCCGAGGGCACGAACTTCCCGGTGATGAAGAGCCTCCACCACGACTGGGCGACCGGCCACGCGGCTTGGAACGTGGGGCGCTACGACAACTGGGTTCCGGCCAAGGGCCCCCTGACCATGGGCTATCTGGCGCGCCCGGACATCCCCTATCACTTCGCCCTGGCGGACGCCTTCACCGTCTGCGACGCCTATTTCTCCTCGCTACAGGGGCCGACCTGCCCCAATCGCCTCTATCTGATGACGGGCTGTGTCGACCATCACGGCAAGGGCGGCGGTCCCGTGATCGCCAACATCGACATTACCCAGAAGCCCGACGGTGTCGTCTTCGGTCCCGAATGGCGGACCTATGCCGAGCGCCTGCAGGACGCCGGGGTGTCGTGGCGCCTGTATCGGCAGGGGGCGGACCTGGCCAGCGACGACGACAGCGACGGCGGCATGAACACGCTGATGGCGTTCGAGCGGTTCCACACCGCCCGCCCCGGCGATCCACTGTATCAGGCCGGCGTCGAGCCTCGGCGGCTGGAGCAACTGAAGGCCGACGTCGAGAACGACCGCCTGGCCCAGGTCTCGTGGATCACCCCGCCCCGGATCTTCTGCGAGCATCCCAACTGGCCGCCGGCCTATGGCGTCGAATATCTGGCGCGGATCCTCGACGCCCTGACCTCGAACCCGGACGTCTGGAGCAAGACGGTGTTCCTGGTCATGTACGATGAGAACGACGGCTTCTTTGACCACGTGGTTCCGCCCGTTCCGCCGTTCAGCCGCGCCGAGGGGCGCAGCACCGTGGCGACCGACGACGAGCGCCATCCGGCGACCGGACAACCCTACGGCCTGGGCATGCGGGTGCCGATGTTGGTCATCTCGCCCTGGAGCCGGGGCGGCTGGGTATGTTCGGAGGTTTTCGACCATACCTCGGTGATCCGCTTCCTGGAGGCGAGGTTCGGCGTCCACGAGCCCAACATCAGCGCCTGGCGGCGCACGGTTTGCGGTGACCTGACCAGCGCCTTCGACTTCAAGACCCCGAACGGCGAGCCGCCGCGCCGCCTCGCGACGATCAGCGCCGATCTGGCCTTGCCGAACCAGGCCGCCTTCAACGCCTACAAGGCGGTGGTGGGCAAGCGGCCCAAACCAGTCGTCCCCGCCAGTCCGCCCCAGCCGGTCGCGGAACCAGGTCAGCGTCCCTGGCGGCCTTTGCCTTACGATCTGGCGGTGGACCTGAAGTCGGAGGAGGAGGGTGTCGTCCTGACCTTCCGTAACGCCGGCAAGGCGGGGGCCAGCTTTTACGTGAATGATCGACTTGCGCCCGAGACGCCGCCTCGGCGGTTCACGGTTGGGGCCGGTCGGTCACTTTCGGATCGGTGGAAGGCGATCGACGGGCGCTATGCGCTCGTCGTGCACGGGCCGGCCAGCTTCTATCGCGCGTTTGAGGGCGGTGACGACGACGGGCTTGAGGTGCGTCTGCGGACGTCGGCGGACGGCGGGGTGAGGCTGCATTTGAGGAACCGGACGGCGCACCGTTTGGACCTGGCTGTTCACGATCACTACGCGCCCAAGTCGCGGAGCATTTCGATGGGGCCCGGCGCGAGGCTCGCTCGTCTCTTTGACCTCAGGCAGAGCGCTCGGTGGTACGACCTGACGATCAATACAGCGGGGCTTAGCTATCGTTTGGCGGGACACGTCGAGTGCGGGCAGGGCAGCTTCAGTGATCCCGCCGTGGCGCGCTGAACAGCTTCGCTGTCGGCGTTCCCGATTTCGAACTGAATGTCCAGCCTCTGGAAACGCGCCAAAAACAGCGATTGGCGCATCGCTTCAGTCGAACTGTTCCGCGCTCCTGCAGGACGCTAAAGGAAGCCCCTGTTCCAGGCCACCAGCGGCCGGGCGGGGGAGAGCGTGCTCTCCTTCGAAAGGTCGCCAGACTTGGCGACCTAGATGTGAGCTCTCAATAGGTTGTCCATCCGGTCCGGACCCGAGAAGCTGTGGTTGCGAAGCTACAGAGCCTCAGGAGAGGATCGGATGAACGTGCATAATAATGCCCGTCTGGTGGCGCACAGTCGAGCCGAGATGGTGCGGCGTGTGTTGGATGAAGGTCAATTGTGGAGGGCAGTCGCCACAAATGAAACGAGTTGGTCTCCTTCGGGCGGACGGCGGATTTGACTCGCGATGCAAGCGCCGTCGATCGCGGACGGCCGTCGCCCCTCCGGGTCAGGTCAGCCGGTAGCGTTCGGGCGTGATGGGCGGCGGCAGGTCTTCGCGGCCGAGGGAGAACAACAGTTCGCGCTCCACCATGCGGGCCATGGCGTCGAGCGGCAGATCATTGTCGTCATGGCCAAAAGGGTCCTCCAGCTGATCCCCAAGCGCGTCGAGACCGAAAAAGGTGTAGCTGACGATCACGACCAGCAAAGGGGTCCACCATCCCAGCGTCGGCGCGAGGCCGAACGGCAGGAGAACGCAAAACAGAAGCGCGGTGCGATGCAGGAGCAGCGAGTAGGCGAAGGGCAGCGGCGTGGTCTTGATCCGCTCGCAGGCGGCTTGCACGACGCTGAGCTCGGACAGTTTGGTTTCGAGCACCGAGTAGTGAATATCCGAGATCGTCTTGCTGGCGGCTAAGCGCAGACATTCGGCGCCGACCTCGGCCAGGACGGCGTCGGTCGGATTGGGCGCCGCCCGCCACGCGCGATGTTGGACCCAGGGCGCGATGGCGGCGATTTCGTCGCTTTCCCGCAACCGCGCCGTGAGGCCGTGGGTGAACCCGCAGACCCCGGTCAGCAAGGCTTCGCGCGTCTCCTTATCCAGCGTCGCCGTCTGCCGAGCGAAGGATCGCGAGGCGATGATCAGTTGCCCCCAGAGTTTTCGGGCCTCCCACCAGCGATCGTAACAAGCGTTGTTTCGAAAGCTCATGAAGATCGAGAGCGACAGCCCGATCAGCGCGAACGGCATCGTGCTCAGATGGATCATCTGTCGCGGGAACTGGATGTGGAGCAGTATCGCCAGAAAGGAAATCGCGGTCAGGGCGACGAGGCGGGCCGCGATTTTCGGAATAATCGAACCGTGGATCGCCAGCAGAACATCTAGAGTTTCCGGCCTGTCCCTGACGATCATTACCGAATACCTCTTTTTTCGTTGTGTTCGGCTTACGGCACAAAACGCGGGCTAGCCATGCGACATACTGGAGCAGGTGATAGCCCTGATTCGAATTAAATAATTGATATTATTAAATATTTAGTGCGGGCGAGCGGCCTGGAAATGCGGTCAAGCCCAGCTCGATGGCGTCGGCGGAGGCTTTTCTCGCGCGCCGTGTTCGGGGCTTGCGACCTTTGGACGCGTCCGCCTGGCCGCGTCTTCGCTTGCGAGGTTCGAATTCCAAGCCAGAACTAAACCTAGAACAGCAGAACCTCGCTCGACCGGATTCACGCGATCTCTCGGCGGCGCGAGGTTTACAAAGCGGATTGGGGAGGGATTCAAACGATGCGGCCGCGTCACTGGTTCGCGCCTCTGTGGGGCGCCGTCCTGAGCTTGCCAGCGGGTTTCGCCGCGGCGGCGGACAACGGGGCCGCCGCGGCCGTGTCGCCTGTCGTGGTGGTGGGCGTCACGCCCCTCGGCGCCGGCGTTGACGCGGACAAGGTGGCCGCGCCCGTGCAGACCGCGACGGGCGAGGATATCGACCGAAGCCACGCGCTGGATCTGTCGGCCTTCATGATCCGCAAGCTGCGCGGGGTTTACGTCAACGATATCCAGAACAATCCGCTGCAGCCGGACCTGAACTACCGGGGCTTCACCGCTTCCCCGTTGCTGGGCACGGCGCAGGGGCTGTCGGTCTTTGTCGATGGCGTTCGCTTGAACCAACCTTTCGGCGAGGTCGTCAGCTGGGACCTGATCCCCCGCCAGGCTATCGCCGATATGGCGCTCGTCCCGGGCTCCAATCCGTTGTTCGGGCTGAACGCCTTGGGCGGCGCGATCTCGATCCGCACCAAGGACGGCCGGCGCGATCCTGGCGGCATGGTTCAACTGGGCTACGGCTCCTACAACCGACGTCTGGCCGAGGCCGAGATCGGCGGCGCGTCCGGCGCTTTCGACTGGTATGCGACCGCGTCGGCGTTCAAGGACAAGGGTTGGCGCGACGCCTCGCCGTCCAACGCCACGCAAGGGTTCGCCAAGCTTGGCTGGACGGGGGATCATACCCGGCTGACGCTTTCCGGCGCCTACGCCAATACTGATCTGACCGGCAACGGCCTGCAGGAGCAGCGCTTCCTGGCGCGCGACAGAGCCAGCGTCTACACCAAGCCCGATGTCACCCATAACCTGTCGCGTCTGGTCAACCTGACCTTCGATCACGACGCGGGCGGCGGGCTGGTCCTGTCGGGCAATCTCTATTTTCGTGAGATCCACACCCGCACCCTCAATGGGGATATCAACGACGACTCGCTGACCGAGAGCGTCTATCAGCCCAACGCCGCCGAGCGCGCCGCGCTGGCGGCGGCCGGCTACGCCGGGTTTCCAGTTTCCGGCGAGAACGCGGCCAACACCCCGTTTCCTTCCTATCGCTGCATCGCCAACGCGTTGCTGAACAGCGAGCCGAACGAGAAGTGCAACGGCCTGCTGAACCGCACCGGCGCGCGTCAGCGCGAAGGGGGCGTCGCGGTTCAGGCCGCCTGGCGAGGAACCCTGGCCGGGCGTGACAACATGTTCGTGGCGGGGGGCGGCTACAGGGAAAGCCGAGCGCATTTTCTGCAGTCGTCGCAATTTGGCTATCTGACCGCGGACCGCGGGGTGATCGGCGTCACGGGCCCCGGGGCCTTCGCCGATGGAACCCAGGATTCCGAAAACGCCTTCGACGCTCGCGTCGACCTTTCGGGCAGGACACGGAGCTTCGGCGCCTATGCCGCCGACATCCTCCAACTGACCCCGGTTCTGTCGGCCACGCTGTCGGCGCGATACGATGTCGACCATGTGCGCGATCGCGACGCCATCACGCCGGGCGGCGGCCCCGGCTCGCTGGACGGCTCGCCGAGGTTTTCACGCCTCAATCCGGCGTTCGGGCTCACCTGGAAAGCCTCCGCCAGCCTTACGGCCTATGCGAACCTGAGCCAGGGCGGACGAGCGCCGTCGGTCATCGAGCTGGGCTGCGCCGATCCCGCCAACCCCTGCCGGCTGCCCAACGCCATGGCCGGCGATCCGCCGTTGAAACAGGTTCGGACACGCACGGCCGAGCTGGGCGCGCGCGGCGCCTTGTCGGGCGTCCATTGGACGATCAGCGCCTTCCGGGCGGACAATCGCGACGACATCCTGTTCGTCGCCGACGACACGGCCGGCTATGGCTATTTCAAGAACTTCGGACGCACGCGTCGGGAAGGCGTCGAGCTGGGCCTGGAGGGACGCCATGGGCCGGTGTCCGCCAGCCTGAACTACACCTATCTGCGCGCCACCTACCGCACCGCGGAAACCGTGGGCGGGGCGGGCAACAGCACCAACGACATCGGCCCGGGTTTCGCGGGCAACATCCAGATCGCGCCGGGCGACAGGATCCCGCTGATCCCCGAGCATCTCTTCAAGGCTCAGGTGGACTGGGACGTGACCAGCGCCCTGGCGCTCAGCGCCGACATGGTCGCCCAGAGCGGCGTCTACGCCCGCGGCAACGAGAATAACGCGCACCAGCCGGATGGCGTCTACTATCTCGGCGCGGGCAAGACCAAGGGCTACGCGGTCTTCAATCTGGGCGCGGACTATCGTCCGACCAAGACGGTGAAGCTGTTCGTTCAAGTGACCAATGTCTTCGACGCGCGATACGAGACGGCGGCGCAACTGCGCGCGACGGGCTTCACCGACACGGGCGCCTTCATCGCCAGGCCCTTCAGCGGACCGATCGTCGGCGGCGAGCGTCCAGTGCGCTCGGCCACCTTCTATGCGCCTGGCGCGCCCAGAATGATCTGGGCCGGCGTGCGCTATCAGTTCGGGCGTTAGAGCGCTTTCCGACGAGACGGGACGCTCTAAGTATTTGATTTAGAGCGTCGTTATCGCGTCAAAACGATTCCGTTTCGACGCGCGCGGCTCTAGAGCCTTATCCGCTCGAATGGAATCATCCGAGCGGAAAATAAGGCTCTAAATCAAACATTTAGAGCGTGATAACCGCCGAAACCGCTCACACTTTCGGCTATCACGCTCTAGGTATGGTCGGCGGGAGGGGCGTCCGCGACGCCGCCCCTCTCGCCAATCCTTATCTCTAGAAGAACAGGATCGCGCCCAGAGCCGTGGTGTCCGACTCCGCGCTGTTGCCGTTCTGGGCCTCCGAACGGGTTTTGGTGTATTCGCCGACCAGGTTGATCCAGGGCGTCAGAGCGTATTGCGACTGGAACAGGGTCGAGCTGTTCTTCGAGACCAGCGTCGGGAACACCTCCCCGCGCGCCGCGCGCAGCCGGCTTTCGCCATGGCTGGCGCCCAGCGAGAGCTTGCGGGTGACCTTGTAGGCGCCTTGGACGTAGTAGCCGCTGCTGTCGCGTTTGCGGCCGTCGGTCGTCGCGGCCAGGATGAAGAGCCCCGTCGTGCCGACGCCGGAGCCATTGTAGTAGTAGCCGATGACGGTCGCCTTCCCAGCCGTCAGCTTGCCGCCCAGATCATAGGCCGAGCCGGTGTAGCCGCCAAAGCCGCTGACGCCGTCGTGCTTCTGGGTCAGGGCGTTGGCCCACAGCTGGCCGCTGAAGCCTTGTCCGCCGAACGCGTAGGTGAGCTTGCCCTGGAAGCCCGGGCTGGAATTGGCCTCGCTGGCGCCGGCGGTGGTCAGGGGCTGGAACACCCCGACCGCCATCTGCAAGCCGCCGAACTTCGGCGAGGTGTAGGTGATCTGCGGTTGGAAGTCGGTGTAGATGTAGCCGACGCCGATCCGCCCGATCGAGGTGTTGCTCGGCGCGCTGTTGCCCGCCGCGGTGCCGACGCCCAACAGGCTCAGATCGTTCAAGATCGCTTCGGAGCCGAACAGGCCGATATCGCGCCCGATCTTCAACTCGCCCAGATCCTTGCGGCCGATGGTCAGATAGGTCTGGCGCGCGTCGATGCCGGAGGTGGAGAGCGCGGTGGGCGACCCCGCCGAATTGGCGCCACCGACGTTGGAAACGCTGTTGATGCCGGGGTAGAGGCCGAAGTGGGCCCCGACATCGAAGCCGTTCTGGACGCTCGTCACATCCACCTTGAGGAAGCCTGGCAGAAGGCCGTTACGGACCGACGACGTGTCGGGCCCAAGGCTGGCCAGGCCGCCGACCACGGTTGACCCAGGGCCAGCCGTCGCGCCGCTGTCGTGGACATAGAACCCGTTGACCGAGCCGGAAAACTTCACGGTGACGGGGCCCGCCTGGAAGCCGACGCCGCTATCGGTGGTGCGCACGAAGCTGTCCGCCCGCCCGTCGGGTTTGGCGCTGGCGGATGACGCGTCGGCGTTGGGGGCTCGCGCCGACGCGGAGGCGACGGGTTCGTCGACGGCCTTTCGACGCATCAGTTCATCGTACTCGGCCTGCGTCAAAATGCCCTTGGCCAACAGCTTGCCGAGCAGAGCGTCGGTGGTGTCCGCCGCCGCCGAGGACGCCGTTCCGAGCGCGCCCGCAAGGATCGCGGAGATGAGAAGTCCATGCCTTTTCATGATTGTTTCCGTCCCCATGTTTGGAGGAAGTAATTGATTTTACTTCTCTATCGACGTGCCCTCGGCGTCGTGTTCGGCGCGGGCGGCTTGGGTCGATCCGCTAAGCGTGTGCCTTGGGGGCGATAAGCGTCGCCGTGACAGATGGCCCCACGGGAGGGGCCTTCGCCCCGTTCGAGGGCCCGGCTGGGCCCTTGACGATACGGGGCGCGGGAGTGCGATCTTGGCGCGCTCTCGCCGAGCGGAGCGTTCGACCGTTTCCGCGTCTTGGTGGCGAGCCAACGACCATTCATCGGGAGAGCTTCGGGTGTTCAGATACTGTCTCGCGGCGATCTCAAGCGTTTGCCTTCTGGGGGCGGCGGGTCTTGCCCCAGCCCAGACCCGGGCGCCGACCGCTCAGGCGAGCGTGAACCCCGCCGAGGCGCGATCCGGACACTACCGAGTCGATCCCAACCACACGCGCGTGGCTTGGAGCGTCAGCCACAATGGATTTTCGACGTTCCAGGCCATGTTGACGGACGTGTCCGGGTCGCTTGTTCTGGACGTGGCGCACCCCGAAGCCAGCAAGCTCGAGATCAGCATCGACATGACCAAGGCGGCTTCGGGGCTTCCGAAATTCGACGAGACCTTGCGGGGCGCATCCATCTTCAATAGCGCCGCCTTTCCGAGCGCGACGTTCAAGTCGACGCGCGTCGAGCGGTATGGAGATCGCGACGCCAAGGTGACCGGGGACCTGACGTTCCTGGGCGTGACGCGACCCGTGACGCTGGATGTAAGGTTCAATCGCGCGGGGCCCGGCTCGGGCGCGCCCGGTTATCGCCTGGGCTTCGACGCCAAGGCGGTGATCGATCGTAACCAGTTTGGGCTTTTGGCCATGCCCTCCATAGGTAACCAAGTGACCCTGGTGGTCGAGGCCGAGTTCCTGCTTTCGGAACCCAAGCTCTAGGAGGCCTCGGTCGCCTCGACCTCTGGGTTGTCTCGAAACTGCACTGTGGGTCGAAATGTCGCGGCCCAATCAAGATTTTCGAGTGCTCTAGCGATTGAGTTTTCATGAAGCCCCGATAGGGTTTCGAGCCATTCGAGGCACGCAATACTGATCTCGAACCGCCAAAATATCTGGGGAGCCCCGCCATGAAGACCCGCGCCGCCGTTGCGTTTGAAGCCAAGAAGCCGCTGGAGATCGTCGAGGTCGACCTGGAGGGGCCTAAGGCGGGCGAGGTGATGATCGAGATCAAGGCGACGGGGGTCTGCCACACCGACGCCTACACGCTCGATGGTCTCGATAGCGAAGGGATCTTCCCGTCGATCCTGGGCCACGAGGGCGCGGGCGTGGTGGTCGAGGTCGGCGCGGGCGTGACCAGCGTGGCGGTCGGCGACCACGTGATCCCGCTCTACACGCCCGAGTGCCGCCAGTGCAAAAGCTGCCTCAGCGGCAAGACCAACCTGTGTACGGCCATCCGCGCCACCCAGGGCAAGGGGCTGATGCCCGATGGGACCAGCCGCTTCTCGTACAAGGGCCAGCCGATCTACCACTACATGGGCTGCTCGACCTTTTCGAACTACACGGTGCTGCCCGAGATCGCGGTGGCCAAGATCCGCCGCGACGCGCCGTTCAAGACGTCGTGCTACTGCGGCTGCGGCGTGACCACGGGCGTGGGCGCGGTGACCAACACCGCCAAGGTCGAGCCGGGCTCGAACGTCATCGTGTTCGGCCTGGGCGGCATCGGCCTGAACGTCATCCAGGGCGCCAAGCTGGTCGGCGCCAACATGATCATCGGCGTCGACCTCAACCCCGCCCGCGAGGAATGGGGCCGCAAGTTCGGCATGACCCACTTCGTCAACCCGAAGGACGTGCAGGGCGATCTGGTTCAGCACCTGGTGGCCCTGACCGACGGCGGCGCCGACTACACCTTCGACGCGACCGGCAACACCGGCGTGATGCGCCAGGCGCTGGAAGCCTGCCACCGCGGCTGGGGCGAGAGCATTATCATCGGCGTGGCCGAGGCGGGCAAGGAGATCTCGACCCGTCCGTTCCAGCTGGTCACCGGCCGGGTGTGGCGCGGCACGGCCTTCGGCGGCGCGCGCGGTCGCACCGACACGCCCAAGATCGTCGACTGGTACATGGACGGCAAGATCCAGATCGACCCGATGATCACCCACGTCCTGCCGCTGGACCGCATCAACGAGGCCTTCGACCTGATGCACAAGGGCGAAAGCATCCGGACGGT
>Ga0209426_1000430_pt1 | contig 44909 bp, 50 predicted proteins | sample Deesub1362B_J571_FD_187697 | JGI IMG/M metagenome (GOLD analysis project Ga0209426, IMG submission 187697) | Deep oceanic, basalt-hosted subsurface ecosystem from Juan de Fuca Ridge flank, Pacific Ocean, CORK Borehole 1362B_J2.571 (SPAdes)... ...
CAATGCCTCTGCCAAAACGACGGAAATTAAGCTTTTGGTGAAAGCTTCAGGACGCTCCGTTATAGCTCCAGACATAGCAGCTCCCGAATATCCTACTCCCAAACCCGCGCCCAAAGCACTAAAACCAATGGAAAATGAAGCTCCTAATATGGCTACAGCAGTTGCGGTCATTTCCATTTACTTAACCTCCAAATATGCAGAGTTTAATTGCATAATATTTTTATTTCCACGCTTAATTTTAGGTGTTTGAGGTTCGCAGTAGATAATTTCGGCTCTTCTATATAAGCTTTCCGATATGAATGTAAAATTACTAAAAATTAAGGTAAAAATCAGGAAATGTTTTCTACTTAATGTTGTAGCCTTATTTAAAGTTAGGACTTTACCAACGTTAGAAGAAAAAATTCTTTACAATATTTTAACTTAATATTTCTTCTTTTCAACTTTTTCTAGCTGTCTTATCATTGCAAACATTGAGATAATTCCTAGAAAGTACCCTAGTAAACCAAATGGTAAAATGGCTTGCCACCCAAATGCCATATACCCAATATAAGCTAAGACGAAGGTCATAATAGGAAGTTCGGTGCTGAGACCAAGTACCTTAAATGCTTTTAGGGTATCCTTCTTGTTCCCTACTGAACGTCTCCGCATTATCCTCCCTCGTAGTACTTAAAAATTTTAATTTATTGTATTAGCAGCATGAATGCTATTAGGAGCCCGTATATTGCAAGAGCCTCTGCTAGAACAACAGTGATCATAGATTTGCTGAAGGTCATGGGTTCCTCTGCCACTGCACCAGCCATGGCACTTCCAGTTGAAGCTATTCCTATACCAGCACCTAGGCATGTTAGTCCTGTAATTGCTCCTGCGCATAAAGCTTTGAAGGCAAAGCTCCAGTCAGGATTTCCTCCACTGCTTAAGATTATAAAGGACACTAACATACCATAGATAGCGATAGCTTCTCCTAAGACCACCGGAATTAAGAGTTTTGCGAAAGTTTCAGGTTTCTCTGTTATTGCGCCACTGAGTGAACTACCGACACTTGAGATTGCTAGCCCTGCTCCTATTGCCGCTAAACCGATTGACAAGGTTATACCCAAATATTCAAAGAATAATTCAAACATGAGACTACCTCCTTTTTCTGTGGTATTATCAAAAGATTTGTTAATAAATTTTACGATTATAAATTAAAATAAGCATTTGTATTATCAATTTCAGCAAAATTTGCTGGGTACCTATATTTACTATGTAAAAATTGCCGTAATTAGGCGGTGAAATCATTTAAAGTTACGTAATTCAGCATATGCAAACAATCGATTACCGATTATATGCAAGCTACATGACGAAAAACATTAAAAAAGTTAGTATTTTATCGCCTTATTTTGCGCATTAGATGCCGCAAAAAATAAAAAATGAAAATATAAAATATACGTAGTTAGGCAAGAAGAACATATACACCTCCAGGTTAAAGAGGAGAATAATAATGTATAAAAATACGCTTGACGTCATCGATGAAAAAATCATAGAACTTTTAAGGGAGAATTCAAGATTATCCTTCCGAGAAATTGCAGAGAAGCTTGGAAAAACGGAATCAACTATTAGAAGGAGAGTTAAAAAACTTATCGATGCGGGTATTATTAAAAAGTTCACAATTATAACAAGCGCTTCAAGAAGTGGACACGATATTTATGCATTTGTTAGGATTACTACGTCACCGGAAAAATTGGACACAGTAGCTAGAGAAGTAGTTAAATTTGATGAAGTAAAACAAGCCTATTATCTTGCTGGACAGTGTGGTGTAGCATTAATAGTCAGGGTTCCAAATGTTGAAACATTAAATAGTTTCATAAGAGAGAAGTTAGCGGAAATATCAGGAGTTCTAGGTATTGAAACATGTATTATACTACAAGAATTAAAACATGTGCTAGAGGTATAGGTTCTAATTAATGTAAAGAATATATCTTAGCAAAATATGTTATTTTTTGTTGAAGAATTTTTAGCATAATAAAAAGAGAATTTAACTTGTAGTTGTGTAATATCTTTTTATTGTGAACGGTTGAAATTCTATGCCCTCGCCTTCGTAGAATTTTAGGAACCACTCGACCCAGTGTAACCTAAGTGTGTGTATGAAGGATAAAAGTCCCTCCATGATCATTATGAACAGTGTTCCTACTAGGAAAGACATTATAAACATTGGGCTTAGAGTGATGGCAGCAAGTCCATGCTCCGGATTAACTCCACCTAGAGTTATGAATGTTTTACCGAAACCTTCGTGAGCCATGTTTAAGGCTAATATACGAGCATAGGAAATAGTGTTAGAAACGGATGCGATTAAGCTCTCTAGAACACCGATACCTCCTTCAATGGGACCCTCAGTTACTACTCGACCAATAAACATTATAATAAGTGGCAAAATTAACATGAAGAAAACTGGGTTTGTTGCAAGCTTTGCTGGTTCTGAAAAGCTTAATTCTTTAAACCAGTTCATGAAAACTATGCCCTTATTGAAAATTATCCATATAAAGCCTATGTAGAACCATAACCATACTCCGGGACCTAAGATGGCTTCAACGTACTCCTTGTGTCTGAATTTATTCACGATGTCTAGAAATAGTCCTAAACTTAGGTGTACTGCGCCTATTATGATGGAGATTATGAAAAGGACCCATGGATGATGCATGGGGCTGAACCAAACTGGACCTTCGGGTGGTGGGTGGATGTATTCATGGTAGGTTGGGTCGGTGAACATTTTTACTCCTGCATCAAAATCGAATATATAGAATATTTTTACTAAGAGATCTCTGAAGGGCATTAGTAGCGGCGCGATTGCAATGTACCATTTTTCATGGTATATTGAGAACCCAAAGAATTCACCGTATAGAAATCCGAAGAAAATGGAAAATATACTGCAGAAGAAAAGGAGAGGTGCTCCGTTAATAACATAATTGCCTATTTCTCCCAGATCTAGGTTTTTTCGTTTTCCAATAAGACCGAGAATTGATACTATTAGAAGGAGGAGCCCGTGTCCTATGTCGCCGAACATGAGACCAAAGAATATTGGAAATGATATTGCCATGAAAAGTGTGGGATCTATCTCACCGTAGGATGGAATTCCGAAGCTTTTTGTTAAACGTTCATATGATTCTAGGGTTTTAGGGTTTTTTAGTAGGGTTGGTGGTTTTTCTTCTTCCTCTTCATGATTTTCATTACCCATGGTTTCAATGATTGTGGTGCCCTCTGAAACTTCTAATAGACTCTTTGTAACTCTTTCCACTTCTTCGGCGGGAACCCATCCTTCAAAAATGTATGTTTTCTCTGTTTTTCCCATCATTGTCTTTTTTTCTTCTACTTCTTTTTCTATTTCAAGGGCTTCGTGATAAGCCAGCAGTTTTAATGCATTTTCTCTTGCAAGTTTGTCAAGTTGCTCTCTTAAATCTTTTATTTTGCTTTCTGCTTTTGTTGTTTTTCCTTTTTCTTTCAATGATTCGATCTCTCGGACGATCTTGGTATATTGTTCTTCGATTTGCTTTACTTCGTTCTCTAAGTCGTCTAGAAAACTATCTGACAAAACTTTTGGTACGCTGATCTTTTTAGTGGTGGGTACCTTCCTTATTTGTAAATCGTTTATTAAACGCTCAATTCTTGAAAATAAGCTTGTAATCCTGTAGTATTGTTCACTCGGTTCAATAGGTTTGATCTTATCCCCAAGTTTCTCCAATTTGTCTTTCATATCAATTAAGTGTACAGCCCCGAGTTCTCCTAACGTTCTAATGGTGTCATCGATATATTTTTCGTGTATAATTGCACGAATCTTCTTCATTGAGACAGGTTTCAACATAGCTCTGTTCCACCGCCTTATTTTCTTTATTTACGTGGTTAAATGCTTCTTAACAAGCTTTACAGCGGAGCACCTAATAATATTTTCTTGTTATATTTTAATTTTATGCTGAGTGAGTACAGAGTAACCCTAATTAAGAATGCTTCTGCATGTAATTGCTTAAGAGATTGTTAAATCAAATAGATTTGTATGAGAAGGTAAAACTATACTGTCCAACGGTATAAAAGAAAAAAAGACGCCTTGCTAAGTCCTTTAAACAGAATGATATAGAAAAATGGAAAAATAATAGTTTTAAAAAGTATGAAGACAAATTTATGTAGTTTTTCCGAAGAGTTTAAAGATAAATTATGAGATAAAAGTTATATGAGTGTCTTTACAAGATACCTTGAAAGATGAAAATAGAATGGCCATATTAATATTTAAAGCCTAAATTTCATAAATATCGAAAGAAAATTATGCAGTTATAAATGGTGTTTATGAAACATGAAACGTATATTTTCTTTAAAGAGCATAAGAGAATTTTTTGGGAAAACTATAGAACGTTTCAAGACATATATTGAGATTAGTGGTTTAGGTGAAATAGCTAGAAGGTATTTTGTAATGAATGCTTTTGATGGAGCATTAACGATGCTTGGAGTTATAATGGGCGCGTTAATGATGCATGAAATTATTACTTATGATTCTCTAAAGGTTATAATTGGTGCTGGTGTAGGTGGAAGTTTTGCTATGGGCGTATCAGGTTTTTTTGGTGCCTATATGGCAGAGAGTGCGGAAAGAGCGCGGGAATTGAAGCAGTTAGAAGGAGCTATGCTAAAGAGTTTAGAAGATAGTATATATGGGAAGGCTTATCGTTTTGCTATAATAATGGCAGCTCTTATTGATAGTTTAGCGCCTATGCTTTCAGCTTTTATTTCATTAATTCCTCTTATACTCGCTTATATTGGCATAATTCCAGTGGCATCTGCAGCTTTCATTTCAATAGCTTTAATATTTATCATGCTTTTTCTCTTAGGTGTATTTTTGGGTGCGGTGTCCAAGGAAAACATAATGGTTTCAGGCATCAAAATGCTTTTTGCAGGTTTTATAACTGCGATCATAAGTTTTATTTTACATTTTCTTTAAATCCTGTAAAGATTTTTTTAACTATTTAACTACTAGGTTATTTTTCTTGCAAAGGTAAGGTATCCTGTGTGACTTATCATAGATGTTGCTGGTCTTGTTTTTCCTTCTCTAACTAATATTCTTCTTGTGAAGCATTCTATTGTTATGATATCGAAAAATCCTGTCTTTAAAAGTGAGAAAACCGTTTTTTGGACTTGTTCTATTGTTGGTGAGTAGGATACGAAGCTTCCTCCTTCCTTTAAAGCTTCATATGCGTGTGGAACGACAAGCCAAGGGGTTGCCATGTCTAAAATAACCGCATCCACATTTCTTTCATCTATCCCTTCACTTATATCTTTTAGTTTGAAAGTTACGTACTTTTCTAGGGCTGCATTTTTTATGTTTTTTATAGCTAACTTTTGAAATTCCTCTCTAACTTCATATGTGTAGATATGACCGTCAGGACGAACGTAGTAAGCGAGAACTACTGTTAAAGCTCCGCTGCCAGTTCCAGCTTCAACGACTTTCCAACCTGGACCGATACCTGAGTAGAGGAGAATTAAACCTATATCTTTGGGGTAAATAATTTGGGTTATCCTTCTCATTTTTAAGATGTAATCTCTAGGGAGCGGTTTAAAAACTCGAAATTTTGCCCCAGTGCTACTTTTCACACTACTTCCGTAAGTTTTACCTATCACATCATTTAGTTTGATTACGCCTTTATGTGTATGAAATTCTTTGTCTTTTTCAACTTTGACTAACCATCTTCTCTTCTCATCAAATACTAAGAGTATTAAGTCACCTTCATCTACAATATTTTTTGAAGACATGTAACCACCTGTTTGAAATTACATTAAAAATTGTCTAAATCTGTCAAGAAGCCCTCTTTTAACGTATTTTCCAACAATGGGGATTTTTTCTCCACATTTTGGACATTCGTTTTTCTCTGTTAAATTGAAATTAACAACATCGAAAATGTACCTTTTAATTAAAAGTTCACCGCAGTTGGGACAATACGTGTTTTCCCAAGGATGTCCTGGCACATTACCTAAATAAACATAATTCAATCCTTCTTCTATACCTATCTTCCTAACTTCTTCAAGAAATTCTACTTTAGGTGGAGGAGCATGATATTTGTATGCTGGATAGTATCTAGTTACGTGCCAAGGTGTATTTTCACCTAGTTCCTTGACTATTCGCTGAGCAATGTTGCGGAGACATTCTAAGTCATCGTTAACATCTGTTACAATTAATGTAGTGATTTCGATGTGAGCGCCTAAACGTTTAGCTTCAATGCAATTACGCCAAACATACTCAACGTTTGCACCACAAAAATGCGATACCTCATCTTTACAACCTTTAATATCTATGTTAAGAGCATCCAATCCAGCTTCAATAAGCATTTTTAAAGCGTCCAAAGTCATATAGCCATTCGTAACAAAGGTATTATAAAATCCCTTCTCCCTAGCAAGTTTAAAAACATCCAAACTCCACTCGAAAAGCAAAGTAGGCTCATTAAAAGAAATGCTTGTGCCTTGACACTTATATTTACCAACCATCTCAACAAATTTTTCAGGGGAAATATAATTAGCTTTTTCAGGATCAGGAGGAGCCTTACTTATTTCCCAGTTCTGGCAATTAGAAACTAAAAATCCGTTTGCAAAAAAGTTATGATATTTTTCGACTGTAAGATCTCTTAGGTCTGTAACGTTCCTTATCTCCTCCTTTTCCTCAATTTTTTCCCATAGTAATCCCTCAGGGAGATCTTTATTTCGTTGATTTAGCCATTCACTAAACTTTTGAGACGTTTTTCTTCCCTTAATTTTATTTGGGTCTATATCTTTATTAAGCCATAGTACTAAATTTTCTATGTTTACCTGTTCGTGTACTTTCTCATGTATTTCCTTTAGTTTGAATCCCTTTTTCTTAAGTAAAACAGCTAATTTATAGGCTTTTTTTCTGTTTTCTATTTCTTTCTTTTTAAATAGAAGATATTCTAACACGTATCTTGATAATACTTCTCTTTCCTTGCAATATCTATATCCGATTTTGCCGTAGAGGTTTATAAGATTTTCAAGTTTGTTGCTGAAAAGGACATATACCGTAATTGTTTTGATACCGTCCTTCTTTCTAACGCTTCCCTCGTGAAAATTGATAGAACTTATTTTTACTTGGAAATTGGATAAAAGTTTTTCTAGATCTCTAACGAATTCAAAAGCATTATCTAAGTACTCAATTGATTTATTTATAGAAAGTCTCGGTTGGAAAAAGTTTTTACCACTTTTGTTCACAAGGGGCTTTGCTAATTCGCAGCCGAAGTACGCAGCCAGAAACTCCCTTTGTACGTCTTTGGGCGATTTGAATAACCACTTTGGTATCCTAAACGGTTTAACGGATTTATCCCCTATAGGGGCCCCCAAGGATATCATTAAAACGCAAAACACCTTAGAATAACAATCAAGACGTGTTTCAAAACCATTTATAATGTGAAGTTCTCCATACCTATATACTTTGGAAATTTTTCTTCGCTTGATTATTTTTGCTGTACTAAATCCAAGTAAAGTCATATCCTCTTTAATTTTCAATAAATCTTCTGTCCTTCCATTAAAGGCAGCATAAGCATTGTCTCGCTTTTTAGTCTTACTTAATGAAATGTATCCGTCGCCAAATAAAAAGCCGAGTATCCTTGCAATTATCTTAATCTTTGGGTTAGAAATTTTTAATGGCAAAAGTCCTTTTCTGCGTAGTGTTGAAATTATGAATTCTTTGTTTGATCTTGGAAGATAGATATTTATTATTTTTTCTACGTCTTTCTCATTAACTATTGTAAAGTCTTCTTTGAGTGCATCATTTTTAAGTGGATAGAAGGGATAAATTATAACTTCGTCACCAATCTTTACGTCTCTCAATGGTAGGATACCTCTCTTGGTATAGATGGGATGGTCTTCCGATGCAATTAGCTGTCTTCCACACTCTGTCTCTATTCTGTAGACCTTCAAACCTAAAATTAATGGATTTATTTTAAAATAATTTAAAATCCCTGCTTTGACAATTTTCTTAGAAAAAACATCATAAGAAAACAGTTTTGTATGTTTCCAACAATTTTCTAAAGATCCCATCATTTCTATGTCATGTTCATTTTTAATCACATAGGTGTCTGGTGAAACACACCATGGGCAGGTGAAGTTGCAGCTCCATGTGCCTACGGTTAGAGCGACTGATCCTGGCCAGAAATGAAATAGAGGCTTCTTTTCTATGGGGTTGGCGCTTATTGAAGATATGTCTCCGTAGACAAGGGTGTATAGTTTTCCATCTATGTTTTTTCGAGTTTTACAGAATCCCGTCTTTCCTTCGCTTATTATGCATCTTCTTTCGCAAACTTTACATCTAACTTTTCCGTTTTCTAAGCTCTCGTAGAGTAAAGTCTCTCTGATCCAAGGTTTTTCCATTATTATCTGCACCATCTCAATTTTACCTATAACTCTGTAGCAATATAATTATTTATTTCATAAGCATTTGTAACGAATAAACGATATTAATGTTAAAATGGTTATGATATGGTTTGGTCTAATTAGTAACTCTACGACTAGTTATTTTTTTAACTATAACGAAAAAATTTCTTTTAATTCTGATCTTTTCAATATCTTCGCTACTGATTTTTTTAATGGAGAAATTAGATTTATTTAATAGCTTCAGAAGTTCTCTTTTGGTAAAAAGATGATAGAATCGTTGAACTTCTTTGTTGCCGATTTTCCATGAAACATAGATATCTCCGAATTCACCGTTGCTACATCTAAAAACTCTTTTAAAGAAGTCTTTTAAGAAATATCCTATAAAGCTGGCTTGCCATCTTCTCCATACGGTGATTAAAGCTTCACAATCTTTAGTTAAAACTCTTTTTAGTTCTAGTAGACATTGCAATCTTTGGTTTGAAGATGGTATATGATGTAAGGAAGCTATGAAAATTGCTTTTTTGAAAATATTTGTTTTAAAAGGTAGAAAGAGAATATCGCTAATAACCAAAGCAACATTTCTAGATAAATTAGATTTGACAACTTTTTGTTTCGCTATTTTTAAGAGTTTAGAAGATATGTCGATACCAATAACTCTAAAGCCTAAATTAGCACAAAACACGGTATGTCTACCGTTACCACATCCAGCATCTAGCATAAGTGACCCTTTTAATAATCCGCCGAAAAAATTCTCACGTTTAACAAAGTCTACAAAAACCTTCCAAGGCCTCCCTCGAAGTCTATCGTAACTTTCTGCTATCTCATCAAAAGCAGATTTTACAGATTTCCTAATGTTTGACAAACTAATTCACCACCATCAACAGCACGAAAATCTTACCGAAAATGCCTAATATTCAATATAGCTTCTTAAACCAAGGTCAATACATTACTCAACCTTAAATTGATTAATTACATGTTTGAGATAGATAGGTAGAGAAAATATTAAATACATAACCCTCCTCCTTATGTAGTAGCTACTATGATAGTAAGTAAGTTTAAGTGGGCCCGTAGCTCAGCTAGAGGTAATCAAATGATGGAACCGGCAAAGTAGAGCGCCGGACATAGACGATTTGGCGTCTATGGGTGAAGCTTTTATCTAAAAAGTGCGTAGGGAGAGACCCGGTGGTCGCGGGTTCGAATCCCGCCGGGCCCGCCATTTCAATATTAAATATCTTTGAAAAACAGTGATTTTTTGGGTCTTTTGTTTATAAAAGGAAGAAAATGGTTATTCTTCTATTTTGACGAATGGTGGTGGTTCTGATAGGGATATTATTGGTAAGTATTGATATTTTGGATCGTCAGTATTATCGCTGAAGTCTATTTCTTCGGTTGGTTGGCTTCGATATTTTATAAATCCTCCTGCTGGCGCGTCGCCTTCTGTCCAGATGAAGAGTGGAAGTCCTCTTAATTCATAGTAACCGAGAGATATCGTAAATGCTCCATAGATGTGTTTGTTGCCTTGTTTAAAGTATAGTACGTTAGTTGTTCTCTCCCTAATGACACCCGCTGTCCATGTTATTAATAATCTCACTAAATTCTTTAGATCTTTAACTTTAAGTGTTAATGCTGGTTTTATCTGGGTCATAATTACCTCTCCATTTTTGAGTGATTTTCAAGCACTAGAGTAAATGCTCATTAATATTAAATTAACTACGGTTGTCTATCATAATTATGGATTACTAGTACATAAAGTTTTAACATTAAGGTAGCAGAAGAAGTAGAAAATATTGATGATAAAAATGATGTTGTTTAGTGTACTGAGTTAACAGCTTTAAATTACGTATTTTTCTATCCTTTCTATGTTTCCTCCTGCAACTTCCAAGATGTAATTGCAAGCTATTTTTACTGCATTAAAAACGACTTCACTATCCAAGTTTGGTACACCGTAACCTAGGATAAGTACATTACGTGTATTAGAATCTACTTTCGTTTTTTCTGAATCTCTGTGAGGATATAGGCAAATTATCTTTTCTTCGTCAGCAACTACGAGTTCTTTGCCAGCAAGTTGAGTTTCGCTTTTACCTATTGGTTTAAATTTTTCTCCACTTTTCGCAAATCTAACATGTAATGGAAACTTTAGCAAATCATAGTCATACGCGCCAAGAGATATTTTTGTTTCAATACTGGCTGCATTGTATGCATCCACAACATTTGATATACTGGGTACAGATTTACCGCTTAATATGCGTCTGATTAAAGCTTCTCCGGCAGGCCTGACCTTTGTGGGATCAATCTTGAGATAATGCCAGTAGAAATCCCTATAAGCGCGTATAACCGGGTCATTTTTCAAATTTTCGAGGTCATAGTTTTCTCTAATCATAGAGACAATACAATTATATATTTCTTGGTTTCTTTTTGTTGAAGGTCCTACTTTTACATTTTTTACGATTCCTAAAGTAAGATGCAGGTCTGGAATTCTTTTTCTTACTTCTTCGCTCCAAACAATCATCGTTGTCATCCCTCGACTTCTCGCTTAACACTGGTGAAACAATATATGAAAATTAAGAAAAACATTATTGAGGCTGAGATTATTGAGAGGGTTATTAGATGTTTATTGAACCTCCAAAAAACATCGATAATTAGGAATCCAGCGGCAAAAAGATAGCCAATGAAAGATCCTCTATATTCTATCTTTTTTAGTCCTCTAACTAAAGATATTAGAATTACAAAACTAACTATGATAAGACAGGTAATGTTAACTGTTGAGAGAAATTGTTCGGCTCCATCAAAAACTGGTAAAGAGTAGTGTTCATAGATTTTTTGGATCCATGAGTATTTAGGTAGGCCGATGAAAGCTAAAAATAGGAAGAATAAAAATTGGATTAATCTAATTAGGTTTGCCGGGGCTTGAGTTTTTCTCCATCCATATATTCTTTCTTCATATTCAGCGGCGCCTGTATAAATTAACCATATTAAGGATCCTATGGCTAAAGAGTTGACTATCCAGATTGATAGATCGTAGAGTAGAAATACATTGTTCCACCAAATGTTTAATGTCCAGAAAAATACTGTTGAGTAGGCAGGTAAGAAAAGTAATAAGAAATATGCTGGAATGATGGCAAAAATTATTGATAGAATGAAACTTAAAAGGAATGGAGTTTTTTCGCTTCCTTCTAACGTAAATTTTGATTTTCGTGTAATTCTAACAGCGAGGACTATTGCTGTAAATACTGCAAGAGGAGGAGAAACAAGAGGGAGAACAAAGAAGAGGAGGATAAATAACGCGTTAATTCCATAAAATATTTTCCATCTTAAAGGTATGATTGAAGTTGCAGATTTTATTTCGTCTAAGGTTGCGACCAGCGTATTTCTATTAATGTATATGAAGAGAAGCCATGGAAAGCTGAAGGTTAGAGGCATAGCAAAATATTTGAAGAAAGCATCCAAAAATTTTAATTCTACTGGAGAATATGAAATGAGAAGTATGAAGTAAATTGGAGTTAGTATTGCTGATAAAAACACTATTAATCTTGAGAATGGACTTCCAGTTGGATAAAAAGACAAAGTATTAACCTCCACGACGGTTTATACTTATAATTTTAAATAAGCTTAGGTAAAAATAAGAGTTTTGAACTTGTAATGGCGAGGTAATGTACTTGAATAGTAATAAATTTTCTTTAAAGCTGGAAAAAGCTACTAATAGGCATAAAAGTCGTCTTATTTTGGCTCTAGACTACTCGGAAGTATTTTCACGATCGGAAAGAGGTTTATGGAAAGAGAAGAAGGAGCAACTTCTCAAAAAATCTTTAAGAGTTCTTGAAAGCGTTGCGGAGCATCTTGCTGCTGTAAAGATAAATATGCAACTGGTTCTTCCATTAGGGCTTTTTGATGATTTACAGGAAATAGTGGACAGAGTGGAAAAATACGGACTTCCGCTGATAGCGGATTGTAAAATAAATGATGTTGGGCATACAAATCAATGGATAGCACGACATTTTTTCAATGCGGGATTTGACGCGGTTATAGCAAATCCTTTTGTTGGCTGGGAAGACGGTCTCAATAAAGTTTTTGAAGAGGCTAGAAAACAGGACAAGGGTGTTATACTACTGGTTTATATGAGTCATTTAGCTGCACGAGAAGGATATGGTCAACTAGTCTTAACAAGTGAAGGAAAAAAGGTAGCTCAATATATTATATTTGCTGAAAAAGCTTTGAAATGGGAAGCAGACGGTGTTGTGGTCGGGGCTACATATCCAAAAATAGTGAAAGAAGTAAAGACTATTCTTGGAACAAAGGTTCCTATATTTTCTCCAGGAATTGGTATCCAAGGAGGAAAGATTGAAGAAGCATTCAAATCTGGAACTGATTATGCGATAGTGGGTAGGACAATTTTAAATTCGCCAAATCCGGTTGAAACTGCTAAGAAAATAAAGGAAATGATTAATTATGCTATCGGATCGTTGGGAGAAAAATAGGGTGCAAGGTAAGAGAATATTTGTATTGAAGGCCAATAAAGCTAGAACAGATCATAAATTTCATTTGAAAGGTCTACCAAGTACTGGCGGGCGTATGGATATAGTTTGCCGTTGCATAAGTAGAGCCTTACTTTACCATGATGAACCGAGAAAAGACACTGTTTTTTATGCGGTTCTGCTAGGGCCACCTACTCCTCCTAAAATAATTAGAGTAGATGGTTCAAAAGTAGAAAGTTTAGAAGCAGATGAAATATCTATAGCTAAGATGATAAGAGAAGCTTTGAAATCTTGTAGAAGTAGTGTCGAAGAAGAAGTTTTAGCGGGTATTAGTGTCAGTCGAACATCTTTTCAAGATTTAGTTGAATTTTTCGCGGAAAAAGGTTATCATTTAATATATTTACATGAAAGGGGAAAAGATATAAGAAAGATGACATTTTCTGCGAAGTCCGTTCATGTTTTTGTTTTAGGGGATCACATAGGATTAAATGATTCTGACGAGTTACTATTAGAAAGATTAGGTGCTGTAAAAGCTTCTGTAGGTCCTAGGTCGCTGCTAGGGAGTCACTGTATTGCTATAGTTCATAATGAATTGGATAGATATTTTGTTTCTACTCGGTCAAGTTCGTTGTGAAGAAGGATAACTTGAATATCTATTCTAGGTAATTTATCACCAAAATGGATACCGACTCCGTTTTTACGGAGTATTTCCCAATCTTTTTCATTCAATGTATTTTTGTTGGCTGTAATAAATGCTAGTTTTTGTGTAAATTTTATTTTTCTTACATCAGTTCCCTTGGCAGACGAATAAAGAATTTGATAATCTTCATCAATTAAATTACTTAATAGTTCTGAAAAGGAAATTTTAAGTACAAATACTCCTGGATAAGCTTGAAATTTCTTTTCTATTTCTCTACGGATTCTTTCATACTTTCTAAATTTAATGATTGAATTTCTTATCAATCCGAGAATGCTATGTTCATCTGGTTGAAAACGTTTCAAATCTTTACCGACAAAATTAATACAGAGGTGTCCAAGATCCTCCAATTTAAATAGGAGAAAAACTTGGGTATCTCTTCTAATATTATGAGACAGATAAAAAGCAGCGTTGAGACATCTCGCGGCTGAATTCAATTTTAATAGAGCAGTTCTTTGTAAGTAGGATCTTTTAAATAATTCAATTTCTGGAAAAGGAAATACAAATATCCTTTCAAAAAGCATGTAATCACCATTTTAACGAATATAATCGAAAATGAAGATTTTATACGATAAATGAAAGCGGGCTTCAAACCGTTGGTCGACAGTCATCTTGAATCCACGTCGACAGGCTCTATCATCAGCCCATTTAATTCAGATAGCCCCCGGACTTAAAAACATTTCTTCTTAAGGATTTCACTTCTCTTGAAGAAATAAAATGGGTTAGAATGTCCAGTATTTTTTCCAAAATTGTGATGTTGCTGTGGATGCGAAATATTGTGCGAGTATTGTGATGGCTTCTGTGTCTATGCGAACATCGATAACAGCGGGAACATTTTCTTTTAAGGCTCTTTGGATTGCTGGTTTAATTTCTTCTGGTTCTGTGACAGTTTCCCCGTATCCTCCAAGACTTTCGGCGAATTTATCATATCTAACTTTTTCATTCAATTTTGTTCCTATTGAGGATTTTTCTTTAGACTTCCATGCTATTACATTTCCATGATATACCATGCCCCAATAACTATCATTTGCAATTATAACTACAAATGGAATGTTGTATCTTACTGCAGTGTCTATTTCTGCACCGTTAAAAAGAAAGCTGCCATCTCCAGTTATAACGAAAACTTTCTTTTCAGGTTTTGCAAGTTTTGCTGCAATTCCCATGGGTATTCCCGCACCTAAATGGCCTAAAGGTCCTTGTGAACCTATTATTTGTCCAGGAGACTGCGCTTTGAGATATGTATGCGCCCAAACAGATGTATCTCCACCATCTAAAATAACAATGGTATCCGATGTTACGAATTCACGTATTTCTTTCATTAATCTCTCAGGTCTTATCGGTTTGGCTGTCGAATCCCCTGCCTTTTCAAATCCTGAGAAAAATGTTTTCTTTATTTCTGCTAGCCTTTTTGCCCATGGTCTCTCTTTAATTCCTTCTTTTTCTAAAATTTGTTTCATAGCTTCTAACAATTGAGATAATACCGCCTTAGGGTCTCCAATAATCCCTAAATCTATCGGGCGGTTTTTCCCAATAATGCTTGGCTCTATGTCAACATGAACCACTTTCAAATCTTTTGGATACATAATTTCGTCGATACCGAATCCCAGTAATTCGTCAAAACATACTCCAATAGCAAGCATAACATCAGGTTTTGCAAATCGTAAGCCTACGATCGCGTTTCCTATACAGAGGGGGTGATCATCTGGAATACAGCCTTGCCCAAGTTCATAATATACTACAGGAATTTGTGCAAATTCTGCAAACTTTATTAATTCTTCTGAAGCATTTGACCAGTAAACTCCACTTCCTGCAAGTATTATCGGTCTTTCCGCATTTAATAACATTTCTGCTGCCTTTTTAATTAATATTGGATCCCCATATATTTTCCCTGTTGCTCTGTATTTCTCTGGAGGAAATATTGATACTTTTGATTCATCACAAGACAAACACATCGTATCAAGTGGGAAATCTAAAAGTACAGGACCCATTTTTCCAGAAGTTGCTGCTCTAAAAGCGTCTTGTACATATTCTGGGATCCTATAAACTATTGAACAAGTTTTTGCCCATTTCGTTACAGGATTAGCTAGTGCTATGCTATCGACTTCTTGAAAAGCATGTTTATCCGAGAATACAAATGCAGTGTGTCCCGTAATCCCGATGACTGGACTATTAGCGTAGTAGGCTTGAGCTAGTGCGGGAATTAAATTTACAATTCCTGGACCTGCTGTAACAAGACAGACACCTGGAGTTCTTGTAACTCTTCCCCAACCATCTGCTGCATTTCCAGCTGCTTGTTCATGCCGTGTACTTATAATTTCGATGCCTTCTTCTATTAATCCTTCATATATTGGGGCAATATGTCCACCCGGCAGAGAAAAGACATATTTCACTCCTTCTGCTTTTAATGCCTTAGCAACAAGCCTTCCACCAGATATTTCGCCCATATTTAACCTCCTCTTTCATTTAAAATATATTAGAAAACTTATTATAAAATTATTTGGAAACACTGCGGTGAAAGAATTATGGATGTACGTGTTTACGAATTCAAAACTTATTTAATAAACAAAGCCGAAAAATCCATAAAACTCTTGAATTATCAGAAATTTAAATTTCTATGCTATAGAAACAAAGAATTTATTGTATGATTTATTTATTGAGTAAATTGTCATATGCGTTAATTAGACTTGTTTATTGAGTTTATATTATTTCCTACCATTTCCCGTATGAAAGGTTGGAAAATAGTTAAATTGCTTGTAAGAACATTAATAGCTATAAGAAGGAGGTGTACCAATGGAGAGGGAACCGCCAAAGGTACTGCCCTACGAAACGAAATCGCTATGTCCTGAATGTATCCTTGACGGTAAGGTTAATGTCATAGCCGCAAAAGTTTACGAAGAAAATGGAAAGGTAATGATAGAAAAAACATGTCCACAGCATGGAACATTTAAAGATGTTTACTGGGGAAGTGTAGAACAATTCAAAAGAGCTATGAGATGGTGGTATAAAGGATTAGGATTGGAAAATCCTAGAACACAAACACAAAAAGGTTGTCCACAAGATTGCGGTCTTTGCCCCAATCATAAAACACACACAGCCCTAGCGCTAATCGATGTAACAAATCGTTGCAACCTGCGATGTCCGATATGTTTTGCAAACGCTGCTTCAGCTGGATACGTATATGAACCTTCAAAGGAAGAGATACGGAAAATTCTCGTAAATTTCAGGAACAATAGACCTGTACCAGCGCCAGCTGTACAATTTGCTGGTGGTGAACCGACTGTTAGGGAAGATTTACCAGAGCTTATAAGAATGGCTAAGGAAGTCGGATTCCCTCATGTTGAGATAGCGACAAACGGCTTACGGCTAACAGATGAAGAATATGCTAGAAAACTTAAGGAAGCTGGGTTAAGTACAATATATCTTCAGTTTGATGGTATAACACCTGAACCTTACGAAATAGCTAGAGGTCGTAACCTTTTACCAGAGAAACTAAAGGCTATCGAAGTTTGTAGAAAGGTAGGTCTTCACAGTATCGTTCTTGTTCCAACGCTTGTTAGAGGTGTAAATGATAATCAAATTGGAAAAATTATAGAATTTGCCGTTAAAAATTACGATGTGATAAGGGGGGTAAACTTTCAACCAGTTTCTATAACTGGAAGAATAGATCGTGAAGAAAGAGAGAAAATGCGTATAACAATACCAGACCTAATGAAATTAACAGAAGAACAAACAAATGGAATAATAAAGGAAGAAGATTGGTACCCTACTTCATTCCCGATACCCCTATCTAGAGCACTTGGATTAACAAAAGGAAATCCGGCCGTAGAATTTTCAACACACCCAGCATGTGGAATGGCTACATTCATAGTAGTAGAGGAAAATAACGAATATGTGCCGATAACAAAATACATAGATGTAGAGCGATTCATGGGGACCCTGGAAAAGATCGCTGACGATCTAGAGAAAGGAGGAAGAATAGACAAAATAAAATCTAAATTAAGATTGCTTGGTGCAGTAAGGTACGTTAAGAAAAAGGGTCTACTAAAAGACTTGATAGTAACTATTCTAAAACGTGGAGATTACAGTTCGCTTGGAGAGTTCATGAGAAGAATAATAATGATAGGATCTATGCACTTTATGGATCCATATAACTTCGACTTGGAACGAGTAGAACGTTGCTGTATTCATTATGGACTTCCTGATGGTCGCATTGTACCATTCTGTACTATGAACAGTATTCATAGACCTATAGTCGAACGGCAATTCGCTGTACCCATTGAAGAATGGAAGAAGCAAAGAGGCAAATTAACAGAAATAGAAGCAGCCAGTGTAGCTACAAATTAAACAATTTACTTCTTTGTTTTTCGCTACATAACGATATAAATTTAAGATACAGGTATTTTACAGAAGTTTTGCACAACATATTTTAAATGAAGTTTGATTTGTTTATAAGAAGTTTTCATTCTTCTTCTGTTGTTTCTTTCACTGGTAAGTAGTAGTATTCGTTGATTGATTTCTGATATCTGTCAAGTCGTGATCCTTCTTTATTTACCCTTGGTCTTCCCGTTTGAGGGTCGCGTCTAAATGTTATTTGCATTTCTTTGAGAAAGGTGTTCATTCCTTCCCTTAGTCCCATTGGTGGTAGAGCTATTCCTTGTTTTCCAGGTTCTCCTGTAAAGATCATTAGACTATCTGCTATGAAGTCTTGGGCAACAATATCGTGTTCAACAACAAATGCTGCTGCTCCTTTACTTTCTACTACTTTTCTTATTGTTTTTGCAGCGGCTAGTCTCTGTTCAACATCCAGAAATGCACTAGGTTCATCAAGTAAATATAGATCTGCATCTCTGGATAAACATACTGCTATTGCTACTCTTTGTAGTTCTCCTCCACTTAGATCTGCTACGTTTTGATCAAGCAGATATTGAAGTTGTAGTGGTCGTATGATTTCTGACTTGTAAAGGCTTGTTCCAAATTTGTCTTTGGCTATTTGTCTTAGTAACATTCTTACTGTTCCGTCGTAGTCTGGTGTTACATACTGTGGTTTGTAGCTGACTTTGAGTTCTTTTTGCGGTGGTGTTCCTTCATCTGGGTTAATTATTCCTGCTAACATTTTGACAAAGGTTGTTTTGCCGATACCATTTGGTCCTAATATGCCTATTATTTCACCATAGTGAATTTTTCCTCCCTCTACTATAAGTTTAAAACCGTCATAAGATTTTGTCATTTTATCGAATTCTAAAAGTATTGTTTCTGTTCCAAGTTTTTCTACAGGAACAGGGCGAAGTTTGAAACGTACAGGTTCATCTCTAAATCTGATGTTTTCATCGGGTAGAAATCCATCTAAATATATGTTGATGCCTTCTCGAACCCCATGTGGATGTGATACTATTCCATAAACTCCTGGTTCTCCGTAGAAAACACAAACGAAATCTGAGAGATAGTCAAGCATGGCTAAATCGTGTTCTACTACTATTACAGTTCTGTTTTCTTCAATTAGTGATCTTATTGTTTTTGCTACTTTTATACGTTCTTTTACATCTAAATAACTTGAAGGCTCGTCAAAAAGATATACATCAGCATCTCTAATCATTACGGCTGCTATTGCTACTTTTTGTAGTTCTCCTCCACTTAGTACACTTAACTTGCGGTCCCAAACCTTATCTAGTCCTAGTTTTTCTGAAAGTTCATCAAGTATACCTCTTTCATCAACTTTGCCTAGGAGTTCGCTAACTATTCCTTTTGCAACTTTAGGAAGCTTTGTTATGTTTTGCGGCTTATGTACAACATGTAACTTTTGGTTTGCCATTTTTTCAAAGTAAGGTTGAAGTTCCGAACCTCTAAAATAAGTGATAATTTCATCCCACTCTGGTGGTTTATCATGTTTTCCAAGGTTGGGTCTGATTTCTCCTGCTAGTATTCTAAGAGCTGTTGTTTTTCCAACGCCATTTGGGCCGATTAAACCTGTAATTTTACCAATTTTTGGTAATGGTAAACGGAAAAGTTCGAACCCATTTACTCCGTATCTGTGAACAAGATCTTCCTTTAATTTTTCTGGGAGGTTAACTATGTTTATCGCAGAGAATGGGCATTTCTTCACGCATATTCCGCAGCCTGTACATAGCTTTTCGGATATTATTGGTTTTCCTGTTTCTTCATCCATATAGATGGCTGCTACCCCTGTACGAACCATGGGACAAAACTTGATGCATGGGAGTCCGCAGTCCTTTGGCTTACATCTATCTCTGTTCAATACAGCAACTCTCATAGAACTCCTCCTTTAAGGTTAAATTTTATGGGTTATATTTGTTTGTAGGCTTTTTTGTTCCCATTTATGTTTATGGTTTTGTAGGGGAGAAAATATATTTTTTGATTTGCTATTTGTTCTACTTCTTCTCTGGCTATACATTCTGTGGGGTAAAATCCCTCTAACATTCTTTCAATGATAAAAATTATTCGGTTCGGTGATTTTAATAGTCCAATAACAGAGAATAGGTCTTTAATGACCTGTTCTCTTTCCTTTAGCTTTTTATAAAGTTTTCCTAAGAGAAAACTAACGTGTAGAAAAATGAGTATTTGAAAATTTTGTGTTGAATCATGATATATTTGACGAATTGTTGAAAGGAGAATATTTTCATCACGTATAGTAATTTTCTTCAGCCAAGTTTTTAGAGAGTTAAAATCTATTTTTGTTTCTTTACAAAAGTTTTGAAGAACAGTTTCTCTAAAGCTATAGGAACAATCAACTATTAAGGTTTTTAGCTTGTTTTTTAACGATTCTAAAACTATCTTGTAAATTAATTGAATATAATCGTTATTTTTGCAATGTAATATTGCTACTATGTCTCCTTGTTTAAAAATAAGAGGTTTGTCAATAATATTAATTTGAAGCAAACAAAACACCTATGGTGGATATTTTAGTCCTGCTATAGTCTTTAAGTTGTCGGAGGTTATCATTGCCCATGATAGACTTTCTGAATTATGTGCTATTCCGGGATTTCCGTATTTATCTACTGCAATAACTCCCATTGGCAGGTTGTTTTGTTTTTGTATAACTAGTTCTATGCCTTTTTCAGCGGCTTTTTGTGCTATTAGTCCGTTTTTCATGAAGTCGCATATTGTTTTAGCAATGACCAGTCTTATAGCTACTTCGCCAATTCCTGTGGCTGAAACTGCGCCTGCATCGTTATCTGCGTAGTTTCCACAGCCTATTAATGGAGTGTCTCCTATTCTTCCAGGTAATTTTAGGGTTAAACCTCCTGTACTTGTTGCAGCGGCTACATTACCATCTTGATCCCTTGCAACCGCCCCCACAGTATCTGCAATAAGTTCGGGTAACAACTTAATTAGATCGGTTAATTTCGGTAGGTATGGATAAGTTCCTTCTATTGCCTTTGTTTTATATTCTTTCCATATTTTTAATCGATCTTCCGTAATTGGGTTACATCTCTCAAGATTAAATAGTTCAGCGATCGTTTCTGCAAAGCTGCCAGCGATAAATACATGATCTGTTTTTTCCATTATTATTCTTGCAAGGGTCACTGGATGCCTAATATTGCTAACCATGGCTACTGCTCCTGCATTTAATGTTTTTCCATCCATGATTGATGCATCCATTTCAATTTTTCCATTAACAGTTAATGTGGACCCTATACCTGCATTGAAAGTTGGATCGTCCTCTAAAACTTTAACAGCTTCTTCAACAGCATCAAGTGCTGAACCTCCCCTTTTCAGCGTGTCGAATCCAGCTTCGGCGGCTCTTTTAACGCCTTTTAAAGCTTTTTCTCTAAATTCTGGTCTGATACGTCCCGCACCTCCGTGAACGACAATAGTCGCTTTTTGCATTTGCCACACCTCGAGAGAAGTTGAATTGGGAAATAACGTTCGTAGTAAATGTTAATAAATTTAATTTTTATTTTTAGAGGTATAGTTGCCAAAGGTTTTAGAAGAAAAACCAGCATAGTGAGTGGGTAAAATGCGTAAGAAGACCTTAGATTTCGATGAGTCTTATATTAAGAAAATACTTGAGGGGAAAAAGATAACAACCATTAGAAAAGGTATTAGAGACTTTAAAATTGGAGAAAAGGTTTTAATTACCTCTCAAAATAGAATATATGCGGAGGCGGAGATAACAGAAGTTAAATACACACAAATATCTGAATTAAGCGAAGAAGATGCTGTAAAAGATGGATTTTTAACAAAAGAAGAGCTTTTTAAAGCTTTGAGAAAATATTATGGTCAAATTAAACCGAATGATAAAATTACCGTAATTCATTTTAAACTTCTTAAAAAATTTAGCGACTACTAAACACTTAGTTAAAATCGGTTTAATTTTAAATTACAGAAATAAATTTCGAACCAATAATGCATAATTTATGTTAAAAAACATGAGATAATTTATATAAGGTTAGGTTTCATTTATTTTCGAACATGATGACTGGCGACGACTCTGAGCTTACGCGATGATTGATGCCGTGGACACTGAAAATTTGAAAAATTCTACAAATCGTTTTTTAAGATAGATATCTAATGCCTATCAGAAACGTCGTATTTAAAATAAATTTTCTAAAATTAGGATTTAATCGTTGGTACGTCCTTTGGTTCAGAAGTTGGTTCTTCTACGTCAACTACAATTGCAAAGTCTGGGCAATAAAGCTCACATAACTTGCATGCAACACATTTTTCTATGTAACGAGGAATTGGTGGATATACTCCTTTCTCGTTCATTTTTTCAGATTTAACGTAAACTTTTTGTGGACAAAATTCTATACAAATATGGCATCCTTTACAGAGTTTTTCATCAATATATATCGCTTTAACCTTTTTAGCTGGCATTAACGTTCCTCCAATAAAATATCGAAAAGGTTGACATAGTATTATTTACTTATGCAAACAATAAAATAAAAGTGTCGATCCATAACTCTTTCACAATAACTAAGATCGTAGAATGAAGTTTAACATATATTTTGAACCTTCGGGCATAGAAAATCTTGAAAAGTATTAAAACAGAATTTAGGGATAAAAATGGTCGTTTACGAGGAGAAAAATGCGAAAAATCTTATACATCCAATAGACAGGTCATGGGAAATTTGGAGATTCTGTCCACATCGTTTTGCTGCAAATATCTATATTGGATGTTCACATGCCTGTGTCTATTGTTATGCCCGTTCTCTCAGACCAGATTACCATAAGAGAATAGAAGTTCGTATAAATGCTGTTGAGCTTGCGAGAAGAGAGTTGAAATGGTGGAAAGGAAGGCTTCAACCTGTAAATTTCGGGTCGGCAACAGATCCTTACCAAACAGCAGAAGAGAAATATAAGTTGGTAAGAGGTGTTCTTGAAGAATTCTATAATTTCAACTCTCCTTGTTTTATTGCTACAAAATCAGATCTTGTTTTAAGAGATATTGATATAATTTCAAAACTTTCATCAAAGAATCTTTGCGCCGTTCTTTTTACAATTATCACTTTAGATGAAAAATTAAAGAAGAAATTAGAGCCATTTTCCCCGTCTATAGAGCGAAGATTACGTGCAATTGAAGAGTTATCAGAAACTGGAATTCCAGTAAATGTTAGAATAGATCCTATTCTCCCCTACATTAATGATGATCCTACCGTTTTAAAAGAGCTTATTTCGACATTGTCTGGGTTAGGAGTTCGTCATATAATTTCTTCTGTGCTTAAAATCTCAAAAACTGTTTGGAAGAATTTCAAAAGGTTTCTGGGTAAATACGATTATACGTTGATTAAAAAATATGAAAAGTTGTATTTCAAGAAGGGGTTTGAAGATCTCGCTGGTTATAGAAGAGCTGAGACTACATATAGGCACAAAGTTTTGAAGCAGATAGCTGAACTATGCAAAGAGTATAAACTAACTTTTGGAACTTGCAAAGAAGGATTTTTTGACCTGCATACAGCAAGATGCAGCGGATTAAAACTCAAAGGAAGATATTATCCAAGTTTAGAAAATTATTGGAAATTTATCCGCGAAAGAAAAGCCTTTACATCTTTAGAAGATATTATGCACGTGGCAGAAAGCTTTAGAACTTCTAAAAAATATCGAAGAAAACTTAGAGTTGCCTGGCTTAAAGGATTGCTATTTAAAGATATCCCAGGGGTAAAACAAGAACGAGATCTCGAGCAAGGTGTAGTTTATAGGATAGAAGGTGATTAAAATGCAGTGTAAAAGGTGCGGTCAATGTTGCTTAAACACCGAAATGCTACTCTCTGAAGATGATATAAAACGTTTAGAGTCTCTCGGCTACTCTAGGAAAGAATTTACAGTAGAAAAACAAGGTTTCATTTTTCTAAAAAACATCAATGGACATTGCTTCTTTCTCAACCCGGAAACAATGAAATGTAAAATATACGATCATAGACCAACAGGATGTAAATTTTACCCAATAATCTACTCAATACGTGAAAAAACCTGCTTAGTTGATGAAGACTGCCCCATGAGCCACACTGTAACTGGAAATGAAATTAAGAAACACTGTAAAGAAATAGAAATTTTTATTAAAAAACTAATCGAAGAAGCAAAATCAAGAAGAAAACTCCTCAGATCTTAACTTAACATATATTTTACGTATAACATCCCTTAGATCCGTGCTAAGAATAATTTTATCTTTTTTGGACGTTTTTAGAAAATATTCCAGCAATTTCTTGTCACTTTGAGAAAGCTTCAAATCTCTATCTAAGGCTAACTTAGCAATTTTTGAAAAAACTTCCTTAGAAAAGGAGATGCTCGGCTTTTCAAGTTCAAACTCTATTAGAAATATCTCATCTTCATCTTGAATACCCTTGTAATGAGAGGAAAGAACAGACAAAAGGTTTCCCCGGTCACTAAACCCTTCAAGCATTATATCACGATCGCTTAACTCCGAAACTTTCTTCCTAACTATCCTTTTTACTTTCCCCCAACCTATTAACCTACCCCTAGGGCCCCTAGTATAAAATTCTACAACATCTCCGGAATTTAACCCCTTATTTGTCTTTCTTATCGTAGCCCTTTTAATACCTAGTAAAATATCAATAGCATATTTCCTATCAAAGGAAATTCGCTTAAGCTTCTTACTCTTAAGATTATTTCTCATTTTCATCATCTGACATGTAAATTACGACTACTACACCTCAATACTTCATAAAACAGAGGAAAACGCGTAAGGGAAGGGGTCTGAAAAGGGTGCGGTCATCACCCTTTCTTTAAACATCTCATTCTGGAAGATTGCAGCATTAGTGGCGGTTCTTCATCCCCCAAATAGCAATTATATGGCTTAACATTTAAATTTTACTAAAATTTACTCGTCTTAGATTAATTTTGATGCGTGTTTTAATGTTGCTATGTCGTAAAAGGCTTGTTTCACGAAATCGTCTTGTTAACTTGATAACAAGATTTTATGAAATATCACTTTATGCTTAGATTAGTTTTAGTTTTCTTAGTAGAGATTCCTTTATCCAGTTTATTTTTTCTTCTTTCCCATCTGGGTATATTCTGATTCCTGTTTTTTGATTTATTGTGTATTCGGCGATTATTTCATAGTTGGGCGGTAGATTGTATATTTCTGTAAATATTTTTTCTGTTAGGTTTGCCATTTTTTCTATGTCTTCGTCGCTGACTCCGAAGTATGCTTGGAAGGATCCTATTTCTTTTGCTTCAAAAAATTCTGGTATTTTTCTGATTTTTTCTATTTCTTCTTTTGAAAGCCATATTATGGGTATGTCGCATGCTAATCCTTCGATTCCACCTGCAAACTGAACAAAGCATCCGTTTGGAGGTCCTTGTAAAGCTTCTTTTGTATAGAAATGTATAAGTCCGCCCATTGATTCTTCTGCTACGTTTTTCAAACATTTTTTGAATAGATTTATACGTTGAGTTTTATCCATTTAGTTTTCCCTCGAAAATTTAGATCTACTTTTAATGACCTCCTACTGGGTTATGTTAAGTTTGTAATTCTAAATAATTTATTGATACTATCGGCTAGGTATTTTCTTAAGAATAATGCATCAACAGGCTCTCCGTTTTTAACGTTGATACCCAAGCAACTGGAAAGAAGTTTCAACAGAATTATGATGTGTTCGTTTTCGGTTTTTATTAGTTCCCAGTCAAAAGGGTACAGTCTGCATAAAATGGGTCTGTGCTCATAGATTGAACAAAAATATTTTTCAGAGTTAGGATTTCTCTTTAGAAAAATACATTCTCCATTAAGCTTACTTTTTAAGATACCTTGCATTGCTTTTTTACCTTTATATGTCTTTTTAGTTTCTTTTAAAGGATTTAAGAAGAGTTTACTGTCGTAACCAGTATTTTCCAGTATTTTAATATCGAAAGTTGTTAAACGGGGCCCGCCTAATCTGCAACAAAGCCCGCAGTGGATGCATCGAAATTTAACGATATTGATCGATTTTAAGAGGGCAGCGAAGTTGTTCTTTAAATTTATTGAGAAAATTCCGATGTCCACAAACAAGACGCTCCACTTTGTTATTCCTATTATTTCTTCTAATGGTTCCTAGACGTGTTTATTTTAGATACTTTAGGTTTAGGTTCTAGAATCTATTTTGTTCTGGGCTTAGTGTTTCGCTTATTGCGATTCCTAACATTCCGATGGATAATATTAGAAGGGATAGGCATAAAGCTGGGGGTACTATGACCCACCAAGCACCTATTGCTGTTGCTGCGAATATTCCTTGGAAACCTAGGAATCCACCCCAAGTGAAGGTGTATGGGGTGCGGGCTTCTGTTCCTCCAATGGTCCATTTGAATCCTAAGAATGCTAATCCTGCTTGGAGTAGTACTATTAGGGCGGCGGTGTATATGAGAGATGCTGCCGCTACTGGTGCTGCATCGGGTAAAATTACTTTGAACATTATGTGTTTGTCGCTTGTGCCGATGGCTTTTGAAGCTTCTACGTATGTTTTTTCTCTAACTACTAGTACTTGTCCTCTTACGGCTTTGGCAGTTATAGGCCAGCTGAATAGTCCCGTTATTAATATGAGTCCTATGATGTTTGGTGCTTCTTCTATAAATATTACGCCAATTACTATAATTATTGGTAGGCTAAGGATTATGTCTGTTATTCTGTCTAGTAGTCTAGCAAACCATTTACCAGAATAGTAACCTGAAATTAAACCCACTATTAAACCGATGACAAGCGCAATTAGAGTTGCTGCGAATGCGCTAGCAATCGTATATGGAGTGTAGTCTATTAAAATTAATAAAATGTCTCTTCCGAGGCCGTCGGTGCCAAGTATGTGTTTGGAAGATGGTGGTTTAAAGAATTCAGTGGAAAATAGTTGTGATGTGTCAATAAAGAGAGCAAAAATAGAAAATATGATATAAGTTGAAATGATAGCAAGGCTTGTTATGGTTTTCCTATTTTTGAGAAATTTAAATAATATTTTAGATTTTGTTATCATTTTTCAACCTCCGTTGTAATTCTTGGATCTATGAAGGATCTGATGATATCTAGTAGAAAGCTTACAGCTATTATAATGGCAGAGTATAGTAGGAAACTAGCTACCCCGATGTTTAGATATTCTAGACCAGCGATGGCGCGGTAAAGTATGAGCCCTAGTCCGTAAATGGAAAATGTATATTCAACGAGTATTTCGCTTGTTGAGAGTAAAACTATGCTTAGTCCAAAGATATCAATAGCGGAAGATAAGGATGCTCTTGCGGCGTGTTTGTACATAATTTGGTTGTCGCTTAGACCCTTTGCTTTAGCTGTTTGAATGAAATTTTCATTTAATGTCCTTAGAACAGAGCTTTTCATAATTAGGAAAAATATGCCTGTTGTGGTTAATGTAAGAGCAGCTATGGGGAGTACTAGATGTCTTACTGTGTCAATGACGTATTCAACCCAGTTTTTATATGCTACTGCTGGTGTTTGTAGCCCGTATATAGGGAGTAAGTCAAGCTCTACTGAAAAGATTATTACAAATAGTAAGCCGGTTGAGAAAACTGGTAAACCATAGCATAGAAGCCAGAAGCTGGATGAAAATGTTTCTTCTATACTTTTCCTTTTCCAAGCGGCTCTAACTCCGAGAAAATAGCCTATAACTGTTGCAAATAATATTGCTGGTAGAAGGATTAAAATAGTTCGAAAAAGTCCAATTTTTACGACTTCAAGAACAGGGTATCCCCATACAGATTTGCCAAATTTTTCGATGAAAATTAACCTTAAATAAAGCATAAAAAGGTACCAAATGTTGATTGATATACCTCTGCTTCGAATAGGAATATAGAAGAGTAGGAGAAAGCATAGAAAGAAATCAACAATGTAAATTAAGATGGAGTCAAATAATCTACTTATAATATACTTTCTAGAGGACATACAGATTTCCCTCTTTATTTCCTTTTAATTTAGTTTAGGTTCAATGCCGCGTACAAAATATAACTAAAAGACAAGAAGCAAAAACATCTACAAAATAAAAATATTGTTAAAATTACAATAGGAGAAAGAACTACTAAGCAAAAGAGAGAATGGTATTAAATTTAAAAATTAAAAAGACGTTTTTGATATAGGTCAACATATCTTTATTAAGTTATGAACTTTGCCAATTTTAATCAAAGCCTGAAAATGAAGATTACTTCAAAACTCTTGATTTTTGAAGAGTTAATAGTACCAAAAACCCGGTTAAATAAAAATAAAAAGAAACAAAATGATGTTTGTTTATATTGTTCTGTGGATTACTTGTGGTCCTACTTCTTGGTATTCTTTCTTTGTTATCCATAGTTTTTGGAATGTTTTGAGACTTGCCAAGATAGAACCGCCGATCCATACGGAGAATTGTCGTTCTGGTGGTGCAACTATTTTTACTTCTACACCTGTTATACCACGTTCAGCTAGAGCCTCGGTGATTTCTTTGTGTAGTCTTTCTTTAAGACCTGGGAACATTGTGGATCCGCCTGATAGAACTATATTGGCTAGCATGTCTCTTCTTACGTCTACGTCACATTTCATTATGCTGTCCATTATGGCTTCGTGGATTGCCATTTCTTCTTTTCCTATTAGCGAGGGGTCGAACATTATTTCTGGTGCTAAGAATCTTTCTGTTCCTATTACTAGGCTACTTCCATCTGGTAATGTGTACGTCTTTTCTGGTGAAACTTTTTCAGCTAGTTTTAGTTCTTTTTCTGGGTCTACTGCTACGTAACATAATTTCTCTTTTATGTCTCTTACGATTTCTCTTTCTGCACTGCTTATTAGGGCGTATCCTCTTTCTCTAAGTAGTCTTCTTAAGTATTCAGTGACGTCTCTTCCACCTAGATCTATTCTGTTGATTGCATGGGTGAGTGCGAAACCTTCGTAGATTGGTACAATGTGGGTAACTCCGTCTCCGCTGTCGATTACAAGTCCTGTTGTTCTTCCTGATGCATATAAGCTTAATACTGCTTGCATTGATACGTACATGGCTGGTACGTTGAATGTTTCAAACATTATTTCAGCCATTTTTTCTCTGTTTTTCCTTGGATTTAATGGTGGTTCTGTAAGTAGTGTTGGATGTTCTGAGGGATCAACTCGTAGATCGTTGAAGAATGTGTAGTGCCAGATTTTTTCCATAGCGTCCCAATCTTTAATTATTCCGTGTTCTATTGGGTATTCGATTCTTAAAACTCCTCTTAGGTTTAGAGCTTCTTCTCCGATGTAATATGAACGTGTGTAGTGTTCGACATCTGTCATTACACTGGTGTATTTTGGATAGCCTATAACTGTTGGAAAAACGCTTCTAGGCTGATCTTCCCCTGCGTATCCATTCTTGGTAAAACCACTTCCATTATCGATAACTATGGGTTTTCCAGGAAATAATTCTTCCGTCATTTTTATTTAATCCTCCACAAATTTTATTTTAGTGTTGTAATTCTATTACCAGCTTTATATAATAAGTTTTTTCGGCAGTCGTCGATATAGACGATATCATCTATATAGATTAAAAAGATCTTTAAGAAAAAGTTGAAAACTTGTCTTTGACTAGATATATGCATTCTTTGTCAGTATTTTGTCGTAGAAGAAAATATTTGTTACTATACCGTATAGTTTTTAATTCAATAACTACTCTGTTGATTATACTTTCCATAGAGTCAAAATATGGGTGATTTCCCTTTGCTCGCAAATCGTAAAATATATATTTATGTTTTGCTTATTATTTTGTTGTAATATTTGTTACTATAATGTTTTGTGAATACGGTTCTACACCCTTACGAATTTAAAGATTTGAGCAGTAGATGTGGTGGTTATTGTGGTTGTTACCTCTGAGGTTGTTGAGGTCGAAGACGTTATTGGAGGGGTTGAGGCGCGAAGAATTATTTTAAAGAAATTACTGGATGGGCCAAAGAGTGGTGTTGAATTAAGACATGCTCTAGCTGTTGCTTTTAATCGTCCTATTACCGAAATATCTGATGCCATGTTATATTTCAATCTTCAGGCTTTGGAAAATGCTGGTTTAATTAGGAGAAATCGTGGTAGGGATAACTGGAAAGCTAAATTTGCTGAAATAGTACCTGAGAAAATTCAACTTGTTAGAAAATATTTTGGTATTAGTGTTCCAATTGTTTGTGTAGGAGGGCTTGATGACCCAGAGCATGTACGTGGTATGCGTAGAGTTTTAAAGAACGATAATAACTTAGTTCCTTCAAAATACATTTTTGTTATTTCGAGTAATTTTAAGAGGAAAATTGCTGGTGTCCCTGAGGATGTCGTTTTCGAGGAATTTGAGGAACATGTTTTAGAAGAAGATTTTGAGGAAGTTTATCGTAAAATTAGGGCTATTATTGAAAAGGAAGTTGCTACTCATGAGGTTATTCTTGATTTAACTTGTGGTTCTCGCGTGTGTGTACTTTCTCTATTTAAAATTGCTTGGGAATTTGGTCTTCGTTGTTTCTATGTACAGAGATTAGGGGAGAATGAAAAGAGGGTTATATGGATAAAAAGCTAATCTCTGTTTTCTGTTCTAGTTAATTGTTTCATAATTAGATAAATTCTATATAGGGCTGTTAGGTTTGTTAAAAATGCCAAAATTACTATTGTATATGCTACTATGTTTGAATTGAAAATGCTTAGTTCACATGCAATAAACAGAGTAAATAACCGTTCTGATCGAGCCATTAGTCCAACATTCGTCTTTTCTACTCCTAGTGCTTCTCCTCTAGCTCTTGCATAACTTGTCATAAAGGTTCCTATAATTGTTAATATTATCCAAAAATTATAATCTACTAAAATATTAATTTCGTTGTAGAAAAGAAAACCTAATAATAATATTAAATCTCCGTACCTATCAGTTACCGAATCTAGAAAAGCTCCTTTCTTCGACGTTTTGTTTGTTATTCTAGCTAGTTCTCCGTCTAATCCGTCCAAAAATCCACCTAGAAATATCAAAAGTCCACCAATTACAAATTGTTGATAAACAATAGAAAGAGTTGCTACTATTAATGTTAAAAATGATATAATGGTTAGAAAATTTGGTGTTATTGGTGTTGTTACAAGCTTTTGTGCAATTTTTCTGATTAGCGGATAAAATAATCGTTTTACTCGTATTTTAGACATATCTACCCCTCTACTTACTGTAAAAATCATTTTTATAAAAAACACCATCAAAAAGTACTTTTTTTGGTGGTATTTTTGATTCTTTTAGGACTATTATGTTTTTTAGTTTACATTTTTCTCCAATTTGCACTTTTTTATCAATGGATACATAGGGTCCTATTTCGCAATTCCCCTCTATGCTCACTTCATCTCCCAATAGAACTGGAGGGATTATTTTTACATTGGGTATATTCCATTTACTATCGGTATGAAGTAAGTTCTCTAGATAATGTTTGTTTGCTTCCAATAGTGTTGATACATCATCTACATCAAACCAATTCTGATCTCTAACATATGTTGCCTTAATCTCCATTTCTTCTTTAATTGCTATGTTTATTGCATCGATTATCTTTGTTTTTCCTTTTTCCACCGCTTTTTCCACATATTTTAGAAATTCTGAGGTTGCATACATTATTCCTATGGATTTTGCAGTTTTTGCCCATTTCTTAACAGGAACGACAACTCCTTTCACTTCTAGATTGTTTCCAATATATACCGTTGATCCTTCTTTTGCATGTGTACAGACGGTAAGAGTTGTTTTGTTTTTTGCATCTTCTAAAAGCTTTTTTATGGTATGTGGACTTACTAAACAGTCTGCTGGACATAAAATGAAATCTTCTCCCATTAGTTCGCTTATGGCTGATAGAAAAGAAAATATTGGGCCTTTCATATATTCTTTGGCCTTTATGTATTTAATTTGTAAATTTAGATTTTCGAAAGCGTCTATTTCCTTAATTATCTTGTCACCTAGATGACCTACCACTATTATGATATCTTTAATTCCTGTATTTTCTAAAGCTTTAAGTAGTCTTTCAATTATTGGTCTATTGGCTACAGGAAGGAGAGGTTTGGGAATATATTTGGTAAGATTTCCTAATCTTTGTCCGGGGCCAGCTGCAAGTATCACAGTTTTCAAATAAGCACCCACCATAAAGAACGTGTTTTAAGTATTCGTAATCTTTTTAGGATTTGTCATACACAGTTGGACGATGGGATGATTATATTGTTGGTAATTAATCTTTCATTTGATTTCTTTCCAGGTGGTATGGAAAGGTGGATTGTTGAGTTTTCAAAGGCATTGAAGAAGAGAAGAGTAGATAGTTATATTGTTACTCCTCAGAAGTTTGATAAATTTTTATTTTCTGTTAAGGGTGTAGATTTTGTGTTTTTAGATTATCCCGTGACTGATGATCCTTTTTTAAACATCTTTTCTTATAGTCTTGAAGCTTCAAAAAAATGTTTAAGGCTCATTAACAATGAAAAAGATGTTACATTAGTTGTTCATAAGTTTAAAGATCTTCCTGCTGCTTGTCTTGTCAAGAAACGGATTGGCGTAAAAATTGCTTATGTTTTGCATAACCCGCCTTTTGGGTGGTTAATATCTCCTGAGGGCTATAAAAGCTATAGAAGAGACTTTTCTAGGTATGTAGCTGAATACTATTTATGGAAGAGATTTATTGGTTATGTTGATTACTTTTTTAGTAATTCTAAGTGGATTTCAAGTTTATACAGGAAATTTGAAGGAATACATGCAACCCCTCTTTATGCTGGAAGTGATCATGTTGAAAAAATTTTGCTAAATAATGTTAAGAACGGAAATAACAATCTTTCTTTTGATGAGCCTTTAATTCTTTCTGTTGGCAGTTTTGAACCGCGTAAACGATTTGATATCTTATTAAAAGCCTTATCTTCATTAAAAAATGAAGAATATCGATGTTTCATCATTGGAGGTAGAGGGGACCCTACTCCTTACGTTCAACTATCTAAGAAGTTAAAGTTAGAAGAAAAAGTACGATTTTACAGTAGAATTAATGAACGCAATTTGTTTAATTTATATTCGAATTGTTGTTTTTATGTTCACCCTGCCAACCACGAACATTTAGGTATTGCTGTTTTAGAAGCTATGGCCTCAGGTGTCCCCGTTATTGCTCAAAATAATGGCGGTGTTATTGAACTTGTAAAACATAAATATAATGGATTTTGCTTTGGTAATGATAGTGTGAGAGAACTTACGGAGTACATGACTATGCTGCTTAACGATAAGAATTTATGTAAAACAATGGGATTAAACTCTAAAAAACTAGCAAATAGATTTAGATGGGATAAAGTTGCTGAAACATTTTTAGAAATTGTTTATAAGTCAAATTGTTAGGTGATAATTTCATTAAACCAAGGTTTGTATAAGTTTATTTAAATATATGTGAGGCGATAATGGTGGTTAAAAAGTATAACCTTTTAGTTTCTTGTGCTAGGGGACAAGAAAGTGATGCATGCTCTGAAGTTTGGTATTTTCTGGGTGAATTGGGAGATCAAAATGTTGAATGTGATAATACTGGTATTCCAGGGCTTATTGCTGTGAAAACATCTTTAAATGCTTTTGAAGTCGTTAAAAAACTTAGAGAAATGGCTATGAGCGATCCATGGCAGTTTCGCTATACTTTAAGGTACGTTCCTTTGGAAGAAGTTGTTCCTTCGCAGTTAGACAAGATAGCTGAAGTTGCCACCAGGCTGGCTGCTAAAATTAAAGAAGATGAAACATTTAAAATAGAGGTTCGGAAAAGATATACCACCTTGAGTAGAACTGACATTATTGAAGCTGCCGCTAAAGAAATAGATAGAAAAGTAAATTTGAGCAACCCGGATTGGATTGTTAATATTGAAATTGTTGGGAAATGGACAGGTATTTCCGTCTTAAAACCTGATGATATATTATCTATAGCAAAAATTAGAGGAAGATGATTACTTTTCTACAGCGAAAATTGATATTCTATCTATGATACACTTAACAACCGCTTCCTCTTCATTTTCTTCCATTGTAACAGCGCTTATTTCTTCCTCGTCTATTTTAAAAGTATTTAATAGCTGGTTAAACTTTTCTTTACTATAAATCTCGAGTAAATTTTCTTCCTCTTTTCCATTAAGAAAACTAACTACCTGTTTAAACACGGTGGTTACTTTTTCTTTGGTTTCTCCTAACACTAAGATTGCTACTTCTTTAGTTTGTTCAGAAACTCCTAATATATTTATGGCATCTTTTATCTGTCTCTGTGCTGTTGCATAGAGTAAAATTTCTAAAGATAATCTGGACGCTATGTTACGTTTTTGTTTAAATGCTGCGATCGCATTTAATGTTGCGATGAATACGTGTTTCCAAGTTGCAATTTTTCTTGCATCAAAAAGTTGAATGACGACGTTTTCTTTTTCTGATATTAGCATGATTTTTTCGAGTACATCCTTGGTTATTGGTTTTATCTGTGTTAGAGCTGAAATACTCATGTAACGATAATTTTTGTAGACATCGTTTTTATTTAGTTGAATTAGCCTCATGCATGTCACCTAAGACTTAAATGTCTCGATAATTTTAACATTTGCTGTTAATATGATTTTTAAATTAAATTAGTTTAGTTACGAATTACCGAATGGGTGATATTTACAGCGAAGCTGGATTAAAAAAGTTGATAAACTTTCAAATACTTTACTTCCACAGACAGTGATGGTAGTCTTGGCACTCACTTGTAGGGGTGTAGAGGTTGGTTAAGTTCTTAGCTCTGTGGTGGGATGAAGTCTATGATTTAACTCTTAAAGTTGCAGAAAAAATTTGGAAATCAGGATTTAATCCTGATATTCTTGTCGGTATTGCTAGGGGTGGCTGGATAGTTGCAAGATTACTCTCAGATTTTCTGGATAACAGCAATGTCACAAGTATTAGAATAGAATTTTACAAGGGTATTGCGGAAACAGGGGAGAAACCTCAGATAACTCAACCTCTCATAGTAGATGTGAAAGACAAGAGAGTTTTAATTTGCGATGATGTTGCGGATACAGGTCACAGTCTGATTGCCGCGGTGGAACACGTGAAGGAACACGGTGCAAAAGATGTAAAAGTAGCTACTTTACACTTGAAGCCGTGGTCTGCTTACAAGCCTGATTATTTCGTTGTTGAAACCGATGCATGGATCATTTATCCCTGGGAAATAAGGGAAACTATTAGTAAACTTGTAAGCAAGCTAAAAAGCGAGAAAAAATCTAAAGAAGCAATAAGGGAAGAACTTTTAAAAACTGGAATAAAAAACGTGTTAGTCAATTATTTTCTAGAACTAGAACTTTAACGCGTGTTACTTCGTGCTGTGTAAACTTCAACAACTTTTTATTATTTTAAAATCTAGAAATGTCTTCCTTAAAATCCTAAGAACTACCAGTGAGATTGATTTTGTTATAGTAATCGATTTATAAAAATTTGGGGAAATTCAACAAGTATATTGTCCAGATATTTCAGTTACTCGTGTCCTTATCTTTCTTCTCCTATGTGTTCTCTTCTAACTCTATTTATAAGTTCGTTAATTTTTTGCGCAATGTTCATTAATTCGGTTGATAGCCCGCTAAGTTCGGTTACTATTTCCTTTAGAGCCTCTCTGCTTTCTTCAACTTCTCCCATCGCTTCGCTGAGTAGTGGTTTTTCTTCTCGTGAATACACTTCAAGTTCGAGAGAATCCCAGTTCCACTCAATTTTACCATCTTTTATATTAAAGTCGCATCTAATTCTAACTACGTCGCTTTTATCTACTTTACGTTCCTGCATTATGTCAAAAATCTTCATGTTGAACTCTGCCGCTGCTCTTACAATTTCTTGTGGATCTAAGCCTTTTGCTCTTGCAAATAGAACTCTTCTTACTTTATCTGCATATACAGCTGCTCTTACGAATCCCGTTGAAAGCGTGGGCATATCCATCCCCCCTTGATTTTATCTTAATAACGTCGAAAGAATTCAAATATCTCTATTATTATTTATTATAATTTGAAAAAATAAAGATATCGGTGTAAAACGCCGGTTTTAAACCGATTCTATTTCATATAATGGCAAAGATTAAAATAAACAGAAAATAGTATTTATAGATGCAGTGAACTTTCTAGTTTTGATTTAGGAGGATTATAATGGTAGTTTCCATTCCATCCAAGTAGTGAACGGGAAGTAGAACTTGAGATATATCATTGTTACAAAATACATGATGAGGAAACATAGGAAAAGAAAATCTCCTTTCGTTAGTTTTAGCTGGTAAAGATAGGTTCTCTTTTTTATTGCTCCAAAGGCTCTAGATTCAAGGCTTTCCGCAATCGACATGGCTCTTCTCACAGAATTTACAATTAACGGTATTATAAGAGGTATAAGATTTCTTATTTTCTGGGTTAAGCCTCCTCTTTGGAGTTCTAGTCCTCTAGACATTTGAGCATCCATTATTGTTTGTGCTTCTCTTGCTAATGTTGGAACGTATCGTGTGGCCATTGATAGGGCAAAGGCGAAATCAAATGGTACCTTCATTTGTATTAATGCTTGAGCTAAGTCATCGGGATGAGTTGTTAGGAAAAATGCAGAGAATGCTGTAATTAATACTATTAAACGTAGTACCATAGCGACAGCGAAGTTGAGGTCTCTTACAAAGCTGTTTATCACTAAAATGAAAACTAGTAGCATTGTGGTTCCTTTTAAGCTACTTAGCCATTCTTTTACTGATTTTGCGAGTAAAACAGGTATTAGAGTAGCAATAAATGTTATGAGTAAAGGGACTATGCTGGTAAATAGTAAGGCAACGGTCATAAATATGAGGGTCATGAACATCTTTGTTCTCGGGTCCAAATTGTGAATATATGTGTCTTTTCGTTTAAATTCAAATGCGCTAAACATTGTATAGGACATAAAATCACCTCTTAACCCTCGTAATAACTTCTTGCAGTAGGTCATTGAAGAGAACGATGTCTTTAGGAAAGTTGTTAATTTTCTTTGCTATTTCATATGATAGAATAGCTACTTGTGGAGGAGTAAGAGAAGACTCGTTTAATATAGTTGGGTTTGTTAGCACTTTGTTTGGTGGTCCATCAGCAATCACTTTGCCTTTTGCCATTACTACAATTCTTTTAAAGTATTTTGAAGCAAACTCAACATCATGAGTTACTACAATAACAGTATTTCCCTCTTCTTGATATTTTTTAAGAAGTTCTCCTAGTTTTCTTTTTTGTTTTGCATCTTGTCCAATAGTTGGTTCATCTAAGACAAGTATTTTAGGCTTGACGCATAAAACTGAAGCTAATGCTACCCTTTTCCGTTCCCCGCCGCTTAAAGATAAAGGCGACCTTTCTCTATATTTTTCCAAATCTAGAAATTTTAATACCCAATTCGTTCTCTCTTTTATTTCTTCGCTTGTAAATCCAAGATTTTTAAGGGCAAACATTACCTCTTCTTCAACGGTTGAGGAGAAAAGTTGATGATCTGGATTTTGAAAAACAAGCCCAACTTTTTTAGCCAGTTTTGCAACTGATACCTCTCTAGTATCAACTCCATCTATTAAGACTGTTCCCTTTTGTGGCTTCAAGAGACCGTTAAAATGTTTAACTAATGTCGTTTTCCCTGCACCGTTTTCACCCATTATGGCTATGGATTCTCCATCCCCGATTCTAAGCGATACCCCTCTAAGAGCTATTGTACCCTCGGGATAAGTGAACCATAGATCGGCTACTTCGATCATTTAAGGACCTCCGTTAGTAGTTCTGCTGCGTCTTTTGTGGAAAGTGGAACTTTATTGAATTTCATGCCTATTTTTAAAAGTTCATTATATAATTTAATGGAAACAGGTACATCAACTCCTATTTCTTCCGGGATACTTGAACAAAAAGCTTCATAGGGCGGAGCATCTAGTATTATTTCTCCTTTATCCATTAGAACTACTCTGCTAGTATAGGGTAAAATTAAATCTAATCGGTGTTCTATAAGTATAATTGTTACATTTAATTCCTCATTTAATTTTTTAATCGTTTTAAGAACCTGTTCTGCACCTTTTGGATCTAAATTTGAGGTTGGTTCATCTAAGACAAGTATTTTAGGTTTAAGTGTTAAAACTGAAGCAATGGCAACCCTTTGCTGTTCGCCTCCTGAAAGCTCGTATGGTGCTTTATGTCTGAGATGTTCTATTTTTAAAAGTTGAAGAGTTTCTTCTACTCTCTTTCTAATTTCTTCTCTTGGAAGTCCGAGATTTTCTGGTGCGAAAGCTAATTCCTTTTCTACATTTAAAGAAACTAGCTGATTTTCTGGGTCTTGAAAAACTAGACCGACTTTTTGAGCAAGTTCATAGACCGGGTGTTCTTTAGTGTTTAAGCCATCTATTATTACGTCGCCTTCCATTTCTCCATTATAGAAATGTGGAATCAAACCATTTAGACAACGGCATAATGTTGTTTTTCCACATCCACTTGGTCCGGTTAAAAGTACAAACTCTCCCTCATTTATAGTTAAATCTATGTTTTTTATTGCTGGTTCTTCTGTATTAGCATAGGTGAAAGAAAGATTCTTTATTTCAATGAGAACCACTAGCATTCCCCGCATAAATTTTCGACAAATGTAAAGTATATAAAGAATTTTAAAATTTTTACTCAAAAACGAGTAAGAAGCTAGGATAATTTAGCTATTTCTTTTTCTAATATTTTAAGGGCTTCTTTTATTCCTTCCTGTGCGTTTTTTGTTCCGTTGGCCCCTGCAGCTGTTGGATGGCCTCCTCCTACACCGCCTATTACATGTCCAACTTTCTCCATTACCTTTGCTAAATTTATGCCAGTTTTTTCAAAGAATTCTTGGGTTGCTCTCGCACTTATACGTATTTCGTCTTCTTTTTCAGCTGCAACGAAAGCTGCGTCAGCTCCTAAATCTATAAAGGCTCTGCATGCGCTTGCTTCATAGGCGCTTACGTGGGATGTTACGATTATCCAGTCTCCTATTTTGTGTATTGTGGCTCTTTGTGCAGCTTTTAGTCTGGCTAATTTCTCTGATCTATCCATGGTTGTTCTCAGTAAGTCGAGGGCTTTTTCATAATTTGCGCCTGCTTTTAATAAGTTTAGTACTATTGAAAAGGTTTCATTGCTTATTATTGTAAATCTTCTTGTGTCGTATAGGATGCCTATTAGTAGGCTTAAAGCGATCTTTGGTTCTATTTTTAAAGTTGTGTCCCTGAGAATTTTGTAAATTATTTCTGAGCTTGATGTTGCTTTTTCATCTATTATTTTAAATTGTGAAATCTTGTCTGTTTCGGGATGAGATATATGGTGATCTATAACTATGATAGGCGTGTTACTTGGTAGGTGTTCTTTGATTTTTCCTATTTGTACTAAATTGTTTGCGTCAACAAGTATTATTATTTCAGGTTTAAAAGTAAGGGTTGATTCTACTGTAAGGTTTAGTTCTGATATTATTTTTTCAGAAACTTTATTGACGTTTTCAGCAATTATTGATATCTCAGCATCTTTATGTAAATTTTTTAAAAAATATGAAAGAGCATACATACTGCAAATTGCATCGGGATCTGCATTTTTATGTCCTATTATTGCTATTTTCCTTGGAGAAAGGCTATTAAGAAATTTTATTAGTTCTTGTGTTTTCACCGGTTAGTTCCCTCAGTTTCTTTTCTACGGCTTTAATTGCTTTTTCTGCAGCTTCATTTGCCAATGTATCAGCGTTAAACCTGATAAATGGCATTAGATCAAGTTCTACACGTACATCTACATTTAGTTGATCTTCTTTTGTCTCTATATCTACGATTGTGGCGAAATTTATGACATCGCTTTTAGATACTTTTGTAAATATGTGTTTTCTTGCGGTATCCTCAGCTATTTCACATAGTTTTTCAAGTTCTTCTGGTGTTAAGTCGTAAGGGTGTCTTTTATTCTGCAATTTTTGATCCTCGCTTGGCTAAGGCTTGTTGAATTTTGTTTCTAAGCTCTTTTAACTGGTTTCTTGTTCTTTCTTCTTGTCTTTGTACTACTTTTATTTGCATTTCTAATGTTTCTTTTTTGTCTTTTAATTCCTCAACAAGTTTATTCTTATCTACCTGTGCCAGAATTGCTCCTATGAACTTGTATACGGTAGTATCGGATTCTAGTTTTTCTAATTCTGTAATTGCTCTTTCTGTTTCTTTTAGTTCTCCTTCAAGTTGTCTTCGTCTAACGGTAAGGAGTTCAAGTTGTTGTTGGACTTGTTGTAGTTGTAAAATTTGGTGTTGCAATTGTGGAGGTAATTCTTCTGTCATTTATCTTCCTCCTTGTCTTTTTCTGTTTCTATTATTTGGAACATGTTTTTTATTATAAGGATCCATTTTAAATATGAGTTAAGGGTAGCTCTTAAGGACGTAAGGTCTTTTGCCCAAACGTCTAATTTTATTTTTCTGTTTTCTATTTTTAATGAACTTTTACTTCTTGGGCTAACTAAATTGCAAGTTTCTTGCGAAATTACTTGGAAAGCTATTTGTGCATACTTTTCTTCTTTAAAGTCTACTTCTAAAGTTGCCTCGTTTGAAACGTATTTCAAGTTTCAAACACCCTTTTTATTTGCCAAAACATCTTTTTAATACGGATACGCGGTCCTATCTCCCTAGTATTTTCAGTTTGTATAAATTTTAGAGCTGCTTTAAATTGTGGATCATGATCGATATAAAGTATGATATCGAAGCCTTTGGTTTGGTATTTCGTTAAGTTGTTTTTTCGATTTGGTGAACCATATATTAGGGGGCTTTCAAGTATTTTGGATAATGCTTCTGCTAGTTTTTTCTGTTCCTCCTCTGCCTCTTTGGAAACCATTATGGCAAGTTTATGGGGTGTTGGAATTTTGATTCGACCAAATTCTCTTTGTAGTTTTACACCCGCAAGAAGTATGTCTGGTGGAATCCATTGATAAGAGTTTTCGGTAACATGTAAAAACCATATTTTCCCAGGGTTCCCTCTGTACACACTTACTATTATTGCTACATTTGCGTTTAGTTCGAGAGTTTTAGCGGCCACGTCTTTAATGCTCATTTTGCCTCTATTTACTTTAATTGCGCCAGGTATCACTTTTGCTAAATCGTTACAAAGAGAACGGGTTCTTCTGGTGGGTCTACGTGATGTGGTTATAAGGACTGACATTTTGCTACTACTTCTTTTGTGCGGCACGTGCTACTGCTTTTCCTGTTCCTGTTACTGGTACATAAGCTCCTCCAGTGAAAGTGAAGTCGCATTTCCTACATTGCCATACTCCAACGCTTATTCGTTTAACAGCCCTAGTTCCACATTTTGGACATTTATGTGGTTGTTTCATTCGTTCTTCTATTTCTCTTACCCTTTTTCTTATGGTTGACCCGTATCTTGGGCCAAATCTTCCTGCTATTCCAACTTTCTTTGTTCTACCCATTAGAAACACCTCTCGGTATTTTCTCGCGGAGTTCTTTGGTTTTTACTTTGGCTATTTCGATAGCTTTGTATATATCTTCTGTTTTTAATGTTCCTGCCCCGCCTTTTTGCATCGCTACAATATTATCGTTTTCATCCATCGTTATGGTGAGTCTAGCATTCATTACATGTTCTTCTTCAATACATGGATCCACAACAAGTTTATCGTTTATTTTAGCAAACGTTACTGATACTGGTATTTTTCTAATAGGGAATGAAACCAGTTTATCTAATATTTTTACTTCTCCGTTTTCCACTTTTACTTCAGGCATTTTTGTATTTAAAAGGGCGGTTATACTGCCAAGTGTTGAGGCGTCGAATAAATTTCCAGCATGATCAAGAATATATATGTCTATAAAAGCGATCCAAACCTTCTCTCCTGGAATTATACATAATTTTTCTAGGTCTATTGCTTCACTTTCTCTTATACCTCTATCAATTACCCTAGCAAGTTCAATAGCATCTTCATCAGGTGGTCCGGGTTCGAAAACTGGTGACGCAAGTGGAACGAATTCAGCATTAACCGTGAATACCCCTTTGTCAGGAGTATCCGGAAATGGTTCTCCGATTTCTAATTTGACTCCAGCCATTATTTTTGTATCACCTAGGGTTACATACGCAGATCCCTCTGCTTTTTCTATTACTCCGGCTTCAATTGTAACCTCTCTGAAGTCTTCTAGCCCTCTTCCATCTAATCTTTTGCCCTTTTCAGCAAGGGATATTATGCTATCTTTTTCTATCTCCGATGCTATTTTATGTATTTTCTGCATTTTCACCCATCTCCTTGGCTGCTTGTTCTCTTATTTCAATATATCGCTTCTTTAGAGCTTCTCTTTGAAGTTGATATATTTGTTCACAACCTTTTAATGCAAGTTCAAATCCTTGTTTAAATTCTTCGATTGACCATTGCCCGTCAAGTTGAATAAGTGTAACTTCTTTCTTTCTAGGCATCATAGCGGTCGGCATATCACCTTCGCCATATTTATCTTCTAAATCGTTTATGTCCAACACTATATGTCCATCAACTTTTCCAACCGCTACAGCTGATACAAGATCCCTCATGGGTATTCCTGCATCAGCTAAGGCAAGGGCTGCAGATGTTATGCTGGCGCATCGTGTTCCTCCGTCTGCTTGAAGCACTTCTATAAAAACATCAATTGCAGTTTTTGGGAACCTTTCTAGGAATATAGCAGGCTCTAATGCTTCCCTAATAACTTTTGATAATTCTATTTCTCTTCTGCTTGGAGCTGGACTTTTTCTATCCTCTACAGAGAAAGAAGCCATCCTATAAAAACATCTTAAGAGTGCTTTATCTGGTAAAGCTAAATGTCTCGGATGTAGTTCTCTTGGACCATATACAGCAACCATTATTTTATTTCTGCCTTGTTCTATATAGGCTGATCCATCAGCTCTTTTCAAGATACCAACTTCTAATTTTATTGGTCTAAGCTCGTGAAATCTTCTTCCATCCGTCCTTAAACCATCTTCAGTAATTAATTTTTGAGGTATTTCATGCTTAATGAACTTCATTTTTTCAACCTCTCCTTTTCTTTTCTTATAAGTTCTCTTACTCTATCTGTAAGTCCAGATGTATGTGCTTCTAGTTCGATTTTTCTAATAACTTTCTCAATTAATTCTTCATATTCAGGGGTTTTACATGAAACCCATACTCTTCCATTTTGACCAACTGTTATTCTACACCCAGTTTCTTCTTTGATCATATTTACCATCGATCCTTTACGTCCAATGAGCCTCGGGATTTTTGTAGGTGACATTTCTATTATTCTCCCACCTCTAAGTTTTCCAAGACCCCTTTCTTTTGTAGTTAAAAGAGGGTCTTGAGCTCTATTAAATGATACTACCTTTGCTACAATTATATCACCTACATTTAAATAACGTCTAATGTCGCTTTTTAAGGGATCTATTGGTTTATCAAAGTAATTTGCAGCGGGTAGATTTGCGAGATATGGCGCTCTTATTTCTACCTTCCAATTTGTCGCCGATACGTCAACAATTTTCCCAATTACAACATCATTAGGTCTTGGAATATAGGTACCCTCAAGAGAGATTACTCGAAGTATTTTCCCTCGAATTTCAAATAATCCAATAACTGCGGAATATATTTTTGAATCCTCTTTAAATGTGCCCGTACCTGCTTTATAATCTCCCTCAGCTAAGAGATCTCCGGGCAAAACTATATCTTTACTTTGAAAATATATTGGCATTTTATCACCCACCAGGACTTTTAACGACTTCAACTCTCGTTTGGCCTTTTGTAATTTTATTCAATTTTTCTAGAAAATCTACTTTTACTCCTGCTGGAAGCTCTACCTGAGCTTCAAGTGACCCGTCTGACAACCATTTTTCCTCAAGTAGGTTGCCAGCACTCAATATCAAGCCATAAACTTTTCCTGTAAACACAGCTGGGACCCTAATTTTAAGAGTCACCATTTCCATTCTAATAGGTATAATTGGCTGCAATGCTTTGACAATATCCTTGAGTTGGGTTTCAGGATCTTTAAATGGATCTATTGCAGCCTTAGCTTCTTCTAAAGCCTTTTCAATTCTTGCAGGAGGGTGTGGAAGCCCTGTTTGAGGATTGATACAGTACTTTGAAATAAGGTCGATTATTCGTTTCTTTTTCTCCTCAATCATTTTTCTACGTTGCTCAGCAGTTAGCTGAAGCTGTCCCTTCTTAATAATAATCTTTGCAACTTCAAATATATCATCTGTCCCGAAAGCTTCAATCAGCTTTTCTTCAGATGCCTTTTTCCCATGTTTTAAATCTTCAAAAACCATGTAGCCCTTTAATATTTCCCTGATATCCACATCTTTACCTTGTTTGAACTCCCATGCTTTATCAGGGTCAACAACAACTTCAAACCGTGTTCCGTGAGTTTCAAGTCTTGCAATGACAGCCTTTTCAAGTCTAACCCATTTCTCACCTCTAATATCGCTCAAGGATACACCATCCTTATTCCTTAAGTTTTTGAATGAAATTTTCAACTTCCTCTGCTGGAAGTTTTTCGAACTTTTTGGTTTTCATAAGGGCTACGGCAACCTCTACTTTTTTAGAATCAAATTCACTTCCCATTGCATTTTTTAAAGACTTTAACGCCAATAAAATAGCTGAATTTATGTCTAAATCATCACGATATTCTTTTTCAAGTATTTCCATGGCTGAAGAAGCTCCTGCCCCGATTGCTGTTGCCTTATAACCCCAATATGTCCCAGAAGGATCTGTGACAAATAGATGTGAACCATAGTCATCTACACCTGCGATTAAAAGCGATACTCCAAAGGGTCTTACTCCAGCATGTTGAGTATATAACTGCTTTAAATCCCCAATTCTTTTAGTTAAAATTTCAACAGATATTGGAGTATCATAATTTAATTTATTAATTTGTGCTTGAAGTCTAGCCTCAGCTACCAAAATTCTGGCATCTGAAGTTAATCCAGCAATTGCGGTTCCAATATGGTCATCGATGATATAAATTTTTTCAACGGACTCTTGTAATGGTACTACTCTCTTCTC
>Ga0209426_1000431_pt1 | contig 44755 bp, 34 predicted proteins | sample Deesub1362B_J571_FD_187697 | JGI IMG/M metagenome (GOLD analysis project Ga0209426, IMG submission 187697) | Deep oceanic, basalt-hosted subsurface ecosystem from Juan de Fuca Ridge flank, Pacific Ocean, CORK Borehole 1362B_J2.571 (SPAdes)... ...
ATTGACGCAAAGGTAACCAACCGAGCCTTAGTAACTGGGCCCTCAGGTTTAAGCTTAGCTTCAAGTGGCTTCAAAAAACGACTTAGAAACGGCTCTAATATGCAAGCCATGAAGTACCAGTAGGGGAGGTTTGTGAAAAATAATAGAACAAAGAGTTTTGGGACTTTTTGAAACAGCCAGTAAAATGGAAGCCAATATCTGGGGAAACTAGGAGGAAGCAGAGTTATTTTGAAATTTACTATGAAATGTTTCACCCAGGAGGGCAGGGGAATAGGAATGTTTTCAGGCTCCTCCCACTCAATTCTTTCCGGAATCTTGTAAAATTTAATTGTTGGAAATAGGAGAGGACTTACCCAAATAGTTTCAACCTCAGGTATACTATGAGTATAATATCCACAAAAAAGAAGAGACGCAACCAAAGCAATTACAGCTGTAACTACAATTTTCAACCTAGTCGGCTTAATAAACATTACAAATTTACCAATCATTACGTATCCCCCACAAATTTCCATAAAATAAAATGGGTGAAATAGGTTATTCAGATACGTGGTGTCCATGCCATAGGGTGTGGGCGTCAACCACATCTCCCCATTGAGCTGAAGCCCAGGGGGATGCAACATTCCACTCATGGCAGTCGGAAAGAACTATGCGAAGTGTTGGAAAATTATAATCTATATATGAACTTAGAGCACCGATGGCTATAGCTGCGGCGACAAGCGGTACTGTGTAGCTTGTCCCCTCAACAAAATCTTTTCTACTGAAGTCTGGAGGACTTAGAGGAGGAGGCAGTATAACTCCAGCATCATATATTTGAGGCTTAAACTCTTTGTGATCTCCATTACTATATATGGATTCCGCCTCATTACAAACCTCACACTCACCTTTCCAGAACCACCAAACTGTCCACTCATACTTTATCCATCCGTGGTTTGAGAAGTCTGCGCGGTGAACTATTTTGTTTGAGTAGTCTACCTCGTCGTATCCTCCAACTGCTATCACGTAGAAGCTTTTTGCTGGGTATCCAACTGCATCGGTTTTATATTCGTTTCCTGCGGCACCTACCCAGAACTTACCTGCTTCAGCGCCATTCTTAAACAAACCACACCAATAACCATCGCATCTATCGCTGTCCTCACTCCCTTCGATAGCCCAGCTTATGCAAATAATTTCCACCGCATTTTGGAGACACCATTCCATTGCTCTTCTAGCAGCAGTTTGATCGATGGTATCACCTTCTCCAGCCTTGAGAACATAATATATTTTTGGGTCTTCGTACGTCCAATCGTCGTCACCTGTGTCTCCTAAAGCTCTAGCTAATATGTCTAACACTGTAGTACCGTGGTGATTATCACCATCAGTGACATCACTATCTCCATCTGTGAAATCATGTGTGTATTCTATGTTATCTTCTGCTTCACGGATCGTGGGAGTTAAATCATCTTCATAGTAGTCGTATCCAGTGTCGATTACAGCTATGTCGATCCAACTATCAACGCTGCTATCCTCATTTTGCTGAACATAAGCTATATCATCTATTTCCCTAGCTTCACTCACTTTTACATCACATACTTTTGCCGGTGGAATAACTCTGATGCAGTATACGAAGGGTAGTGTAGCTATGTTGGTGATGTGTTTTTTCTGGGTTTTCATGCATATGCATGGTTGAAATATGCTTTTGTAGAAGTATGTGTGGGGTATTTTCTCAAGCGTCCTTACATGTTCTTCCTTTGCTTGATAAACGTAGTACGTGGTTGTTAGGTCTTTTTCGCTTAGTTTATTGGAGCGGATTGTGGTTTCCACGGGATTTAAGGTGTAAATTTCTACGTATACCGTTGAGTTTAACTCTAATTTATTAAGGTATTCTAGGTCTAATGGGTGGATTTTCCAAGTATAATTACTTGTTTCTTCGTATTTTTTAGTCTAGGTTCCATTGTTTTCCAAAAAGGCATTTCACGTGCCCAAACATTTCTATCTGCACTCGAACAATAACCGGTAAGCGGAGATACACTTAGAAATAATAGCATTACAATAAGCAAAGTTATAGTGATTCTACGAAACATGTATGGCTTCCCCCCCCACTAATCCTCGCTCTAATTTCCTTAATAGTTCTTTTGTTTTTCTTAAATTTGCTGTCTTAATTTTTTATTAAAATAATTTTTTATGCTGTTCTTGGTGTGAGGAGGATTTTTAAGGTTTTAGAATGAGGTAAGGAACAAAAATACTTATATGGGGGATCTTAAGTAAGTGTTCTTACTCACTTGTTTTGTAATTTCATGTTTGGTGATGAGGGATGAAAGCAGTTATACTAGCCATGCATAGGGACTATATATTTGACAAGGATAGGCCTCTTGCTTTAATAAGGGTATGTGGTGTTTCATTAATAGCAAGGATTTTAAATTCACTTAGAGTTGCAGGAATTAAAGAGGTTCTTATTGTATTAGGGTTCGAAGGGGAACAGATATCAAATTTACTTAAAAACGGTGAAGAAATTAACATGAAAATTTCTTATATTCAAACAGAAGAATATGAGATCCCTAATCTTCCACAAGAATTTTTAAATGATGATTTGCTGATAATTCGATCAAACATCGTTATGGACGCTGAATTTGCAAATGAAATTGTAAAAATACATGGAAATGTTGTCTGTTATTCAAATGACGATTTTGTAGGAGTATGCAAAATAAGTAAAGAATCTCTAAACATATTGGAGAATGAAGAAGCGAGGAAAAGCTTAGACAAACTAGTAGAAATCATGGAAAAATCGCTAAATGTGATTAAGCTTGATGTTTCTAAGATACAAACGGAACACGTAGAATTAAAACGCAAAGTTCTCCCATTATGTGTTAAAATAGAAGATAAGAAATCTATTAAACTTGCTAAGAAAAAGTTGATTTTCAGAACTCAAAAAGGTCTTCACTTCACATCTTACATAAATAAGCCAATAGAAGACCACCTTGTATACCATATAGCGGATATCTCATGGATTACTCCAAACAGAATAACGATCTTTGCAAACTTAGCAGCGTTTTTCGTAGCGGCATTGTTTTTACTAGGATATTTGAAAATAGCAGTGATCCTAGCTTACGTGGTTGGAATAATAGATGGACTAGACGGGAAATTAGCTAGAGCAAGAGGAATATTAACAAAACTGGGATATATTGAACACACATTCGATATGCTATATGAACAAGTATGGTATGTATGCTTCGCCATAAGCCTATACCTACTAGGATATGGCTATCTGCCCCTCATATTAGGCTTATCCATGCTTATCATGGACAGCTTCGTTAGACATTGTTACATGCAATTTAGACAAACAATGGGAAAAGCTCTAACAGCATATACGAGATTCGACAGAGCTTTCGCTAGAATAGATGGAAGAAGAAACGTATATGTCCTATACATGATCATATTCTCTTGGCTACCTTGGCTACAGACACCATTATATGCCTTATACGCAATGCTGGCACATTCATCTCTTACAGCCTTAGTATATGCCATAAGAGCTATCCAACATATGAGTGCTGTAGATAAAGCAGATGGGACAAAGGGATTCCTGAAACTAGTAGGAAAACCGTGATTTAATCACGGTTTCCCCCAATTTGATCATAGCGATATATATGGAACACCCATCAATGTAAAAATGCTTAACACTATGAAACTACTTATTGGAACCGTTATATTGTCATCTATAAATTTACCACCTATTTTTTCAATGTGTTCAACCATACTAGCGATTAATGCCGCTATTACCCCGATAATTCCAAATCCAAGGAAATACGCTAAAGGTGCACATAATATAAACATGACCACGTTTCCAATCCAATGCTTAGTCCTCTCCTTAAACACAAAATTTCGAACGATCAACAACCATTCAGTTTCTTGATCGTTTTTCTTTCCAAAATGGAACTTACTTTGGCTATAAGATCTGGAAATATTATGTGAGGTAAAATTTCTTGGAGAAGGGGAATTCTATCTTTGCTATTAAAGACACGTATTACATAATTAATTTTCTTGCTTTCTATTCCGTAAGAATTTGAAAGTGATTGAGGCTTGCGAACGTATGGAGGTTTCCATATTATGCCATATTTCTTCCATTGTTTCTTGATATAGTCAATGAAAATTTTTTCGGTGTTTTTGACTTCTATCCAATACAAGTTAATATATCCGTCTCCTTCAAGAAATCCACTAAACCATTGGAGAAAAAGCCCTTTATCCTTACTTATCCATTTCAAAACGTAATCCAGATAAGGTCTGCGCTTTATTGAAAGAGAAATTAATCTTCTATTTGATATACCCAATTTATAACTATTTGCCTTTTTTTCTTTATATAACTTGTATCCAAGATTCAGTACTAGTCTCATGTCTTCATAATTATGTATTGTTTTTGTTGCCACGTTTACTTTGGCACGTCTAAGTTTATTACTTTCCTTTATCACTTTACTCTTATGAAATTCTACATAAATAGTTTGATGTCTTTGTATTCTTTGTTCATCAAAATATCGGAAATATAACTCACAAATGTATGGAAATCGTTCCAGAGATGTTTGTATAATATTGACACGGTAGTACCAATCTCTTCTATTGGTTACTATGTTTCCATCCGCATGAATTAATCCTATTAAATGTGCGTCCAATGGAGATAATTTTGTTCCGTATATTGCAAGCCTACGATTTTTTATATTTGCAAAATATAAAGGTTTGTCAACGTTTTCAGAATAGGGTGCGAACCATTTCTTTTCCCTTTCCTTTGGTCGGGGTATTTCAAGTTTCTCAAAGAGATCACGAACATATCGGGGAGAAATTCCGAATATTCTTCCTATAACCACAGTTCCTACAAATTTGCTTAGTTCCCTAAATATTTCCTTTACCTTTTCCTTTCCGGCTATTTTAATAAGTTTTACTGGACTTTTCCCATGTCTTTTTACCAATTCCCATCCTTCTTTTCCAATCAAATCTTCATATGTTATATATTTGGAATCGCTATTAGCCAGAAGTTTTCACCTCTGCAATTCGTCCAATCGCAACAAATAATACCTATGAACTAATAAGGAAGTTAATTTCAGCTTTTTACCAATTATTCTGCCAATATTTTTTATATATTATCATTCATCGATATCTGGTCTGAAGAACTCTTTCCAAAAATATGTTATTGACGGAAAACAAAGATTTTGACCGTTTTTAAATGTCATTTTATGTTGCTGATATCAAGTATATGATCATGCGCCATAAGAACAAACAACATATTTCTAACTTATTTCTTAACAAATAAAAAGGTCTATGGCTTTTTAACAAAAAATGAGAAATTAGATTATAAGTAGCGATGCGAGAAATACTGGTATGAAAACGAGAGACACTGTGTTTAGTAGTTTTATTAGTATGTGGAGACTTGGACCTGCTGTATCTTTCAATGGATCTCCAACTGTGTCTCCTACAACAGCTGCTGCATGTGTTGAGGAGCCTTTACCTCCAAATTTTCCAGATTCGACGTATTTTTTTGCATTGTCCCAGATACATCCTCCCCACATCATCATTATTGCCAATGGAACTCCTGTTACCGTTGCACCAATTACCAATGCACCCACTGCTACCCAGCCAAAAACATATCCAATAACTAGCGGTGAAATAATTGCTATCAACCCAGGTATAATCATCTTTTTAAGCGCGTATTTTGTGCTTATGTCAACGCATCGAGAGTAATCTGGTCTTGCTTTTCCTTCTCTTAGTCCAGGTATTTCTCGGAATTGTCTTCTTACCTCTTCAACCATTACGTGAGCAGCGTCTCCAACAGCCTTTATAGCTGCAGAGGAGAACAAGAATGGAATCATCCCTCCAACGAAAGCTCCAATGACTACAGTTATCTTGTTTAATGCCATTTGGCTAACGAATGATTCTATTGTTTGAAGTAGTGCTGTTAAAGCTTCCGGACTCGGATTTACAATGTCCCAAATACCTGCCTCGTATCTTGCAACTTCAAGAATAAATGCTTGAAATAGTAGAAGCGCTGCTAAAGCTGCAGAAGCCATAGCGTATCCTTTTGTTAATGCTTTTGTAGTGTTTCCTAGAGCGTCGAGAGGCTCTAATCTATCTCTTAATTCTTTTTCAGCTCCACTTAACTCAGCAATTCCACCGGCATTGTCAACTATAGGTCCAATACCGTCCATTGTTAAAACCATTCCACAAACTGAAAGCATTCCCATTGTTGCTAAAGTCGTGCCATAAACTCCTCCAATAAAAACATCTCCTAAACCACTTACAACTGCCCATTGCGATCCGAGGTAAAAGGAGCCTACAAGAGCTGCAACTATTGTTATAATTGGTAGTGCGGTGGATTCCATTCCAGCAGCAAGACCTGATAATATATTTATTGCTGGGCCTGTCTTCGCCGCCTCAGCTGTCCCTTTAACATATTTTGATCCGCTCGCTGTATAAATTTCTGTTTCAAGTACTATGAAAAGACTCGCCAAGATACCGAGAAGAGAAGCTATGTAAAGATATGTCGCATGTGGTAGAAATATCGTTAGAGCAACATATAGTAGAATTGCACATGCTGCAACACTTGTAAAGAAACCTATTCTGAGCGGCGTCATCGGATCGGTGAATTCTTCTTTCTTAAGAGATATTCCCACACCAATGTATGTTGCAAAGACTCCTATTCCTCTCACTAACAACGGCAATATGATGAACAACTCGACGCGTAAACCCGTGGTGTAATAGAAGATGAAGTATACTATGAGTCCAATTATCATACCACCAATATTTTCCGCGGTTACTGATTCAAACAGGTCAGCTCCTCTGCCAGCGCAGTCGCCTACGTTGTCTCCAACTTGATCAGCTATTACTGCTGGGTTTCTTGGATCATCTTCAGGAATTCCCATTTCAACTTTGCCTACAAGGTCAGCACCTATGTCAGCTGCCTTCGTATAAATACCGCCTCCAAGCTGAGCGAAAAGAGCTGCCAAACTGGCACCGAAACCGAAGCCCGCAAGTATCCCTGGATCCCTAAATAAGATGTAAAGGGCTGTTAAGCCTAGAAGACTTATACTGATAACTGATAATCCAAGTACTGCTCCTCCGTAGGTTGCTACGGTAAGTGCTTCACGTGAACTTTTTACCGCGGCTGCAGTTGTTCTTACATTTGCTCTCGTCGACGCATCCATGCTGATATAAGCGGCGAGTAATGAGAATAACGAACCTAGAATGAATGCCCCTGCAATTTTAGCTCCATAAAGATAATCTGGCCCTATTTCTGTTTCTACGGGGAATATGTATCCTAGTATTGCTATGAGTATTGCAAGTATAACTGCTATTGATAAAATCGATTTAAATTGTCTACTGAGATAAGTATTGGAACCTTGTCTTATCGCTAGCCACACGTTTTGCATTTCTTCTGTTCCGGTCTCGTATTTGCTTACAAGGAAAAGAAATCCAATTGCGCCAATAACCCCAACAATAGCCGTAACTAGTATGAGTATGGTGACACCTATCATTACTTTTCCCTCATTTCATCTTTATTCATCATTTTGCATTTTTGTTGGCTTTTTTGACTGTTCTAATAATTGGTAACTCCCAGACAGGGCAAAATATGTGTCTCATTAAGATCCGGTTTTCCAATAAACGCTTTTGAATACATAGAGAACACTAACGATTTTAAAATACACCTAAATATAACTATCTATTAGCTTTAATATAAATGAGAAATTATATAAAATTCTTTAAATAAAAAAAGAATGAGTTTTAGCCTAATAAAAGCAGTATTATGGGATTCAAGAACAGCACGGTCAACGTTAGTGCAATGATGTTAAGCAGTTTAACCAGTATGTGAAGTGAAGGCCCACTAGTATCCTTTAATGGATCTCCAACTGTGTCTCCTACAACAGCTGCTTTATGAGTATCGCTTCCCTTACCTCCAAAAGCACCAGTCTCTATATACTTCTTAGCGTTGTCCCAAGCACCACCAGCATTGAACATAAAGATAGCTAAGATAACACCAGTCACAGTGGCTGAAAGAAGAAATGCAGCAAGTGTCTCAGTACCAAAGAGTACTCCAACAACTATCGGACTTATAATACCTATGGCACCAGGGATAAGCATACCCTTTATACCTGCCTTTGTCGCAATGTCAACAGCCACATCGTATCTCGGCTTTGCTTTTCCTTCTCTTAATCCAGGTATTTCTCTGAATTGTCTTCTTACTTCCTCTACAATCTTGAATGCTGCTTTTCCAACAGCCTCTATTGCGTATGCTGAGAATAGGAATGGAACAATTCCTCCAAGAAACAGTCCTAGAATCGTTACAGGCGATGTTAGGCTAATGGTGAAATCTGGGATCCTTGCGGATACTATTTCAAGGTATGATGCAAAGAGGACGAATGCTGAAAGTGTTGCACAGCCCATGGCATATCCTTTAGTTATAGCTTTTGTAGTGTTACCAATAGAGTCTAGCATGTCAGTGATTTTTCTAACGTCTTCGCCAAGGCCAGACATTTCTGCAATTCCACCGGCATTATCGGTTATTGGGCCAAATGTGTCAGAGGACATGATTATACTGGTCATAGATAACATGCCCAGTGTAGCCATGGCGATTCCGTAAAAGCCCATCTTATGGTCGACTAATCCGCCAGAGATTATGTACGAGATAATTATCGCAGCAGATAATACGATGAGTGGTATTCCAGTGCTCTTCATTCCGACTGCTAGTCCTGTGATAACGTTTGTTGCAGGCCCTGTTTTTGCTGCCTCAGCTATGGTCTTAACTGGCTTGTATTGATAGCTGGTGTAATATTGTATTAAGAGGCCAACTAAAACAGCGGTGATTATGCCAATAACAATATCGATGAAAAAGACAATTTTTCCTCCTAACATTAATACTATGGAGATATAGAACAAAATCGCTGCCGTGATACCCATTAGAATGTATCCTGCATTTATTGACATCATTGGGTCATCTTTCTTAATTTTACCTACGGTTAAGATACCGATAATTGAGGCTACGATGCCGATGGCACCTGCAATTAATGGAAATACTACGCCAGCGAAGCCAAAGTATGCTACGAGTGCTATTCCAAGAATCATAGCACCAATATTGTTATCGGTGAAAGATTCAAATAGGTCAGCTCCTCTGCCAGCGCAGTCGCCTACGTTGTCTCCAACTAGGTCAGCTATTACTGCTGGGTTTCTTGGATCATCTTCAGGAATTCCTTCTTCAACCTTTCCACTTATATCTGCACCAACATCTGCACCCTTAGTGTAGATGCCGCCTCCAAGCTGGGCAAAAAGACCTACTAAGCTGGCACCGAAACCGAAGCTAACTACTAGTTCTGGGTTTGGAACACCGGCAATCATTGAATAAACATAGTATAAGATGGTGAGGCTGAGAATACTTATACTTGTAATACCTAAACCTGTGACTGCACCGCCACGAAATGCGATTTTTGTTGCTTCGGGAAGATTATGGTTCCTAGCGGCTTCGGTGGTTCTTACATGAGCAATTGTGGAGATGTTCATACCTATGTACCCGGCTAAGGTAGATGCTGCTGCTCCTAGAACGAATGCAAGGGAATAGAATGGGATTCCACCGTGACTGACAAAGTCATATATGTATAGACCGACAGCTATAATCAGGGCGACCATGGCGATCGTGGTGTTTTGACGTTTTAGATAGGCCTTAGCGCCTATTCTGATAGCCTCGGCGATTTCTTTCATTTTCTCTGTTCCAACGGGTTTCTTTTTAATGTATGATATAAGATATGCAATCACACCAATAGCTATGAGGCTAGCTAGCAAAGGAATCCATAGGTACCACCATTCTGGCTCAACTGCGATATCCACTTTTATACACCTCTTATCCCATTTTTAAGAGCATCTTGCTTTTTGCTTTGATCGAGAAAGTAAGCTAGAAGGTAATTTTTTGCTAAAATAAGAGAATTTGAATATTTAAAAATTTATCTCAAGAACTTTAAAACAATTTGACAGTTTAACATAAAATTTTATTTAATCTATATTCTAAACTATTTAATTTTCTAATAGTATCATATAATTAATAGTCTTTCAAAAATAAACTTAGTAACCTTCATTATATTATTAAATAATTCAATAATGATAACCTTTAATTCTATCAAATCAAGCTATCCTTTAAATTATTAAACTTATGTGATAAAATCGTATCTTCCGCTATCTTGTTAAAATAAGATTAATTAAATTAGAGAGAAATCAGTAGTGAAGAAAGTTTACTAAAACGAATTAACAAATAGAAGATGATTTATGTTACCAGTGGAGGTGTAATGTTTGAGAGTTTTTATTTCAGTCGATATGGAGGGTATTGTTGGTGTTGTTTCTTTAAAACATGTCATATCTGACTCAAAAGAGTATGAAAGGGCTAGAAAATGGATGACACTAGAAGTTAAAGCAGCAGTTGAAGCGCTACAAGAAACTGGTGCAGAGAAGATTGTTGTCGCAGATTCCCATGGCAGTATGATAAATCTTCTAATAGAAGAATTACCAGAATATGTTGACGTAGTAACAGGGTTTCCAAGAGCCACATGCATGGTTGCTTACATAGACAAAGGATTTGATACAGCTCTATTTCTAGGTTATCATTCAAAGAAGGGGACCATTCACTCTATCTTAGATCATACAATAAGCGGGTCAACAATACAAAGAATCAAAATCAATGGATTTGAAGTAAGCGAATTTTGGCTAAATGCTGCAGTAGCAGGATACTACAATGTGCCAATATCACTTGTTACTGGAGATGATAAACTTATTGAACATGCTAAAAACACCGTACCAAATATCGAGACAATAGTTACTAAGTATGCTTTGGGACGTAGAGCAGCATTAACAAAACATCCAAAAACCATAGAAAAAGAAATAAGAAAAGCTGTTCCCAAGGCGATTGAAAAAGTAAAGAAGAAACAAGTTGCTTCATTTAAGCCTCAACCACCCTTTAACGTTGAGTTAGAGTTTACAGATTCAACAATGGCAGATGTAGCTGAACTTATTCCCAATGTTAAAAGAATACAAGGAAACATCGTAGGCTACACAGCTCAAGATATCGTAGAAGCGTATAAACTGATGGAAGCTCTCATAATAATGGCAATAGGTATACTAAAACGTTGACAACCCATTATATCTTATAACAGTAATTTATAACAATGTGAAACATGTTCCCAACGATTACATAAGATATTAAAACTGTACCAGTAATTAAGAGAGAAAATTTTATGTTAAGTTGATATTGTATTCTGCTGTTTCAAATTCCAAATATCAACTAAAATTATCAGGTGTAAGTCTTGCTTGCAGAAGAAATTGGAATACTGTTAAGCATATTAACAGCGATTTCATGGTCACTGGCAGCGGTGCTCTACAAGGTTGGGTTGAAAGAAGAACATTCAGATGTAATAGTTGCAAATGGTGTTAGAGCCGTTTCAGCTTTAATCTTTATATTTCTCGTAACAATAATCATGGGAAAATTAAGCGAAGTTAACAAACTAACCTCATGGCTTCTCTTCCTTATAGTAGTAAATGTTTCCCTAGGTATTTTACTTGGTGATTGCTTGTTTTTCATAGCTTTAAGAGATGCTGGTGTAGCAATAGGATACCCAGTATCATATACGTACTCTCTTTTTGTCACAATCTTTGCATACTTCCTCCTACAAGAAACCGTCAACATATGGACCTTCATAAGCGCTATACTCGTCGTTTCAGGAATATTTCTATTATTTTTCAAAGCGGAGAGAAATCAAAATAATCATATGGTTAAAGGATTAATTGCAGCATTGTTAGCTGCTTTTTGCTGGGGTACAAGCATACCCATTCTCAAAGTTCTTCTTCTAAACATAGAGCCTCTCTTCCTTAACTTTGTAAGGTTAATTGTTCTTAATATAATTGTATGGCTACTAATACTACCCAAAAGAAGTAAGAGGAAAGAAATTAAGAATTTGAGGAGATTAAGTTTAACTGTTCTGTTAGCTGGTGGTATTCTTGGAATAGGTCTCGGAGCACTATTATTTCTTTTCTCAATAAATTTGATAGGTGCAGCGAAATCTACAATAATAACCTCAAGTTCTCCACTCTTTTCAACAATTTTCGGAGTTGCAATACTTAAAGAAAAACTCGATAAACCACGTACAATAGGTATAGCAACTATTATCCTTGGAATCTATATACTCGCAATAACATGATAAATTAACATTTTACAACAAAAATAGTAAAATCAGAAAATGTGAATAATATTGATTGATTTAATGAGTCTCCATAGTTTCTCAAGTCTATTTTCATTTATTAAATAGGTTTGCCACCATCTAGGCCTTATTCTCTTCCTTAAATCTACTTTGAAAATTTCACAAGCTAGAGAGGTTGGAATATTTTTATCACTTATTGGAACAGCGTATTCTAATTTTGCGGAGCGTTCACTACCTTTCCATATTACAAGGTCAGGCCTTGTGTCTCCTGCAATAATATGAGCATTATTACGCAACTTATGTTGAACAGCAGCCACGTTAAGGTCCTTGTGATTAAATATCTCTTCTATTTCAAAATAACCAATGATGTAATAAGCCCATTCTAGCTTAACCCACCACTCGCGTCTATAGGAACCAGGGCTAAACTGGAGAGACGTAACAAAAAACAAATAATCGCCAGGTTTTAACTGCAACAAATTCTTAGTACATGGATCTGCTTTCCCTACGTATTCACCATATGTGAAAGTTTCAAATTCAGGGTCGTAATGTACCTTTAATCCATAATAACTGGGGTGTACATACTCGTCAAGGCCTAGATCTCTATAGGTTGGACCTGGAGCATGTTGATTACTACTTACCTGAGGTATAAATACATATTTTCCATCAGGGAAAATATATCCCCGCATTCTAGGCATAGAGTTACGAGACATACATGCTCCAATGTATACTGCGAGAGCTTTCCTACCCAATCCAAGAACCCCAGTTGTTTTGCCGAATCTATAAAAAAGCTTTTTACAAACATATTATAATATCATTACAATATAAATGTTGCTACAAATACTACTACAATATACATCATAAATGACATAACATTATTCATCTTAAATAACAGATTTCACTCTCTTTTTAGGCCTAAAATTAATATTCTCGAAGTTATTTCCATTTCATGAGTTTCAGAGATGAGTTCAGGTTTCTTTATCAATTTTTCTAAGTACTGTCTATATTTTTGACGATACCTGGTTATCTCTTGTTTACTCAATCCACCACGCTTTAAAATAACATAATCCTGTTTTTCGGTTTCCTTTAATACTTTTAATCTATCTTTGAGCCATTCTATTATCTGATTTCTAGACCTACGTGGATCGCTTAAAAGGAACACAGACAAGATTCCATGAATTTCTATCTCCGTAAGCCCGCATTCGTGAAAAACCTTGACATAATAAGCTGGTTTGTATATCCAAGGCTTCTCCCTTGGATATTTCATTAATTTAGTTCTTAATTCCCAAACACTCTTGCCAAAAGCTTTTTGAACTTTTTCAATAAGTTTGTTAAGCGTTTCGTCAGGATAATAATGGAAACTTCCTATAGCAGGTTCTATTGCTGCAACTATGCCACCTTTTCTCGTTACGCGTACCATTTCTCTTACTGCTTTGTAAATATCAGGAAGGTTATGTAGAAGGATGTGGCAAACTGTTAAATCAGCGTAATCACTTGGCAAAGGAAGATCTTCAACATAACCACTTAAAAATTCAGCTTTTCCAGCTAGTTTAGTTTCAGCATATCGTCTTAGTACATCATCTGGCTCAACACAAACTATTTTTGCTTGTCCATGAGTCATTTCAACAAGTTTCTCGGTAAAATATCCACTTCCAGAACCAACTTCCACTATTACCTCAACTTGGGAATCATGAAGTCTCAACCATCGTCTAATCAATTCTAAAGAATCCTCATCGTATTCAAATCTTCTTGAAACATCCATTTCGAAGGGACCTTGAATATTATGCCAAAAACGAGGATCAAATTCAATTTTGGACATTGCACTTCAACATCCTCTCTATTCTATAAGTGGAGAGAATTTAGTTCTCATATGTATTTTACTAATTTAATGAGTTGTAAAAGTTTCTATAGAAGGATGCCTGAACCAAATATTGATAAAGAGATAAAATCTATTCCAAAAAATATCAAAGCAAGCGAAATACCAGCTAATAATATCTTATATCCCTTTGTTTTAAGAATCTGTTTTCCCTTCTTAGAAAGTTCAGATAATAGCATTAACCAAGCATAGTCCATCCAAATATGCGCAATAAACATTAAACCAACACCTATAAGACCTGCAAGAAGTATAGCTTCAATGACGAGAGCTCCACCTACAAGTATCCACCAAACTAAAAAATATGGATTAAAAAGAGAAAGTAAAATTCCAATCATAAGGGGAGAACGCACAGCATTACTAGAAACATTTTCGTCGCCAAAATCTTTTTTAAATACGTCTTTCAGCATAAAAGCACCTAGTAATATTAGAAGACTGCCCCCGGCAAAACTTATCACTCTTTCAATAACAGGTGTTGCAAGCAGGGTTGCGATGCCAAAAGCTATTAAAAACACTAGAGGCATTTCTACGATCATATGTCCCACACTAATTTTAAATCCATTTTTCCAACCTTCACTAGATCCAGCAGCGATGGTTGAAGCTGTAAGGGGACCAGGAGATAAAGCACCAGAGGAGGTAATAATTACAACCTTAACAATGTATTCTAATGGTAGCACAACTATCCCCGATACAATTTGTAATTTAACTTTAGTGTAACCATATTTAATTAATTTTACTCAATTAATGGTTTTTCTGGTCAACAATTTTTGGCTAAGAAACTAAAACCGAATTAAAAATATTTTATTTTAATAACTCGTTTTTTCCTTTTAATTCTTTAACAAATGAAAAGATTATGTATCCTTTTTCAAAATGTTTTCCTATAATTTCATCCAATAATATTTTGAATGCTGTATTTTCATGTTATTGCTTGTAAAAATCCTTTATTTACAAAAATCAAAGCATGTAATTAGAGTGAATAGTGTGGTCTAACAGTCAAAGGTGGCTTTAAATGTAAACATAAAACTATCGACAAATAACAGGTCTGAACAGGTCAACGGGAAAATCCGATTAAAATTTGTTCCATTTACGTCATTTTTCGATGCGAAAATTTATATCAAACTACTATTTTATCACTAAAATGTTTAACCAGTAAAAACAGTGATGGGGACACAATTTTGCATACAGTAGAAGTTGGGATTGTGTTAAGTTTATTAACAGCGATCTCGTGGTCTTTAGCAACAGTACTTTATAAAGTTGGGTTAAAAACAGAAAACTCAGATGTAATAGTTGCAAATGGCATTAGAACAATTCCAAGCCTAATTTTTATGCTTGCCGCAGTAGCAATTATGGGCGAAATATATCAAATTCATAATTTATCCGTATGGCTTTTCTTACTTATAGTAGTAGATGTTTCTTTCGGCATTCTTCTTGGCGATTCCTTATTTCTTGTGGCTATTAGAGATGCTGGTGTAGCAATAGGACATCCAGTTTCTTATACATATTCCCTTTTTGTCGCAATTTTCGCATACTTCTTCTTACAAGAAACTATCAACATATGGACCTTCATAAGCGCTATACTTGTTGTACTAGGGGTATTTTTATTGTTTCTCAAAGCTGAAAACAGTCAGAGTAAACACATGGTTAGAGGTTTAATTGCTGCAATAATGGCTTCCCTTTCTTGGGGTATAAGTATGACAATTCTTAAAATTGTTCTCCTAAGTGTATCTCCCGTCTTCTTAAATCTTGTAAGGCTATTAATTCTTAACATAATCGTATGGCTACTAATATTATCTAAAGAGAGACGGAAAAAGGAGCTCAAAAGCATGGATAAAAAGACCCTACTCGTTCTCTCGATCGGGGGTATTTTTGCGATAGGACTTGGATCACTACTCTTCCTTTTTGCAATAAATCTGATAGGTGTGGCTAAAACTACTATAATAGCCTCTAGTTCCCCGCTATTCTCAACAATTCTTGGAACTACAGTTCTTAAAGAAAAACTTGATAAGTTACGTTTACTAGGCATTGCAGTTATTATTCTTGGAATTTATACACTTACAATAGCATGACAAGTGTTATTTTGAACTTTTAGTTCGTTTTCCTCTGTTGAAACCATTTTACCTTTAATTTTAGATATACGCACACAGAAATTCTTAGAAGCGTTTTTAAGTTTCATAATAGATAAGTTTTAATTAACTAAATTAAGGGCTGTTAAATACCGCTTCACTATTTTAGGCTTTGAACGTTTGTTGGAGGTAATTATGTAAGTTGACAAATAATAAAGAGAATCAAAAGTCCAGTGAAAGTAATTTTAAGGTGGAAGAATCTGTAAAAGATAGAAAAGTTAACCTAAAGGGTTTAGTTCTATGTAAGTTTGATGAAGTTAAAGGTTTCATACCAGTAAATAAATATCCTGGTAGACTTTTTGCACGAAAACCCGAAATTTTAGAGAAAATAGCAAAAAACGCGATTGGAATGGGGGAGGAACTAGAATACACTTTGTTCTCGATTTCAGGTACCAAATGTTTAGCTAAAAGATTTTATATAGAGTCTGAAGAAGCTAGAGGAGGTAAGGAAATATACGCTTTGGCCATAATTGCAGATGAAATTGAAGATTCAGAGGATGTAAAAGAAAAGTTATCAAATGTTATATCAAAAATGCAAGAAAACTGGAGCAATTATCAAAAAATATTAAAATCCTTCTATAAACAATTGAAATCTCTCAAAAAACCATTGTCCCCAAAAGTAGAAGATAAGAAACACGTTAAATTATTTCAACCATTAAAAAGGCCAGCCTTAGTCGAAAAGGTAGATAGGAAAATTTCAGAGATCTCTGAGTCACCTTTACCAATAAGGGGACTTATATTCATCCTAGGTATGGTGTTACTTACATTTTCATTTGCTATGTATGAAATTACAACCATAATATTTTATGCAACTTGGGGAGCACTTCTTTTCAACTTATACGCTAGAAAAGACTGGCCACTATATTTAGTATATGTATTAGTTATAGTTGAACTTGCTTTAACCTCTTCTCAAGCAATAGCTACAAAATTATTTAATTTAACAGTCATTAAAGGTCTGCAGCCTTTTCCTGCGACTATAACCTCAAGTTTCTATATATACATATTTTTAGCCTTACTATCCGGATTTCTTATTTCCATGGGAACTTTAGGCAGTAGAAAAGCCAAAAGAATCACTCAAAGAATAAGTTTTCCATATAGAGACCTCATAATTATAATATCTCTCTGTATAATCACCTATCTAATTTATGTAGGCTATAATCTCTTCACATTAACATTAATGCTAATTTCTTCACTTCTCATATGTTCGCTAATAACGGTTAGAGAAAAATTGTCAAAAACATGTCTCATCTTGATTTTCATCGAACTTCTACTTCTATTGCTTAAAGTAGTGAATTTACCAACCCTACTTATTCCAGAACTTTTCTATCCAAAATTTCCTGATCCCTCAGAAATTCACTATGCAACTCTAAGCTTTATTTCTGGAATCCTAATATATTTAGGGTCTTCTAAAGGAAAATTAGTGAATAAACGAGGAATAATAATCTTGCTTCTATATATTTTAATCAACTTTTGTTTAATCTCAATTACCTACGTTATTGCGTCTTAAAGTTGAAATTCTGCAAATGAAGTCTACATTTTTAATTGTAATAATATGTTTCTAATAGAAAAGTATATACTCTATTTAGAAGTAAATAAATTAAATTCAAGTTTTGAAATAGCATTAAAGGTTGTTTAAAATGAAAGTTTTAATAATGGGGTTAAGAGCAGCTGGAAAAACATCTTTGGTTAAACATGTTTTTGAAGGGAAAGACTGGGACGATGTAAAGAACTTAGAACCAACAGAATTTGTAAGTACAAAAACATACAAGTATAGAGGCTTATTAGAAGTTACAACTTTTGATGTAGGAGGACAAAAACAATTCATATACAAATATTTCACAGATCAATGGTCAGGAAAAATATTTTCAAACGTAGGTGCATTCTTCTTCGTAGTAGACTCCTCTAACAAAGAAACAATCGATGAAGCAAAACAAGAATATCTTAAAGCCCTAGAATATCTTAAAAAATATTCTCCGAATGCAAGAATATTCGTTTTAGCCAGCAAATATGATATAAAAAAGATTTCCATAAAGGAAATACGAAAAATATTTGGAAATCATAATGTGGTTGTTGAGGCCACATCTATACCAGAGGGAACAGCTAGAACGGTTGTTTGTAAACTCTTAGATAGCGTTCTTTCCAAAGAAGCAAAAGAAGTGGCTGAGAAAATCCATAAAATCTTAGCAAAATTCAATAAAAAACAAAAAGCCTTAGCATCTTTCATTCTAAACAAGGGAGACGGTTTAGAAATAGCTTCAGCAATAAGCAAAGAACTCATTAACCCGAAGAAACTAAAATATGTATCTGCAAAATCTCTAATAAAACCTATCGAGACGGTGAGAACAATGTTCTCGCAACTACGTAAAAGCGGATACATAACCTTTGATACAGCAGACTTAGCACTGTGGCATATAAAAAGAGAATACATCGCAGTTTACAACATAAGCGATGAAATAGCTATGTTTTCAATACTAAAAGAAAGAGACTTTAAACTAGGAAAACTTCTATCATCACTTCAAGAAATAAAAGAAAAAGTACTAAAAATATTATCCTAGAATTTTCATTCCTCTACTTCCTCTTTACGAACCTTTTTCATAGCAGTATTAAAATAGTTTTTTAATTCTTGCATAAGAGCATCTCTGAGAGAGACAGGTTTTTTCTCCTTTTCCTCAATTTTCGGTGTAGGTTTTAACAATCCTTTTCTAAAGGCTTCAATATCTTTTTCTTCAGGCCCGACAGTCTTAGGAGCACTTATCTCCTTAGGAGGCTTTGTAGGTGGTTTAACTATTTCTTCTGTAGGTTTGGAGGGAACTGGTGGAAGTGAGGGAGGAAGTTTTGATTCAGGAATTTGAACAGGTTTTGCTGGTGGGATTTCCATTTTTTCTATCTTTAATTTTGATTCTATGGTCTCCTTTAGAGATTTTAGTTCATTTTCTAAGTTGATAATTCTTTCTTCTAAAATTCCAAGAGCGTTAATAACCATTAAAACAAATTTTTCAAGTCCTTCAGACATCATAATAATGGATTCTTTCGAAGGGTGTTCCATAGCTTCCTTAAACAATTCACCAATTTTGATCTCCATCAAAAACACCAAGAAATAATAACACACTGTAACCTTATTAAGATTAATCAATAACTTCGAAATTAAAACTTAATAATTGAGGTAACTATGTTTGTATTAATCGAAATTGTCCAATAAACGGATCACAATTTTTAAGGAAAAACTAAATTCAGTATATTTTGATGGAAAATAGGGATATCATTTGATTATTGTTTTTAGCTTGTTTAAGAGGGTTGTCAAGATTCTTGCAGTTGCTCCCCAGATTTTATAGCCATCATGTAAATAATATTTTCCATAAAAATCTTCGTACACGTTTTTATATAGTTCTTTGATAGGAATTTGCATTACTTTTTCTATTTCTTTTTTATTTAGTTTGAATGGATAGTTTAACGGTATTAATCCAACAACAGGTACAATGTAAATATTAGTTGTTCTAGTTTCTGTTGGAGGAAGAAAACCAAGAACTTCTACATTTTCTTTCCGTATTCTCAATTCTTCCCATGCTTCTCTAAAAGCTGTCTCCAAAGGACTTTCATTATTTTTTCTTAGACCACCAGGAAACGCTACTTCCCCTCTGTGAAATTGTAGATTTTTAGACCTTTTTATAAATGTAATATAAAGCGCCTTATCTATACTTAAAGGGACCAAAACCGCTGCATTCCTTTTACCACTAATATACTTTCCTTCCTTTTCAAGAACTTTCTTAACAACACTTGTGAAATTTTCCTTCTTCATCAGGGTTCATCCCGCTTTTCAAGAATTCACTAATATTTGAATCTGGTTTTCTATATCAATTTTAACTTTACAACAATGGCTAAAATGATTTTATATAATATTGTTATAATAATAGTAGTAATTGATGAAAGTGAAAAGTAGTATATCTTACGGTGACTCTGGTGGAAAAACTGAAGACTTTAACACTTCTTGTAGTAATTTTAATATTTTTCGCAATAATGAGCCCTCCACAGGTTTTAGCCAATTCAACATTTCCTTCCCAATGTACTTCAAATTTTACCTTGTCTAGTGATAGAATTATTCATTCAAACCTAACAGCAATACAAATCAAAAACTGGATAAATAATGAAACAACACATGTTAGGTCTCTCGATGCAAAAAATGACGCATTTTATAGCCCGCTAAATATTGTAACCCACGGGTTTAACACAGAAAAGATAGCTTTAAACTTCACAAATATAGAGCCGCAAAATCTAACAAAAGAAATAGAAATGCAACACCCTGAAGACCCTCTTCCCTTGGGAAATATTTCTATTGGAGATTATCCAAGAGTAATGTCTTTTCGAGTTCCTCGCATATGTTATCTTACGAGTTTAGAAGTAAAGTTAAACATCTCTGTGATATCTGGAATAACAATTGACTGGGCTATAATGAATGCGACAGGAACAATAATTCAAGAGCAGATTCTACCGTACCCAGATACCACGCTCATCAGCAACACCACAATTATGAGTATTAGTGGAACACAATACTTACAATTAAACATAACAATCGATCCACCCCTTTTACTTGACACATCAAAAACCTACGATAACACGTTCTTCTTGCACCTATATGCTCGAGCCTTAACGGCAAGTGAAGACGTATGTTGGCTGGCATATAATGATTCTACACCAGCAGCTTCAACCGACGGAGTTGATGAAGGATATGCATACTACTACGACTCTGATTCTAATAGTTTCATACCTGAAGATGTAGACTATTTTTTGCAATATGTCCATCTTTCCCCGTTATTAACTAGTTTTCAAGACTATGAATTAAAAGTAAATAATATATCAGTTAATGAAAATGGAACATGGACTTTTACGAATCTTATCACTGAAGATCCCGTAATTTTAAATGTTACGGCAAGTTGGTTACTTAAATTTAATATCACATGTGAAACTACTCATTTAAAAGAAGAATTGTTACACACATCTTGTTTCATTAACACAAACTATGATAATGTTACATGGTATGTTAACTCAACTTACACTTTTCCCAGCGGCTATTTGAATTGTAGCACGAAATTCCATGTTCCATCAGACTGGACATTGCAAAACAATACAAATAACGTAATAGATAGACAGGAAAACTTAATAACAGTAAATATGAGTGATCCATGGTTTCTAATTTTTCAAGGAATAAACTATATAAAAAGTTTAGACCACCCAGCAAATGTTACGATAAACCACAAAATAGAATTTTCTGTACAGTGGAAATCAACAGTAACAGTTTCAAATGGAAACTTAACCATGGCAATATACAACGTAACTGACGTGAAAATTCATGAAGAAACGAAGAACATAAGTGAAGGCAGTAATTTCACATGGATACCTCAAAACGTGGAAAAAGGAGAATACAAAGTAGCAATACTATTCTACAATGGAACGGAAATAGGGTATAGAATAAGTACATTTTCCGTTTTCTACACCATAAAGATTATAGTTGAAAATCTAAGCGAATATTATCTTTTAGGAGAAAATATAACCATTAAAGTTAGATGTGTCGATGGCATAACCGGAGAGAATATAACAGATGCAAATATTTACGGAAAATGGATAAAAGGAACAATTCAATTCACTTATAATAACATAACAAACTGTTACGAGGGCATAGTTGGTACAAATGGATTAACAGAAGGAATGTATAACGTTTCAATATACGTAATAAAAGAATATTATGAAGAAACTCATGTAAATATAACCCTAAATCTTATTTATCCTATTCCAACAAGGATAATTCTTGAAGCTCCTTCAAAAGCCTCTGTCGGGAAGAACATAGGAATTGAAATAACACTAACAGATATTAACGGAACAGGGGTCCCAGGTAAAGAATTAATTTTAATGTTAAAATTCACTTCCTTAAACGGTACAACTAGAGAGTGGAATGAAACGCTTGTAACTAATAACGAGGGCAAAGCTTTTTACAATTTTAAAATGCAAACAGCTGGAAACCTAACAATAATAGTGTACTTTAATGGAAGTAGAGAATATTTACCTTCACAATCGGAGGAAAAAACCATAGAAATAACACCATACTTATCCTTAGCTCCTATACTGGAAAAAGTGAAAGAAAATGTTAAACAATATTTCAAAGAACTTATTTTCTTATTTCTTTTCTTCTTTTCTTCATCTGTCTACTTTGTGCACAGAAAAAAATCAATCGCAAAATTGATTAATGAAATAGAACACTTATCTTCCATTTCATCGATAGAAGAGATATTATTAGTTGAGAAAAGGAGCGGGCTTCCAGTAAGAGACGTTAAAATTTTTGGTGGCGAGGAAAGAAGTCCTGAATTAATAGCTGGGTTCATACAAGCTGTTCAAACATTTTACACAGAACTTAGTAACGGTAAAGTAGGATATCTTGATGAGATATCATATGGAGATCCAGAGCCAAGATTTTTAACATGTTCCTCTGGAGAGCACACATATACAATTGCTATTTCAACTGAGAAACTTAAAAATAAAGAAATAATTAGAGAAATTACACAAAAATTCGAAGAAAAATTCAAAGATGTTTTTAATAATTGGAGAGGAGACTTAGGAGTTTTTAATGGCACAGAGGAGATCATATATGAGATCTTTGGAAAAGAAAATTTGGCAATGTACAAGATAGAAGACAGTAGAAAAATACCTAGCTCCTTAAAGGAAATCATTCAAAAAATTTCAAATCAAGACCAATTCTTTTACATGCCAAAATTAGCAAAAGAACTTGAAAAATTACCAAAATCAGAGAGAATAAAATTATACAAAACGGTGCTAAAGTTAAAGGAAAATAAAGAACTACTCATAATATACCCGCAACATTCCAAACATGAAACTGAAGTATCAAAAATTTCAGAAAATACCTCGGAAGCCTAGAACATAAAATTTTACTATTCCATTCGTGAGAGATTTTTGATGCCCAGAAACATTAAAGTAAACCCTAAGAGTAGCGATAATCCGACTGGCGCCCATCTAATAATTGTTAATAGATTTTCTAAGCCTTGTTCCGGTGGCGACCCAGATGCAACAATTCCGAAAAATATGAACATGGGTACAAACATGGTTAAAGCCACATAAATCAGCGTATTTATTGTATATTTTGCACTCTTTTCTTTAAAGGCAGGATTTAAACAGAAAATCCCAATAATCTCCGCTGTACAGCCAAAAAGCAAAGTAAAAGCTATTAATGCTAATTCAATCAAAGATTTCATAGGAAGATTAGGATTAAGAAAATGAAATGTTAATGGCACAGCGATAACAATTGGAAGTTGCACAATTATCGATTGAATATACTTTCCTAATACGAAAAGTAATATTCCTCTCGGTGCGTGACGGAAAATCCAAAGCTTCTCTTTACCTCTAATAGTGATATCTCCTGCCACAAGCAAGGTTATAAACGGAACACAGTAAACGGTCACAAAAGAATAGACAAGTATATCCATTCCCTGGGAAGTTTTTGACATAGAAATCGCCATCATATAAAGTATAAAAACCGAAATAGCTAAACCATAAACAAACCTTGACAAAGACTCCATATATCTTGCAAATTCCTTAAAGTGAAGAACTGTCAACTCACCAAGTTTACCAGGAATAATTTTTCTAATAAAAGAATATCCAAAGTTTTCCTTTATAACAGTGACTTTTACAGTTTCAACAGGCTCTAAGCTATAGAAACGACCAGCAGCATGGTAACCAATAAAAAATACACTGGCACAAAAGATCGATAATGCCCCAATATTTACATATAGTGGTATCTCTGGCGAAACTCCTATAACTATTTCAGATATTATGTTTGCAACCCATCCACTAGGCAAATATTCCAAAACTCTGGTGAGTCTTGAAGCTTGTTCCGGGGAAATAGAGCCACTAAACCATCCACTTCCGTAGAGAAAAATGAAGAGTAACAAAGCAAGAATTAAATTAAGAGCTTTCGCTATATCTCGACCTCTTTCAGTTTTTCCAAATTTAGACATAATAATTGAAATTGATAATATGCTAATCCATACAGCAACAGCTACCATAACAGCAATAAGACAATTTACAACTATAAGAGCTAAAATAGAAGACTCATAAACAATGTAAAACAGAACATCTAGAGGCGCAAACAAAATTATTGCTCCCATGATGTAAATAAGTGATCTAGCAATAAATCTCCCTACTAAGACATGTTGAGGCTTTATTGGTGTTGATAAAAGTACTTCGATAGGTTCAGCTGTAGCTTCACGTAAAGTGCCGGAGAGAGGCGTAAAAGCCGCCATAACAAAAGCATAAAACAATAAAAAATGAAGAACCCATACTAGTATCGATGGAAATGTTTCAAGCATTGTTTTTACTTCTGGAGAAGAAAAGAAGGGAGCTAGGAAATGATTAATAATGTAAAAGTATATTGCAGTAGGTACAAGTACTACAGCAATCAGAAGTTTTCTTTTATTATGAAAACGACTCGTCATTAATCTTAACTCATTTTCAGCAATTACTCTCCAATCAGCCATAAAAATCCCTCACTGATGTAATGGTTCTCTCCACTCTAAAAGTTCTGCAGCTTCTTTCCTTTCACGCCCAGTTAGTTTTATAAAAGCGTCTTCCAAGCTTTCAGTACCTGTTTTATCCATTAACTCCTTGGGTGTACCAACATCTAGCAAAACTCCTCTATCAATTATGCCAACCCTGTCACAAAGCTCTGTGGCAACGGGCAAAATATGTGTACAGAGAAAAATCGTTTTATCAGCCTTTTCAGAAAGCAATTTAATCATATCTTTAACCATTCTAGCACTAGCGGGATCTAAAGTTGCAGTCGGTTCATCTAAAAATATTATAGAAGGATCATGCACAAGCGCAGCTGCAATTAAAACCTTTTGTTTCATACCACGACTATAACTTTCCAATAAATCGTCAGCTCTATTCTCTAATTCAAATATTTTAAGTAGATCACCAACACGATCCTCCAAAATATCTCTTTCTACATCATAAAGTTTTCCAATAAAAATTAAAAATTCTCTAGCCGTAAGCTTCTCATATATACCAGGAGTCTCAGGTAAAAGCCCTGTATTCCTTTTTACCATATCTGGTTGCTTAAGAATATCGTAACCAGCAACAATGGCTGTTCCAGAAGTAGGTTTTATTATTGCATTAAGCATTCTAACAGTTGTGGTTTTTCCAGCTCCATTAGGACCTAAAAGACCAAAAGTTTCTCCCTTTTTAACTTCTAGATTCAAATTTTTCACGGCAGTTATATGGCCAAAAATTTTCGTTAGATCTTTTGTCAAAATTGCGATATCGGTCAAATGAGATCCTCCCGATGATGATAAAACAATTTATGGACATATATTTTTTTATTTTTCCGTCAACACGATAAAATTTGAGCAGCTAATCTAGGCTCATCTTGGTAATGATTGTAAATGTTTATAGATTTGGTATCATAAACTTTCGATATGTGTAATATATTCTGCGAGTTCCCCACGTATTTTTTCTTGTTGCTTCTTTCTTAATCGAGGAACTTGAGGTATAAACGAAAGCTCCACTCGTGTTTCCTCTCTTTCCTTTCTGAACCGCACTTGCCAAATACCTTCTTCCCCCTTAAAAAGCATAAATGTAGGAAACCTTTCTCTTTCCAAATGATATTCCTTTTCTTTAAAAAAACTTTTAGTCTCCTTGTAAAGGATATCTCTGGGAATTCTAAGCCGTATAGCAAGCTTATAAAGTTCCTTAGAACTTTTTTGTCTTTTCAAAATTGTTCCCCTTGAATTTAGCTTTAATTTTACTTAAAGTTGTGGTTTTTTAGTTTTCATATCATATTTTGAAACGTCTCAAAAAGCGGGTTATTAAACTTGTTTAAGTGCTATTAATACTATTCTACGAATTTGCCCTGTTGTTTTAACACCGTATTTAACAAGATACATGACATCTTGTAGTTAGAGGAAAGTCGAAAGGTGAGACATATTCTCCTAATCTCTCTTTTGTCTTTAAAAGTCTTTCTTTCTGCTTTTCAAGAACATGAAAGATTATATCAGGAGTCCCAGGTATATTTCCATATATCTTAAGTATTCTATCTATTTTTGCAAGATTTTCAGGAATCCTTAATGTGAATTGTTTTATATAATCTTCTTCCCTATAATCCTTGTTTAAAACTTCTTTAAAAAGTCTTTTTAAATCTTCGTATGTGGGAATATATCCAGTGGGGGTTTTTATTGCATCTACTTCATTATGGACTCTCAATTCCATCCACTTAAGCCAAACTCTCTTATCAGTTTTCTCAGTAAGAAACTTGCCATCTTTGTCTTTGAGAAAGTAATTTACTGAAAAAATTAGAGGCAGATTTTCAAGATCTTTACCAAATTCTAAGTACATCTCCACATATCTACCTATACTTATGGGAAGAAAATCAAGGTTTGCCATCGGATTAAGTTTTCTTTCTCCCACTTTTCCAAGGGTTGCGGCGGTTGTCTCTGATTCAAGAGAAGCACCTTTTGTAATTACTCCATGAACCCAGTTAAAAGACTGTTCTACGGGAACACAAGTGTCCGAATCTCTTCCTCCATAGATAATTCCCCGTATTTCAACTCCTATAGGATCATTTAACCTAGGATCGAAATTCTCAAGCAGATCAAGGCTCAATGTAAACCTTGCATTAGGATGGGCGGGAGGAATTATTTTTCCTTCAGCGTCTTTTTTGCCCTTGTACCATTCTCCTGAATGGTTTATCCCTCTTTCTGGCATTGGAGCGTCTTTACCATCCCAGTAAACCTCTCCATTTTCAGTTACAAGAACATTGGAAAATATAATTTCCCCAGGAGAATGAAGTGCCTTGAAAATTACGGGATCATCCTTGGAATTTATGCCCGATATGATTCCGAAAATACCTTTTTCAGCGTTTACAGCATAAACTTTCCCATTTCTTTTTCTCAAAAATGCTATATCATCACCTATCAATTTCTCACCAGGAATCATAACTGTGGACGTTTTCCCGCAGAGAGATGGAAAAGCACCAGCAAAGTAGGTGACTCTTCCACCAGGACCACTTATTCCAACTATAAACATATGTTCTGCAAGCCAACCTTCTTTTGAAGCCCTATTTATTGCAAGTCTAAGTGCAAGCTTCTTCGGACCTATAGTGTTTCCTCCATACTGGGTATTTACACTGTAAACCACTTCATTTTCAAGATCAATGTAAATTCTTCTTTTATCTATGTTTTTAGAGTTTTTCCTTTCGTCAAGTTTTCCAGCGCTATGAACAAACTTGAAAAAGGAAGGATCAGGGCCTCTTCTTAAAAATTCTTCGTAGCCTTGCCTAAAAAGAATGTTTTCTGAATGAGCAACATAAGCTGAATCAGTTAACTGCACGCATGGAATTGTAAATTCTGAATTTACAGGACCTAAAGTGTAAAAACATATAAAAAGTTCTTTTCCCTTCATAATATCTTTTAAAATTTCATGAATCTCTTTAAGTCCTTTTTCCTTATCTATCCAGTTGATATGTTTACCATAATTAGCCCCTTTTTGTAGAAGAATTTTGGTATTTTCTCTATCTCTTGCTTGGTCGTAATAACCATCAAAATGAACTGTATGTCCTTCTACCTTGAGTTTTATTTCCTCTCCATATTTAATCGCTGCCTCTCTGATGTATTTCAAATCTTCGGAAGTACCTGAATTTACAAAGATTCTATCAGGGTTACAAAGTCTTACATATTTTTCTACAAAGGAATGAAGATATGGATTGTTTATTTTCATGAGTTTTTTGAAACTATTTCTCACAAATCTCTCTTTTAAATCTATCATCTGAAGCACCCAGTTAAAATTTCTTTAAAATTTTTAAACTACAAAATTAGAATTCTCTTTGTGAAATCTCCAAATGAGAACTTTGCTTTCCTGTTTTACCCAGCTTATTTCAGCAATTATAGATACTCTATCTCCTTTCGTTTTTTCCCCGCCTTTATTCTTTAAAAAGAAAGGGTCTGAAGTGATCTTGGTTTTCCCAATTTTAAATGAATTATTCTTTATTTCTGATTTTTGTTTTGTAATATAGGTGCCCAATCCATCTCCCATCATGGAAAACCCTCTTATTCTTGGCAAAACAATAATAAAAGAATTGTCCCCAAAAATTAGACATTTTGTCCAAAAAAATACGTTCTATATTGCAATATGGTAAACTTAAAATATAAGTTGTGTGTCAATGTTTTAACATGTTTGATGAGAAAGATAAATTGCTACTAAGGGAATTGTTAAAAGATGGCAGACAACCAATCACCGAATTAGCTAAGAAATGTGGAATGACAAGGCAAAGTATCTATGCTAGGATTAAAGAGTTAAGAAAAAAGGGTATTAAATTCACAATTGACATAGATCCTAACGTTATAGGTCTTAAGATAAAGGCATACATTCTTATCATTGCAGAGCCGCAAACAGAGTTTAGAAAGGAAACCGATAAAATAATTAAAACTTTCAAAGAAATATCTCAAATTCACTATCTTTTAGGGAGATTTGATATAATAGTGGAAGTTGTAGTAAGAAACATAGATGAGCTAAGAGGCGTATTAAGAAGAATTCAAAGCTTACCTGCAGTTAAGAAAACAGAAACCCTAATGGTCTACGAAACCACAAAATTCGATCCAAAAGACCCTATCAGAAAACTACTAGAATAGTTTAATATTTCTCGTTGAAATATAATAAAACTGAGGTTTTCACAATGGTTTTTATTGTGGGTCATAGAGGTGATCCTGTACATGAACCTGAAAATACGCTTAGAGGCATTATTAGAGCTTTCAAGGTTGGAGCAGACGCTGTAGAGATAGATGTAAGATTAACAGAAGACAACGTGCCAGTGGTCATTCACGATGAAACTGTTGACAGAACTTCTAATGGTCACGGGTATGTACGTGAAATGACACTTAATCAACTTAAGAAACTGGATTTTGGGAAGGGGGAAAGAATATCTACTCTAGAAGAAGCCTTGGAAGTAGTTAAAGAAATGAAAGGGAAAATTATAGTTGAAATTAAAGAAGAAGGTTTTGAAAATAAAGTGATTGAAGCGCTAGAGGAAAAGAAAATAATTAATGATTCAATTATAACATCCTTTAACTTTGAAATTGTAAAGAAAGTTAAGAAGTTAAATTCAAGAATTTTGGTAGGAGCAATTTTTGGTGGAAAATTTAGAGGAAATATGCTGAAGATAGCGACTACTTTAAGAATAGATTTTGTGGTTCCAAAATATACCCTTGTAACACCTGAAATTGTAGATAAAGTGCATGAAAATGGTTTAAAAATCGCAGTTTGGACGGTCGATAATCCAAGTGATATGATTAAATTTGCAAATATGAAAGTCGATTGTATTGTAACAAACAACCCAGAACTAGCAGTAAAAACACTAAAACAAAAATAAAAAGTTAGGTTTGAGGAGTCTCTATCCTCTTTCTATAGTTCTCTTTGTAAATCCTAGTGCACCTAGAATCTTAGAAACTATATATGGAATTACTACTATGAAAATCAGTGGAAGAACTACAACAACGCCTAACTGATAGTACTGTAGCAGCGGTGTCGTTGAAACTAAGCTTGCACCGAGAATTACAAGGAAACCGAAGAACTTAATTCTAATCGAACTAGACATTTTACCAAGCTGTATAATCTTCTCTTCGTTTATTACCTTTTCCGGTGTTCCACCCACTCTCATTTCACGGAATCTGTTCTTCAGTCTTCTCGAATTAAGGTAAATGTTTGCAACTAAAACTATTATTGAAGTAATGTAAGTACCTAATAGACTGACGTACAGTGACGGTAACTCTATTACACCAAGGTTTATTGTTTCTCCAAGAAGATAGTATGCAAACCATTCGATGTTCGCTCCCCATTCAAATATCCCTAGTACTATCATTGGTGCTAAAACTATGTGCCATAAACTTGCAACAGCCCGTTTAATAGACATTTTCTCAGTAACTAGTGTATATGCAGCGTCTCTGTAAAGCCATATACCATATACTAATAACAATTCCATTAATGCCAGCCCTAGAACTGCCACAGCTAACTCGTAGAATTCTTTTATGTAAAGATAGCCTGCAGTTCCAAGCGTACCGAACAGAAGTAGGGCAAGTGCAAAGTAGGTAAGGTCTAAGGGTTTGAAACTCATAAGTAGTCTTTGTCTTTCATCTACTGAAAGACTCCTAGTCAATTTTGATGAAATGCCATAGTATAATGATAAACCTACGAACGAAACACCCATTGAAATTCCCAGTAATGTCATTAATGTTTGTGGTGATAAATCAAGTTTTGGTATCTTCGGATAAACATATACTGTCTCCACTGCAATCTTTGTCGTGTAGAATTGTCCGTTAACCTCTATTGTAAGTGGGTATTCACCATGGTATATTTTTCCTACATTTATTGTTGCGACATATATATTGTCCCTTATGTTCTCAGCAGTGTAAGTTTCATTTGCAAATAGAATTCTAACATTTGCACCTATTATCGGATACCCAAAGTCATCAACAGCCACTATTCTAACTTCCATCGTAGACTCTTGTTCAATGTAATCCGGGGAAATAGTCACCTCTAGGTTTATGTTACCTATAACAGTTACATTTACCCTAAACACTTGTCTTTCAAGGTAATCATGATTCACTTCTATTAAGAGAGAGTGTATACCTCCTGGTACATTTTCCGTGGGTACATTAGCAATATAAGTTCCATTTCCTAAGTCCGTAAATGTGTACGGCTTTCCAAAGAAATATGCAATTATAGTTGCACCATCAATTGTATAATTGTATTCATCATACAAATCCAAAGCTACATCGAATGCTGTCCCTTGAATTACAGGAGGCTCTGTAATTCCGTTTCCCCTAACTGAAACATGGGGAATCCCCGTTAAACTAATAGTAGAATTTATTTGTATCGGCGGCGTTAATTCATGATCCGCCGTAACCATAATGGTATATAGTCCAACAGACAAATTCTCTGTTGATATCTTGAAGAGATACATGTTTCTAATGATTTTATCGGGTGTGTAAACCTGCCCATTGAAAGTAATGTTGACGATCGCGTTTGTTACAGGATACCCATATTGATCTGATAGAGTTACATTTAGTAGTGCAAATCCGCCTTGTGGAACTTTATCTGGGCTTATAAGTACGCCATCTATTTGACCCGTAACCGTAAGATTTTCACTGAACGTGAAAGTACCATAATAGGGATCATCTATAATCACAGAGAGATTGTAGTATCCTAAAGGCATGTTCGTTGCACTAACAGTAAGGCTGTATATACCATTTCCATGTGAAGTAAAGCTACTTGTTTGCAAAACACTTCCATCCAACTCAAGAATTCCCAGTATATCGCTTTCAGTGACAGGATCTCCAAACACGTTTCTAATCTCTACGATTACCTCGGTGGATTCGCCTTGAGCTACAATATTGTTGCTAAGGGACAAAGTAATGTTTGGTCTATAGAACATATTTATGTTTATGTATTTTTCAAAAATCAAGTCATACGTAAGGAAACAGATGTCTTTGCTTGGAAGTTCAAAGAATTTACCAATACTCGCCGAATGTATCATTCTGAACGGATACTGTACAACTTCGAAACGATCCTCAGCAATTGAATATACAGCGATCTCATCAGATAGAACATATATCAAGTCCTTATAATTATCCTCATCGAAATGATCCCAAAATGTTGAAATAGGCGTTTCTGGGAGTAACGAATCTTTCTTAAAACTGAAGGATTCGTTAGCCAAACTAACTATAATCAGTGAATTATCGTATAAAATAAGGGATATCTCTTTGATCCCATCGAATCCGTAATCAACAGGAGTCAGTCCTGTTATATATGGTATTTCGCGCTCTTTTAAATAGTAGCCGTTACTAGCGTTCAATAAAAATATTTTGTCATGTCCCGATAAACCTGTGGCAAGTGCAACCTGCAAATATTCAGTTGTTATGAAGTTATCGACAAAAACCACCACTTCATATACATCTTCGTCGCTTGGGAAAGACTGGTTGAAAAAGTATATCATGTTTAAATTTTGTTCACCAGCATAAGCAGTTAAATTAAGTATCTTAGTTGAGGAGTCAAATGATACCGCAATAACATCCATGTATTGGTCTTCTGTAAGATTGAACACTCCAACGTAAAGGGTGTTTATAATTTCTTTTTCTAGCAAAGTTACACTGGTTACCGTATTCATTACGATGAGTTTGTCGTGTGTAGTATTTACATCTAAACTAAACACTAAATCCTCATATCCATCACCGTCAACATCGCCAAATGCAAAATTCTGAACTTCCGAGGTGAACGTATATCTTTTTGATACCTCTAGTGAAAAACCGTCATAAATATTAATTTGATACTGAGAGCTTGTAACATTATAATAGTAAACTAATATATCGTCGTTTGAACCAGCTAGCAGATTCGCAACATATACTTCCACATTGTCTACATCAGCCCATGTATCAAGTATTGTAACGCTATGGTTACCCCATATGATCTCTGCATGATCTGAAACTCCAATTACTACATCATCATATTGATCTCCATCCAGCTTACCTAAATCCATTGGATGATCACTAGTTATAGTAGGGGCGGTCAAGGTAACCGTTTGAAGCGTTGTTCGAAACAGAAGTTTACTGTAAACATTGAATGTATATAGGGAACCGTTGTTATCGTAAATCGCTCTATTATCGTAGCTGTCAGTTACAATAATTTTGAAAGTATATGTCCCAGCTTTTAAATCCGAAAGATAAACAAGATAGGTATCACTCATATATGATTCTGATACCATTAAAACTTCTCCTTGCTCTAAAAGTGTACCACTGACCGTAGTAATGTTATAGACTAAAACAGGATTATCAAAAACACCTTCGTCGATGATTTTTGCTGAAATAGAAACATAGCTATCATCAACTGTTGGTCTAGTAGGATAGACTTTCAAATCACTAAGACGTGGCGCACTAGAATCTGACCTATAAACATAAAGAGAAAAATCAGTTAGATCGGTTAGAACGAAAAGATCCGGTAAGCCAGTGTCGTATTGCCATACTTCACATGTCTGAATATAGGAAGGCTCAGAAATTTTTCGCAGAATTCTCGGCTTTGCAACACTACCCTTGACACCCTTAAACATGAATAGAACTTCATTGTTGCCAATTACAAAGTCATAGGTCTGGTCTCTAGTGATTTTCGATGTAATAAGATATGTTGGGCTATTTGTAAATAGAATAGCTGTTTTTGTAATATTATTTGTGTTTAGGTCAAAAATTGCAAATCCATCTGCTGTAGGAATTATAACTTCATTTGTTTTGTCGTCATCAAGGTCAGCTGCCTTTGGTTTTACATTCAAATAAAAGTCGACTAACGTCGAGTAGCCAAGCGGCGTTAGCGTGGTTGCATTGTAAATAGTTACATTTTTTGGTGTGGTTAAAAGTAGTGCAATAAGGGCATCATAGTGCCAAGATGCGTTGCTTATAGTTGCTATCCTACAAACATTAGGAATAGTACTATTCACAAGACGCTGAAATGTATAATTATATACGGTTACTGTATAGTCAGAATATACAATTGCAAGTTCTAATCCATCATTGGCTGCAAAGTTGCCTATAGTTACATCCAATGCAAGAGACAAGGTTAAATTTGTAGGAACCACCTCGGTAGCGCTAGGAGTCCCATTTACTATAGTAAAAATTTCCTTCGATGTGTTTGTTCTAAGTAGCATTACTGTATCAGAGTATCCATTAAGATCTAAATCAACTACTTCGAAAAACATGACATTACTAATATCTTCTGTAATGTTCAGATCGATGCGTTTGATAGTTGTAGCATTGCCATCTATAATTGTTATGATACCAGTCTTGTTAATAGTAATGACCTCGTCCCATGGGTCTGGGTCAAAATTTCCTCGAGCAATTATTAGACCATTCCAAGCTTGTGGTCCAGCTGTGTCATTGTTAATTGCATACGTTTGTCGATTAACTAGATCATAGAAATGTATTCTACCGTCTATATATGCTATTGAGGCAACTTCTGGCATATCATCTCCAGTAAAGTTACCAAGTGCACGATGAAACGAACTGATAATTGAAAAACGTTCTGCTGTGAGGTTTTCAAGCGGTTGGTTCTTACTTAACATTATAACGTCATCTTCAAGGTTAGATGATACTTTCCTATCTGCAGTTATAATCTGGGACCCGCTATCTATCTCTGGCATGGCAACTATATCCATAATGGCTGCTAATGTCATCACTAAAATTATTAATATGCAGATGGTCCTTTTCATCAGAACACCCGCATACAATGTTGTAATATATATTATAAGTTCAAATTTGCAGTTTACCATTATAATATTTTACGTTAAACAAAAATAGAACAATTAGCGTTTACCAGCATCATTTGAAGACCTTAAAACCATTTAATGAAAAATAAAGATTATATGATACTTTATGACATTTTTGTTAGATTATTCAGAATTTAATATGTCTGAATCTAAAATTTTAGGTTTTATTTTTGTGTAATAGTATATGAGGATTGCCGAAGCTTTTGCACCACTTTCAGGATCAAAAAACACCGGTATCCCTGCTTTTTCCAAGTTCTCTGCTTCCTTAGGTTTTTTGGATATTGGTGCATTTAAAACCGCCACTACCGGCTTTCTGTACTCTTCAACTGCTTCAATCAATTCTTTCGCAGGTACTCTTATTTCAGATTGAAAAGAAGGTGAGTATATTGCTAAGAGAAAATCAACATTATTATCCGCCAATATCCTCTTTACAGTTTCACCATACAGTTCAGGTATTGCGTATCCAAATCCAAGCATATCCAAAGGGTTTGTTATCGGTATCGAAAACGGTAAAAGACCTTGTATATTTTTTATAGTTTCTTTTGATAATTCCGCTAGTTTGCAGCCTCTTGCCTCCAGTATATCAGTTGCAACTATACTAGGTCCAGCTGTATGAGTTATTATTGCTACACGATTTCCCTTCGGTGGATATTTTACCACAGACAATGCTTTTGCAGCCTCTACCAGTTCCTTTATACTTTGAACTTCTATGATACCTGCTTGTCTAAAAACTGCACTATACAATTCAGATCTTCCAGCTAGAGACCCCGTATGACTTTTAACACCTTTCCTTCCCGTTTTCGTTTTACCAGCCTTATACACAAGTATAGGTTTCATTTTGGTGACTTGTTTCGCGACCTCATACATTCTCCTCGCATCTTCTGTACCTTCTAAAAATATTCCAATTACCTTCGTTTCAGGATCTCTGTAAAAATATTCAATATAATCCGCAAAATCCAAGTTACATCTGTTTCCTACACTTACAAATTTTGCAATCCCGGTTCCTATGTCAACTGCATGATAAAGAAGATTTCCAGTAATTCCCCCACTTTGACTAATCAAAGAAACGCTTCCTGATTTAACTTTTACAAAGCTTGGGAAAAAGGTAGCGTTCAAATTTATCTTTGTATTTGTTGCTCCAAGACAATTTGGCCCCACTATACAAATACTATGTTCTTCAGCAATTTTCTTTAACTGCTCTTCAAGGATTTCCCCTTGCTTACCAAGTTCTTTAAAACCAGAAGAAATAATAATTACACCTTTTATATTCTTTTTAGCGCATTCTTTTAAAACATCTGGAACCTTTGGGGCAGATATTGCTATAATAGCTAAATCTATATGGTCATCTATCTCATCCAAACTGTTATACACTTTTATTCCCATTAATTCTTTTAGTTGAGGATGTACAGGATAAATTTTCCCTTGATATCCGTCCATTAACAATGCTTTAAGACATTGATAACCTAGTTTCCTAGGATCATTCGAGACTCCTATTATAGCGACGGATTTTGGATTAAATATCTTATCCAAGTTTTTTGTTTTCTCTTCCCCTCTCATTTCACTCAAGTCCTATCTCTTATCAAGTCTAAACTATATGTAAAGCTAAATCTTATATAAGGTTTCTATTTCAAGGGTTAACGTATTAACTTATTTAAAACAGCTAAAAGATTGTAAGTAACTTCATGTTCTTTGATTCCGATTTATTCATGTCTTAGTGCTGCCACTGGGTCGAGTTTTGACGCTCTCCAAGCTGGATAAAGTCCAGCGACTATGCTTAAACCTAAACTGAGAAGCCATGTAGAAACCAAGCTTTCCACGGTGAAAATAGGTTGTATAACGGTTGCAAATTCTGGTGATATGATTATCATGAGAATACGAGCAAGTATAACTCCAAAAATTAAACCTAAAGTCCCTCCAATCATACCTATAATAGCGGCTTCATTTAAGAAAAGAACAAGTATGTCATTTTCTTGAAATCCTATGGATTTTAGTACACCTATTTCCCTTATTCTCTCGAGTACAGAGGTCCAAAGAGTTGTAATAATTCCGATAGAAGCTACAAGAAGTGATACCGTAGCTATGTTACCTACAAAGAATGATATTGCATTACTAACTCGATTAATTACTTCAATAATAGTTTGTGGCGAAAGAACATTTACATTATACATATCTTGTAGCTGATCCATAATTTCATCGTTCAAAGAAGGATCAGCCGTTATTATATATATTCCATCATATTTGTTGTGTCGTTCAAAAAACGAATTAGCTGCAGGGAGCGAGATGAAAACCATTTGATCTACAGGTATTAAACCACTACCTATATATTCCAATACTCCACGAACTATGAAATTTTTCTCAAATACGACTTGTTCTCCTTCAATCGTAGTACTATACCTTAGTTTCACTGTTTGCCCAACTGTTGCGAAAGGTTCTCCGCCTGAACCATAAGCAACCAAATTGCCCAGAACAATTCCTACACTGTCTGTGTAAGACACAAGGTTTCCTTCTTCTAATTTAAGGGTTGGAAATATTAAGTGGAGCTTAGAGTGATCTACCCCTACTGCAACTACTGATTGGCTTTCTCTCCTAGACTCTATACGAACTACCGATTGTATAAAGGGAATAGTCTCAGTTACACCTTCAATACGAGAAACTTCCTTAACTATATTATCATCAATTTCAAAATCTGTGCCTCTAGGAGTCATAATTATCAAGTTTGCACCTAAATTCGAAAATTGTTGGTCAATATAAGTTAAAGTTCCTGTACTAATCCCATTAACTGCAACAAGAAGACCGCTACCAACAAGTACCATGAGAATTGTTAAAGTAGAACGTAACTTTCGTTCCTTTAGTGCTTCAAAGGAAAGGGGTAGAAGAGAAAGATACTTTTCAATATTCAATGTTACCACCAAGCGGATAGTTTACAAACATGAAAGAAGTAGGCAGAGGTTTTGCGGATCTTTTAAGGTAAAGCACTACAATTGCGATTAACGTTACTACACTTATTAAGATGGTCAAACCACCGCGATAAAGTAATTCAAGGAAACCAACTTTTTCTTCAGACGCTGTTTCGTCTCCAGACGACTTTTGTACTGTTATTTCCACTGTAATGTTAAACAAATGTTCTTCGAATAAATCGTCTGTATAAGTAATAGTAATTATTACTGGGTACGTTCCATTTTGGACATCTGACTTAACATAGGCCGAAACTGTAAAGGGAACTGGAGAGTTTTCTTCAACTTCCCCAATATAGCTACTACTTTCTTGAGATAAAAGTAAAACCTCATTTGGTTGAATCGATACATTAACAAACATTGCCGTCACTGTACCTTTATTCAATAAAGTTGCACTGATTGAAACCTTTTCACCTGGCGAAACCGGATTGGGTATAATTGCATAATCATAAGCAACCAAAGACACCTGGCCTCTGACCACAAAACCAATGTTATGGTTTTCTGTATAGCTATTTCCATATTCATCGTCGTAACTTATTGTTAAGGTTCCTGTGAACGTGTTACCTATAGCAGCTTTAGGAACATAAATAACTACGGGTACGGTAAGTTCTTGATTTGGAAACACTGACTTAAATGTCCAAGAACTGTTTCCATGAATAACTAGAGGTGATTGAATACCAAAGGAAATCTGGACAGTTCCGTCCCATGCATTATTTCTGATTGTTATGTTTACTTCTGTTTCAAAGCCGCCAAAAAGATAATTACTACTTACATTAACATATGTTATGATTGTTTTTGTAACAGTGATGGTCCATGTCATAGTTGTTCTAAGTTCGCCATCGTCAACTGCAAACTCTAAATTATGAGTTCCAATATCATCTTCCGTAGCTATATAGGTATAATTATTTGTAGTTGCAACAACTTCGCCATCAAAAGTCCACTCATAGCTCAAAGTATCGTTATCTGGATCGCTGCATTTAACAAAAAACTCTACACTATCATTTACATAAACAGCGACATTTAGATCGGCTGGTCGATAAGATTCAATAGATGGTGCTCGATTATATATAATAATTGTTACGGAATAGGTTCTAGGTACGCCTGGGACATAACCGAGGGTACTGGAGTTTACTGTGTAGTATATGGTTAATGTACACGTGTATGTGCCTTTCTTAGCGGTGTTATTTATGTTTAAATGGTATGTTAGGGTAAAGGTGCCCCATGGTAAAACTTCTCCTGTTGGCGAAAGAACATTGCTACTTTCAATGGGTGTCCCGATAGAGATAGCAGAATAATTATTGTTTTCAGTATGCCTAAACGGTTCTGTAAGATTTAATTCTCCTCTAACACCTACAAGGCTTTCACTAGAATTGTTTTTCACATATATTGTGAGAGGTACATTTGTGTCTCCCGGATTAACAATTATAGGATTATCTTGGGGAGTTCCCCAAACAACTCTAAGTATTTCAAAATCCACGGAAGTTTGAGCATAGACTACATTCATAAAGCTTATGTTTACGATAAATATCATCAAAATCGCAATAATTAAAAATGTATATGGTTTCTTCATGTTTCTTTCCTCCTTAAAACCTCTTCTCCAATGATTTTTCCATCTCGAATGTGAATTATTCTATCAGTCATCTCAGCAATTTCTCTATCATGGGTAACAACAATTATGGTTGTTCCTAATTCTCTATTCATTTTTCTTAAATACATCATAACTTCTCTACCTGATTTAGAGTCAAGGTTTCCAGTAGGTTCATCAGCCAAAATGATTTCTGGATCATTGATTACTGCTCTAGCAATAGCCACACGCTGTTGTTGACCGCCACTTAATGTCTTAGGTTTCCTATAAATAGTATCACTCAGCCCTAAGGTCTCAAGTAGTTTAATAGCCTTCTTTATACGCTCTTTTTTAGACGTTCCTCCTATAAGTGCAGGTAACTCAACGTTTCTAAGCACTGTAGATCTGTTAATTAGGTTGTATGCTTGAAAAACAAAGCCAATTTTTTTATTACGCAGTTTTGCAAGTTCATCATTGCTGAGGGTGGAAATATCTACTCCATCAATGATAACTTTGCCTGAAGTAGGTCGATCTAATGCACCAATTATATGTAGAAGAGTTGATTTACCCGAACCTGAAGGACCCATTATTGCTACAAACTCTCTTTTCTTAATTTTAAGATTCACACCGTTTAATGCTGGAACCTCAATTGGCCCTATCTTGTATATTTTTACCACATCAATAAGTTCCACCGTATACTCACTTTTTATCCTCTCTCGTGTTTCTGAGATGGAAGATTGTAAAGTTTGTAAATAGGATAAGGTTCTATAAGAAGTGTAAAGGCAAAGTAAGCTTATTCCTAAAACAGAAATTCCAGATATCAGGTAAATAGTTTGCAGGGAAGTTTTAGAAATAATTAGAAATTGAATTGTAGAAATTATAATCGTGATGGGTGCTAGTAATGATAGATGAAGCAAAAACCTATTTTTCTTGACTGTTCCATATGTGCCTAGAAGACTGAAGAAAATTACGATAATGCTTGTAACGTAGTTGAGAGGTGTCTGAAAGATAGATGTAACTGTGTAAAAGTTTCCTAGAAAACTCAAACTCTCCATTATTGCAAACATTGGTAGAATTACTGCTAATACTTTTGTTTCGAAGATTTCGCCAGCAATGGAGATCATATGAACCGGTTTTCCTTGCTTATTACTGTCTGAGGGGTTCTTTTGTCCCACGGTTTCCACCCGTAGTACTAGGATCTTGATTAGTGTATAGGTAACTACATGTATATGTGCATTAATGCACATATAAACTTTATGTGCATTAATGCACATTTTTATATATGGTAATGATTATTAACTTAGATGAAAGAGTAGGAGAGTATCAGTCAAAGCAGTGCCAAAGGTGAGTACCAGAGTTGATCAAGAAACTAAATAAAAAAATAGTTGAAGAGATCTTAAATGCCTTAGAAGGAACCGTGTGGGGCATGACAATCGAGGAAATATCCGAAGTTACAAAGAGACATCGTAATACGATCGCAAAATATATGCCAGAACTGGAAAAAGCCGGACTTGTTGTTAGTAGAAATATAGGAAAATATACTTTCTGGCTTCTTCGTACAACCTTCAAATATAGAAAAACCGACATAGCAAGATTCCTTATACAAAGCCTCATCAAAGTATTAGATGAGTTTCTTGAGAAAAAACACTTGCCCTCACCTTTTGAAATCGGATATAAACTGGGAAAACTATGCTCTAAATATCAAGATATGCAACTTAAAGGAGAAAGTAAACCTATTGAATTCGAATATGTACTAGGTATATTTGTTCCCACTATGTTGCCAAGATTAAGTTATAGAGTGGAAAAATTTAAACCAACAGATCGAAAAATAACTATTTCAGTTGCGAATTGTCCTTGCGATGGAAAACCAGAAAATAAAAAAGTATGTGAATTTGTAAACGGTTTCATATTAGGGTCACTCGAATACCTAGGAGTACCTGTAGTTAAATCAGAAGAAGTGGAATGCCAGATTAATTCAGCAAAAGCATGTACATTTGAATACGCACTTCCAATAACCATAGAAGAACTCTCCAAAAAACTAGACACCACAAAATAAACTTCATTGCTACTTGCATAAAGATTTTAATCATTAAAATCCATGATGTGAAGAAAATTATTGTTAAATAAGTTCCTTCATTTTTTCTGCTATTTCTTCGTACTTTTTAATAGTTTCTTTAGTTAAGCTTGGTTTTACTCTCCTCAAGGCCTCTTCAAAATGTTTCATCTCTACTCTTTCTGCATTAATGTTTTCCCTTATCACACTCATTACGGCTTCTCTACAAACAGCTTTAATATCCGCACCGCTATAGCCCTCAGTTCTCCTCGCAAGTTCCTCCAAATTCACATTATCCGCTAAAGGCATGTTTCTAGTATATATTTTGAAGATTTCCAACCTAGCTTTAAAATCGGGTGGAGGAATGTAAATTAGTTTGTCAAATCTTCCAGGTCTTAAAAGAGCCGGGTCAAGCAAATCAGGTCTATTTGTTGCTGCAAGAACAAAGACATCTTTTAACTCTTGTATTCCATCCATTTCAGTTAAAAGCTGATTAACCAAAGACTGCATAACATGAGTACCAGTATAAATATCTCTTCTAGGAAATAGGGAATCTATTTCATCAAAGAAAATTATACAAGGCGAAACTATTTTTGCTTTCCTAAAAATTTCTCTAACAGCTCTCTCACTCTCTCCGACCCATTTAGAAAGAAGTTCAGGCCCCCTAATACTTATGAAGTTTGCTTCTGCTTCCGTTGCAACAGCTTTAGCTAACAAAGTTTTACCACAACCGGGAGGTCCAAATAATAGAACTCCTTTCGGAGGTTCCATACCAAATTTTTTAAATACCTCTGGATGCTTCAATGGTAGTTCTATAGCTTCTCTAAGCTCTCTTTTAACTTCTTCAAGTCCTCCTATATCACTCCACCTAACTTTTGGCATCTCTACCATTACTTCTCTCATGGCTGAAGGATTAACAATCTTCAAAGCGTATTCAAAATCTTCCTTTCTAACCTTTAACTCCGATAAAATCTCTTTGGGTACAGGTTTGTTTAAGTCTATTTTCGGCAAAATTCTTCTTAAAGCATACATAGCCGCTTCTTTACAAAGGGCAGCTAGATCTGCCCCAACAAAACCATGAGTTTTAACCGCTATCTCATCTAAATCTACATTATCTGCTAAAGGCATACCACGAGTATGTATCTGAAGTATCTCTTTTCTAGCATCTTTATCGGGCGGACCAATTTCAATCTCCCTATCAAATCTTCCAGGCCTTCTCAAAGCTGGATCTATAGCGTTAGGTCGATTAGTCGCCGCGATAACAACCACTTTCCCACGAGCTTCAAGACCGTCCATCAAAGTCAACAATTGCGAAACAACCCTTCGCTCAACTTCCCCAGTAACTTCTTCCCTCTTAGGAGCAATAGAATCTACCTCGTCAATGAAAATTATACTTGGAGCATTTTTCCTAGCATCTTCAAAAATATCTCTAAGCTTCTTTTCTGATTCTCCATAAAACTTACTCATTATCTCAGGGCCATTTATCGCATAAAAGTTTGCATCGGACTCATTTGCAACAGCTTTAGCCAGCAAAGTTTTTCCGCATCCTGGTGGACCATATAGGAGGACACCCTTTGGCGGTTCTATCCCTAATCTATCGAAAAGCTCTGGATGTTTTAATGGTAATTCAACCATTTCTCTAATCCGCTGTATAGCTTCTTTTAACCCACCTATATCCTCGTATGTCACTCTTGGGGCTTCTTTTATTGTTTCAGGTGCCTTTGGAAGCATCTCAACCTCTGTTTCAAACCCTATTCTAACAATACCTTTCGGAACGGTGTCTACAACTACAAAGCGAACTTCTCCAAGCCCAAAAGAAACCTCTCTAATACCAAAGAAACTATCAAAGATGCTGCCAAAATCAGAATGCATTCTTGTAGATACAGAAGCCGTTGTACTAACTATATCACCAGTTTTAACAGGTCTATTCAAAAGATTCTCTTTCAATGTTTCAGCTGTTTCAGCTGTTGGAACTATCTGAATATCTTTCCTAGCTGGGGCAAAAACAACTCTCCTAGCCTCTTTAAAAAATGCTTTCTCAACAGTAACATAATCACCTATACTAACACCAGCATTCTTTCTCAACAATCCATCCATTCTAATGATTCCTTTACCTTCATCAGAACGATAAGCAGGCATAACAATTGCGCCAATCTGCTTAGAACCAGTTATCAAAACAGTGTCACCGGAGCTAACACCCAACTCCTCCATACTTTTAACATCTATCCTAACAATACATCTACCAAAATCTATCTGCCTAGCTTCCTCAACTCTCAACCTAATCTTTGTACTCATTTCAGCCCACCCTCTTTTAAGGGAAGGCTGAAACGAACCGCAAATAGCATGAAAACATAAAAACTTAAATCTTTCTAATCTTCAAATAACTCAAAACATCCTAACTAACAAATAAATGAAAATTGAAGAACTAATGGAATGATAAATCAAGGATATTTACATGAGACTATTCTATTCTTTGAAGTTCTTCACGATAAAGCGTTGTAAATTTTCTATATCGACTTAGAAAACCGTCTATTCTTTTTCTAGCTGGATCATCTTTTCCCTCTACTTTTCTCAACGGCTTTGCTGGTATTCCAACCACTATGGTATTCTCTGGAACCTCTTTAAATCCCGGTACAACGGCGCCGTTTCCTACAATTGCTCCTCTCCTAATTATACTCCTATAGTCTAATACTGCATTCATTCCTATTGCTGCATAATCCTCGATTATATGAGCATGTATCATTGCTCCATGTCCAATATTCACATATCTTCCAATTATAGTTTCAAATTCTGGCTCAGTGTGGATCACAGCATTATCCTGGACATTTGAGTAGTCTCCAATTATAATTTTGTTATTATCTCCACGCAGTACAGCACCGGGCGCTATAAAAACCCTCTCTCCAATTTCTACATCCCCAATAATTACGGCATCAGGATGAACATAGGCAGATTCACTAATTTTCGGAATCTTATTTCCAAGTTTATAAATAGGCATGCTTATCACCTCTAAATCTTACATGTACATTGTTTATAAACATTTAAAACCTAAACCGTTAAAATAAACTTATATAATCGTTTAATGTGAGGAGGAAAAATTGTCAGAAATAGAAGAAAAAGTTTCAAATCTTTTTATTAAAGCTAGTGAAGATGATGTTTCAAGCCTAATGCTCGACATACTAAGAATTTTGTCAGTGTTTCATGGAGTTTTATGGAAAACAGAAATTTCTCAAGATTTAATTAAGTTCTATAAAACTCTTGGAGAACCCGAAATAATAAACCCCAAAATGATAGATATTGCGATAAAAAACCTAGAGGAAATGGGACTAATAAAAATCGAACAAAGAGTGAGGGGAATGACCTTTAGTACTAAAACCTACCAAGACCTACTGATTCATCTTATAGATAAAATGGCGACTAGAAAAATATTGCAAAAAGATGAAAAATATAGAAAATATATCCTTGAAAGAGAGAGAACAATAAGAGAAGCCTTAGATGAAAGTAGATGAGAGCGGTTTCCAATGTCTCTCGAAGACAGTAAAGCGGGAAAGGTAACATCCAGCCCTAAAGGTCAGAATCATGACACAACGTCGAAAAATTTTGCCACATTGATTTTAATTTGCGAAACACTACTAATTTTGATAGCCTTTAATG
>Ga0209426_1000433_pt1 | contig 44548 bp, 46 predicted proteins | sample Deesub1362B_J571_FD_187697 | JGI IMG/M metagenome (GOLD analysis project Ga0209426, IMG submission 187697) | Deep oceanic, basalt-hosted subsurface ecosystem from Juan de Fuca Ridge flank, Pacific Ocean, CORK Borehole 1362B_J2.571 (SPAdes)... ...
GATGTCTTGCAAGACGAGCCGCTTCCGGTTCGCCAGTCACGAGTCCCACACGCACTATGAACTGCTCCCGCCACCCCGGCTGCTCTACACGAAGGAGGCGGCGCGCTTCGTCAGCCTCTCGCCAAGGACCATGGAAAAGCATCGCTCCTACCGAACGGGGCCAGCCTATTCGAAGCTCGGCGGCAGGGTCGTTTACCGCATCGCGGATCTGCAGACATGGGTCGCGCTCGGCGCCCGGACCTCAACCAGCGACGTCGGCGTGGGGGTCGTTTATCCGGCCAAGGCGCGCTTCCGAACAGAGGGCGGCGCCTAGCGCCTCCACTAGGCTTGGCCCGTCTTGGCCGTGAGGAGGTCCTTGTAGCCGGTCGTCGTCATCCACTCGGCCCGCTTCAAGTGCGTCTCCCAGCAGGCGCGGGCCGAGGCCTCATCCTGGGCGGCGTCGCGGTGCAGCACCAAGAGCGCGACTTCGCGCCAGTCAGCCTCGTCCCGGCGGGCGTCGAGCAGGCGCAGGTAGACGACCAGATGCTGTAGGTCGTAGTCCGTCAGGCTCTCGGACCAGGGCGCCAGGTCGGCGATCTCAGGATCGAGCACGGGCGCCATGCGCGTCCTCCGTCTGGTCTTCGTCTTCGTCTGGACGGTCCCGCCACAGCGTGTCGGGGCCGTCCAACCCGGCGATGAATGACCCGGCTTCCGCCCAGGCGCAACCGGCGCCGACGCCGGCCGCCCCTCGACAGCCCTTGGACCTTTGGCCAGACTTTTAGTCCTGCGCCATGATGAGCGGGTCGCCATGTCGGCGGATCGGACGCCATTGCCGCCCTGGAGGTCCCAAGAGGCCTATCGCCCCCTGCTCGCGGCCGACCCGTCGGTGTGGGCCTGGGAATTTGGGCGACGACAGGCCGTGGCCGAGGCGCAGGATCTGGCCGGCGTCGTCCCGGGTCTCTGTTTCGTGGGCGAAGGCCCAGGCGCCGACCCGGTTCCTACGGTGCTTTGGCGCTGGCAAGCCGACAGTTCGGTGCCGGTGCTGAGCCTGACACCGGCGATGGTCGAGGATCCAGACGCCCTCGATCTGCGCGGGCTCGACTTGGCCGTCATCGTGGTGCGCACGCAGGATGGCCATCAACACGTGATGGTCAGCGACGGCGCGCGGCGTCTTCGCTTCGCCGTGGCCGACGGCGACGTCCTGGCCGGACCCGTGCGTTGCCGGTTCCATCTGCCCGCCTATAGCGTCGGCGTGGCGTCGATGGACGGCCTGCGTTCGCTGATCGCGTTGCGCGACACCGGACGACTGTCATCGGTTGGACGAGGTTCGCGCTCGAAGGCCACGCGCTGGGTTCAAATGCTTCGGGCGCACGACGCCCGGCGCGCGGGGGCCAGCCAGCGCGACATCGCCATGCTGCTGTTCGGGGAGGCCCGGGTTCACGAGGATTGGGGCGGCCGATCCGACTATATGCGCATGCGCGTCCAGCGCTTGCTGCGCGCCGCCGAGGATCTCGTCGCGGGCGGCTACCGCGCGCTCTGCGGCCTGCGGCCGGCCCGCACCGATCCGCCCAAGACCGTCGAGGTCTGGCGCTCCGCCGGCTGGAGAGGCGGGAGCGCGGTCATGCTGCTGCTGTCCGGATCTTTCCTGGGGACATCGTGTGCGCTGACGGGAGATCTGCACGGCCTGTGCCGGCTTTGGTAGACGTCGTGCAGGAAACCGGTAGGCGTGGACGGGAATTCGGCGCGGACCGCACGACGGCGCCAATTTTCCGGCGCGACCGCCGAGCCTCGCGGCGCCGGTGATTCCGGGGCGAGCGGATCAGGCGCTTCAATAAAGCCATGGCCAAGCCCCTCGTCGCCGCCGTCCCGCCCCCGCTCGTCCCGGAATCCGTGGAACCAGCCGGCGTCGCCCTGTGCCTGGCGCGTCTGGCCTGGGAGTTCCTGCGACGAAATCCTCGCTACCGCGCGGACTATGCGCGCCTGCGAGCTGGCGCGATGGAGACCCTGCCCGGGCACTGGGGCTTGCGGGCGCCGGTCGATCCGGACGCGGTCGACATCGCCGTCGATGCGATCTGGCGCGGCCCACCAATCCTCGACGTTCCCCGCCAGCGGCGGGCCAGGACTATTCGTCCGGTGGCAGCATCCTTGGCAGATTCTCCGCCAACCAGCGCTCGGTGTTCTCGTCCCGCTTGTCCAGATGATCCTCGAGACTGTCGAACGGGCGCTTGAACGCCTCGATCAGGATGGCCGGGCCGATGTGGGTCATCCGGTCTCCGACCTTGTCGCTGAACCGACGGAACGAGGCCAATTGAATGGAGACGATCTTATTGTCCATGCTGCGCAGGGCGTGGTCAGGCGAGCCGAGCATCAGCGTGTCCATGATGCCGGCCGGATCGCTGTCGGTGGCCTCGCCGAACCGCCAGATCTTGGCGATGTCCAGCGGACCCTGGCCAGCTTCGAAGCTGTAATAGCTGCGCAGCGGCATGCCCATGGCGTCGGCGACCGCGCGGGCGCTCATGTGGCGCAAGCCGCGGATCAGTTTCAGGGTCTTTGACAGGAGCTGGCGCTGACGCTCCAGGTCCTCGGATGCGCGTTTGACCAAAGCTGTACTCGACACTGGCTACAGACATGAGTCCTCACGCGAACCCATGGTCAAAGCACAACCCTACGTATTCCGGGCTGTTGGGCCACATTTAATGTCGCCTGGCCGACCACCAAGCGTGTTCATCCGTGTCCGTGCGAATTTTCCGGAAGGCCGTACCGGATTCCTGCACGGTTCATGCAGACTGGCGGTTCGGCGGCGAACCAGAGGGCGGCCCGACGTCGGAAAACGGCGTCAAACGCTGGAAGTCGCCGAGAAATGCGCTCGCCGACGTGTTCGCCCGCGTCGAAGGGTCGACCCGTCGCCGTCAGAGTTGAAACTGGCGAGGCGGCATCGCGGACCAAGACCTTGCCTCCATCGCGCGACTCCTTCGGCCTGGCGCTGGGCGCTTTGCGACGTCGTCTTCGCCTGGGCGTGGACGCGCCCGGCGCGGCCCTGCCCATCAACCTGATCGCGGCGGAGCTGCGCCTGTCCTCGACACCGGTGCGCGAGGCGCTATCGCGATTGGCGGGCGAAGATCTCGTCGAGAAACGGGGACCGGCCTACACCCGGCCCCACCTCGACGGCCCGGCCTTGGCCGAACTCTACCACCTGCGCCTGCTCTATCTGGCCGCGGCCCTGGCGCCGGACGCCGAGCGGCGCGCCAAGCATCGTCAATGGCCGCCCCGCGCGCCCTTTCGCTTCGCCGCCGATCTCGCCGAGCCCGCCCATGACCCCGCCGCGATCCTCGAGGCGCTGTTCCTCGAAATTGTGCTGGGGGCAGACGACCTGATGCTCGCCCAGGCCTATCAGCGCACCGCCGAACGGCTGGCGCCATTCCAGCCGATCGAGGCCCAACTGTTCGCCGATCTGTCGGCCGAGGCCCTGGGCGTCGTGTCGGCTTTCGAGACCGGTAACGGGGCGGCGCTGAGGAGTGCGGTGCGCTCACACCACCGTCGGCGGATGGGCGCCGCCCACGCCATCGCCCGCCTGGCTGGGGGCGGAAAATATCGACCGGATATCGTTTGAATATCAAACAGGCGGGGCGCTGGCTTGAGAGGCCGCGATCGGCGGCGTTTCGAAAAAGGAGCCTGCCATGACCTCCATTACCCCCCGTCTCATCCTGCTGCGCCTGGGCGCCGCCAAGGCCCTGACCCTGTCCATCGAGGAGGGCACGATCAAGGAAGCCGGCAGCAGCCAGTACTACTTCGTCTGACCCGGCCGCGGCGACGCGCCCGGTCGCGCCGCCCATCGCCTCGTCGGCGTTCCTGCCGGCGAGATCCGTAACGCCGCCGCGTCTTTGATGCGGCCCCACAGCGAAAGTCAAAACCATGTCCAACTCCACCACGACCCTTCGGGTGATCCGCCTCGGCGGCGCGCTCGATCTGACCCGCTCGGTCGACGACGAGGGCCTGCGCGAGCCGATGCAACCCCAGCTCGCTTGGTTCTGAGCGATCGGTCCTGCCGCGCGGCCGCCGCGCCGCGCGACAGGGCAATCGGCTGGGAGGCCGCGATGGCGCTGTGGTTGGCCCGCGATGTTCATGCTGCGGCGATCGACGAGGACATCGTCTTTCTCGATGTCGCCGCCGACGCCTACCTCTGCCTCGTCCAGGCCAGCTTGCTGGTGGCGTTGGACGACGGCGGCGCGGTGAGCCCGCGCGACGAGACGTCCGCCCAGACCTTGATCGAGGCGGGCCTGGTGACGCACACGCCCAGGCTGGCGGTCCGGGCGATCCCGCCCAAACCCACCCTCGATCTGCGCGGCGCCGCCCGCCGTCCACGCCCGCGCGAAATCGCCGCCGGCCTGCTCGCCAGCGGCGCGGCGGCGCGCGATTTCCGTCGCCTCGACTTCGCGCGGATCCTGGAGCGCGCGCGGCGCGGCCGCCAGCCCGGCGCGACGTCGCACGACGCCGCCCACCATGAAGCCGTGCTGGACGCCGCCGCCGTCTTCGCGGTCCTGCGGCCCTGGTCGCCGGTCGGCGGCGCCTGCCTCAAGCGCAGTTATCAGCTCCTGGGCTATCTGCGGCGCCTCGGGCTCGACGCCGACTGGGTGATTGGCGTGCGGACCTGGCCGTTCATGGCTCACTGCTGGCTGCAGTCCGGGCCGGTGGCGCTGGACGACGATGTCGAACGCCTCATCGCCTACACCCCGATCCTGGCGGTCTGATGGGCGAGTATCTCGCCATGGTCTGGCCCCGAGGCGTGCCGAGCCAGGCGGCCGAGGCCAAGCGCGCCGCGATCGAGGCCGAGGGGGACTGGACCCTGGCCCATCGCGCCCACGAGATCGCCGTCTACGTCCGCGGCGCCCGCCCGCCGGTCGTCCGGGCCGTGCCAAACCAGGGCGGGGCCGTGATCGGCGACCTCTTCGACACCGCCGCGACCCGCGAGGGCCGCGCGCAGGATTTCCCGCTTCACCTGATGGTCGGCGTGGCGCCTGCCGACGCCGCGCGGCTCCTGATCCGCCATGCCTGGGGGCGCTACGTGGCGATCCTCAAGGCGGGCGATGCGCCGCCCACGCTGTTGCGCGATCCGACCGGGGCGCTGGACTGCCTGACCTGGGTTCGCGACGAGGTGACGTTCATCGCCTCGATCCCGCCCGCTCAGGGCCCGTGCGCGCCCGAGGGGCTGGCGGTCGACTGGACCAAGGTCGGCGACCTCCTGGCCCGCGGCAATCTCTGGAGCGAGATCTGCCCCTTGGCGGGCGTGGTCGCCATCGGCCCCGGCACGATGCGGGCGGGCTGGGACGCGAGCCAGGCGACCCGGCTGTGGCGACCGGCCGATCACGCGCGGCCATCTCGAACCTGGCTCGATCCCAAGGGCCTGGCCGATCTGGTCGACGCCTGCGTGGCGGCCCTGGCCAAGGATCGTTCCTCCATCCTGCTGGAAATCTCCGGCGGCCTGGATTCGGCGATCGTCGCCGCCAGCCTCACCCGCTGCGGCGCGCCGGTGGTCGCGGCGATCAACGCCTACTGGCCGCAGCGCGAAGGCGACGAGCGGGCCTGGGCCCAGCGCATCGCCGATCGCTTCGGCTTTCCGTTGGTGACCAGTTTGCGGGGCCTGATGGCGGTGGACGGGGCCGTGCTGGATCAGACCGCCGGCGCCGGTCGGCCGGGCCTCAACGCCCAGGACCCCGACCTCGATCGTGACCTGGCCGAGCAGTTGCGCAAGGTCGGGGCGCAGGCGTTGTTCACGGGACAGGGCGGGGACGGCGTCTTCTACCAGATGGGACATCCGGCCCTGGCGGCCGACATCCTCCAGGGACGCCCCACGCCGGCTGGTCGCGCGGCGTCCCTGGCCATGCTGGCCCGGCGCACCCGCACCACGGTGTGGTCATTGATGGCGCGCGCGATGCAGCCCTTGGCGCGCTTGTCCCCGGGGATCCCGCCGCCGAGCTTCCTGGCCGACGGCGTGGCCTTGCCGCCGCCGCATCCCTGGGTGGCTGACCATCGCGGCGTCAGTCCGGCCAAGCGCATCCAGATCCGCGGCCTGACCAACATCCAAACCGCCTACGGCGACAGTCTGCGAGGCCGGGCCGCCGACCTGATCCATCCCCTGATGGCCCAGCCGATCATCGAGGCGTGCCTTTCCATCCCCGCGCCGATCCTGGCGCTCGGCGCGGTCGACCGGCCGTTCGCCCGAGCGGCCTTCGCCGATCGCCTGCCGCCCGAGAGCCTGAAGCGCCGCTCCAAGGGCGACGTCACGGTGTTCTTCTCCAAGAGCCTGGCCGCCAGCCTGCCTGCCCTGCGGCCGTTCCTGCTCGACGGGCGGCTGGCGGCCAAGGGCCTGATCGACAGCGACCGGCTCGAACCCCTGCTGCATCGCGAGCCGATGATCTGGCGCGATTGCGTGGGCGAGGTGATGCTGGCCGCGACGGTCGAAGCCTGGGTCCGGGCGTGGGAACGGAAGATCACGACGGTCTAGCCGGTGCGCCGCCGGCGTTCGGACTGGTCGCGCCGTCGCCGATCCGTTCGTTCAGGAAGTCGAGCACGCGGCGATACTCGTCGGCGATGTTGCCGGGCGTCAGCACGACGTGGCCTTCGCCATGATAGGTCAGCAGCATCGCATCCTTGTCCTGCCGGAAGAGCGCCCCGAACATGGTCAGGGCCTGGGCCGGATCGCCGTCGAGGTCGCCCATGATCAACATGACCGGCGCGGTGATCTTGTCGGCGAAGAGGACGGGGCTGTTGCGCAGGTAGCGTTGCGGATCGCGCCAGGGCGGCGCGCCCATCCGTCCCTGGCCCAGCTCGGCCCAGCCGGCGTCGCCCATCAGGCTCACCCCGGCCTCGGGCAGCACCGTCGCCGACAAGCTCTTGCGGGTGTAGTGGCCGATCAGGTCGGCGGAGAAGGCGCTGGCGACCACGGCCTTGAAGCGCGGGCTCTGGGTCGCGGCGGTCAGCACGGTGTAGCCCCCGTAGCTGTGGCCCATCAGGGCCAGGCGGCCGGCGTCGATCGCCGGTTCCTGGGCCGCCGCCGCATCGACGACGTTCAGGATTTGGTCGGCCAGGCCCTGGGCCGGCTCACGATCCGGATCGATCGGCAGGCTGGGCAGCAGAACCGCGTAACCGGCGCCCGCCAGGATCTGGGCGTTGAGGAACACCTGCCGGGCCGGGGCGCTCTGGCTGGCCGGCGGGCCGGGATAGTCGCGGCCCAGATACGGGATCGTCACCAGCGGCGCCTTGCGGCCGGTCGGCAGATCGGGCGGCAGATAGAGCCAGCTGGTCAGGGCCTGGCCGCGCGGACCCTGGTGCCTGATCGCCAGCGGCCGCGCGAAATCCACCTGCGCCAACTGGACGTTCAAGGTGGCCACGGTCTGGGGCGAACGATCGCGGCGGCGCAGGACCACGCGTTCGACGCCATGCGCGTCACGGCCGAGGCTCGCCACCGCGCCGGCCTGTCCGGCCGCGGCCAGCACGCTCTCGCCTGGCGCGGTGGTCAGACCCAGGCGCCGCAGGCGATGGTCGCGCACTTGGCCGAGGTCCTGGCCGTCCGGGGCCGGCAAAGCCAAGGCCAGGGCCTCGACGGCGGGGCGGTTGTTGAACGCCAGGCGCTCGCCCCCCGTCGCGCCGGGACCAGGAATGCTGGCGCCGCTTCCCAGCAGCTTGGCCCGGCCCTGACCGTCGATCCGCCAGAGCTTGCCGGCCTGGGAGACGATGATGGCGTTCGAGGACGTCGCTTCCAGCGTGCGCGGACCCGGCGGCAGGCCCAGGGTCAGGGGACGGGGGCCCTCCGCCGTCCAGCGCAGCCAGTCGGTCTGTCCCGCCGACGCGCCCGGCGCCCGCGCCAGGATCAGCGGATCCTCGCCCATCCAGTCGGCGCGCGGCACGCGAGAGCCGTAGCGCGTGGTCGCGGCGCTGGTCTGGGCGGCCGGATTCTCCAGGGGCTGCGCGCGCTGGGCCGCGGCGTTCAGGCGCCAGTAGCGCGCCGCCGTCCAGTCGCTCGCGTCGGGCTTGGCGAAGACGAGCAGTTGCAGGCCGCTCGGCGACCAGGCCAGGAGATCGGTGGCGACCTCGCAGGTCGGGCACGGCGACCAGGTCGCGCCGCTGGTCAGATCGACCACCACGACCCGCCGGCGCCGGTAAGGATCGGTGGTGTAGGCCGGGCGCGAGGGATCCGGATGCAGGGTCTCGGCCTCGACGAGCATGGCCGCCCGTCGCCCGCCCGGCGCTACCTCCAGGTCGATGAACGCCCCTTGCGCCAGAACGCGGCCCTGGCCGGTGGTCGCGTCGACCGCCACCAACCGTCCCGGCGCGGCCGAGGGCGTGCGCTCAAGATAGCGGCCGGCCCCGAGCAGGGTCACGCCGGGGCGGCCGTTTTGCGTTTCCCGCCATTTGTCGATCAGGCGGTCTTGCGTCTGGGCGCCGGTGAGCGCGCCCATCGCCGGGGCGTCCGGGTCCTTGGCCAGGACGACGAGCCGGTCCTCGCCCGCCCACTGCATGGAGCGACCCCAGACGTCGGAAGTCGGGAAAAGCCCCGTCCACATGACCGCCCCCGTCGCCAGGGTGACGATCCCGACTTCGAGGCTGGCGCCGCGCGCCCGGATCACCGCCATCCGCGCCCCCGACGGCGCGAAGGGCCCCGGCGTATAACCATAGGCGCCGAGGCGATCGCCCGCGCCTCCGTCGGCCTCGCCCAGCAACGGGCGGGGCGGACCATCGGTCCGCAGGTCGACCACCGACAACCGCGTGATGGTCATCGGCGTGTCGAACTCCAGCGCCCACGAGGTCGCCGACCGGTACGGGGCGGTGGTCGGGACGACCAGCCAGCGCTGGGAGGGGTCGATGCTCACCGTTCCCAGCCGCTGCTGGTTCAGCAACTGGTCGACGGTGAACGGCGTGGCCTGCGCCGCGCCGGTCCCGAAAAGGGCGCAGGCGAGCAGGCGCGGCGCGAGGCGGCGCATGGGAAAACTCCGGATGACGGGGTTGGGATCAGGGGCGCGGGCGCGCCGCTACCAGGTCTTGGTCAGCTGCAGGGTCACCGTGCGGCCGAGGGGATCGGCGTTGGCCGGGTCGTAGCCGACGCCAAGGTTGGAGTCGTAGAACGGCGGATCGTCGTCCAGCAGGTTCTGGACGTTCAAGGCCAGCGAGAGGCCTCGCATCGGCCCGGTCTTGAAGCCGTAGGTCAGGTTGAGATCGGCGGTGGTCCACGGCTTGATCCGGCCGCCGGTCTCGGTGCGCAGATCACCGACATGGCTGAGCGCCGCCGTGGTGGTCAGGGCGCCGTGGGTCCAGCTGGCGGCGGCCCGCAGGCGCAGGTCCGCGGGCTGGCCGGCGACCCCCGCTTGCTGCACGGCGCGGGCCTGCGGCGTGATCTTGCGCTGGTAGTCGACGAGCCAGGTGACGTCGGCGGTGAGCGCCAGCGGATCCTTGCCGAGCTGGGCGGCGTAGCGCGCCGAGATGTCGAAGCCGCGCACCCGCAGCTGGCCGGTGTTGACCCAGCGCCCATCGATGATCGCCGCGTAGGACTGGGCCGGGAAGATGCCTTGCGCCAGGGAGCGCGGATCGTCGATCAGGGCCTGGATGCGGGCGAGATCGGCGGGGTTGCTGCCCGGCGAGACCAGGCTGACGAACGGGGCGAATTCCGGCGCGGTCAGCACCGTGGAGAGATTGTCCAAGCCGGGCTGGCCGATGCGGTCGGTGAAGCGGGTGTCGAAGCCCGTGACCGACGCCTTGAACCGGGGCCAGCGCGCCGGCGCCAGTTCAAGGGTCAGGGTCTTGGACGTCGCGGTCTCGGGGCGCAGGTCCAGATTGCCGCCGTAGAGGATCATCACGATGGTGTCCTGGCCGTTCCGGGTCAGGGTGGTCGGCGCATAGATCTGCGGCTCGTTCAGCTCGATCAGGGCCGGGGCCCGGAAGGAGGTTCCGTAGCTGGCCTTGACCGTCAGGCCCGCGGCCGGCGACCAGATCACCCCGACCTTCGGGTCGGTGCTGGCGATCTCGCCATAGTCCTCGCGCCGCACGGCCGCCGACAGCTCCAGCCGTTGCAGCCCGGGCCGCACGAAGCCGCCGCCGAAGATCGGCACACGCACTTCGGCGAACGCAGCATCGATCGTGCGGTGGACGTCGCGCCGCGCCACCTCGGTCGGGACAAAGCCCGAGGTCAGGCTGACGCCGCCGGTCTTCAGGGCCTCGCGACGGATCTGGCCGCCGACCGCCAGGCCGACCGCCCCGGCCGGCAGGGTGAAGAGTTCGCCGTCGAGCTTGAGATTGACTGACGCCGTCTCGCCGCGCGTCTTGCGCGTCAGATAGCCGCCGCTGATGAAGTCGAGGACCGTCCTGGGGTTGGAGCCCTGGCCGATGAACGGGTTGAAGAAGCCGTTGGCCGCCGTGCTGAACGGGGTGGCGGCGTTGTTGGCGGTGGTCCCCAGGGCCTCGGACAGGTAGCTGGTGTTGACGAGATTGTCGGTGCGCGAGCGGCCCTGCTCCAGGCCATAGGCGCCGTAGGCGTCCAGCCGCCAGGTCCCCGGCAGACGGGCCTGGCCGCCGAAGCTGAGGCCCAGGGTGTCGGCCACGCCGTTGACCCGCTGGCCGCCCAGTTCATTGAGGAACGAATAGGCGATGCGCTCGGAGGTCTGGCCGGTCGGCGACACGAAATAGGGGTTGTTGCGGTTGACCGTCAGGGTGGGGCTGGAGGCGACGCTGCGGTTGGTGAACCGGCGGCGCGTGGCCCGCGCGTCGGCCGACAGCGACACGCCGGCCGTCAAATCCTGAGCCAAGGCGACATAGAGGCTGTCGAGGCGTTGGCGCGGCAGCACGTCATAGGCGCCCAGCTGGTTTTCCAGATTGACCGTGCCGGCCTGGAAGCTGGCCGGCGTCAGCCCCGTGCCGTTCTGACCGGCGGGGATCGCATAGGCCGGGACCAGCACCCCGGCGGCGTTGGCGCGCAGGATGGTGCCCGGCATGCCGTAATAGCGGCGATGGTCCGTGCCGCCGAGGGCGCGCAGGTCGGCCTGGCCGGTATAGTCCCGGTCGCGCCCCTTGAGCCGGTCACGGGCGCTGTGCTCGTAGCTGACCACCAGATTGCCGCTGTCCCAGTCGTGGCCGACCGTCTGGCCAAACGACCACTGGCTGGCTCCGCCCTGGGTCGTTCCGCCGACCAGGGCCCGGGTCTCGGCGCCTTCGAAGCGCTTGCGCAGCACGATGTTGACGACGCCGCCGACCGCGTCCGAGCCGTAGAGAGCCGAGGCCCCGTCGAGCAGCACTTCGATGCGCTCGACCGCCGCCATCGGGATCGACGAGACGTCGGCGAAGTCGCCGCGCAGGCCTGTTCCGGCCAGGCGGCGGCCATTGACCAGCACCAGGGTGGCGTCGGTGCCCAGGCCCCGCAGGTTCACCCCGGTGGCCTTGTTGGAATTGGTCCCGGTCGGGTCGGCGCCGGTCGAGCTGGCGTCCTCGTTGCCCAGGCCCCCGAACGCCTGGGGCAAGGCCGAAAGCGCGTCGGCCACGCTGGTGCGGCCGGCCCGGTCCAGGCTCTCGCGATCCAGGATGATCACCGGCGAGGCGCTGTCCTTGGCGCCCCGGATATGGCTCCCGACCACGATCTCCGACAGCAGGGTCGGGTCCTCCGGCGCGGCCTGGACCAGCGGCGGGACGGGCGGCGCGTCGGCGTCGGTGTCCTGCGCGCGCGCCGGTCCGGCCGTCGAGATCAGCTGGGCGCGGGCCCGCAACACGAACACCTTGCCGGTCATCCGCTGGACCTCGAGATCGACCCCGACCAGCAGCCGGTCCAGGGCCTGCGCGGCCGTCATCCGTCCGCTGACCGCCGGCCCGCTGCGGCCGGCCACCATCTCGCTGGTGAACAGGATCTGGGTTCCCGTCTGGCGGCCCAGCGCGAACAGCGCCGCGCCCAGCGGTCCCTTGGCCAGGCGCACCTCGACCACGGGATCGGCGGCCTGACTGGCCTTGCTCGACCGGGCGGGCGCGTTGGCCTGGACATCCTCCATTCCCGAGGCGTTTGGGGCCGCCAGGGCTTGTCCGACCCACCCGGTGGCCAGCGTCAGGCAACTGAGCCCCAACAGGCTTTGACGATAAGCGCGCATCGTTCACATCCCCCCGCCGCGCGCACGGGGCCGCCACGATGGCGGTCTCTCGCCGGGGCGCGGCGGGGGTAAGACTCCTGGGAGGGCGTCACACCCTACCGGGATGCGAAAGATTTATGACGTCAAGCGGGGCCGGAGCGTTCGGCGGTCAGTTCGACGCCGCCGTCCGGGCGCGGGACGCTCTTGAGGTCCAGCAAGGCGGCCATCCCCCGGGCGAAGGTCTCGGTGTCGCCGGCGTCGAACTCGCCATTGACCCGCTGGTCCGCCGGCGCCCCGGGACCCAGCACCACCTGGCGACGGCTGTAGCGATTGACCTCCGCCACCGCCTCGGCCAGGGGCACGTCCTTGAAGGTCAGGCGGCCGCTGGTCCAGCCGGTGGCCGCCGCCACGTCGACGGCGACCGGTTTGACCGGCGCGGCGCGGACGACATCGACCCGCTGTCCCGCCGACAGGATCACCGGCGCGGGCCGCGCCGTGTTTTGCGCGCCGGCCTGGCTGACCTGGACGCGGCCCTCGGCCAGGGTCACCCGCACCGCACCGTCGGCCCGATAGACCTCGAACCGCGTGCCGATGGCCCGCACCGCCGTGTCGCCGGCCGTGACGACGAAGGGACGCCCCGCGTCATGGGCGACGACGAACATCGCCTGGCCCTTGTCGAGGATCAGGCTGCGCTGGGCCTTGGACAGCCGCACGCGCACCTGGCTGTTGGTGTTGAGTTCGACCGTCGAGCCATCGGCCAGGCTGATGGCCCGCCGCTCGCCGATCTCGGTCCGATAGGTCTGCTGGCCGGCCTGGCCAAGCAGCACCGCTCCGATCACCGCGGCCGCGGCCAGGGCCGCGCCGACGCCGAGGGTCCGGACGCCGCGGCCTTGGCCGAGGCCTCGCAGCCGCGCGCCGATCCCGCGCGGCCGGCGCGCGGCCGTCTCGGCGATGGCCTGGAGTCTCGGATCGTCGGCCAGGGCCCGCACGCCCGTCGTCAGGGCTTCGATGCGGGTGTAGGCGGCGTCATTGAGGCTGTCTTCGCGCCAGGCGAAGAAGGTCGTCAGGTCGGCGTTGCTGACCCGTTGGGCGCTGAGCTTGGCGTACCAGGCGGCCGCCTCGTCGCGCGCGCGCTTGTCGTCGGCGCTGCGGGGCTCCCCGCCGCCCGGCTGGGCGCTTCTGGCCTGGGTCTTGTCATCGATCATGACGTGATCCGCCTAGCTCCGGATCATGTCGGCGCATCGGGCGATAGCCTGGGTCATTCGCTTTTCCACCGCCTTGACCGAGATGCCGCGCAGCTGCGCGATTTCCCGATAGGTGAGGCCCCTGACATGGTTCAGGGCGAAAACATCGCGCAACTTGGGCGGTAAGGCGAGCAACATCTGTTCGAAAAGGATCGCCTGCTCCTGGCTGGCGTCGATCGTCTGGTCGGCCAGGGTCTTGTGGTCGGGATCGGTGGGGACCTCGCGCGCGCTCCGGCGGAAGCGGCTGGCCGCCAGGTTCAGGGCGATGCGGGCCAGCAGCGACTTGGGACTGCGGACGGGCCGGGGCGGCCGGTAGTCGTGGACCCGCAGCCAGGTGTCCTGGGCGATGTCGTCGGCGTCTTGCGGATAGCGGCGCGCCAGGAGCGCCGTCAGCCAGTCGCGATGGCGCAGATAGGCGTCGGCGAGCGGCGGCGTCCCGCCTTCCGAGGGCTGGGTGTCAGGGGCGGTGATTTGACCATCGAGCGGAGACATAAACCGCATTCCAAGCCGAATGATGCGGGCGGAATCCGGATCGAGCCGTGCCCGCGTGAGCGTCGCGAACGCACGACGATATTCCTCCACTTTACTCATAGTCTATTCACAGTCCAGCGCCGAGCGTGCGCCTTCCGACCATGGATTTTCTGGCCGTGGTGGGAGCGAACGTTCGCACCCTGCGGGAGGCGAGAGGCCTTCCGCAGGACGAACTCGCACACTTGGCCGGTATCCACCCCACCTATCTCTCAGGCGTCGAGACGGGAAAAAGAAATCTTAGCATGAAGGTGCTTGAGCGCTTGGCGTCAGCCCTTCGGGTTCCTGAAACCGATCTTGTAATTCGGCGCTGACGGACGCCCGGTCGCGAAGGGCCGAGACGCTTTTGTGGTCACTTTACTTATAGTCTATTCCGCATCGCGGCGGGATGATGCGCCGTCGGAGCATGGATCTCCGAGTGGTCGTAGGGGCGAATATTCGCGCCTTGCGGGAGGCGCGTGGCGTCCCGCAGGACGAACTCGCCCATGTCGCCGAGATCCATCAGACCTATTTGTCCGGCATAGAGAACGGGAAGCGCAACATCAGCCTGCGTGTCCTTGAGCGGTTGGCGGCCGCCTTGGCTGTGACCGAAGCAGAGCTTGTTCGCCGGAAGGACCGGTAGCGAGAAGTAGGGCGTCTCGCGCGCAATGCGCGCGATCGCGCTCTACGGCACCAGACGCGGCATGCCGCGCTGGCCGCCGCCGAGCCCGCTTCGCGGTCTCGGCCCGTTCGGGTGACGATCGCTGACGCGGAGGTCCGAGCTGTTGGAGGTAATTACAGCCGGTCTGGCTCGTCTTCGATCGTTAGGCGCAGCAGGCCATCAGCCGGTTGATGGGTCTGACAATGTCAGGCGTCGAACGCGGTTCATTTGACATTGTCGGAAGAATCGAGCATTCATCCTGACATTGGAGGATGCCTGCATGAGCGACGGCCCTTACAAGACTTTGAAAATGAGCGCGAAATGGCGAGCGCTAGCGAAGGTTGCCGGCAACGCCGCACATAGTGCAGCAGAGGTGGCTGAGGCCATGCCGGCCGCGTTGGCGGCCGATTGGCGGGAGATCGGGCAACCATTCCTACGTCAAATGCGCGCCGCTCTCGGGGACGACGATCGCGGCGTACTTATTTCCGAGATCGCAAAGCACGAGGTGGCCCGCTTGCGGGTCCAGGCGACAAATCCGATGGAAGCCCTACTCGCGGACAATGCGATGGACGTCTTGCGCGACGGCTACCGGGGTGCAGCTGCGTTCGAGGAGGCGGCTGCCGCGACTATCGCGGAGCGCGCTGATCGCGGCTTGCGGCAAGTCGAGGAACACTACCGTCGCGAAGCCTCCCAGGGTAAGGCGGCGGACATCCGCGGGCGCCTAACCGAGTCGGTTCAGGCGACGGACCTGAAGGGCCTCGCGACTGCCCTGGCCGCGGGAGTTTCCGCCCGTGACTTGACCGTCCCAACTGACAGGTCCGGTCTTGATGAAGGAGTAAGCTTTTGACCGCCCTCGCCATCCGCCTGGTCGACGAGACCATGTTCGTCGACGTCGTCGACGAGGGAGTCCGGGTGCGTGACGAGGCCGAACTCGCCGCGCTAGGCGACGCTATCCGCCTGTCGACTGAGGGGCTGGAAACCTACTTTTTTTCCAAGTGGCGTCCCGAGCTCTTTGATCTTCTCGTCGTCGCAGCGGCGGCGGAATACTGTGACGCCGCCAAGGCGCGCTCGACTGTATCATGGTCCCGGACCTTCGATGTCCGCGTTGCTGTGCACGATGTACAGCTGTGGTCGTCAACAGCAGTCAAATCGGCATTGGAAGGCGCGCTGACCTTCCTCACTGGCGATACCTGGACCTTTAGTTTCGTGGCGCGCCGGCAGAGCGCTCAGGGCATCCGCCAGGCGAGCCTCGAACTGCCGGCTGAGGCTAAGGCCATCATGCCATACAGCGACGGTCTAGATTCTCGGGCTGTCCACGCGATCACCGCTCAGGCTGTCGGCCGCGCCGATCTGGTTCGTGTACGTCTGGGCTCGGTGGGGGTCGACGACCCCCAGCGTGAGCGCCGCCGTGCGGCGTTTACCCTCGTGCCCTACAAGGTCCAGGTTCCGCAGCGTAAGGAATCGTCAGCTCGGTCTCGTGGCTTCAAGTTCGCCGTGGTGACCGGTGTGGCGGCGCAGATCGCCGGTGTGGACCGGATCATCGTTACCGAGAGTGGGCAGGGCTCCTTCGGTCCGATGATGGCCGTTAGCGGCCAGATCTATCCCGACTACCGTGTCCACCCGCTATTCACCACCAGGGTCGAGCGCCTGTTCGAAGCACTGGTTGGCTCGACCGCCCACTATGAATATCCGCGGCTATGGTCCACTAAGGGCGAGACCCTGGCGGAAGCGGCGGCGCTGCCCCACCCACCGTCCTGGTCAGATACTCGCTCCTGCTGGCAACAGTCGCGCCACGCGTCCATCGATGGACGTCGTCGTCAGTGCGGCATCTGCGCGGCGTGTATGCTTCGGCGCATGAGCATGTTCGCCGCCGGATTGGCAGAGCCGGCCGGTGCCTACATCTGGGAAAACCTGTCGGCCTCGACCTTTGAGGCGGGTGCTGTGGAGGGCTTCATCGGGATCACCGACTCCATGCGGGAGCACGCTATTGCAGGCATCCTACACATGGATCACATGGCGGACCTCGCTATCGCGCCGAGCGCGGTGCGCGCCGTACGTCGCGTTGCTCGCGAGACAGCCGAGGTCCTGAACCAGGATCCAGTCGAGATCGAAGGGCGCTTGCGCTCACTCCTTACCCGTCACGCCGCCGAATGGCGCCGGTTCTTGGACTCTCTGGCGCCGGAGTCCTTCGTGCGGGACCTGTCGGTCGTCCCGGCATGACCGAAGCACTTTCCCCAATAGAGGTCGGCGAACGCTTACGGATCGCTCGGGAGGCGGCGAAGGTCACCCAGGCTGCCGCTGCGGCCGCGCTGGAAGTGGCGCGCACCACCGTGGTCGCGATCGAGCAGGGCCAACGTCGCGCCAAGCTGGATGAGCTACAACGCCTGGCCTCGCTCTATGGGATTTCAGTGAACGCCCTGCTGAGGCGGGAGGCTGTCCAAGTCGACCTCAAACCGCGCTTTCGCCGAATGGGGGAGCAGGATGACGGCGTAGAGGGTGCGGTCGCACTCCTAACCACCTTGGTGCAGGCTGAACTGGAACTTGAAGATCTTTTGGGCGTGCGCCGGCCGCGAAACGATCCGCCGGAGCGACCGTTGATGCCGGGTGATGTGGTCCTGCAAGCCGAGCATGACGCAGCAGAGCTGCGTCAGTGGCTGGGGATCGGCCAAGCGCCGGTCTACGACATCGTCTCCTTGCTGGAACTTCAGCTTGGCGTCAGGGTTTTCGTCCGACGCCTTCCCGCCAAAGTGTCGGGCCTCTATGCCTATGACGAGGCGGCCGGGCCTTGCGTTCTCCTAAACGGGGCCCATCCACGCGAACGCCGAGCGCAGACCGGGGCTCACGAACTGGGTCACCTCGTCTCTACTCGACGAGCACCCGATGCTCTCTATGACGGATCGCCCGAAACGAGTCGCGAGGAGCGATACGCGAACGCATTCGCCCGAGCCTTCCTGACTCCCGCCCGCGCAGTCATGGCGATGTTCCGGGACGTTACCGCCGGAAGTTCTCAGTTGACCCGACGCCACGTGATTGTCTTGGCCCACGCGTTCGGCGTAGCTCGCGAAGCCATGGTCCGTCGCTTGGAAGAACTAAGCTTAACCAAAGTCGGGACTTGGGACTGGTTCGAGCACAACGGCGGGATCACCAACGATCAGGCGCGCCAGGTTCTCGGCGAAGCCTGGGGTGCCGACGCGCGCCAGGCCGATGCTGCCCGGCCGGTGTCGTTGCGTCTGGGCATGTTGGCGCGTGAGGCCTGGAGACAGAACCTCCTCAGCGAAGGTCAGCTAGCCGGTTTGCTGCAGCTCGATCGCGTCGAGATCCGCGAGCTGATCGACGCCTTCGAGGACGAGGAGGTCGATGACGCGCCCTCTCGTCCGCTGATCTGAGGCCCGCATGGCCGTCGCGGATGCAAGCGTGTGGATCAATCTCGCTGCCACCGGCTGCGCGGACAAGATTCTTAAACTCTATGGCGGGCCCCTGGAGATCACCCAAACAGCGCTTGCTGAGTTGGAGCGGGGGCGGGCCAAGGGGAGGCAAGCCGCAGACGAAGTTGCGACCCTTCTGCACCTTGGACTGATGCATGTCGTCGACCTCGATCCTCAGGATGCAGATCTGTTCCTGAGCCTGGTGGCCGGCGATGCTGCCCAAACCCTCGACGACGGCGAGGCGGCGACACTCGTCCATGCCCACCGGGTTAGCACCACAGCCTTCATCGATGAGCGCAAAGCGACCTCGCTAGCGGCTGTTCGCTTTCCGGGTCTTTTAGTCGCTTCGACGGTAGATCTCCTTTTTGAGCCCGCCGTGCGCGGCGGGCTCGGCGAAGCGGTTCTTGGCGATGCCCTGTATGGCGCTTTGATAGACGCTAAGATGCGGGTCGCGGCGCATCATGCGCCGGAAGTGGTTGCATGTGTGGGTCGTGAGCGCGCGGAATCCTGCTCTAGCCTCCCGGCAAGTGTGAGGCGGGCGCTCAAAGCGGCTGCCACCTGATGTAGCTGACCTACGAGCATGCGGTCGGTGGGTGGCGGATGGCGTTCTAAGTTCGAACTGTGCGGAAGGTCACCGAGTAGCGCAGGACGTCGACCTCCGGGATGCTGTGCTGCCAGTCGCTGCGCGCCGGGCCGCTCATCAGGTAGGCCGAGCGCGGCGCGGCGATGATCGAGGCGCGGTCCCATATGTCGGCGACCTTGCGGCGCAGGCGGAACGTGCAGGGCGACAGTAGCGAGACCCCGGCGATGGCCACGGCCGGCGGCCGGTCGCGATGCCAGCCGATGCCGGCTCCGGGCGCGTATTCGGTGACCAGGGCGTGGCGGAAGCTTTCGACGGACAGGCCGGTGAACGCCGCGACCTTGGTGAGCAGCGGCGTGAGGAAATCCGGAACGCCTTCGCCGGTCTCGACCATGGCGCCGTCGTCGCCGCGTCGCCAACCGAACGCGGCGATGCGCCGGTTGCCCAGGTAGCCCAGATGCTCATAGGGCTTGAAGTCGAGGCCCGCGAACTGGCGGACCAGGGCGCGCTCCTCCTCGGGAGTGATCAGGTCTGGCTGGTAGCGGAAGCCGTCGGGCATCGGTCGGCGCGGGGCCAGCGGCAGGTCGAAGAGACTGGGTTGCAGGTCCATGGCGTTCATCCACCAGCTTGCCGGCCAGGCGGAGCCCAGCCGTAACCGTAGTCGGTGGGGTTCAGGCCGACGTCGAGCAGGAGGGACACGGTCGCCCACCGGCGAGCCTCCGCGTCGCCCGGATCGATCACCCCGGACATCGTCATGATCGGCATGCGGCCGGGGCATCGCGGACAGGGCAGACGGGCCTGGATCTCGGCCATGGTGCAGTTGAGATAACGCCGCGCCCGACCCAGCATCGTGTCCCGGCGCCAGGTCTTGCCCGCGCCACAGTACTGACAGCGAAAGCCGATCTCCCAGCCACGCTCCAGCGCGTCGATCAACCGCGCGCCGGCGAAGGCCGGATCGAGCCGCGCGGCCTTGCGGCGATCGGCATCGCTCGGCTCAGGCATGGGGCGGCGGGTCAAGACGCCGGATGGCGCGCCAGTACGACCAGGGCTTGGCCCTGACGCGCTCCATCTCGAACCAGCCTTCCTCGCCTTCGAATTCCGGCACGTGCTCAGGCGAGACGAAGCCGACCCGCGAATTGCCGCGGCCCGTACCGTCGGGATGCAGGAAGTGCAGGGTCCTGGAGGTCTTGTCCGTGGTGTCGACCCGCACGCGGGTCAGCTTCATCACGCGGCGGTCGCTGCGCGACACCGCCGGCGCGACGTACTGAGAAGGGGGCCGGATCGACATGGCTCAGTCGTAGAGCGAGGCGGCGAAACGGGTCTTCAGGCCCGAGCAGCCGGCCGGTCCAGGCCAGACCTCGAAGCGGCCCTGGCGTCGACCGCAGGGACAGCGCAGCCGATCGGTGAAATTGACGATTGAGAAGTCGCCCAGCCGGCGCTCGAGCCAGGCTGTCGCGTCAAACTCGGCCATCTCGCCGCAGCCGCAGATCGTCCGCAGATGACGGTCGGGCGCGACGCACTCGGCCAGGGTCTCGATGTCGGCCTCGAAGGGAACGTGAACTGAGGCGCAGGCGTGCGGCGTCGCACGCGAAATCGCGGGTTGGGATGGCATAGGGAGCTCCGATGTTCCTTATATGTTCCCCTTGAGGCCGAGAGAGTCAATCGGACTCATCGCGCGCTGGCGTCGCACCTGTGGGTCGCGTGTGGATGACTACGGGCGGTGCCAGGCGCCGCGGTTGGCGCGCCGCGCCTCATCTTCCGCCGCCGCATAGGCGCCCTTGCTGTAGCGCCGGTATTCGGTCGCCAGTCCCGACCGGATCAGGGCCGCGTTAATGTCAGGGGTGGCGTCCGACCAACACCGGCCGACGAACCGGCCATAGCGATCGCGCTCGACAAAGCGACAGCCGACGCGACCGCGCGTCAGGCGGATCAGCTCATCCCGCGCTTCATAGGCCAGCGGCTCGGCCGGAGTTTTGCCGCGCCTAACTTCCGGCGCGTCGACGCCGAACAGGCGCACGCGCTCGGAACCACAGCGCAGGGTGTCGCCGTCGTGAACGTCGGGGGCGTTGCAGGCGATGATGGCGGTGAGCGCGGCGGCGATGATCATGCCCGCTTCTAGTCGCGTTCGGCGCCGTCACGGAAGTCGGCCTCGTCGTCGTTCGTCCATCCCCGCCGCTGGGGGTATTTCCCGTCGGGATAGAGCGGGCTGCGTCCGGCGTTGTCCTTCATCCAGGTCCGGTAACCCTCGACCGAGGGCGTCACCAGATTGATCGTGTGTTCGACGCCGAACAGGCAGATCACCGCGTAGCCCTCGCCGCTGGGCGTCAGCAAGAAGTCGGTCTCGTAGATCGTCTGCTGCGGGTCGCCCGAGGCTGGCAGGGTCGTGGCCTCCTCGTCATAGATGCGTCGACTCAGGACGGGCCAGGTCGGGCCCTGGCCGAAACGCGCATAGGCGCGGATCGGGTCGAACTGCGGGTGGTCGATGCCGAATTCCTCCCAGCCTGGAACATGGCAGACCCGCAGGGCGATCAGCTCCAGGGCGATCTTGGCGATCAACCTGGAAAACAACCGCTGATCCAGGCGTGGGGGCTCTTCATGGATAAAGAGCCCACCGAGGCCATTGCTCAGGGCGGCCGAGACCATGGGCGCAGCGCTCATCTCGGTGACGGCCAGCACCACCTCGCCGGCGTTGATGCGAAAGGCGGCCAGGTCCGCGTCGATGTCCTCGAAGCGGCCAAGCACCGGCATGAGGCGCCCCCGCTTGGTGGGCACGCCCTGCCTGGCGCGCAGCTGCCGCAGCGAGCCGGTCTTGAGCAAGGGGCCTTCGACCTTCACGGCGAAGTAGTTGTTGCAGCCGTCGCAGACGACGCCGGCCGGCAGCACGAAGCTGCGATTGCCCAAGGCCTCGGGAATGGCGTGCTCGACGCTGCGCGATCGCGAGGAGTCGGCCTTGCAGAACAGGCAGCGCATGGACACTTGATCTCCGATCCCATCTTAGCGGCGGGTGTCCCACCGAGGCGGCGGCTCAGCCGCTCCGGCGGATCTTGTTCAGGACGAAGGTGGCTAGGATCACGACGCCGAACCAGACCCATACGGCGTCGGGCGGGAATTTCATCGCCATCAGCACGAAGGCGCCGCCGAACATCAGCACGATGGCCAGGAGGCCAAAGCCCAGGCCGAACGCTAAGTCGCCCACGACCGAGCGGCCGACCGGTTCGATCGAGTCAGGACCTGCGCCGCGCGGACGGACCTCGACGTCGGCGGGGTCCAGTCCCAGCTTGGCGGCCTTGCGACGCTGGTAGCGCAGGGAGCCGCGCGAACGTGGGCCCTGGCCGGCGTCGGCCAGCGCAGCCTGCACGAAGAGCCAGGCTATGACGGCCAGGATCATCACCACGATGGCCATCGTCCAGGACTCCTATCGCGTCGTCACGATCATCAACGCCACGCGGGGCAGCCGGCCGGAGCCATCTCGCCGACGAAACCCTGACGCCCGGGTGATGGCTTTCATGGCCAAGGCCGGACGCCTGCTTATTTGCGTTTCGGCGCGCTCGGCTTGGCTGCTGGCGGTTTCGGCGCCGGCTTGGCCGCGGCCGGCTTTGCCGCCGGCTTCGGCGCGGGCTTGGCCGGGGCCGGCGGTTTGGCGGGCTTGGCTTTTGGGGCGGCCTGGGCCAGCGCCGAGGCCGCCGCCGTCTTCTCGGCGGCCGTCGACTTCGGATTCGACAGGACCTTGCTGGCCTTCTTGGCGGCGGCGGGGCTCGTGGTTTCGTTGGCGGCCGACGATTTGGGGCCGGCGCGCTGGGTCAGGGCCGCGCCGGCCGCGCTTTTTTCCGCGGACGTCGACTTCGGATCCGAAAGCACCTTGGCCGCGTCGCTGGCGGCTTTCTTGCCGGTCTTCTTAGTCATGGAGCGCCCTTTTCCGGGAGGTTAACCACGACTAGCGCGCAAGTCGAGATGCGCGGCCGTGGGGCGCCTTCAGGCTATCGTGGCGGTTGGCGCTCGGCTTTGTAATCGAAGTGGCTGGAGATGCTGCGCACCAGCGGGGTCTTGTGGAACGCCCATTTGGGATGATCGTCGAGCACCTGGACGAAGATGTCGCCCAGCAGGCCGCCGTCGAACGCCTCGAACGCGCAGGCCAGGCTGATGTCGAGCACCTCGGCGAACTGCGCGTTGGCCTTGTTGAGATCGCCCACGCCCTCGAAGCCGACATACTGGCCGCGCTCGAACCGTCGAAGGTCGACCCCGACGCCGCCGGTCGAGGCGTGGACCCGCGTCGACAGTTTCTTGTAGAGATTGGTGACCTTGTGGACCAGGCCGGCCGCCTCTTCGGCGGCGATCAGCCGAGGCCGCAGGCCGTCCACGATGTCACGGAAGCGCGCGGCGCCGAGGTCGTCGAGGAAGTCGAGCTTTCGTTCGACCTCGCCTTCGGGCTCGACGCTGTCGCACCACCAGGCCTTGATGCTGGCTTCCAGCAGGAAGCGCATTTCGCGGTGGGCCGGGTTCAGCAGGCCTTCGCGAATGTGGGCCATGGTGGCCACGGCCGATTCAATCAGCAGATCGGCGATTCGGATGCTGAGCCTGGCCGCTTCGAAGGTCGGTGATCGGGTCGACATCAGGCTGATGGCGTTGAGCGCCAGCCCATAGTCGCCGACCAGGGTTTCGGTCCTGCGGCAGGCGTTCAGGAACGGCTGCGACTGGCGCAGCGCCGCGTGGGCGTCCATCGCGGCCTGCCGCGTTTGCACGATCTCGGCCAGATGTTGGGCGAGCGGATCGTCGGAGGGCTCAGTCATGAGGGCTTCTTCTCCTCGGCGGCAGGTGATCAAGAGGGCGAGGGCCTATTGTTCGGCAGTTGATGACCATACAGGCAGCGAATATTCTGGGTCATGCGATGGACACCTACACCTTCGTTTGCTTGGCCGATAACCAGGTCGCCACGGCGGTCGACGTTCAGGCGCTCTCACCCGATGCCTATGTCGCTCACGCGTGGGGTTTGCTTCGCGAGCATGCCAGCGCCGTATCGGTGGAAGTCTGGCGGGACGACGCGGTGCTGGCGGTGATCGAACGCGACGGGGCTCGCATGCTCTCGAGCACGATCTCGTCGGACGAGCACGCGCCAGAAGCCTGAACAGTGTCCGATACGGCCATCGCGCTGCGCGCGATGACTTTCCTGGTTTTCCTTTCCCCTGAAACGGGGGTGGGCGGCGCGCCCTTCTAGGCCCGCCTTGGTCGGCGGCAAGCCGGCCAGGGCCGGCTCCTCCACTGCGTTTCGGCCCTTCGGGTGCCGCCGTCCGGCGACGGGCCTCTTCGGCCGCTCTTCGCCGCCCACCCCCCTTTCCGGCGAAAGGATGCGGGGTTTTGGGCGGGGAAGGAGCCCGCTCATGCGCCCGACCGGTCAAGGCCGCAAGTCCGCCGCCAAGGCCTCGCCCTCCCGGCGGGAGCCGTCCCGACAAGCTGAAGCCAGCCTCTATGACGAGGTCACCCACCGGATCATCGACCAGCTGGAGGCCGGGCGCCTGCCCTGGGTCCAGCCGTGGGGAACGGCCGGGCGCGCGGCCCTGTCCCTGCCGCGCAACGGGATCACCGGGCGGCGCTATTCGGGCGTCAACATCCTCCTGCTGTGGGGCGCGGTCATCGAGCACGGCTATCCGTCCCAGGGCTGGCTGACCTTCAAGCAGGCCCTGGCCGCCGGGGGCTGTGTGCGGCGCGGTGAACGCGGCACGAGCGTGGTCTATGCCGACCGCTTCACGCCCAAGGCCGAGCAGGAACGCGCCGCGCGTGACGGCGACGAGCCCGGCAAGGTCGCTTTCCTCAAGCGGTTCACCGTCTTCAATCTCGCCCAATGCGAAGGCTTGTCGGGCGTCGATCCCGAACCCGCGCCGCTGCCCGAGCGCCAAGCCGTCCCCCACGCCGAGGCGCTGATCGCCGCCACCGGCGCGGACTTCCGCGTCGGCGGGCCGCGCGCCTTCTATGATCCTCTGTTCGACTACGTGCAGGTCCCGCCGCAACCGGCCTTCACCGACCAGATCAACTACTACCGCACCGCCTTCCACGAGCTGTCGCACTGGACCGGCCACGGCTCGCGGCTGGACCGCGACCAGTCGGGACACCGGGGCGGCAAGGCCTATGCGCGCGAGGAGCTGGTCGCCGAAATGGGCGCGGCCTTCGTCTGCGCCACCCTCGGCATCGTCCCCACCGTCCGCCATGCCGACTACATCGGCGCGTGGCTTGAAGTCCTGCGCGAGGACAACCGCGCCATCTTCCGCGCCGCCTCCCAGGCCTCCAAGGCCGCCGACTTCCTGCTGGCCTTCCAGACCGCGCCGTCGCCCGAGCCTAGCGCGGCGGCGCAATGCGCCATGGCCGCCTGATCCCGCCTTCCGCGCGCCGGGATCAAGCCCGGCGCCGGTCGACCGCGCCAATCCCGGCGCATCCCCGGCCCCGCCCGCAGCCTGGACAGCAACACGGACGGGGCCGGTTCCACCCCTGAGAAACAGGAGCAACCGTCATGAAACTCGCTTTCGCCGACCCCCGCAACATGACCGTCTCGCCGCTCAACATGAACTACGGGCGGCCTGATCCGGACATCGCCGACATCGCCCCGTCGATCCGTCAGCGCGGGGTTCTCCTGACCATGCTGGTGCAGGAAAAGACCCAGGACGGGGCCGTCGTCCCCGGTCACTTCGAGATCGTCGCCGGGCGGCGGCGGTGGTTCGCGGCCATGGCCGCCATCGCCCAGGGCGTCGAGATCGATCCGGTGCCCATCGGCATCCTGGCGCCCGGCGACGACGCCGCCGCCATCGAGGCCTCGCTGATCGAAAACCTCGCGCGCCTCCCGGCCGACGAGGTCACCTGCTGGGAGACCTTCGCCAAGCTGATCCGCAAGGGCCGCGCGCCCGAACAGATCGCCGCCACCTTCCACATGACCGACGCGGTGGTCCGGCGCACCCTGGCGCTGGGCAACCTCTTGCCGCGCATCCGGGGCCTCTATCGCCGCGAGGCCATCGACGTGGCCACCGTCCGCTCCCTGACCCTGGCCACCAAGAGCCAGCAGAAGGAGTGGCTGGCCATGCTGGACGATCCCGAGCGCCGCGCCCCGACCGGCGCCCAGCTCAAGACCTGGCTGTTCGGCGGCGCCTCGATCCCGGCCAAGAACGCCCTGTTCCGCCTCGACGACTACCCCGGCCAGATCATCGCCGACCTGTTCGGCGACGACAGCTATTTCACCGATCCCAACCTCTTCTGGACCTGCCAGAACCAGGCCCTGGCGGCCAAGCGCGAGGCCCTGTTGGCCGACGGCTGGAACGCGGTGGAGGTGCTGGAGACCGGTCGTTCGTTCGAGTCCTGGAAGCACGAACGGGTCTCCAAGGCCAAGGGCGGCAAGGTCTTCCTGGCCATCAGTTCGCGCGGCGAGGTGACGACGCATGAAGGCTGGCTGAGCGCCAAGGAGGCCCGGCGCGCCGAAGCCGCCGCCGCGAAGGCCGCGCGCGGCGAGGGCGATGGCGACGGTCCGAAGACCGACCGCGCCGAAGTCACCAGCGCCCAGCAGACCTATATCGACCTGCACCGCCATGCCGCCGTGCGCGCGGTCCTGGCCGACCATGCGGGCGTGGCCTTGCGGCTGCTGGTGGCCCACGCCGTGGCCGGGTCGGCGCTGTGGCGCGTCGAGGCCGATCCTCGGCGGGCGGGCCATGAGGCGGTGTCGGCCAGCGTTGAGGCCAGCCCGGCCGAGGCGCGGTTTCGAGCCAAGCAGGCGGGCGCCGCCGCCCTACTCGGCGTCGAAGCCGATGGCGATCTGGTCGGACGGAAAGGCGACGGCGGCGCGGCGGGCGTCTTCGCCAAGCTCCTGTCCTTGCCCGACGCCGACGTCCTGGCGGTCGCCGCCGTGGTCATGGGCGAAGCGCTGGCCGCCGGGAGCGCCGAGGTCGAGGCGGCGGGCCTGCACATGAAGGTCGACATGGCCGCGTTCTGGAGCCCGGACGCGGCCTTCTTCGAGCTGATCCGCGACCGCGAGGCGGTCAACGCCATGCTCAAGGAGGTCGGCGGCAAGAAGGTCGCCGACGGCAATCTGGCCGAGAAGGTCAAGACCCAGAAGGCCATCCTGCGCGACTTCCTCGACGGGACGAACGACCGTCCCAAGGTCGCGCGCTGGACGCCGCGCTGGCTGACCTTCCCGGCTGGCGCCTACACCAAGCGGCGCTTCGCCACCGCCGAGCGGAGCAAGGCGGTCGCGCCCCTGCTGCGTCGGGTCAAGGTCCCCGGCGCGGGCGAGGTCCCGGCCCCGGCCGTGGTCCTGGTCAGCGATCCCAACCCGGCCATCCTCGCGGCCGAATGAGCCGGCGGGGCGGGCGGCGGCTCGCCCCGATCCCTCCAGACCTTGAGCCCCGCGTCCGGCGACGCGGGGTTTTTCCTATGACGTTGGGCGGGCGATGGCCCCCGCGCTTGGCGGCGCGAAGGCGGGGCCGGTCAGGCCTCGAAGGTTCCAGATCAGGGCGAAGACGTCGTCGCCGTCCTGGCCGGCGGCGTGGCCGAAGCCCGACCTTGGAGGCGGGCTAGCCGATGTCGGGATGGGCCAGGGTCAGACCGACATAACCCTGGCCCTTGACCCGGCCGCCGCCGCGCCAGCCGGCGCCGATCTCGATCCCGCAAGCCCGTCCCGTGCGCGGCGATAGACGGGCGAGGACTTGTCGCGGCCGGGCGATCTCGATGGCGGCCAGGCCGTGAGGGTGACAGCGCCGGCCCTTGAAGGCGCCGGCTTCCCGCGCGGGCGGCGTGGCCGAGCGGGCGATCATGGCGGGGGGCCTTGCAGCAAACCGCCGGACACGAACCCACGACGATGGCTTGGACCCTATGGGCGTCCCGTCCCGCCTCGAACCGTCGCGCCGAACTTTTTTCCCCGCCGCGCCCAAGACAAGAGGGCGCGGCTCCTCGCGCCCGCTTCGCTGCAAAAAAGCCCGTCGCTCGGGTCCTGCGCTGCGCTGCGGCCCTCCGGACCTCAAGGGTCCTGCGGGTCAAGGCGGGCCGGGCCGCCCATGACGGGCGCCTGTCGCCGGGGATCGGCCCCGGCGGATCGCTGAAAGGACCCCCGCCATGACCGCCACCCTCGGCCACGTCACCCGCTCGGAAACCGGCGCTTTCAAGGGCCAGCTCCGCACGCTCAACATCCGCGCCGACATCGAGATCGTGCCCGTCCGCGACAAGCCCTCGCCCGCCTATCCCGACTACCGGGTCGTGGCGTCCGGGATCGAGATCGGCGCCGGCTGGAACAACGTCGGTCAGGTCAAGGGCCAGGAATATGTCGGCCTGACCCTGGCCCATCCCGACATCGGCCCGCGCACCTACAAGGTCAAACTCGGTCGCGCGGCCGGCCAGGACGACGACGACGTCTTCGCCCTGATCTGGAACCCCGAGGACTGACCGGCCCCGCCCTCGCGCCGCCAGGCGCGGGGGCCACCGCCCGCCCCAGGAGAGGGGGAACGAATTTCAAAGGCGCGTTTGCGTACGTCCCGCCCGCGCGCTGGGCGCGGTCTGCTCGCCCCAGCGCGGCCCAACCCCATCCCGCCACCGCCGCGCCCCAACAGGAAAAGGGAGCGCGGCGATGATGGACGAAGACGACGCGATCAACCGGGCCGCCCGCGCGCGCAAGGGCAGCCCGTTCCTCAACACCGCCCAGGCCGCGCACTATATCGGGCTGGCCGAACGCACGCTGGAGACCATGCGCGGCCAGGGCCAAGGCCCGGCCTTCCGGCGCCACGGGCGGTTCATCCGCTACCACATCGACGACCTGGACGCCTGGTCGCGGCGCAACGGTTCGCGCCGCGACGCCGAGCGCGAGGACCGCCATGTTTAGCCGCTGGCTCACCCCGCGCGGCCAGGTCCTGGCCGGTCTTTCCGCCGGCGCGCTGGTCGCCCTGGCCGCGCCGCTGGTCTTCGATCCCGCCCCGCGCCTGGTCTGGAACGCCAGCGCCAGCGCGCCCGTCGGTCTCTGGCGGATCAGGCCGGGCGCGCCGGTCCGCGTCGGCGATCACGTGCTGGCCGAGCCGCCGCCCGCCGCGCGGCGCCTGGCCGCCCAGCGCCGCTATCTCCCCGCCAATGTGCCGATGATCAAGGCCGTGGCCGCCGTCTCGGGCGACGAGGTCTGCGCGGTCGGGACCTCGATCACGGTCAACGGCCGGCCCTTCGCCATGCGCCGCGCGGCCGACCGCCGGGGGCGTAAGCTGCCGTGGTGGTCGGGGTGCCAGCGGCTGTCGGGCGGTGCGGTCTTGCTGCTCAATCCCGCGCCGGACTCGTTCGACGGGCGCTATTTCGGGCCGGTGGGCAAGGGCGCGGTCATCGGCCGGGCGACCCCGCTATGGCTGCCCTGATCGTCCTGGCGGCGGTCGTCGCGGCAAGCCCGGCGACGCCCGAACGTATCGAACAATGGCGTCCCTGGATCGCCGAAGCGGCCCAGCGTTTCGACATTCCACAGGCCTGGATCGTGGCGGTGATACGCGCCGAAAGCGGCGGGCGAACCCACCTCGACGGCGTGCCGATCACCTCGCGGGCCGGGGCGATGGGGCTCATGCAGCTGATGCCCGGGACCTATCGGGAGCTGGCCAGGGTCCACGGTCTGGGGCCTGATCCTTACGATCCGCGCGACAACATCCTGGCGGGCGCGGCCTATCTTTCGGCCATGCGCGCGCGGTTCGGCTACCCCGGTCTGCTGGCCGCCTACAACGCCGGACCGGCCCGCTACGCCGCCCACCTGGAGACCGGCGCGCCGCTTCCGGCCGAGACCCGCCGCTACATCGAAACCCTCGCCCAGATCCCCGGCGAGACGGCCTTGCCGCCCGCCGTGCTGTCGGGGACGCGATTGTTCTTCCTGCTGCAAGCGGCTGGACCGGACGCCACGCCCGCGCCGTCGGCCGGGCTGTTTGTCCCCCGGTCGGCGCGGGGCCGGGAGACGCCGTGATGGCGGTCGGGTTGCAGGGACGGGAGGGGGAAGGAAGCGCGGGTAAGGCAAGATAAAGCACCGGTGCCATCCCTGCGGTCCTGTCGCCTCAAGGCCTTGTCTGCACATCGTTTTCTTAGATTGCGGCATGGCGCCATGCAGACGGAGTTGGCGCCATGCAAGACCTAAGCGCCTGACGTGAAACGACAATTCATAGCGCCAATTTCGGTGATCGGCGCGATCGGTCATAGGACTGGCGGGAGAGTTGCCATGGTCCAGAACGACGATTTCGAGCCACGCCTGGGCAAGCCTCGGGCGCTGGGCTCCAGGCAGGGCAAGAGCTACCTGTCGCGGGTGCTGCGCTCGGCCATGCTGGCCAGCGGCGGGGTCTTCGGCAAGGCGCCGCGCAAGCTCAAGTTCACCGGCGCGCGGATCGGCAAGGGCGCGGGCGTCGCCCGGGTGCTGTCCTCACGCGACCGGTTCGCCGCCTACCGCGCCCGCCGGGTGATCGTGAAGTTCTCGATTCCGAAGCTTGCCGGCAAGGGCCTGGACGCGGCCCGCGCCCACATGCGCTATGTCCAGCGCGACGGCGTCACCCGCGAGGGCGCGCCCGGCCAGCTCTATGACGCCGCCTCCGACAAGGCCGACGGCCGCGCCTTCATCGACCGGGCCGAGGCCGGCGGCGACGCCCGGCAATTTCGGTTCATCGTCTCGCCCGAGGACGGTGCCGAGTACGAGGACCTCAAGCCCCTGACCCGCCGCCTGATGGCGCGGATGGAAGCCGACCTCGACACCAAGCTCGATTGGGTGGCCGTCGATCACCACAACACCGGCCACCCCCACACCCACATCATCGTGCGCGGTCGCGATGACCAGGGCCGCGAGCTGGTCATCGCCAAGGACTACCTGACCCAGGGCTTGCGCGAGCGCGCCGCCGAGCTGGTGTCGCTGGACCTGGGACCGCGCGCCGACCACGAGATCGAAGGGCGGTTGCGGCGCGAGGTCGATCAGGAGCGACTGACGAGCCTGGACCGCGGCCTGCTGCGCGACGTCGACGAAGCGGGCCTGTTCTCGCCGCGCCATGTCGATCCGCTGCTCTATTCCGTCCGGGCCGGGCGGCTGCAGACCCTCGCGCGCCTGGGCTTGGCGCAGGAGCGCGCGCCGACCCGCTGGCGCCTGGCCGACGGTCTGGAAGACACCCTGCGCCGCATGGGTGAGCGCGGCGACATCCAGAAGACGCTGTACCGTTCGCTGGAGGCGGGCGGCGTCGCGCGCGCCCCGGCCGATCAGGTCATCTACCAGCCAGGGGGGCCGGGTGCCCGACCATTGGTCGGCCGCCTGGTCGCGCGCGGCCTGTCGGACGAGTTGAAGGATCGCCATTATCTGGTCGTCGACGGCGTCGATGGTCGCGCCCACTATGTCGAGATCGGCCGGGGCCTGGCGGTCGAGCCGATCCCGGAGGGCGCGGTGGTGGCGATCGCGCCGCGTCCGGTCGAGCCCCGGGCCGTCGATCATACCGTGGCCAGGATCGCCGCCGTCAACGACGGGCGCTACAGCCTCGACCTGCACCTGGCCACCGATCCGACCGCCTCGGCCGCCTTCGCGCAGACCCATGTCCGAAGGCTCGAGGCCCTACGTCGGGGACGCGCCGGGGTCGAGCGCCAGGACGACGGGACCTGGATCATCGCCGCCGACCACGTCGAGCGGGCCGGCGCCTACGAGAAGAAGCAGGCCCAGGACGCGCCCGTCGTGGTCCGCACCCTGTCGGCCCAGCGGCTCGACCAGCAGGTCGGCGCGGTCGGCGCCACCTGGCTTGATCGCGAACTGATCGCCGAGGCGCCCGAACCGCTGCGCGACGCCGGGTTCGGGCGCGACGTGCGCCAGGCGTTGGCCCAGCGTCGCCAATGGTTGATCGAGCAGGGCCTGGCCCAGCAGGAGCAGGACCGGGTGATCTATCGCGCCGGCCTCCTGACGCGTCTGCAACGGCGCGACCTGATCGCGGCGGCCGAAGGCCTGGCCCGCGAGACCGGGCTGGCCTTCTCCGAGGCGCGGCCGGGGCAGCGGGTCGAGGGCGTCTATCGGCGCGCGGTCGACCTGGCCAGCGGACGCTTTGCGATGATCGAGCGCAGCCGCGACTTCACGCTCGTGCCGTGGCGTCCAGCGCTGGACGGCCAGGAGGGCCGCGCCGTGTCCGGCGTGCTGCGCGAGGCCGGCGTCAGCTGGACCATTGGACGCGGGCGGGGCGGCCCCGCAATCGACTAGGCGGTGGGTTGCGTCCCGCAACTCAACCGGGCACTTTCAGCAAAGCTCGATCTCGCGCGTCGAGGCGATGCGTGTGCTCCATCCAAAGTTTAGCGCCATGACCTTCCTGTCAGGCATATCCCGATCGGCCGAATGGCTCCTGCAATTCGACGAGTCCGACCGGGAAGCCGCAGCCTCTCTCATCGACGAGATCCTGCTGGTCAGTGGAGAGGCGTTTCAGCGCGGAATGCGGCGGCTGCTGGACGAGGTCGTCGCGTCTAGGCCATCGGCGGATGGAAAGATCGCCCTCTATGCCGAGCGACCGGTCAAAAAGGTGTTCGGCAAGATTCCCGCGTTCTTTCCTGACTCGCGTCACGGCAAGGCGACGGGCCCCGGCGTGCAGCCCGTTCGAGCCGATCCTCGCGATCAGGAGATCGGCAGCGAGGGCGTGGTCGCCCAGCTGATTACCGACTACTGCCGACAGAACCCCGAGGTGGCGCTGTCCCATCCCGGCCCGGATAAACTGAGGGCCGATCGCGTCGGCCATATCGTGATTGTCACCGACTTCATCGGATCGGGCAAACGCGTCCACGACATGTTGGAGGCGTTCCGGTACGTGGCGACCTTGCGCAGCTGGCGGTCGGGCGGGCGCCTGAAGTTCACGGTCGTGGCCTATTCGGCTTTGACCGAAGGCCTCTACATCCTCGAGAACCAGAAGTTGAAGCCTCAGGTCCGCCTGGCCGTCGGATGTCCGACCTTGTTTGGCGGGTTCGGCCGATCGGCTTCGGTCAAGATGGTCGATCTGTGCCGCCGCTATCCGCCCAGGCGAAACAACCCGTTCGGCTTCCGAGGCGGCGGGGCCCTGATCGCCTTCGCCCACGGCTGTCCGAACAACGCGCCCGCCATGCTCTGGAGCCGGGCCGACGGCTGGAGACCACTGTTTCATGGCCGCAGCACGGCCGCGACGGTGGAAGCCTTTCCTGTTAGCGAGACCCAGGCGTTGGACGAGCGGGCCCAACGTCTGCTCGGGGTGCGCAGCGCCCAGGAAGCCCTCTCGGCGCCGACCACGAAATTGTGGGTCTCGACGATGATGGTGCTAGCCGCCTGCGAGGACGGCGCCAGAGATGCCAAGGCGGTTTCGGGGCGCTCGAGTCTGGGCGTTGCCGAGACGGAGTCGATACTGCGCTTCGCGCAGGTCGCGCGATGGCTGACCGACAAGCTCACCATGACGCCGCTGGGGCGAAAGGAGCTTGCGCGCCTGCGTCGGCGAGGTCGGCGGCGACCGGTGCTTCCCAGCAAGGACAGTCCCTTCTACTATCCCAGTCAGCTGAGGGTTCCTTGAGGGCAATTAGGAATGCGCCGCGAAAGCGGCGATGGGCTTCTTCGCGGAAGCCTAGGGCGTCGGATTCTCGGCGCTCGTCTCGCGTAGCTCTCTTTTCATGCTGCGCAATACTGCAAGCCTTTCCTGGCGGTGTCTTGGGTGCGCCTTGCAGTATTACCCACCGGAGTGGGTCGAAGTAAGTGTCGTCCTGGAACCCTCAGCACTATCGTTTCGATGGCGAGCGCCAGGGCGTGCCCGGCGCGGTGATCGACTCCGCGCTCGCGATCATGGAGCGGATCCGGCGCGTCGATCCGCGGATGACGCCCGTCTTCACCCTGCGCCACCTCAGCGAAATGACGGGCACGCGCTACGGCCTGTTGCGCAGCGTCGTCGCGCGTCGGACGCACCCCTACAAGGTCTTCACCTTGAAGAAGGCGATCCCCGGACGCACACGCGTTCGCCTGATCTGCACGCCCAATCGGGAGCTTAAGACGACGCAGGACTGGATCGTCCGCAACATCCTCCAACACACCCGCGCCCATCCTGCGAGCTACGCCTACCACCCCGGTTCGCGACCTGAGTTCGCCGCGAGGATGCATTGCGGCTGTGATTTCCTCCTTAAGGTCGATATCGAAGACTTCTTCACCCGGGTGACAGAAGGTAAGATCTGCGAGGTCTTTGAAGGTCTTGGCTATCCGGACCTGATCGCCTTCGAGTTGGCCAGACTGACAACTGTCGTGGCGTCCGGCGGCAAGAGCCCCAGCGTTGACCCGGCCGTGCGCTGGCCAACTATCAAGGCCTATCAGCACGCTGCGGAAGGTTTCCTACCTCAAGGCGCACCGACCAGTCCGATGCTCTCCAATCTGGTCATGCGCCATCTGGACGATCGGTTCGCGGCGATGGCCGCTGCGGCGAACATGAAATACACGCGCTATGCCGACGACCTGGCGTTCTCGGCCCGAAAGCCGCACACGCGCGCCACGGTGGCGGCCTTCAAGCGCAAGGTTCTGCGCGAACTGTCGGAGGCCGGCTATAGGCCGAACCTGCGCAAGACGGCCATCCGCGGACCAGGCGCGCGCCGGATCGTCCTTGGCATGCTGGTCGACGGACCCGAGCCCCGGCTGTCGCGCGAATTCAAGGATGATCTGCGCCAGCATCTGCACTACCTGGCCAGCGAGGATTTTGGTCCATCGCGACATGCGGAACGGCAAAAGCTCTCCGTGTCGACCCTCTATCATAGGGTCCGCGGCCTGATCGGCTGGGCGATGCGGGTGGAGCCGAAGTTTGGGGCCAAGTGTCTGGCGCAGTTCGAGGCCGTGGCTTGGCCGCCGATCGACATTCGATCGCCGATCAACGCCATCGACTGGGACGAGTTGGCTTAGGCCAGGCGGTCGTGATCCACGAGAGCTTTCTGTCGATTGGCAGCCTACGGCGTGGCGCTGGATCTGGCCGCGTTGGCCTTGTCCTGCAGGCTCTGGCATCGCGCCATCAGCGCGTCGAAGGGCTCGGCGACGCCGTCCAGATAGCCGGCCTCGATCATGGCTTGGTAGTCGGCTTCGAGCACGGCGCGAGCCTCGCCCTCCGGGACCAACCGCAGGCCGCCTGCAACGGCCGCCCCGTAGTCGATGACTTCCCCGGCAGGATCGGCTTCGATGAAGAACTTGGACTTGTGGTCAGCCACGGCCTTGGCCAACTCCGGATCCGCGATGGCGACATCGGCGACGCCGGCCAGATCCAGCCGCGCTAGGTCGTAGCAGTGTCGGGCAAAGCCCGCCCCGCCCTTGAAGCGGCCTTGAACGCAGAAGACGTGAACCGCCGTGGCCTTCTCCCAGAAGGTTCGTTCGGCGGTCATCACGCAGGGCGTGGCCGCAGGAAACTCCAGCTCTTCGAAGGCCTTAGCCAGATAGCAGTCGACCGGACGCGGTGAGGCGGGCTGCCCGGTGGCGCGGGCGCCAAATTCCAGCTTCACTCGGGGGCGCACATAGCCGGGGTAGTCGGCCGCGGTCTCGTAAACCACGAGCAGGTCCTGACCGTCCTGTTCGACGTGAGCGGGAAGGCCGTCAGCCGCCAGGCGTTCGGCAAGGTATGGTGCGACCGTATCGCGGATGAAGCGTGGCAAGAGACGTTCGCGCACGCGTCGCGAAACGCTCTTGGCCTCTTCAGGCGTCAATTGGGCCGGGTCGCCAAAGCGTGGGTCGCCCGTCAGCTTGCCGATGTCGTAGGTCAGGTCGACGTCTTCGGAAAACCGGTCGATGATATCGTAGGCCTTGGATAGCGACGTGCCGCCCTTGAACACCAGGCCGTCGGCGAACGGCGCGGCGAAGAGCGCCTCGAGTGTCCAGACGACCCAGACATCCTTTTCGAGCAGATAGGACGCACGTTCGAGGCCACGCCCGGGCGCGGCCTCGAGCACCTCGCGACGATCATCCCGGGAGAGGTTCAGGAACCGGTCAGCCACGCGCCAGGCTCGAAACTTCCTGAGCCAGCCATGTGGGCAGACGACCTCGCAGGTTCAGGAGGGTCTGCACGGTCTCGGCCGGTAGTCGGCGCTTGAGAGCCTTGAGCGTTTCGGCGGCGCGTTCAGGGCCAGCCCAGGCGAGTGCACGGACGGCGTCGCCGGCCGGCTGGCCGGGCAACAGCAACTCCCAGTCCCGGGCGTGGCGAAGTTCGAGCTGTTGGCCCCCGATCTTCAGTCCCCGGCTTTTGCCCGAAGTGAGATAGATCGCCTTCATCGGTGTCTGGGTGGTCAGGCCCAGGGCGTTGGCGGCCGCCGCGCCATGGCTTGCGATGACCTCGCCGGTGGTGCTGGAAATCGCCTGCACCACCGTGGCGGCGGAGGGCGTGCGGGGGCCGTATTTACCCTGCCGAGGACGAAGGTAGAGGCCCCGACCGATGCGGCTCAGCGCGCCCGAACGCGACAGACGCACGAGCGCCTGATCGACGGCGGCGCGCGATCCCAGATGCAGCAACTCCTTGGCGCGAAGCGTCGTCCCTTCGGGCGCGGCTTCGGCGTGGGCGAGGATATGATCTGCGAGCGCGGACATGACAGTCTCCTTGTCAGAAAGTATCACATATTTTCTGACAAGCGCAAGACTGGCGCGCCCCGCGAAGATCCGCCCAGACTGAACCCGCCGGACAAGACGGCGCCTAGCGCGTCCTAGCGCGGGCCTAACCGCCATAAGCGATTCCGGGGCGCCGCCTGAGCCTCTCCTGGCCCTGATCCGCATGCCGCGGCGCAGGGCTCGGGACCCGGCGCATGACGCCCACCAAGCTCCTCATCGGCCAGATTCTCGCGGTCTTCGCGATCATGATGCTGGGCGTCTGGACCGCGACCCAGTGGGCAGCGGCGATGCTCGACTACCAGGTCCAATTGGGCGCGCCCTGGGCGACGCCGTTCGGCCAGCCGCTCTATCGCCCCTGGCAGCTCTTCGACTGGTGGTTCCACTACGAGGCCTATGCGCCGTCGGTCTTCAACAAGGCCGGCCTGCTGGCCGGCGCCAGCGGATTTCTCGGCTGCGCCTGCGCGATCGCCGGCTCGCTGTGGCGGGCGCGTCAGACCGGCCAGGTCACCACCTACGGATCTTCGCGCTGGGCCAGCCGCCGTGAAGTGACGGCCGCCGGATTGTTCCGGTCGAAAGGTGTGTTCCTCGGCCAGTTGGCTGGCCGCTACCTGCGCCATGCCGGCCCCGAGCATGTGATGGCCTTCGCCCCGACCCGATCGGGCAAGGGCGTGGGCCTGGTCGTCCCGACCCTGCTGTCGTGGACCGGCAGCGCCGTCGTCCACGACATCAAGGGTGAGAACTGGACCCTGACCGCCGGCTGGCGCTCGACGTTCTCGCACTGCCTGCTGTTCAACCCGACCGACGCGCGGTCGGCTCGCTACAATCCGCTGCTGGAGGTCCGCAAAGGACCCGACGAAGTCCGCGACGTTCAGAATATCGCCGACGTGCTCGTCGACCCGGAAGGCGCTTTGGAGCGCCGGTCGCATTGGGAAAAAACCAGCCACAGCCTGCTGGTCGGGGCCATCCTTCACGTCCTCTACGCCGAAGAGGAAAAGACCCTCGCTCGGGTCGCCACCTTCCTCTCCGATCCTCAGCGCTCGTTCGCCCACACCCTGCGGCGGATGATGGCCACCAACCATCTGGGCACGCCGGACGCGCCCAAGGTTCACCCCGTCGTCGCCAGCGCGGCGCGCGAGGTCCTCAATAAGTCCGAGAACGAGCGCAGCGGGGTCCTCTCCACGGCGATGTCGTTCCTGGGCCTCTATCGCGATCCGACCGTCGCCCTGACCACCAGCGCCTGCGACTGGCGGATCGCCGACCTCGTCGACGCCCCAGTCCCGGTGACCCTCTACCTGGTCATCCCGCCATCTGACATCTCCCGGACCAAACCGCTGGTGCGGCTGGTGCTCAACCAGATCGGCCGTCGCCTGACCGAGCGCCTCGAAGGCGACCCGGCCAAGAGCCGCAAGCACCAGCTCCTGATGATGCTCGACGAGTTCCCCGCTCTGGGGCGCCTGGACTTCTTCGAGACCGCCTTGGCGTTCATGGCCGGCTACGGCATCCGCGCCTACCTGATCGCCCAGAGCCTGAACCAGATCTCCAAGGCCTATGGCGAGAACAACGCCATTCTGGACAACTGCCACGTCCGGATTGCGTTCTCCTCGAACGACGAGCGCACCGCCAAGCGCATCTCGGACGCTCTGGGTACGGCGACAGAGCTGCGCGCCCAGCGCAACTATGCCGGCCACCGGCTCTCGCCCTGGCTCAGCCATGTCATGGTCAGCCGTCAGGAGACCGCTCGGCCGTTGCTGACGCCCGGCGAGGTCATGCAGCTGCCGCCGGACGACGCGCTGGTCCTGGTCTCGGGTCTGGCGCCGATCCGCGCCAAGAAGCTCCGCTACTACGAGGACGACAATTTCGCGCGCCGTGTCGCCGGGCCTCCGACGCTGGGTGATGGCGGCTATGTCGATCGTCCGCCGCCGCGTGGCGACGATTGGGGCGGACAGGTGCGTGGCCCTCACGCCGAACTGGCCGGCGTGGTCGACGCCGAGGCCCTGCTGGATGAGGAGGGCGGTCTCCAGCAGCAACGCCATCCTGGCCTCTCAGAGGACGCCACGGTCCGGCCGAGCGGCGAGGATGTCGAGCTTGGTCTGGGTTTGGGCGAGGACGACGGCGACGTCGCCGCCGACCGCGCGGCCATGGCCCGCGCCCAAGCCACCGCGCCGCTCGCCCGCGCCCACGCCATGAACGAAGGGGCCGGTCGTGGCGACGACGACCTGCTCCCGTCTTTCTGAGGGGGCGATCGTGAAGCCCCGCCATCACCTCTATCTCGACGACGCGCTGACCGCCGAACTCGATCGGCTGGGAAACAAGCCGGGGACCTCCAAGTCGGCCATCGTCGCCGACGCCCTGCGGGCTTATCTGGGCCGCCGTGCGGCCGGCGAGATCGACGACCTCTTCAAGGTCCGGCTCGACCGGATGAGCCGCCAGCTCGGCCGGATCGAGCGCGACCAGAAGATCCTGCTCGAAAGCCTGGCGCTGTTTGTCCGCTACCAGCTGACCGTCACCGCACCGCTGCCGGAATCCGACAAGGCCGCCCAGGCCGTCGGCCGCGAGCGTTTCGCCCGCTTCGTCGACCAGGTTGGCCGTCAGGTCGCCAGTGGCCGCGCGACCCTGGATCAGACCGGGGAAGCGGCGTCATGAGCGTGGCTGGCATGGAAACCTTGGACCGGCGCGCGGCGATGTTGCGCACGGCGATGGGACCCGACATCGCCGTCGCACTTGCCGATCCGGCGGTGGTCGAGGTGATGGTCAATCCCGACGGGGTTCTGCGCCTCGACCGCCTCGGCGAAGGGCGTGTCGATACGGGCGTCAGCCTGGCGGCGGCCGAAGTCGAGCGGATCATCAGGCTGGTTGCCAGCCATGTCCGCACCGAGGTCCACGCCGGCGCGCCGATCGTCAGCGCCGACCTGCCGCCACGCGGCGAGGCGCTGTCGGGCGAGCGGTTCGAAGGCGTGCTGCCGCCGATCTCGGCGAGCCCCTGCTTTTCGATCCGCAAGCCGGCCAGCCGCATCCACACACTGGACGACTACGTCGAGGCCGGGGTCATGGCGCCGGTGCAAGCAGAGATCCTGCGCCAGGCGATCGACGAGCATCTCAACATCCTGATCGCCGGCGCGACGTCGGCGGGCAAGACCACCCTGGCTAACGCGCTCCTGGCCGAGGTGGCCAGGTCAGACGAGCGGGTCATCCTGCTGCAGGACACCCCGGAGCTGCAATGCGCCGCGCCCGATTGCGTGGCCCTGCGCACCCGACCCGGCGTCGTCAGTCTAACCGACCTGGTGCGCTCGACGCTGCGCTTGCGGCCCGACCGCATCGTCGTTGGTGAGGTGCGCGGCGGCGAGGCCCTGGACCTGCTGAAGGCCTGGAACACCGGCCATCCCGGCGGCCTTTCCACCGTCCACGCCAACTCCGCCCGTTCGGCCCTCTACCGGCTCGAGCAGCTGGTCCAGGAGAGCGTGGTCACCGTGCCGCGACGACTGATCGCCGAGGCGGTCGATCTGGTCGTCTTCATCCGGGGCCGGGGAACCGGCCGCCGCGTCGAAACCCTCGCCCGGGTCACCGGTCTCGATTCTTCCGGCGACTACGTCGTCGTCGATCTCGACCCTCCACAGCTGAAAGCCCTCAGACAGGGAGAACCCTGATGTCGTACGTCGCCAAGGCGCGCGCGGTCGCCGACCCGCGCCCGCTCCACCTCACAGCCCTGACTTCGATCCTGATCCTGCTCTGGTCCGCCCAGGCCCAGGCCGCCGGTTCGGGCATGCCCTGGGAAGAGCCGCTGCAGCAGGTGCTGGAGTCGGTCGAAGGGCCCGTCGCCAAGATCGTCGCGGTCCTTGTGATCATCACCACCGGCCTGGCCTTGGCCTTCGGCGAGACCAGCGGTGGCTTTCGCAAGCTGATCCAGATCGTCTTCGGCCTGTCGATCGCCTTCGCCGCCTCCAGCTTCTTCCTGACCTTCTTTTCGTTCGGCGGAGGCGCGTTGATCGCATGAGCGGGCCAGCCATCCCTTCCAGCGGTGATGTCGAGGGTTTCGAAGTCCCGCTCCACCGCTCGCTGACCGCGCCGATCCTCCTGGGCGGCGCGCCCCGGTCCATCGCCATCCTCAACGGCACGCTCGCCGCGGCGCTGGGCTTGGGCTTGCAGCAGTGGATCGCGGGTCTGGTGATCTGGCTCGTCGGCCACAGCCTTGCGGTGTTCGCCGCCAAGCGCGACCCCGCCTTCGCCGCCGTCGTCACACGCCATCTGCGTCAGAAGGGGTGGCTGGCATGCTGAACCTGCGCGAGTACAGGAGCCGCGCCGACCGGCTGGCCGACCATCTGCCCTGGGCGGCTTTGGTCGCGCCGGGCGTGGTCCTGAACAAGGACGGCGGCTTCCAGCGGACTTTGAGCTTCCGCGGTCCGGATCTGGAAAGCACCACGGACGCGGGCCTGGTCTCGGTCTGCGCCCGCGCCAACAACGTCCTGCGCCGGCTCGGATCGGGCTGGGCGCTGTTCTTCGACGCCGAGCGCGTCCCGGCCCTGGGCTATCCGGACGGGGCCTTCCCCGACGCGGCCTCCTGGCTGGTCGACGAAGAACGGAGGGCCGACTTCGATGGTCAGAAGGGCGAGCACTTCGAGAGCCTCTGCCACCTGACGCTCTACTTCCTGCCGCCGGTCGATCAAGTGAGCCGCGCCGAGCGGGCCTTGATCGCTCGTGATGGGCCCGCCCACGGCCGCGACTGGCGCCAGGAACTGGCGGCCTTCGTCGCCACCACAGACCGCATCCTCGACCTGCTGGCCGGCTTCATGCCGCAGGTCCGCGCGCTCGATGACGGCCAGACCCTGACCTACCTGCACGCGACGATCTCGGCGCGCCGCCACCCCGTCGCCGTCCCCGAGATCCCGATGTATCTCGATGGCCTGCTGGTCGACACGCCGCTCACCGGCGGCATCGAGCCGCGCCTGGGCGACCAGCATCTGCGCACCCTCACTGTGCTGGGTTTTCCCAATGCGACGCGCCCTGGGATCCTCGACGCCCTCAATCACCAGGCGTTCAGCTATCGCTGGACGACCCGGTTCATCTGCCTGGACAAGGCCGACGCCACCAAGGCGCTGGCCCGCATCCGCAGGCAGTGGTTCAACAAGCGCAAGTCGGTCGTGCAGATCCTGCGCGAGGTGATCAGCAACGAGCCGGTCCCCCTGACCGACAGCGACGCCGACAACAAGCTCGCGGACGCCGATCTGGCGCTCCAGACCTTGGGCGGCGATCACGTCAGCTTCGGCTATCTGACCACCACCATCACCGTCTCGGACAGCGATGCCTTGGCGGCCGACGAGAAGGTCCGGCTGGTCGAGCGCATCGTCAACGGCCTGGGGTTCACCTGCATCCGTGAGCAGGTCAACGCCGTCGAGGCCTGGCTTGGCTCATTGCCGGGTCAGGTCTACGCCAACGTTCGCCAGCCGCTGGTCCATAGCCTCAACTTGGCGCACCTGATGCCGCTATCCTCGGTCTGGGCGGGCCAGGAAGCCAACCGGCATCTCGCCGGACCGCCGACCTTCCACGCCCTGACCAGTGGCGCGACGCCTTTCCGCTTCTCGACCCATGTCGACGATGTCGGCCATATGCTCCTGGTCGGCCCCACCGGCGCGGGCAAGTCGGTGGCCTTGGCCTTCCTGGCCCTGCAGTTTCGCCGCTATCCCGGCGCCCAGGTCTATGTTTTCGACAAGCGGTTCTCGGCGCGAGCTGTCACCCTGGCGATGGGCGGCAGGCACTACGGTCTGGCCAGCGACAGCGGCCTGGCGTTCCAGCCCTTGCGTGACATCGACCGTCCCGGCGCGCGGGCCTGGGCCAGCGAATGGCTGGCGGACCTGTTGGCCAACGAGCGCGTCCCGGTCACCCCAGAAATCAAGGACGCGCTGTGGTCGGCGCTGGTCAGCCTTTCGGGCGCGCCGCCAGCCGAACGGACGCTGACCGGGCTTTCGATGCTGCTCCAGTCCAACCCGCTGAAGGCGGCGTTGGCGCCCTACACGCTGGATGGGCCGTTCGGCCGTCTGCTGGACGCGGCCGAGGACGGGTTGTCGGTCGGCGATGTGCTGTGTTTCGAGACCGAAGCGCTGGCCTCGACGCCGTCCATCGTCGCGCCGGTCCTGACCTATCTCTTCCACCGGCTGGAAGCGCGGTTCGACGGGCGGCCGACCCTACTCGTGCTCGACGAGGCCTGGAAGTTTCTCGACAACCCGCTCTTCGCGGCGCGCATCCGCGAATGGCTGAAGGAACTGCGCAAGCGCAACGTCAGCGTGGTGTTCGCCACCCAGTCGCTATCGGACATCGCCGACAGCACGATCGCCCCGGCAATCATCGACGGCTGCGCCCAGCGCATCTTCCTGGCCAACGACCGCGCCGCCGAGCCGCTATCGCGCAAGGTCTACCAAGGGTTCGGCCTTAACGACCGCCAGATCGAGCTGATCGCCCGGGCCACGCCCAAGCGCCACTATTACCTGCAATCTCGGCTGGGCAACCGACTGTTCGAGCTTGGTCTGGGGCCCGTCGCCATGGCGCTGTGCGGGGCCTCCGATCCGGTGACCCAGGCCCTGATCGACAAGGTCTTGGCGGAACACGGCGAGGCCGGTTTCGCGGCCGCCTTCCTCACCGCCCGCGGTCTCGATTGGGCCGCTCCCCTGGCCGCGAATTTCGCATCCACCCCCATCGAGAAGGACGCCACGCCATGACCCCGCGTCTCAAATCCCTGCGCCTACGCACCTCCCACCACGCGCGTCTGGTTATCGCCAGCCTCGCCGCCGCCTCGCTAGTGCTGGCGCCGTTGCCGGGCCTCGTCACGCCCGCCGCCGCGCAGTTCACCGTGTTCGACCCGACGAACTACGCTCAGAACCTGCTGACGGCCGCCCGGTCGCTGCAGCAGGTCAACAACCAAATCAGCTCGCTGCAGAACGAGCTGACCATGTTGCAGAACATGGCCCGGAACCTGAAGTCGCTCGACTACACGGCCCTGGCGCCGATCAGGGACGCGCTGCAACAGCTCGACGCCCTAATGGCGCAGGCCAAGGGCATGGCCTTCACCCTGGCCTCGACCGAGGCGGTGCTTGCCGACTCCTATCCGACGACCCTGGATCCCAACGCCACGACCAGCCAACTGCTCGACCGCGCCCGCGCTCAAGCCAGGGCGGCGATGGACGGCTACCGCCAGACCCTGAAGGTGCAGGCCAAGGTCGTCGAGAACGTCCAGGCCGACGCCAGCCTGATCGACCAGCTCGTCCAGCGCAGCCAGGGCGCGGCCGGCGCCCTGGAGGCCCAGCAAGCCGCCAACCAGCTCCAGGCCCTGGCCATCAAGCAGGACCAGCAAATCCAGAGCCTGATGGCCGCTCAGTATCGGGCGCAGGCGCTGGAAAGCGCGCGTCAGGCCCAGGTCCTGGAGGCCGGTAAGCTCGCCGCCCGCCGGTTCATCGGCGAGGCCTCCGCCTATACCCCTCGGCCCTGATCGCCCAGCGACCAGGCAGCGAAAGGCCACGCCCGTGGACCCCGCACCGGACCTCAACATCATCGACCGCTTCATGGCGGCCTTCAGCGCCTACATCGACAGCGGCTTTGGCCTGCTGGGTCCCGATGTCGGGTTCCTGACCACGACCCTGATCGCCATCGACGTCACGCTGGCGGGGCTATGGTGGGCGCTGGAAGGCGACGACAACGTCCTGGGCCGGCTGATCAAGAAGGTGCTCTATGTCGGCGCCTTCGCGTTCATCCTCGGCAACTTCAAGACGCTCAGCGAGATCATCTTCCGGTCGTTCGCGGGCCTTGGCCTGACCGCCGGAGGAGGCGGGGTCAGCGCCGAGGATTTACTGCGGCCGGGCAAGCTGGCCAGCATCGGCTTCACCGCCGCCCACCCCTTGATCGCCAAGGCCAGCGAACTGACCGGCTGGCCCGAAGTCGTCGCCAACGCGGTGACCATCGCGCTGCTCGCCCTGTCCTGGGTGCTGGTGGTCCTGGCGTTCTTCGTGATGGCCATTCAGCTTTTCGTCACGGTGCTGGAGTTCAAGCTGACCAGCCTGGCGGGCTTCGTGCTTGTCCCGTTCGCCTTCTGGAACAAGACCAGCTTCCTGGCCGAGCGCGTGCTGGGCAATGTCATTTCCAGCGGCGTGAAGGTGATGGTGTTGGCGGTGATCGTCGGCATCGGCGCGGGCTTCTTCGACGCCTTCGTCGCCACGCTCGGTCCGGATCCGGATCTCGGCGACGCCATGACCCTAGTGCTCGGCGCCCTGACGCTGGCCGGCCTTTCGATCTTCGGTCCCGGCATCGCTTCAGGCCTGGTGTCCGGCGCTCCACAACTGGGCGCCGGCGCGGCGGTGGGAACGGCGGCCGGCGCGGCCATGCTCGTGGGCGGCGGCGCGATGTTGGGCGCTCGGGCTCTGGGCGCGGCGGGAGCCGGCGGTCTCGCGGCGGTTCGCGCCGGGACCGCGATGGGTTCGGCGGCCAGCGCCGCCTACCAGCTGCGTCAGGCCACATCGGGCGCCAGCAGCGC
>Ga0209426_1000436_pt1 | contig 44330 bp, 39 predicted proteins | sample Deesub1362B_J571_FD_187697 | JGI IMG/M metagenome (GOLD analysis project Ga0209426, IMG submission 187697) | Deep oceanic, basalt-hosted subsurface ecosystem from Juan de Fuca Ridge flank, Pacific Ocean, CORK Borehole 1362B_J2.571 (SPAdes)... ...
TCGTAGTATAGTCTGTTTACTTGTGCTTGTACTCTTGCATAATCTACGAGTCTTCTTGCATCTGCATGAAGACCTGCAATCGCAGCACCTACATGCTCATCAATAACATAAATTTTGGATATGGAGTTTATTTCCATGAGTGAGCTTGTTAGTCTTTTCTCGACTGCTAGGACTACGCCATCCTTCACCTTTACTCCTATTGCTGAAGTCCCCCTTCTTACTGCCTCGACAGCATATTCTACTTGAAATAGACGGCCATCCGGTGAGAAAATCGTTATTGCTTGATCATAGCCAGTGTGTGGTGCGAACACTTTCATCACCTTGCATTTTACGTTTTATATAGTTTAATCGTAAGTTGTTATTTAAAAATTTAAAAGTGTTGTTACGGTGGTTGAGTGGTCGTAAAATTTTGTGTAAAATTTTACGATAAAATATGATTTATTTATTTCTCGGAGTGAGTTATAAAGATCTTTTTGAAAGACTGCCAGTTATTCAAAGCAATTGGTACAAATGTTATGCTTGATTTAAAATCATTGTTTTAATTTTATTTATTTGTGATAGGAGTAAGGCCAAGCTTTCTTTAATACCGATTCCCTTTGTTAATATTCCTGGGATAACAGGAAAGTTGGCAAATAGTGATTTTATTTTCTCTATTGGTATAGCATTTGGAAGATCTTGTTTGTTGGCTAAAATCACGCATGGTATGTTTCCATTAAGTTTTAAAATTTCTTTTAGAATCTCTCTACCCTCTAGTATCGAGTTAGGATTAGTGCTATCTAGAACTAAGATAAACCCGCGGGCTCCTTTTGCAACAATGTCTCTTATAACCGAAAATCGATTTAAACCAGGTGTACCGAAGAGATGCACTGTCATTCCGTCGTATTTTATTGTTCCGAAATCTAAGCCAACTGTTATTCCTTTGTGCCCGATGTGTATAGATTGCCCACTTGTAGCTAATTTGATGAAAGTGGTTTTCCCGCTTCGAAATGGACCTGTAACTACAACTTTAACTCTAAACAATTTCGACACCTAAGTTTCTAATTTTTCATGTGAACATAAAAAGTGGTATTTTCAAGATGTTACACTAATATAGCTCAAACATTAGGGTTGCAAAGTGTTATAAATTTGGGTTTTAACGGTTATGTCAGAAGTTTTTGTCAATTAACTAGGATTATAATTTACTTTATTAATTAAAAGGTTTATAGAAAAACATATTTAGTTAAGAAATAGATTTTTGTTGGATGATGAAGCGAACAACGAGTAAGAACAGATGAACGAACCAGCTCACTCTGACATCTACTATACTATTATTTCTGGTGCGCAAGAAGGAGTAAGTATATTTGATTATTCGGTTTCTTCTTTAGTTATAGCAAGTTTAAGTATAGTTAATTTATTACCTCCACCCGAGACGGCTTTAAACTCTTCACTTAATTCGTTTTTATGAAGAAACTTTTTAAGGTACAATCTTATTTTTCTCTTCGAAACCGCTCTTTCTGATCTAACTATGATATTATTTCCTTCTTTTTCAATTTCAGATTCTGGAAATTTTAACTTTAAGAATTCTACAAGTTCATCTGTTAATGTTTCGCTTTTTGATGCTAGTTTCTCAACGTCAATTAGACATTCATTTTCCATCATTCACACCTCTTATGAATGCATTAAGAAATAGAAGTTTGTGTTTTAAGTTTTGAGATTGAATCCCATTATATATGTTTCTCCATCGATGTCCCATTTTTTAACATGTGATGCTTCCGGTGTTTCATCTCTTGGTCCTATGACCTCTAGTTTCTTTGCTCGTACCTCTCTCATAATTAGTTCTTTTCTATCTTTAAGTAGTTCGACCTGTTCATACTCTGGGCATTTAACAAAAGCTTCTATCTTTGCTTCTACTTCAAGATTTGCTTCTTTTCTCATCTCTTGAAATCTTCTAATTACTTCTCTAGCCAAACCCTCCGCTTTAAGCTCTCTTGTCACGGTAACGTCCAAGTATACTCTGCCTTTCGGAAATTCTCCAACTGCGTATCCTTCTAAAATTTCTTCTCTAAATTTCACATAATCTTTCGTTAGTTTGATTGTCTCGTTATCAATCATTATTTCAAAGAATCCCTTTTCGTTGATTGATTTAAGTACTTCTCTTCCGTCTAATTTTTTGATTATTTCTGCTACTTTGGCTGTTTTTTGTTTAAACTTTGGTCCTAGTGAAGCGAAGTTAGGTTCAACATAGACGTTCCTGAATTTTTCTTCTTCGCTTAGATGTAGAGCGGTAATTTCTTTTATGTTTGCTTGATCTTTTATTAGATCTTTAAGGTTTTTGACGGTTTCGATAACTTCTTGGGAATCTGTTACTACGATAGCTTTGCTAAGAGGTTGTCTTATTTTTATTGGTGGCTTGGTAGATTGTCTAGCTTGTGTGATTGCTGAAACAATATCTCTTGCGAATACTACTTGTTGTTCAAGTTTATCGTCTATGAATTCTTTTGATGGTTTCGGCCAGTCACAGAGATGAACGCTTATTGGCGCATCTTTTTCAACCGGTTTAACGAATCTTTGATATAGAGCTTCTGTTGCAAAGGGTATGAAGGGTGCAAGTAGAAGTAAACAGTTCTTTAGAACTGTGTATAGAACTGTGTATGCCGCAAGTTTTTCCTTAGCTTCGGTTTCTATCCATACTCTACGTCTAACAAGTCTGATATACCATCTACTGACGTCTTCTAGTATGAAGTCTAAAAGCAACCTCAGGGCTTCGTGAAATAGATATTCATCCATGTAGTTTGTAACTTTGTCAATTACGTTTTGTAGTCTCGAAAGGATCCATCTATCTTCAATCTTCATGAATGGTAAGAGATCTCTTAGTGAATGTTTTAGTGGATCGAATTTATCCATTTCCATGTAAGTTGATGCAAAAACGTATATGTTCCATAATATGTTTAAATCTCTGAGCGCTTCTTTTACACCGTTCCAATTAAAGCGTATATCTTCCCAAAAAGTACATTGGAGCTCATATAGGCGCAGGGGATCTCTTCCATACTTTTCTATGACTTCTTCGGGTGCAATGTAGTTTCCTAGGCTTTTATGCATTTCTCTACCTTCTGCGTCCAAGGTAAATCCATGCATTACCACAGTTTCGTAGGGTCTTCGGTCAAAAGCTATCATAGATGTACATAGGAGTGTGTAGAACCAACCACGAGTTTGATCATGCCCTTCTAAAACGACATCAGCAGGCCACCATTGTTTAAACTCTTCTTCCTTGCAGGGATAACCTAGACATGCAAAGGATGCTATTCCTGAGTCAAGCCATACATCAATGACATCTGGAACACGTCTCATTTCACCGCCACAGTCACAGTTTAAGATAACTTCATCAACCCATGGTCTATGAAGTTCAAACTCGCTTGGTACACTTACTGCCATCTTGAGTAGTTCATCCTTCGATCCAATTACCATTTTCTTTCCACATTTGTTGCATATCCAAATTGGTAGGGGTATACCCCAGTATCTTTGCCTTGATATAACCCAATCTCTCGCACTTTCCAACCAGTTTCTGAATCTACTGGCACCAGCCCATTCTGGAATCCATTTTACTTTTTCATTTTCTTCCAACATTTTGTCTTTAAATGCTGAAACTTTTATGAACCATTGTTTAGCTAGACGTAAGAGCAGAGGAGTTTTACATCGCCAGCAATGAGGATAACGGTGTGTGACTTTGCCAGCCCATAGCAAAAGGCCCTTGTTCTTCAAGTCTTCAATTATTTTTTTGTCTGCATCTTTTACGAATAAACCAGCATATTTACCTGCTTCTTCGGTAAATACTCCTTTACCGTCTACGGGGCATACTGCAGGTAAACCGTAAGTTAAACCGACTTCAAAGTCCTCTTCACCATGACCCGGAGCACTATGTACACAACCAGTACCTTCTTCTAGTGAAACGTATTCTTCACTTAAAACTACGCGATAAGCTTTACCTTCTTCAAGTAATTTGCGCTGAAGAGGAACTTCTTCAAGCAATGGAGGAAGATATTTTAATCCCTCTAGTTTTCGTCCTGGAAATGTCTCTAAAACTTCAAATTCTTTGTTTACTTCCCTAAAGACCTCTTCGCAACGTTCTAGGGCTAAAATATAAACTTCGTCATCTACTTTAACTCTGGCATAGGTAAACTCTGGATGGACCATTACTCCCGTGTTACTTGGCAATGTCCATGGTGTAGTGGTCCATATTAAGATAAACTCCTTGTCTTTTCCTTTTACGGGAAATTTTACGTAGATTGAGGGGTCCGAGACTTCTCTATATTCTTGAGCAACCTCATATCCTGATAAAACTGTTTCACAACGTGGACACCAATGGACTACTCGCTCTCCTTGATATAGTAAGTTATTTTCCCAGGCTTTTTTAATTAACCACCACGCAGATTCGATATATTCATCTTTCAATGTTAGGTAAGGATTTTCCCAGTCCATCCAAACTCCTAGGTTTTTAAATTGTTCTGATAATTGATTAGCATTATGTAATGCAATTTCTTTACATTTTTTTACAAATTTGTCTATACCGAATTTTTCTATGTCTGCCTTCTTTTTGAATCCAAGTATTTTTTCAACTTGAACTTCTATTGGAAGACCGTGACAATCTACTCCCGGCTGATCTCTTAAGAAGAACCCTTTCATTCTTTTGTATCTTATGATTACGTCCTTTAAAATCTTGTTTAGAGCCGTTCCAAGGTGTATTCCCGCTGAAGATGCATATGGAGGGCCATCTAGAAAATAGAATTTCTTTTTATCTTTGTTTTTGTCTTTTGCTTTTTGGTATGCTTTTTCCTTTTTCCATAATTGAAATATTTCTTGTTCGATTTTCTTAGGTTCATAGACTCCTGTTATTGCTTTAACATATTTTTCCATGTTTTACACCGCCATTTAAGATTTTTAGGATAAAAACGTGTATGCTGCATGTTATGTCTGGTTTTAATGAAAAATCATCAATTTGTGTTTGTACTTGTGTTAAAAAGTAAACCTTTTTTTGTGTTAAAAAACTTTCTAGATACTTTACGGTATATTTGCTATTTAAAAACAGTTGTTGAGTGCTGAATTTGATAATCCCTCACCGGAGTTCACCTTCAGAAAATGTGAACTTTTCTTTTATAAAGCTTTGGTTAATAAAAATTATGTTATACCTTTGGTTGTAATGCGAATAAAAATGGTGAAAATCTGTGTATTTTAATATTATAGTAGGTAGTACAGATGTAGTGTTATATTTTACAGTTTGCGGGCTTTCAAAATTTATTTAACGCTCTACCGATAGTTTTAGTGGGATACCTGTGACCTTTTGGGCCATGTCTTCGATTTTTGTTTTTATTTCTTCTATTTTCTCTCGAATTTCTAAAACATTCTCCTGTAATCTTCTGAGCGAATCTTTAAGTTTAGTAAGTTCCTTAACCTTTTCTTCGATTAGTTTTTTCTCATTAATTAGTTTTTGTATCTCCTGTTTTTGTAGAAGATGTTCTCGTTCTTTTAACATATTAAAATATTTTTCCGATAACTTTATCAACGCATCTTGATTAATTATAGATTCTGAAGCTCTTTGAAGTCTTTTAATCAATCTTTTTTCTAATCCTAATTTTTCTTCCCGTATAAGAACATCCATTTTCAAAAGTAGTATTTTGAGTTTTGATGCATCTTTATCTTCATTAATGAACATGTTAAATGGGTTGTTAATATATTTAACTAATACGTCTTTTTCATCTAATTTTAGAGTTGCTTCTCCACTTGTTACTAGATTGAGAAATTTTTTGAATGGTTTTCTGAAACTGTTTAAAATATTCATTATTTTAGTTTTTGTAATCCTTATTTCTTCCTCTATTTTGGTAAGCGATTGAAATATTTCTTGATTCTCCATTTCTGTGAGTTTCTGTTTCATTTTTGAGATTTCTGTTTCTTCTAAATCGATTTTTCTTTCTAAATTTGTGATTTGTTCTTTAAGGTCGTTTAATTGATTTAACAGTTTTCTCATGTTATCTAATTCGTTATATAATTGTTCTATTAGTTCAACTTCACTGTATTCTGCTTCAATGAATTTTTTTAGTGAATAAGATGCCTCTTCAAGTTTTTTAATTAAGCCTTTGACACGCGATCTTAATAAAATAAAATAGGGATGAATTTTATGATCTAGTTTGTTTTTTGTTTTCACTAGGATTGTAAAGTTTTCTATGACATTTTTATGGAATTCTAATAGGTTTTTATGATTTATTTCTGTTGGCATCCTTATATTCGGCACAATGTTTGTTATGGTTTCTCCAAATTTCTCTAGTGAACGTACAGCATCGAGATATCCTGCCTTCTTTTTTGCGAGAGTTTCTACTCCTTCCTTTAATTCTTCTTTGCTTTTTTTAATCATGTCTTCCGCTTCTTCTTCTAAACTTTCTAAAATCTTCTTGATGATCTTTATAAGATGGTAAGCTTTCTTCCTAATTTTTTTGACTTTTTTATCTGTTAATTTTTCAATTCTTTTTTGAAATTCAGTTAAAGAGACAGCTGACAACTTATTCACCGTTTATTTTTCAAGTTTTTCGATTGCAAGTTCAATATAGCTTTTTTCAATCCAATCATTATGTTTGAATCCTAATTTGTGTAAATATTTCCATAACTTGTTTTTTATAGTTTTGTGATTTTTCTGCATATATGTTTCGATGCTTGCCTGTAAGAAAGATCCTAAAGGTATACTTTTATTTCCATTTTTTATTAGTTCGACCTGTTTATCGAACTCCAATTCTATATTGTTCATTTTATATCTTTCACGTAGTTTTCTAATTATTACTAATGGTTTAAATCCTAACTTCTCAAGTATTCTTTTCAGATTTTTAAGATCGTTAGGTAGTACTTGAACCGATATATCTCTTCTAATCTCTATATTTCTTCCTTGTCTAGGTCCTTTCCATGTGAACTCGATGTACCTTACTTGTTTATTATCGGCTTCGTACTCTATTCTTAGACGTAAATGTTCATCTTTTGAAAATAATTTCTTCATATAATCGTAATATATGTCGAGCTGTACTACTCTTTTAAGCAAAATAGCTTCTTTCTTCAATAATTTAGAAGTTTCATTAACATTACGAACATGGACTTTTACCTCATATTCTTTAAACAATGATAATCCCTTTTGTCTAAGGTTTACTAAATTCTATAATTGTATTTATTTCTTAATTCTTCTTATTAAGTTTTATTAAAACATATTTTGGTATTTGCGAACATTTACTACTAAAACACGTATTTTGAAGTTATTGGATATATTTGTTCTTTTTTAGTAGGTTTTGATTTTGTATGATAAACAACAATTTTGTAACCTATGGTTTGATGGTTTATGTAGTAAAGAACTTCCCTATATTATATCGTCGTAAAATAATATGTCATACACATCTTGTTTTTACAGGTTATATGCTCAGAAGCTTCTATTGGAGAAAATGATAATGTCATAATTATGCATATTTTATAGCAAAAATGTTTGTAAAAAAATAGTTTTATTTTTATTATTTTTCTTTTTCAATCAAAAATTATTAACTAGTGTTTGAGACCCAAACCTCTTAATTTTATGTGCACGATTATGTATAATCATTACTCACAGTAATATGAAATGTATCTTACTCATGTTTCACCCACTTGATGATGGACCTAGTGGACCTCAAGTATTACTGAATGAAAGCGTTAAATTAATAAAGGAGATATACACATGTTGTATACTGGAAGTAATAAGAACATATGCATATACAATCTATGGGAGGATGTAAGATATGGCAAAAGAAGCAGAACTACCATTAGCTCCAGTTGATAGGATAATCAGAAAAGCGGGCGCAAAAAGGGTAAGTGCGTCCGCAGCTGAGGCCTTAAGAGAAATAGTAGAAGATATTGCCGTTGATATTGCAAAGAGAGCAAGAGCAATTGCTGCACATGCTGGACGAAAGACTGTTACTGGTGCTGACATCAAACTAGCATACTCACAAGCATTCAAGAGATAACAAGACTGGAGTAAAAAATAACCCCTTTATTTTTATTTTTTAATGTTAAAGCGCTAAGAAAAGGAGTTATAGTTGTTTTATTAATTCTTGTACATTTATTTCAAAGGCTGCCGTTGGGTTTTCTATTTTGAAGTTTTCTAATACTTCTGGATGTACTTCCCCTATTATTCCTGCGTCTTTGTTGTTTATGATTATGTTCGCTGTTCGTCCTTCGATAAATGACGGGTGTTTTACTGGTTTTAATTTAAATTTTATTTTTAGATTTCTTAGTAATGCGTAGAGTACTGCTTGTATGTCTTCATAGCTTACTGAATAGTCGCTTATCAAGGCTGCTAGGTTTAAATTGTTCCTTGTTCTTGATTCGCTTTGCTCGTCTATTACTATGACGTCCCCTGTTTCGAATATTTTATGTGGGAGTTCTACGTGTGCATTTTTACTTATTATGTTTAATAGTCCTGGTAGTAATGAATGTCGCATTACAGAATATTCTTTTGATACAGGGTTAGCTATTTTTACTAGGTTTACATCTTTTAGTCTCATTTTCTTTACTTGTACCTCTTCGCTCGACATTGTATAGTAAAATACTTCTTGAAAACCTAGACCTACCATTAGGTCTCTGATTTTTCTTGTTATTTTTGTTTCAACGAGTTCTTTGCCTACAGTTAGTGTTGGTGGTAGTTCTGGTTCAAATTTATTATATCCGTAGCCTATTGCAATGTCCTCGACTATGTCGATGGGATGAAGAAAATCTACTCTAAATGGCGGTATTTCAACCTTTATCTTTTCATTGCCTATTTGTTTTGCATCTAATCTCACTTTTTGGAGACATTTTACTATTTGACTTGGTGATAAGTTGATGCCCAAAATTTTATTTGCATAACTGGCATCGACCGTCATTTCGGTTAGTTTAAAGTCTGGTGTTTTTAACTCTTTATCTGGGTAGATCATTTTGACCGATTCTATGCAACCAGTTCGCTCTGCGATATTGGAAGCTACGATATTTAAAGTAGTTGTAACTATCCTCCAGTCTGTTCCTGTCACATCTATAAAGATGTTTTTTGTTTTTTCTGTGACTTGTGTAGCTATTCCATTAATTATTGGTGGTAACGACAAAACTTCACCGTTTTTATCTACTAACAGTGGATATTTATCGTATTTCTCTATGATTTTTCCATACTCTATTCCTTTCGGATGTCTTTGTAAAATTTCTCTCCCTGTCATTTCTCTCGTTTCACCTAGTGGTATGAACTTTATTTTTTCGGGATCTTCAGCGTAGTATGTAAATGGCGGCTCTACGTTATCTAAATCGTGAATTCCTATTGATGCTTTTCTTCTATTTCTGCAGTGTGTTGTATGTAATTTTTCTTGTAGTTGCATTAGTTGTCTGATTAATGGATCTGACATTTCTATTCCTCTGAGTATTGCACAAGCAATATATGGCCTTATGGAAAGGACCGAAGTATCGACTTTCACAGCGATGTTTGAGTCTTTTATCTCATAGTTTGGTAAACCTACCTCTATTTCAAGAAAGCCTTTTAGTACTCTTGCTAGTCCTTCTGTTGAAAGCATGTCTGGCCGATCACTGGTTATTTCTATGGATAGTTCATAATCAGTTATTTTTCCTCCTTCTTCTATTGGTGTAGTTTTTTCTACTTCTCCTTTGATTAACAAGATGTATTCTTTCAGGTCTTCAAGAGATATTTGTTTTCTGATTAATTGACATAAATCATTATATAGTACTTGTATTGTTGGCATTAGAGCACCTCCTTTTCTCTTAACCATTCTAGGTCGTGTGTGCGTAGGTATCTTATGTCGTTTACACCTAATGCTGTCATTGCAAGTCTTTCAACTCCTATGCCCCATGCTAATACTTGAATCTCTGGATGTGGTATATCTAGTGGAATTAGCACTTCTGGTCTGAAAAGTCCTGAGCCTGCTACTTCTATCCAACCGAGTTTTGGATGTTTTATGAAACATTCTACGCTTGGTTCTGTGAATGGAAAGTATCCTGGTTTAAATTTGAATTCTTTGAAGCCTAATGCCTGTAGTATTTCTTTTAAGGCTCCTAGTAGGTGTCTTAAAGTTAAGCCTTTGTCAACTACTATTCCCTCGCATTGACAGAATTCCATGCTATGTGTAGCATCGAGTATATCTGGTCTGAATACTCTGTCTATACAGAACATTTTAATTGGTGGTTTTTTGTGCTTGATTAGGTATCTCATGCTCACTGCTGTTGTTTGCGATCTTAGAATTAATCGTCGTGCAATGTCAAAGGACCATTTGTATCCCCATCCTCTTGACCCTGTTATCCAACCGTTTTCGTGTGTTGCCTTTACTCTTTCTACAAGTTCTTTAGACTTTATATCGCCCTTGTCGGGAAATTTTAGTATGTATGAATCGTGAATTTCTCTTGCAGGATGATCTTGTGCTTGGAATAGAAGATCGAAATTATAAAATTCTAATTCCACATATGGTCCTTTTGCTTCTTGGAATCCTAAGCCTATCAGTGCCTTCCTAACTTCTTCTAAAAATTCAAGATAAGGATGTTTTTTACCTGGATATATCTTTGGAGGTTCAATAGTTACGTCGTATTTTTTTAGTTTTACTTCTTTCCACTTTCCTGTTACAATTAATTCTCGTGTGAGTTTTTTAACGGTTTCTGGTATTATAATTTTGCCTTCTACAACTTTTTTACCCAGTTCTGTAATGATTACTGTTCGTAGTGTTTCAGTTTTTGCGATTATAAGTTTTCTCTTGACTAGTTCGTCGATGATTGTTGGTTTTCCTACCTCTTCTAAAGTAGTTTGTCCTTTTTTTCTTATAAATTTGAGAATTTCTTGCTCTGGTAATCCTTCTTCTGCTACCTTCTTCCCTTCCTCCGTGATTGTGACGTATACTTCTTTATCTTTTATGATTTTTGCCCAGTTTCTACTTCTGAGATGACCTATGGCTAGATTTACTTGTTTTTTCTCCAGCCCTTCGATATCTTTTTCTAGAAGCTCTCTTATCGATGTTTTTGTCTTTTTTAGGAGAAATTTTAACAACCTGTATTCGGGTAGTCCCTTTTCGGCGTACTCTAAACCCTCTTTTGTCAATTCGATTCTTGTTATTTCTCTTTCATGTACTTCGACTAGATTTTTGTTTTGAAGCGAATATACTGCTGTTAATACTTTTTTTAGTGGTATTTTTGCTTGTTTTGATATTTCTTTAGGAGTTGCCTTGCCTTCAAGATTATATAGTGCGTTAAGTGTTTTTCTCTCGACAGGGTAGATTTCTATTTCAGTTATGTTCTCTTGAGTTATGTTTGGCACCTCCACTAACGGTGATTTGGATGATTAAAATTAGTGTAGAACATTGGTTGAGATAGTACGTACTATCCTTGAAAAGAAGTCTTTTCTTTTTTGTTATTAAAATTGGCAGGGCATCCCAACCAGACTCCGAAATTTGACTACATGAATTCTAATGTCATAACTTAAAAGTTTTTCCATAGGATAATTTTTGTTGCTCTTATCATGATTACGACTTAAGGGTTTAATGACCTGATATATTTTAACGCAACGTGAAATTATTAATTGAATATTTTGTGTGAAGGCGGGATACGTGTGAAAGTTAAAGCAGTAATTTTTGATCTTGATGGGACTTTAATAACATTTAAGTTAGATATAGTTGGAATGAAAAAGGAAATTATTCGCAGGCTTTTAAAACTTAATGTTGCTAGGAATCTTCTTAATTTGAATGTTAAAGTTGCAGAAATGATTGAGATCTCTAAAAATTATCTTTTAAAGATGGGACGTAAAGATTTAGCAGCTAAAGTTATTTCTGAAGTGTTCAGTGCTGCCGATGAATTTGAAGTAAGAGCAGCTAAAATTAGCGAATTAATTGAAGACGCAGAACTAGTTCTTAAAGGTGTTAGGGAGCTTGGATTAAAAGTGGGTCTTTTAACTAATAATGGTAGATTGGCCACAAACATTGTTTTAGAAAAACATGGCATAGCTAAGTACTTTGATATCATCATTACAAGAGATGAAACAAAAACTCTCAAACCCGATCCTACTGGTCTTCATTTACTATTGTCAGCCCTTAATGTATCTCCAAAAGAAGCCATTTTTGTGGGCGATAGTATTATTGATGCTCGTGCAGCTAAGAAAGCTGGTGTGTTATTTTTTGGAGTTGAAACTGGTATACATGATAAAGATGACCTTAAAAGGGAAAATGCAGTTAGTGTTTTCGATAATTTAAAGAGTTTCTTGCAATTTCTCAAAAAGAAAATGAAGTAATAGTTTGATTCTTATTTTAGGTATTCTGTTAGTAGTTGTCCTAGTTTTTTTACCCCGGTTCTTATGATTTCTGCGTTTCTATAGCTAAACCCTAAACGCATCGTATTAATAGCTGGCGAGCTTTTCTCTATTTTTTTCGTATCTGGGTTGTAAGTATATCCTTTTATTGGATAGAAGGAATGTCCTGGTACGTAGAGTATTTGGTTTTGAAGGGCTACTTCTTCTAGGAACTTCTTTGCATCAAACATTTTCTTGGATTGCCACCATACAAAGAATCCTCCTGTCGGATTTGTCCTCTCTCCTTCTGGAAATGTTTCATCTATTGCTTCGCACATCGCTTTGCATCGTTTTTCATAAGTTTTCAAAATTTCTGGTAGGCTTTTTTCCATATATTTGCTATAGTATAGGGCTAGAATTTTTTGTATTATGGTTGGTGTGCATAAATCTAAGTATCCTTTATCTTTTATCACTTGTTCTCTTAATGCTGCTGGCATAACTGAATATCCCACTCTGAAAGGTGCGGCTTCCTTCGAGGTGGTTCTTAAGTATGCTACTCTTCGGTTTTCTTTGTCAAAGCTTTTTATGGCTGGAAGTTTTTCGTTTTTGAATTGTATTTCTCTATAAGCAGCATCTTCTATTATTAAGAGATTCCAGGTCTCAGCTATGTCGTAGAGTTGTTTTCTTCTCTTTGTTGGTAGGGTTGTGCCTTTTGGATTATCTGAATCGGCGATAACGTATAGTATTTCTGGTGGTTTTTTTATTTCATCTGACTTTTCTGTTGCTTGAAGAGTTTCTTCAACATATTCGGGTATTATTCCGTTTAGATCTGTTGGTACGCAAATTACTTTTGCTCCTAGTTTTTCTGCTGGTGTAACAAAACCTAGATAAACTGGTGCTGGTGCAAGTATGGCATCTCCTGGATCGATTAATGTGTCAAGTATTGCATATATTGCTTGTTGAGAACCTGTTGTTATTACAACTTCTTGCCAGCCGTCTTCCTTACTGATTGGTATTCCATCCTTTTCACGTAGATACTTGGCTAATACTTCTCTGAAGGCCCTTATCCCTGCTGTTGGTCCATAGTTATATTCATCTATAATTTCTTGTTTCCCTTCTGGCCCTCGTTTTATTTTTTCTAGTTGTTCAGTCCCAATTTCGATTAGTATATTTGCAAAAACTTCTACGGGTATTGCTCCAGGTTTCCCGCCTGCAAAATAATATGGAACATTATATCTTAGCAGTCTTCTTATCTCCGATTCTGGTATGAATTGTGTCCAAGCAGCAAAATCAAAAAATTCTATTTTTGAGGTCATGTCATATTCAACTCTTCCTCTTCCTCTTGTTTACATGTAGACTAAAATAATCAACCATTATAATAATTTTTCTCGCTTAAAATAAAATTTACGTGTTTTCATTTTATTTGAAGTTGTGTTTCTGCCGTAGATTTCTTTCAGCGAACGTGAATACCTAGGTACCTTTATGGTTAAATAAAGTTGTCCAAGTGAAATTTTGTGCTATATCGATTATTTAGTTTTTGAACTATTTGATTTTGTGAATAAGGGATTTGATAGCATACTTAGATGTTGAAATCATTGCTATAGCGACGAGTAAAGCAGCGAAGTATATTAGTCCTATCCAGCCAAGTGCTTTTACGAAAAAGCCTCCTACAAGTCCTCCTAGTGTGTCTCCGAGGCCTAACATCATGCTATATACTCCCATTACTGGTCCACGTTTGTCCTCTGGGGTTTCATCAACAACAGATGCAAGAGCTGCAGGTGGTAATGCACCTACACCTACTACTAGTATTCCGATTAATGCAAGTATGGGCAGTGGTATGTCCATTAGGCTTCTTATGTTTGGAAATGCTATGAGTGTTATAGGTATTAGAGTTATTAGTCCTGTTAAACTTAGTACGCCTATGATCAGGACTTTTACTCTTCCAATTTTGTCTGATATGTGGCCCCAAATTGGTTGTAAAAGTCCAAAGGCTGTGCCTGCTGCAGCGAATAAGAGACCTGTTTGAAGACCGCTTACACCAGCTTCTTCGGATATTACGGGTCCGAAGGTTGATGCCATACCAAATAATGTTGTGATACAAAGCCATAAGGGGAGAAGATTTCTTAATTTCTCGTTTTGCCAAACAAGTTTAAGATCTTTTATTGATGATATTGATTCTATTTCCGCTCTTTCTCTTCTGGTTCCATATTCGACTACCAGAAGTAAAATTGTTATTGCTGCTATGAAAAGTGGTGCTGAGATGGAAAGGAAACAGTAGATTATGTTTGATAGATTGTTGCTTACATCAAAAAAGTCGTAGAAGAAGCCGCCGTATAGGAAGCCTGCTATGTATCCTGATATTGTTGAGTAGTCATAAAAGCCCATTAATCTTCCTCTTTGATCTGGCGGAGCACAATCGGATATTAGTGCGAGAGTGGAACTTACTTTTGCTGCAGCACCTAATCCTACTATTGCATGTATTGTTAATAACCATATGGTTGAATTTGAGATGGGTATTATTGCAACGGTCATGCCTGCAAGTAATGTACCATAAAGCATGACAGGTTTGCGGCCTATTTTGTCTGACAGTACTCCAAAGTATGCGGCTGTGAGCATTTCACTGATTGAATATGATATGTCTATGATTGCTATCTCTAGGGGATCTTTTCCAATGACATTTAAATACCTTCCAAATACTAGAAGAGTAGCAGAAAAAGATGATCTTAATAAAAACGTTGCTACATATAGTGCAACTAATGAAAGGGTATATGATCGGATTTTTTTCATGTTCATTCCTCGTATTAATCATTTAATTAAGGATTGGTGACAAATAAGTTATTTTATTAATTTGTTATATCTATCATAACAATATATTGATGACGTTTTCTTTTGTAGAGGTTGTTTAAAAATGTTTGTATGAACAAATAATTACTTGGATTTCTTGCACTGCTCTATGTGTTTTTTCCTGATTTCTACCCAGAAGTTTTCAAGATTCTTACCACAGTATGGGCAACGTCTAATTCTCGGTATGAGCACCACCTCGCTGAATGCTTTTTGAGCACCATGCTAAAGTAAGATGTTTAAATGCTACTACTTTTATAAATTTGCTTATAGAAGTTCGAAGGCTTTATCTAAGATAATAAGTTGACTGTATAAAGTGGTTACATCTAATTGAAGAAAATTATTGGAATTTAAATACTTTCTTTTAAATTCTTTAATGGTGAATAAAATGCCTCCAGGAGGACCTGTTGGACCAGGAGATGCACCATTTCCACTCTAAAACCAACGACTCTCTTTTTATTTTAATATTATTTCTAATTTTTGCAATCCTTATATGTGGTTATGAAATTGTTTTAAGCTGAGCTTTATACATCTGTATGATTTCTTGTGTTGTTGTTGCATCTTCTGGGGCTTTATCGTCTCTCCATCTACCAGTAAATCGTGGAAACCTAACAGCTATTCCTGTCTCCTCTTTAATTACTCCCCATGCACATGTATGGACCGGTGAAAGAGTAAGTTCATCGCCAATTATCTCAATGACCTTAGCTGGAACAAACCAGAAATCAGGTTCTAATTTTGATATAACTCTAGGATGCCGATGTTCTACTTTATATTTTTCTAGAATTTTTGGTAGATTTTCTAGATCTTCGTCTGTAAATCCGCTTCCAACTTTACATATCGTTTCGAATACATCTTTTTCTTTGTTATATGCTGCTACGAGTAAAGCGCCGTATGTTCCTGCTCGTTTTCCTTTGCCTGCAAATGCTCCTACTATAACGACGTCTATGGGTTCAACCATCTTTGATTGATAGCTACGTTTTAGTTTTATCCAAAGCCATCCTCTTGCTCCTGCTTGATATATACTGTCTGATTTAACTGATTTAAGTACTAATCCCTCACATCCGTTTTCTATAGCCTCTTCGAAGAATTTTTCTATTTCCTTGATATCGTCGGTAATGATTGCTGGTGCTATTTTTATGTTGTTTTCTTCTACAATTTCTTTAAGGCGGTTTCGTCTTTCTGTATATGGTTTTGTTGTAAGATCTTCTCCATCTACATACAGTATATCAAAAAGGTATACATTAACCGGGTACATTTCTATTGCTTTTTCTATTTCATATTTTCTTCTTCTATGCATTAATTCTTGAAATGGGAGCATTTCTTCTGTTTCTGGGTCAATTGCTACTATTTCTCCCTCAACAATGACTTCATTTGGTTTAATATGTTTTCTCACATAGTCTTGTACATCTGGATACTGTTCTGTAATGTTTTCAAGTCTTCTTGAAAAAAGTTGTACATTGCTTCCATCTTTATGTATTTGTACTCTTTCCCCGTCAAATTTCCACTCACAAGCTGCTTTTCCACTAAGTTTTTCTAGAATTTCTTCAGGAGTTGATAATCTTTGAGCTAACATGGGTCTTATGGGTCTTCCCACTCTGATTTCGAATTGTTTTACTCCTTCAAGCCCTTTTTCAGCAACTGTTTTCGCGACTTCACCTAAGTCGCTGCAAAGATTATATGCTCTCTCGAGTACAGGTCTATTTTCTTTACTACCAGTAAAAGCTATTGCTAATGCGTCCAGTATGGTCATATCTGCTATACCGAGTCTTAATCTACCAGTAACTGTTCTAATTATATATTTGCCTTCCTTAGGTTGTGCATTAGTGAGTAAACCGGAAAGTAGTCTAATTTTTAAGTCTTGGGATCCTTCACCCGTAGCTTTTGCTATCTTATCAAAAACGTTATAAACGTGATCAACCGTCAGGGGTTTTGCAAAAAGAGTTAGTTGTCTTTTCTTTTTAATGAAGTTTTCAGCAGTTAAACCTAGGTCTCCGGTTTTTCTAAAATCTTCTTCTATGTCCTTTATTGTTGCTCCTGTGGCGTTTGCTATCGCTCTCATGGCCATTTTTTCGGCCACGCCAAGTTCAAGTTCAACAAAATCGGGATATATTTTCCCTTGTGTTAAATAAACTACTTTATCAATTATTTCTTTAGGTGTTTCCTTAAAAAGTCTTACAAGGTAATCTGTCATTTCAAGTCTTTTGGTTGTTTGTTCAATTTTTTCGTAGAATTCTACAATTTTTGTATATTTCAAATTTAGGAAGCCTCCAAGCTATGTCGTCATTAAATTTATCATATCTAATATTTGCTTAATCTATTTGAAGATTTCCACTTTAACTGTTGAAGTAGCTACGTGTTTAGGACATTTTAGCTAGAAAGAGATAGCTAAAATATAAAGTCTGCAAACGAAAACACGTTATAAAATAATATAAATTGATATTTTAAATTTTAAACATAGAAATCTGGTATATATTCAGTATAAATTATTTTAAATACTACAATCATTTGCCCTAAACTCTTTAATGGTGTTTTGAACGAAAAATGACAATCAAGAGAAAATAACATAATGATTTGCTGAAATAAATGCATACATTTCAATTTTTTATATTTTGCCACCTAAATAATCGTGTTTTTGTTTCGATATTCTTATATTTAAAATTTACAATAATAAATCTCCCTTTGATTATAAACAACATATTTGGGGTTAAATTTGACAAAACTAAAAGTAAAATTACTTGACATTCTCGCAGGCAAGCAAACAATTATATTAAATCGTGAGGATGCAGAGAAAATAGGAGTCCATGTACACGACCGTGTAAGGGTGCAGTCTGGTTCTAACCAAATAACAGCGATAGTTCAGGTAACCGCTACTTTTATCGACTCTGGTCAAATCGGAATTATGAAAGATATAGCGGAAAAATTACATGTAAAAGATGGGGATGAAGTTAATATTCGGCTAGCCTCTTATCCCGAATCTTTAGAGTACATAAGGAAAAAATTAAAAGGAGTTACACTTTCCAAAGATGAGATTTTTGCTATTGTTAGAGACGTTGTTGAGGGAAATCTTAGCGACTTGGAAATCGCGGCATATCTTCTTGCTGAAGAATTTTATGGCATGAGCATGGAAGAAGTAGAATACATGGCACGAGCTATGGCAGATGTCGGTGAAAAAATCGATTTCGAAGAACCTGTGTATGATAAACATTCAATTGGTGGTGTACCCGGTAACAAGGTTAGTTTATTAATAGTGCCTATAGTTGCTGCTGCAGGTCTACTTATTCCAAAAACAAGCAGTAAGGCGATTACAAGTCCGGCTGGAACCGCAGATACTATGGAAGTGCTTGCTCCAGTAAAATTTACAGCACAGGAACTTAAAGATATAGCAAAGAAGGTTCGTGGCGCCATTGTATGGGGAGGTGGATTAAATATTGCCCCAGCTGATGATATATTCATCAGAGTTGAATATCCCTTAGCTTTAGATCCCGAGAGTCAAATGTTAGCAAGTATAATGTCTAAGAAATTAGCCGTGGGAGTAGATTTTCTTGTTCTTGACATTCCAACTGGAAAGGGAGCAAAAGTTGAAACCATGAACGAAGCAAGAACATTAGCTAGAAAATTTGTTGAACTCGGTGAAAGATTGGGAATTCACGTTGAATGTGGAATAACTTATGGTGGGCAACCAGTTGGGCATGTAGTTGGGCCAGCGTTAGAGGCAAGGGAAGCTCTGCTTGCTCTTCAGGGTAAAGGTCCTACTAGTTTGATTGAAAAATCTACTGCTCTTGCTGGTATACTCTTGGAACTTGGTGGTTTAGCAATGCGAGGAAAAGGAAAAGGAATTGCTATGGAGATTTTAACAAGTGGAAAGGCATTAAAAAAGATGAGAGAAATCATAGAGGCACAAGGTGGGGATCCAAATGTTGAACCTGAAGATATCCCTGTCGGGGAACATAGAGTGCGTATCGAAGCTCCATGCGATGGGTACATAACTGATGTAAGTAACGATGCAATTAAGAAAATTGCTAGGGCTGCTGGTGCCCCCATGGATAAGGGTGCTGGTATTATTCTTTATGGTAAACGTGGTCATAAAGTAAAGAGAGGAGAGCCAATTTTAGAAATTTGTGCAGAGAGGGAATCTAGACTTTCCGAAGCTTATGCACTTGCGATGAAATTACAACCCATAACGGTTGAGGGTATGTTATTGCAACGAATACCAGAATACCGATAAAAAGAGATTAATTAATCTGTTACTTCCATTTTTATGCCGTCTTTGGTTATAACTGCGAGTTGTATTACACCGCCTGATGCTATATCTCTTCTTCTGGCTGCTTTTACTGCCCTTTTTGCTAATTCGACCGCTTCGTCGATTGACATTTTTTCACGATACCCGTCTTCAAGTACTCCATAAGCTATTACACTACCAGATCCCGTGGCTGCGAATTTATCTTCTTCAAGAACACTTCCCAATGGGTCTAAGGTGAATATATGTGGACCTTCTTCATCTACTCCTCCGACAATGAGCATTGTTATTAGCGGGAACAATCTGTTTTGAAATAACATTACTGCTGTGAGCTGTGATACTGCTCTTACACTTATTTCTCTTCCTAATTCTAGTCTTCTTAGGTTTACGTTTGCCCTAATGATTCTAATTAATTGTTGTGCATCTGCTACTGACCCCGAAATTGTCATCGCTATGTGGTCTGTTATTTTATGTATTTTTGTTGCTTTATGACTTGCAACTAGATATCCCATCGTTGCTTGAGATTCCGTAGCTAGTACGACGCCGCCATCACAAACTATACCTACTGTTGTTGTTCCTGTAACAATTGGTTGTGGATATTTATCTTCGGGAGATAGAAATGTCAAAGTTTTATCCTCCTTCTACATGTTAGTAGTCAATGTGACGTTACTCTTATTAACTTTTATTCTTACCGCTCTATATTACATCTACTACATGGTTTTATTAACAAAATACTATGTGGAAGCATCTAATAGTAAACTAATTTTACGTAGAATCTTAATTTAAATCTATTTAATCACCGAATCTACTTTACAACATTAGACCTGTTAAATTAATGGACATATTAATTAAGAAGTTTGAATAAATGAGTTTTATACATGAAATCCTAGGGTAAACTTTTGAATGCGTAATAACATCACCTGAAATGTCATTAAAACGGTGATTACATGGAAGTTAAAAATAGAAAGGTTATGTTAAATGGTAAAATTGATTTTCAGAGTTTAATGAAGTGCGTCTTAAATTTGCGTAGTTTAGATGTCGATGTTTACTTTAAGTTATTGGAAGGTGAAACTACTGTTAAAGAGTTATCGAGTAAATTAAATTGTAACAGGAGTACTATTCAAAGAGCGTTGGCAAATTTAGTTAACAAAGGTTTAGCAATTAGGGAATCCAAAACTATGAAAAACGGTGGATACTATTTTGAGTACAAAGCTGTTTCCCTAAATATTATAAAGGAAAAAATAAATGAAAAAATTAAGGAATGGTATGCAACATTATCCGACTTCTTAGAAGAAACTATGTTGAAAAACAAAGTTCGGGATAAATAACTGGTAATAACATCTTAACAATCACTGTCGCCACTCTTTTCCCTACAATTGTAAGACCTATGTTGGAAACTCCCAAAAATTTTGTGTCTCTGAGACTTATTTGGGATAGCACCCCTTCATCCTTAATCAAACAATCAAAAACAAGGTCTAATGGCTTAGTATACTTTCTTTTAATTTTCGCCCAATAAAAACCGTTTTTCTCAAAAGCATCAGGATGTTTTTTCAAAAAATCTCTTACATAGTCTACAATGTTACTAGGCGGTCCTTTTCTTAAAAAATACGGTTCTAGTTCACTTTTCATACAATAAAAACCTACAGCATAGATTGGATCTTCAAAATAAACTTCATATATTGCTTTTCCAAATCTTTCTTCTCCCGTTTCCTCTTTTTCTAAAAGAAAAGCAACATGTGACGCTAATTTATATAATTTATCCCTGAGAATTACGTAATGCATGTTTTTTGTATTTTCGAACTCTACAACTACTAGGTGCCCTTTGTATTTTTCTTCCTCTTCTAATGAAAGAGGTTCGATAGGTTTCTCGATGAAGTAATCAATTGAAGGTTCTTCAAGAAATTTTTGTGATACGTGATTGACATATAGATACGCCCGCTTGTCAATACTTGCTGCAACATTTCTATTTGGATCAGTCGGATCTATAATAATTAGAAAATCTCTTCCAAATTTAGGATGTTTCCTTAGTTCCTCCTTTTTTCTACCGAAGAAATCGATTGGCTGTTGAGGTAGATTTTTAAGATTTATCAGCGTGTTTTCAAAAGTTTTATAGAAAAAAATTAGGAGCTCGACGCTGAAACCGGTGAATCCGCTTCTCCCTATAGCACATTTATCTCCATATACATGACATGCCTTTAAAAAAGCTTTTAAAAGTCTTACTTCATCTCTTTGCTCCATCGAAAGATTTTTGTGTACGAATTGAGTGTGATGAGGGGTTCTATCGACCGCGGTTATTGGGCCATGTCTTAACAATTCTTGCGGTTCTAACCAAAAACCAGCTACGATATCTACGTCAAAGCCTCTAATTTTAGCGGAAAGATAAGGATGCTCAGCGTATGTTATTTTAATGTCTGTGCAACCAGCATCTTTAGCTGCAGGTTTAAACCATTTTTCAACAATTATTTCAAATTCCTTATGTAATTTTTCTTTTATCATCTTCTTCGTTGGAAGTCTTAATATATTTTGATAATCATTAGGGGATAGAGCAACAAAAATATCTATGTCACTTGCACCTCTTAGTTGGGTTTGTTTGATACCTGTGCTACCTTCCGCTTCAATAAAAAGAAATTTATATCCTGCTTTTTTTGCTATTTTCTCAATAGATTTTTTAAGACCATTAATAACTTCTTTTTGTTCCTCTATTTCATATTTGGTAGGCTTTACCATTCTTAAAGCTAAATTTTTGACTTTTCGAAGCTTTTTAATATCCACTATAAGCCACCTAGTTAAGGTACCGCACAATTTACATAACTTAAGATTAAAAGTGTGCTTAATAAGGTGTTGATAATGAATCTAGTCGATACCCACTGTCATTTAACAATAAGACATTTTAGGAAAGATATAGACCATGTCATTTTAAGAGCAAAAGAAAGAGGGCTAATTTTGATTGTGACTTCGTCTATATCGCCAGAGGATTTCTTTTCATCCCTTAAAATTATGGAAAAATACAAAGATTATGTTTATGTTACCTTAGGTCTTCATCCTCCGGGAGTAACTAGGGAAACCTTCAAACAGACCGTAAAACTGATTGAGAAATATAAAAGAAATATTTTAGGGGTTGGTGAGGTTGGACTTGATTTTTATCATGTTAAGTCTGAAGATTTGAGAAAACTTCAACAGGAAACATTTAGGGAATTTATAAGGCTTTCTAAAAAATTTGAGCTTCCCTTGGTGGTTCATAGCAGGGATGCTATGAAACTTACTCTTGACATATTGAAAGAAGAGGATGCTGATAACGTTGTGTTACATTGTTTCACAGGGAATCAAGAAGATGCAAAAATAGCTATGGAACATGGTTGGCTCATTTCCATTCCTACTGCCGTGGTCAATCGACCGCAGTTTCATCCTATAGCTAAAATTGTTTCGTTAAATCACATGGTTTTGGAAACTGATAGCCCTTTCCTCTCACCTTTTAGAGGTCAGAGGAATGAACCAGCAAATGTATTTTACGCGGCAGTAAAAGTAGCTGAAATTAAAAACGAACCTTTAGGGAAAATAGCTGAAATCACAACTAAGAATGCACTTAACCTTTTTGGATTAGAATCTACTAATGATTAAAATATCATGTCATAATGTTTCGTATATTTTAAACAGTTGCAAAGCGTCTATCTCTCTTAGTGGGCTTTCACATATTATAGTTCCAGACACATTGAATTCTTTTATAGCTTTTAGAATAAGTTTAGGGTCAGGACTATTCTGGTTGATCGGTAAATGTTTTTTCTCAGATCCTTCTCTTATAATTTCCTTTTTACCAGTTAGAAATGTTTCTAGTGAAAGTGTGGGTTGCTGTATAATTGTAAATTCGACACCAGTAAAATGCATGTGTAAATCTTTAAGAACGTCGTTTCCTAAAGTATTCTCAAGTTTCTGAAGGACATTTATTGCATCATCCAAGTTTTTTAAGACTCCTCCACCCCTTGCATGAATATGAGCCCAGTCAAGAACTATCTTGACTTTTTCAACTTGTTGAACAACCTCGAGAAGTTCTTCAAGCTTGCCAAACTGTCTATGCTTGCCTGTAGTTTCTAAACCCAAGTATATATTTTGAATTTCACTTAAAACCTCTTTACAATGTTTAACAACTATTTTAATATGATTTTCTTTCTTTAATCCCTCTTGGTATCCTCCTGGGTGAATAACTACAATACTACATCCCAGTCCCTTAGCTAATTTCATAACTTTTAAAAGACGTTTTTTACCGTAAGAACGAAACTGTCTTAAATTAGTTAAACTGATAGTAAACGGAGCATGACAAGAAGCATATATTTCATGTTTTTGAAGAAGCTTTTGAAAATTTTCTTTATACTCGGAGGAATACGAAGGTAGTTGATACTGATACATTGTGAAGGGAACTTCGAAAGCTTTTAACTCCGTAAAATCACTGGTAATATACTCCAATGCTTCTAAAGGTTCTAGGGTTTTTGTTGATCCGCTTGGACCAAATCTAACTTTGGTCACTGGTCAGTCTCTCCAATACCTTAAAATTTTGTAGATTTTTTATCCCAATTTACGGTTATTAATGCAACTGCACTAGGTTTAAATTGATCTACAACGGGAAAACCTGACACTTTACAGATTTTGTATGCAAATTCCATGATATCTTCATGTTTAGGTTGAAATATCTTGGCAATATCTTCGGTGTTCAATCCCTTTCTTTCAGCATATTTTTCAAGTCTTAATCTAGCTCCTCCCAGAAGGGAAAATCCCTTTACCTCTAGAAAATTTGGATTTGCTTTTTCTATGATTTTTGCGTATTTTTCTGGCTCGGTCATGTTCAAATTTTTCACTGCAGTTATTCTAATTACTGTTCGGCAATTTAGAGTTTGAAGTAGTTCTAATGTTTGATTAAGTTTTTTCCATCCATCTCTAATATAGGGAACACATACTTTTTTGTAGATTGTTTCGTTTGGAGCGGGTAAAGTGACATAGAGTTGAGTTGGAAGTTCGTTCATTTCGCTTAATCTTTCGGGAAATGTTCCATTTGTTACAATGAATGTTGTGAATCCTCTTTTATGGAATTCGGATACAAGGTCGTCAATGTAAGGATACATCATTGGCTCACCAGTCAAAGAAATAGCGGCATGTTTTGGACTAGTAGCCTCCTTCCAAACTTTCTTTACAAGTTCTGGGTTAACTAATTTTCTTTTAACGAGTTCCTCGATGTCTTTAATGTTGGTAATTTCATTTTTTATATTCTTTGATAGGGCGTATATTTCTTTTTCTGTCCTAATCACATATTCTTCTCTTAAGAGATGTCTTAAGGCATCTTTAATTTTTCTTTTGGAAATTTTGGTTTTCGATACAAGGATATCTAGAGAGAGTGGTTGATTCTCTTTAAATAATATTTCAAAAACCGTAACTATGTTTTCATAGTGTTGAAGTAGTCTTTCGAGAGGATATTTATCTCTAACTATTTGTTTTTGAGCTTTAATCATCTCATCTACTATTATTTTGGGTTCATCTAGACTTAATTTTTCTAGAGCTGTTTCGTTAATTAATAGGCCTACATCTGTAGGGTGAATTCTCCAGCAGTAAATACATTTGTGATTGCAAAAAATCATAGGGCTGTTTTGTAAACATTGATGTGATCTTATTCCGTAAAATCTTTCCTTGTAACAATGACGCATACCTGTAAACAATTTTTGTTCAAACCAGTGACAAGGTTTTACGGCAGAATGTTTGTGTTTTCCCACTACGATGTAGCCAGGTGTTTTTGCATACATCTCTGCGAATTTCTCTATTGAATCGCTCATTACAAAGTCCACTCCTCAACTATTTCACAAAATACTATAACAAATACATTTGGGTTTATATTTTGAGTTGAAGTACTGAAATTATAATTTCTTTTTAAATTTGGTGAGTGAAATTTATCTTTATCATTTATAGTAGATGCTCGGTTCAAGTAATGCTATGTTTATTATATTATTTGTTCTTTTTGTTTTGTAGTTCTCTGCTTATTGTTCAGTCTATTTAGTGTCGCTTAAATTTGCCAGTTAAAGGTAATTATTAGAAAATTGATAATTACTTCCAGAAAAATTACGGAGTAAGATTAAGTGTATCAATATACATCTTTTTATTGTCTAGTTTTTGGTAGAATTAAATTGGATATTAAATTTAATAGTTTCTTAGTGAGAGTAATATATATGGTATTGCTACAAGACATATAGTATCTTTTATTTTCTTGTGCATGAGTTAATTTAATATGAATGTTACATGTTGAATGGTGACAATCATGCTGAGCGAAGACGCTGCTAAGAAAATTAGGGAAATGTTAGCGAAGGATGATGCAAAAATAGCTATACTTGAAGCTCTTTCTGATGGTGATTGGCATTCTACAGTTGATCTATGGAGAGCGGCAAGAAGTGTGAGAAAATTTATAGGTATTGTAGGTGTAGGCGTGGCTCTTGAACAGATTCAAAATATTGTAGGTAATGAAATTTTGCAGAAAAAAGTTGGTGTAGAAACTGCTGAGTGGAGAATAAATCCGGAATTTTTAGAAAACTTGAGAAACTTGTTGGAAGAATTACGTGAAGAGAAAAAGAAGAAAATAACAGGTCTAGATTTTATGTGAGTTTTCGAGATAAATTCTGTTTACTTGTAACGTCTGTTTTACTTAACACAGGTTTTATCTAAGATTTTCTTATTTATCGTTTTGGCTAAAACTCTATTAGAAAATTTAAGTCCTTATTGTATATAGGGTTTAGAATATAGGAAAACTTAGAAACTACCGTTAAAGCATTTTTAAGAAGTAATGTTATGTGGATATTAGAGTCGTGGTTTGTTCAACTCCTGGTATTTTTCGTAATTCGTAAATGAATGTTTGAAGCTGATTAATATGTTCAACTTCGATCCTACATATTAAATCCCAAGGACCATATACTATTCTAGCTTCCTTCACTTCTTTCATTTTTCTTAGTTCTTCCAGTACCGTGTCCTCTTCTCCCGATTTCACGAGGATTAATACAAACGCTGTTATTGTTGGCATTGAGAAAAGCCTCCCTAGATTAAGACCTTATGCTTTTTAATGAAATAATATTTTAAAGGTTTCCCTATAACTTTTGACGTATTAAATCTGTAATATGTAAAATACTAGGGGTGTACCTAAAAGTGCTAAAAATCGTTGGCTTACAACTTGAGTTAAGAGATGGGAAGAAAAAAGAAAACTTGATGAAAGCTTTAAATATTCTAAAGGCCGTTGCTGATAAAGAGAGGGAGGTTGATTTTTTCTGTCTTCCGGAACTTTTTGATACGGGTTTTGATTATACACACCTAAATTTGATTGCTGAAGAAATTCCAGGCGAAACTGTAAATGCTCTTTCTAATTTTGCTGAAGAGTTTGGTAGTTATGTTATTGCTGGGATCGCTGAAAAGTATGAGGGAAAAATATTTGATTCTGCTGTGTTAATCGGGCCTCAGGGAAAAGTGTTATGTGTTTATAGGAAAACTCATCTGTTTCAAGAAGAGAAAGATCATTTTAGTAGCGGTGATACATTATTTGTGGTTAACATTGGAAAATATAGAGTAGGTTTGCAAATTTGTTATGAGATTAGGTTTCCAGAAATTTCTAGAGCGTTAACATTGAATGGTGCAAAAATTATTTTCTCTTTAGCTGCTTTTCCCTTGGAAAGAGTTGATCATTTTATGCTTCTGGCTAAGGCGAGAGCGGTTGAGAATCAAGTTTTTCATGTGGCTGTAAATCGTGTTGGTCCGGGCGAGGATAAGGTATATGGTGGTGGAAGTTTGATTGTGAACCCTCTAGGTGATGTTATTGCTGGAGCTGGTCGTATAGAAAATGTAATGGTTGGTGTTATTGATTTAGATCTTATTGATGATGTTAGAAGAAAAATTACTGTATTGTCTGATAGAAGAGAAGAAGTTTATAAAAGAGTTAAGGTTGTGCATTCTAATTTTTAGCTTTAGGATAGAATCTAGGTTTTTATGGTATATATTTGAGAATTTCGGTGAGGTTTTTGTTTTCAATTACTATGCTTGCCTTTTTTCTAATTTCTTCATCCTTTGGGTTAAATGCTATGCTAAGACCTGCTACTTGAAGCATGCTAAGATCGAACCATGTGTCTCCTATTGCAATGAAAGCTGAAAGGGGAATTTTTAATTTTTTTGATAAATCCTTTAAATTTTTGTCTTTTTCGAGAAGTTTTACTTTACATTTAACTTTTTCTGTTAAATATCCGTTTTCATCGGTTTCAAAACTGTTGGCGTATGTGTAGTCAATGTTTAATTTTTTTGCAACTTCTTTGGCCAATACATCTAGTCCACTTGTAACAATAGCCGTTATATATCCTCGTTTTTTTAACTCTTGCACTGTTTCGTATGCTCCTTTTATAATTTTATAATTCTGTAAAGCCGTCTTTATTTCAGAGATGTGTGGTAATTTGTTATTTCGTTTCCAGAGAAGGAGATCTCTACGCATCCATTCGCAGTAATTTATCCTACCTGTTAAGTAATCTTCCATATTTTTCCTAACTAATTGAGGATTTGCCCCAAAATATTTATGAAGTGTTTCCCAACAACTGGATTCTTCTACTAGCGTACCGTCCATGTCAAATACGACGACTTTAAAACGCTGCGAACTCACGGAAATCCCTCATAGTTTATGTTGAATTTTGTAAATAATTTCTCTGTGAACCGCCTCCAACCGGTGGAAATATTGCCACGGTGTCTTCATTCTTTAATTTTGTATTTAGACCGTTAAGAAATTCAATGGATCTACCATTAACGAGGATTTTTACGTAAGGTTTTAATTCTTTTGAATTTTTTAAAATTTCTTTTTCGAAATTAGGGTTATATTGTTTAGAGATTTCTTTTATTACATCTAATACTGTTAGTTCTTGAGATTTATTTAGGATAACAATCCCTGTGCCTATCAATTCTCTGAAGGAAGCGAAAAGTTTTACTTTAACTTTCACCAATTGGGACACCTTTGGATTAACGATTACTGTTGAATAAAATTTTTACATGTTTTTAAATTTTAGCCAATCTTAAGTAGATGCAGTTTTCTTGATAAATCTAATGAAAATAAATAACAATATGAGTAGATAAAATTAGAAAAGAAGACTAAGAAAATTCATTTAATGGGTTTAAATTTGTATCCATAATAAATTATTCCACTTTCTCCTTCCTCTCTTATTTTACGGAAAACAGCATGAACCCTTGTTCCAATTTGTAATTCTTCTGGTTCGCAATCAGTTATTTGAGACATCAACCTAGTACCATCATCTAATTCAACTATAGCAATAACATATGGAACATACCTTTCAAATCCCCGAGGTGGTTCATGTACAACTGACCAGGTAATGATTCTTCCTGTTTCACTTAGTTTTACTTCCTCTAATTTTGTGGTTCCGCATTCTCTACATACGTTCCTTGGCGGGAAATATGTTCTTCCACAATTTGAACATTTACTTCCAATTAATCTATAACGTTTCGGAATTTCCCTCCAGTGTCTTGGCACAGACATTTATCCTAACCTCCTGAATATGTGAACAGTTACCGTTCCGCCAACTCCTCCAACATTTTGTGTCAAACCTATTTCAGCACCATCAACTTGGTTTTTCCCGGCGTCCCCTCGTAGTTGCTTCACTACTTCAACTGCCTGATATACTCCCGTTGCACCTACTGGGTGGCCTCTGGCTTTTAATCCCCCAAAAGTGTTTACTGCTACTTTTCCTCCTGGCGCTATTTGTCCCTCTGAAACAGCTTCTGCTGCTTTTCCTTTTTCGAAAAATCCAAGGTCTTCAAGGGATATTATACCAGTTATGCTGAAAGCATCGTGAATTTCCGCTACATCAACATCGTCGGGCTTTATATGTGCCATTTTATAGGCTATTTCGGCTGCCTCGATAGTTGCTTTAAATGTGGTCAAGTCATCTCTCTGGTAAAGTGCGATAGTATCAGTCGCTGCACCCATCCCCGCAATCTCGATGGGAGCATCTGTGAAGTTTTTAGCTTTTTCTAGTGGGCAAAGCATTAACACTGCGGCTCCGTCACCGACAGGTGAGCATTCAAGAAGTCTTAATGGTTCCGCGATGAAGGGTGATGATAAAACCTGTTCCACGGTTATTTTAAATGGATGCTGTGCATAGGGGTTTTTTGACGCCATTTCATGACAGTGTACTGGCAGTGTTGCTATTAATTCGTCTGAAACTCCATATTTATGTTGGTATGCTCTTTTAACCATGGCATTTAAAGCAACAAAGGTTGCTCCTATGAAGGCTTCGTATTCTTGGTCTGTTGCCATGGCTAACGCGGAGGTTATGTCTGGCGATAACACATCTGTCATTTTTTCAACTCCACCTACAACAACGAGGTCATGAAGCCCAGATGCAACTGCTTGCACACCTTCTCTTAATGCCATCCCACCTGATGCGCCCGCTGCTTCTATTTTTACAGCTGGAGGTGATTTTAAACCAATATAGTCAGCCATTAACACTCCTAAGTGTTCTTGATGTTGACAGTATCCAGAAAACATATTCCCTATGTAAAGTGCATCTATTTGGTCGATGTTTGCTTCGTTTAAAGCCATTAACGCTGCTTCTGTAAACAACTCTCTTATCGATAAATTCCAATGCTCACTAACCTTTGTATAACCGACAGCAATGACAGCGACTTTTCTCAAATTAACTCACGCCCTTATCTTTCCTCTGAACTTTACATACATTGAGTAGTCTATATATTTTCTCTCGCTAATTAAGCTTCTAACCGATGGTATAGGGTTTCTTTTCTCTAAAATTGTGTCTTGAACGACAAAACTGAATGCATCACTTCCAGCTCCAGAGCCGTACGATGCTAAAAGTATCCTGTCGTCTGGATTTGCTACGTCTAGGGTTGCTGCGAATCCCACGAGAGATGAACCTGCATAACAATTTCCTATTTCAGGAGATAGTAGTCCAGGTTTTATTTGATCTAGTGTGAATCCTAGCATCTTTGCAACTTTTACTGGGAATTTGGCATTGGGTTGGTGGAATACGGCATATTTAAAGTCGCTTGGTCTTAGTCCCGTAGTCTCCATTAAAGTTTTCACTGAACTTACTATGTGGTGAAAATAAGCTGGTTTCCCGGTGAATCTTTCAGCGTGCATAGGATAATGTTCATGCGCTCTCCTCCAAAAGTCTGGAGTATCCGTAACGAATGAAACTGCACCTTCACAATAGGCTAGTGTTTTATCTGATTTCTTAGTAAAGATGAAAGCTGCTCCTCCTGATGCTGCTGTATATTCTAATTGGTCTCCAGGACGACCTTGAGCTGTATCAGCACCTATAGCCATTGCGTATTTCATTCTTCCAGCTAAGACGTGATCCATGCATGCATGGAATGCTTCTGTTCCAGCCTTACATGCAAATTCGAAATCTGCTGTTACTACAAGTGGTGTTGCTCCTATCGCTTCTGCCACGATAGTACCAGATGGCTTAACTGCGTAGGGTTTGCTTTCGGTACCGACATATACAGCTCCTATTTCTCTTGGATCTATTTTTGCTCTTCTTATAGCGTATTTTGCTGCTTCAACAGCTATTGTTACAAGGTCTTCATCGATTCCTGCCACTGCTTTTTCCATTATTGGTACATGGCCGTTATTGTTGCCCCACATTCTTGCTATTTCCTGTGCTTTGATCCTATATATTGGTATGTAAGCTCCATACCCTATTATACCAGCTTCTTTAGTCATACATGTCCTCTCCAAACAGAAGTAAAATATTAGTATGTATTCAATGGAGGTGTATAATAGGTTATTAAAGGTTTCTACTCAACTATTGGTTGTAGTTTCGACAAAGGTAAGATAAAAAAATCATTATTAACAAATAAACGAAGAACTATTTTATACTCAAAGAATACTTGGCAATGAGAGTTTTACGGTTATAAAACTCAAAGGTAATTATTGATAAATATAACTGCTAAATTTAAATTACAAAGATTTTATACAATATTCGAAGAGAAATATCCGGAGAAAAGGTGAATTATTGTGTGTTTAGCGGTACCAGCGAAGGTTTTGGAAATAAAAGGAGACAAAGGGATCGTAGATTTTGGAGGAATTCGCAGAGAAGTAAGCTTATCCTTAGTCGATAACGTAAAGGTAGGAGACTATGTCTTAATCCATGTAGGTTTTGCTATCCAAAAAATAGAGAAAAAAGAAGCTGAAGAAACACTTAAAATCTGGCAAGAAATGGCTGAATTACTTAAAGAAGATTTTCATACCTAAAATTACAAAAATAAGATAGTTTGGCTTTCCTTGCTTTTAGTAATATACAATCGGTGGAGTATCTACTTATGAAAATATTACCAAATAAAAGGACACGGAAAGCTGTTTTTAAAGTTATAGAAGAAGCAGATATTGTACTTGAAATTTTAGATTCTAGAGACCCTGAAAGTTTCAGAAATAAGAAAATAGAACAGATTGTTACTAAACAAGGGAAGAAGCTTATCCTTGTAATAAATAAGACCGACCTTGTACCAAGGGAAATAGTGGAAAAATGGAAGAAAAAATTAGAAAAAGAATATCCTACCGTGTATATGAGTTCAAAAGATAGACATGGAACTAGAATTCTAAGAAAAACAATTTTAAAATATGCTCCAAAAATACCTGTCAAAGTTGCTCTAGTAGGATATCCTAATGTTGGGAAAAGTTCAATAATTAATGTTTTAAAAGGAAAACATAGTGCTGCTACAAGTCCAATTCCAGGATTCACTAAACACAGTCAACTCTTCCGAATAAGCCCTAAAATTTTAATTTTAGATACTCCTGGTGTATATCCACCCGAAGATGAAATGTCATTAATGCTTAAGAGCGCTTTAGAAGTGGAAAAAATCGAGGACCCAGTTACTCAAGCTTTGGAACTCTTAAAGTTTATTAAGGAGAAAGATCCGGATCAGCTGGTAAAAGTCTACGGCATAGAACCAAGTGATGATATCGATTTTTTAGAAAAATTAGCAATAAAGCGTGGACGACTGTTAAAAGGCGGAATACCTGATGTAGAGGAAATAGCAAAGATTATTCTACGTGATTGGCAAAAAGGGAGAATTGTTATTTGGAAAGAGCCAAACGAAGATAACAATACTTTATCAAAATAGAATCATGTTAAAATGGGAAAAGCAAGTATTGTAGAATAGTTGTTTATCGAGCTGATAACGCTATTCTTTCTATCTCCTCTTTTCTTCTTATTGCGTGGCTCTTTGGATCGTTTTTCGATGCAAGAATTATTTCGTCTGCTAAACATTCCTCTATAGGTTTTGGATTATTGAAAGCGGCTCTTGCAGCTCCTTGTACTATGAATCTTAGTGCTAGGTCTACTCTACGCTGTGGTGCAACGTCAACCGCTAAGTGGTATCTAATTCCTCCGTAGGCTACTGTTGTTGTTTCTTCTCTTGGTGCAGCGTTTTCAATAGCTCTGATTAAAACTTGTATAGGGTTTTCACCTGTTTTTAGGTGTATTATCTCGAATGCTGTTTTTACGATGTTGTAAGCTTTGTGTTTTTTGCCTGCACATCTACCGTGTTTAAGTACTTTTCCTCCCTTTCCTTTCGCAAGCCCTGGGTTCATAAGTTTGTTAATTAGTCTTTCTACAATTGGCACTTCTGCTTTACCGAACTTTTTATGTTCGTGTCTTCCTCCAGTATGCGGTATATATACTGGTTTTAAGCAAATGTATCTTTTTAGTCCTGGATCTGATACTTCTATGCCATCGTAGTTCCATTTTCCAAAGAGTTTAATTTCACTCATGAAGCTCACCTAGTTAAAACAATCTCCATGAATATTGAAGCTTAAAAGCTAAAGCGTAAAGATGTACTTTGACTTATAAATGTTATGTGAATTTAGGATTGACCTATGTCGATTCTTAATTTACAGTTTTTTAAAATAAAATCGTTCTCGCTTATGAATAGATTGTCTTTTTGATTAGTATTTTAATCCTTTCTCGTAGGAAGCAATAGTCCTATTAATACTGTTGTTAAGAGTAGGGGAAGCAAAATTAAAAGTATCGCTTCAGGTTGTAATAATTCTAAGCTTCGGATTATCGGTTCTGGAGCGCCTAAAAATGAGAAAATGAGTTGTGGATGAATTGCTATATAAGATAAGACAATTAATGCAAGTAGTCGATAAAGAGTACTTAATGCTATAGAGATAAGTGTTTTTCTTTCTGATGGAAATGTCACTTCAGCTTCTAGGGATGATTTTGCCTCTGGATCCATTTGGTAAAGATTTTCTAAGAATATTTTAAGTCTTGTTGAATCTATGCCTTTTGTTAATTCTTTTCGCTTGCGAGAAAAACGTTTTTCTACAATCTCTCGTAAATACTGAATAACGTCCGATGTTAAAAATCTTTTAGCCATAAACATTGAAAGGCTACTTACTGGTGCTTCTTCTCTTGTTTGCGATTCTTCTATTTGTTCTTCAAGTTTACTACCTTTTCTGATTTGTAGTGAAAAGACGCTGCGTACATAAGATGTTTGGAGAGCTAAATCAAAAGCGATGTAAACTGCAAGAAGATTATGTATAAGAGGGTTTGTAATAAAACTCCATATGGACATCGTTAAGAGAGAATGTTCTTCCCATAGTGGATTGATAAATTTCAAAAATTCACCGAGTTTATAGAGAAAGAGAAGGCTTCCTTCGAAAAGCGTAACCTTGTAGGCGTTAGAATAGTCACATCTAAATAAAAACAAAATAAAACTAAGAATCATAAAAACAACTATTATTTGTACTGAGAATACATATGCTGGTTTTAATATCGTTTTTATATCGATGCTAGTTTCCAATGTTGGTGCATTTAATATTTTTTGGAAATAGCCCTGAAATAGTAATTGACCTACGTAAAATGTATTTGGAATTTCTTGAGTGAAGATGTATACAAAAAAGAAGGAAAAAAATGAGAGATAAAGAAGGAAAAGATATAAGAAAAAGATTATCGAGGAGCGAAGAAAGGAAAACCAAGCATAAGTATAACTTAGATTCCAAATATCTTCAGGTGAATACTTTAAGATCAAATACATTGAATAGAGCAGCATTGTTGCTGATATTATTCTCATAATTTTAACAAGCTTCAATTTCATCACACCTAAATTAAAATTGTGCAATTCCTCGCTTTTTGGCCTTTATATATTCTGAAATTAACGTCGGTATTATGTCATCTGGCCCTACACTTATGACGTCTACATCCAGTCTCTTTATGCTTCTAATAATTTCTCTTCTTTCTTCCCAGAGTTCTATTGATATAGCTTCAGCTAGAGCTTTATCTACCGGTGATAAACCTCTTTCTCCAATCTCGAACCAAGGTCCAAAGGGTGATATGATTAGGATGTCATATCCCCGTGCTCTTGCGAATTTAATCGCATCTAGAATCCTACCTCCGACATCTTCTAAATCTGATATAATGAGAAGATATGCTTTTTTCCTAAGTTTTTTAATTATTGTATCGATTGCTTTAAGGAAATTTGTTCCTCCCTGTGGTGTTACTCTGGCAAGAGTATCTAATATTTTGTAAAAATGTCTTTCACTAGATTTAGGTTCTATAAAATCATGTACTTCATTTGAAAATACACATAATCCTACCTCATCTTTTCTTTCCAGCGCATATTTAGCTAGAATTGCTGCTGCACGAATAGAAAACTCTAATTTATTTGCTTCTATGGGACCTGCAGCCATCGAGTAACTTGCATCAAGTAAAATCATTATTTTCATGTTTTTTTCTGTTTCAAACTCTCGGATCATCAATCTTTGCATTCTTGCTGTAGCTTTCCAATCTATCCTTCGATACTCATCCCCTATATTGTATTTTCTAAGACTGACAAATTCTGTGCCAATACCTTTCTCTCTGGTTCTATGAACACCGAAAAGTGTTCCAAGTACTCTCTTCTTAGCCATGATTTCCATTCTCTTAATATCTTCATAGGGCGGATACACTACAATTTCAGTAATAGTTTTTATGGTTCTTACCATTGAAAAGAATCTTAATTTATCTTGGACAATGAGTTTGCAGGGTCCTATCTTATATTCTCCTCGTAATCTTGGAAATAATATGTAGGAAAAAACAAATTTCTTCCCTGGATCGAGTCTCGTTATCAAATGGTTTGTTCCTAACACTAAGTTAAACGCTTCGGGATACATATCGTAAATTTCAAGATAATCGACTGTTTGATGCCCCTTATTAACAACTATAACTTTAACGTATACATAATCGTAAGCGAAAACCTTTTTTCTATTTATTTTTCGTTCAACTTCTATTTTACTAAGAGTTGAACCAAATTTAAAGAGAGGAAAACTTGCAGTTACACTTGATAAGAGAAAAATACCTAAAATCGATAGAAAATAGCTTATGAGAGAAAATCCTGCTGTAAGAAAGAATACACCTATGAGAACTACTGACAACCCCCTTCTTGTTAACATATAATTCACCGTTTTATAATTGAGGTCAAGCTGGTACTTCTACTTCTTCGAGAATTTCGTTTATGATTCTTCCAGCAGATATTCCTTCAAGTTCTGCCTCTGGTTTTAAAATTATTCTATGATTTAAAACTGGAAAGGCTAGAGACTTTATATCATCTGGGATAACGAAGTCCCTTCCAAGAATAGCTGCTCTTGCTTTAGACGCGTAAAGAAGTACAATAGACGCCCTTGTACTTGCTCCTAAAAGAATTTGCGGATGATTACGCGTCCTTAAAACTATATTTTTTATATATTCAAACATCGAATCATCAACATAAACCTTCTTAACAGCTTCCTGCATAGCTATTACGATTTGTGGTGAGGCAACCTTCTCGACAATAGCTTCCTCCGCCACATTCTTTCTTTTTAAGATTTCAAGTTCCTCTTCCGGATTGGGATAGTCAACGATTAACTTGAAAAAGAAACGGTCAACTTGAGCTTCTGGAAGCGGATATGTGCCTTCAAGTTCGATGGGATTTTGAGTCGCTAAAACCATAAAAGGTCTTGGAAGATAATGGGTTTCACCCTCTATAGTTACTTGTTTTTCTTGCATGCATTCAAGAAGTGCTGATTGAGTTTTTGGAGGGGCTCTATTTATTTCGTCAGCTAAGACTATGTTTGCAAATATTGGACCTTTCCTTAAATAGAATTTTCCTGATTTTTGATCGTAAACATTTGTACCTATGATGTCTGCAGGTAATAAATCGGGAGTAAACTGTATTCTTTTAAATTCACAGCCTAATGTATCGGAGAATGTCTTGGCCATAACGGTTTTTGCAACACCAGGTACTCCTTCAAGTAGAACATGTCCGCCTGCTAGTAATGCAATGAAAATGTTTTGTAAAATATCTAATTTTCCTACAATAACTTTATTGACCTCTGACAGTACTTTTTGAGCTATACTTCTAACGTCCCCTATTGATAATTCAACTTCCTTTTCCTCCAAGTTTTTCCACCTCTTCTTCTATTTCTTTAAGCTGGAAGAAAAATTTCAAAAACTGGTCACGTGAAGTAACACGTAATTTTCCTTTTTCAATCTTCTCAAAATTTAATAATACTTTCCTAACTTTACGAACATCTAAATCAGGATGATGCGTAGAAACATATTCTATAAACTTGTCTAATGAAAAGCCAAACTTGAATTTGAATTCCTCGCTCATAATGCGTTTAAATCGTTTATACAATATTTTTAAAGCTTTATCGTAGAAAGCGTAAATTTTATACGCCCTAATTTTTTCCAAGAAAACTGTTCTTCCTCTTTTTCTATATACTTTAAGTGGCGCAAATTTTCTACTTTCTCTTACTACTGGAATCCATCTTTTAACCGTAAAAACTATGAAAAATGGAAGAATTAAGGAAACATATGGTATAGCGGAAAGCCAAGCAACGTACCCAATAATGGTAGTGAAATAGATAATTGACGATGAAAGTCCCCAGTCTAGGTGGCTTTCATCAAATACTATTGTTGCATTCTTATTAAATCCAGATAGCCAGTTTACTATGTTTAATGCAAACCTTGCGTTGTCTGCTCTTTCTATCATATCATTTATAAAAATACTAGCATCGCTTACAATGACTATACGACTGTTATTTTGGGTTTCGATTGCTGTAGCTACTGTGAATGGTCCTACTGTTTCATTTGCATCATATTCGTAATCGTGATCTGCATCTAACCAGCTGATTCTGGTTGTCATGGCAATTGGTGGAAGAAGTATATTCGAAGTATCATTTGGTCCAACTATTGCACTTGCATAGTTCAATAGAAGTGATTGTACTCCGCTTGTTATCGGATGGGGCATAAAATTGGTGATTACAGGTAAAACAGGGTTTTTTTCATAAGAACCCGCATCCATAAGAATGCTATCTGAAAATTTAATTTGAAATTGGAAGAGAAGTTGAAGAATTGTATTACCACTTCCAAAATCATCGGCTATTAATAATCCTCCGCCATTTTGTAGGAAAAGTAGCAAGCTCGGTATAATGTCGCTCGGGTTATAGTATTTTGACGGCCCTATTATTAACAAAACTGCTGGCTGTTCAACCCTGTTTATCATGCTTAGAGAAGATAATAGGGTCTTTACCTTGAATCCTTCGTTTTCAACAAGCTCTTTAAACTTTGAACAGCCATCCCAATCCGTGTTATAGATAGAAAAAGCCGGGGACGATGCACTTTCGGTAAATACAGATAAAACTATGGGTAACCATGATATAATGAAAACTATTGTAAATACTATTATTGTTGATTTTTTACTTTTGGGCAAGTTCCAACGCTCTCCCAGTAATTTGTCTATAAATTGTGGAAAATGCTTTTACAAAACTGTTGTAGTCTTCAAGCCCAACCTCATGTGGACTGAATCTTGCCTTTTCGTACATTTTGATTAAGAGATACGTAGCATCGGGGTTCAATCTATACTCTTTCACAATGTTTATGGCAAATTCCCTTGGAGTTAAGGAGTTAGGGCGTTCCACATTAAAATAGACTTTAAGTATTTTTTCAAATAGATTATAAGCTTCTATTATTGCCTCTTTGAACTTTGCTTGTCTTACATGCCTATTTATAGCCATTATTGGTGAAGAAAGATCGATTTCTGGTACTTTTCGTCTTCCCTTTCTTCCTTTTAATAGTTTTTTGAAGAAAATAAACGTCGAAGATGCAGCAAATATAGATGCAACTATTATGTAAAGTACATATACCGGTATATTTATTTCCCACATTCCTTGTTCCCTCACATTAATTAATACAATAACCTCGTTTGATCTAAACTCGGTTTCTGCTTCAAGTACAGCGTATATTGTCATATTGCCTGGACTTACATTTTCTGGAAGTATGTAAAACACTGTAAAGTTGCCTTCTTTATCTAGGTATACATGTTGAATGGTCTCATTTATGTACAATTTAAGTTCTCTATCTATGATATACCGGTTATGTTCGTCTACAACGCTTCCAGTTATTATTAAGCCTTCCCCAGGGTAAGCTTCCAAGTAATTTGTATTATTTACAAATAACGTAATAGTTGCATTTTCAAAGATAAATACTTTAGCACTTGAAATCGAAGAATTATAGAAAGTAGTTTCTTCATAGAAGAATATTATTGTTAAGTTAGGATCAGAAACCTCTGACGGAATTATTAAGCTTCCTATGAATGCTCCTCGACTATTACTTGTTAAATTAGCTAGAATTTCGCCGTTAATCATTGCATGTATTTCTGCGTTTCGTACAGGGTCACCTCTTTCGTCACGTATCGTTCCTGTAATATTTAACTGCTCCCCCGGTAATAAATAGAGGGGCGAAGTACTTACTCTTATGATTGGAAAACCGTAAACAATTATGTAAGAATACTCGCCACTGCCTGGATAGGGCTTATACCATGGCGGGTTACTGATAGTGACACGAACAATGTAAACTCCAACGTCTAGCTGAGATGGAACGTTAAATGTGACTGTAAATTGTCCATATACATTTGTAAGATTACTAACTCCGATATTTGTGTTGTTAAACAAAATTAGAATAGTTGCATCTTCAATTGGTTCATCATAGTATTCACCAGTCATATTTCCGAATACCGTAATCGATGCATTACGTCCAACTCTGGTTAAAGAAACATTAACATAAATATTTACATACTCGTAAATTAGAATTTGTAATTTTGAAGAATTCCCGCTTTTTACGTATTTAATTGTGGAATTATAGCTGCAAAAGACTTGTGAAAAACCTAGAGGGTGATTTATTGGAATATTTATGGTAAAATTATAACTTCCGCTTTCATCGGTTGTAACAACTCCAAGAACATATAGCCCTCCTTCAACCGTTGAATTATCCCAATAAATAGTAAGATTTTGATATGAAAGAGGAGTGGAATTATCAAGTAATAGTGCCCCCTCTATTATTACTGTTTCATTCCATCTAACTTCATTTGGAGTTGCATATATAACGAGTCTAACGTTAGCAACAACAGTTACATTTGTAACATTGGACGAAGGCGAGATGAGAAGAGGATATCCTTCGTAAATTGCCTGAACCGTAGTATTACCCAGTGGATGATCAAGGGGTACCCTATAGTTGTAATTAAAGCTACCATCTGATGAGGTTGTCGTGTAAAGAACATCGGTAAAATTCCCTTCACCCCAGATAATTGTTACCTGATGATTGGGCAGTCCTCTTCCATTTTTAGCGTCACACAAACTTCCTCTTATTTGTGCTATTTCGGTTCTTGCTACTTCGCTTGGCGTAACAGTAACTGAAATAGTGGTGTTACCCATCAAAACTACGGTAGTTTGATTACTCAGAATTTTCCAACTTGCTATAATTACATGAAAGCCTACAATAGATGTATCATTGAAGATCAGTGTTAGAACTGCTACTCCACTATCGTTCGTTACTCTCGTTGCACCATTCAATGTTAAGAGATCATACATATCGGTAAAGGTTATTATCTCGCCAGTCAAAGGCTCGCCATCACTTAGCAAAGTTGCCGTTAAATTAACTGGTACCCCTCTTGTAACATTTCCTTGAGATGCTTCAAGAGTCAATGTGTATTTTGGATTTATTACATAGGAATCTCTCTCAGTGTTTAAAGCCTCTAAATAACCTGGAGGTGCTGGATCGAAGGGTACCCAGACTCCATCGCCAGTTGTCGATGTGGGTATCCAAACTTCTGCCCAAAAGTGTAAATGTTTATTTTTTATGACTCTACCGTTTCCACTTTCCTCTCCAGGTAGAAAGCCAAAAACCATCCTTGCTGGTATCCCTAAAATTCTAAGCGTTACAACGTAGGCTGTGGCAAAGTGTATCGAAAGTCCCTTGCCTCTTTGTAAAAACCATTCAACATAGTCTTGGTCTTGAGCTGGGCCAGGGTCAGTTGAAGTTCCAAATAGCATTTCGTAATCGTATTCAAAAGTGACTTGAAAATATCTTAGAACTATTAACGCTGTTTCAAAGGTATTTTCACCTTTATCTGCAAATTGAGATGCAAAATTATAAACATCTTGAGATAATGGTGGAAGACTCGTGTAAACATTAGCAATTTCATCAGGAGTATAGTTTGGTGGCAGAGCATTAAGTCTAACCTCTGTTAAATTGACAGGGACATATGAGACTTTATATTTTAGAGTTGTAGATCCAGAGTCTGTAAAAGTTGCATTAAAAATAACGCCTTGATAATTATCAATAAGCAGTTCATATCGTAGAGGCTCGACACCGATTTCAAGGGACCCGCTTAATATTAGGGGGTCCGGCCAAAGGACTGGAAGATTACGTATGAAACGAGTATTATAGTCTATGTCCATTATTACAGTGTAGTTAAGTGAATTAGGAGAAGGGGCGTATCCTAATGGGGATGTTGTTTCGTTTAGATGTGTCCATCTACCTGCAGAATCTCCTACTCTACCTGTGTAATTGTCATAAGCTGTAATTCTCCAGTATCTAGGCGGGTTTTCAGGGTAGACTGTAAATAATATTTTTTCTAAGTCTTCTATTCCTTGGTATGTTAGATAATAAAGCCAATCAACTTCTTCTAATGTTACGTTTTCTGATAGTGATATATTTTCAAAAATTTCTTGAGCCCAGCTACCACTAAGTGGGAAGGTTCCAGATGGTATAGAGGATGGAGAATATGGTGGTATTTCATCATATGGTTCTTGAGACTGTTTAGTTAAAAATGAGATGCTGGAATTTGCTGTTAGAATGTAAAGACTCAACAGTAATATAAATAATATTAGTAATATCGCGACTTTGCACCTTCCAGTTAAAAGGAAGTTTCTGATATTTTGCGACTTTCGCAAGTAGTAACCTCCAATATAATATCTTAACCATAACCTAAAAAGTTAACCGTGTTCTTCTCAAATCAAATAACGATTTTCTCTATATAATCACTTTTCTCATCTAATTATATGCAATTTTGTCTGAGGCATTTTGTAATATTGATCAGTAGGTAGGGGATCTTCATCGACAAATGTCTCCGCGAACCGGATTTACATCATTTCAATAATTCACGGTCATCGCGTTTTCTGCTTTCCTCTATTAGTCTTAAAATCGGTAATTTTTCACCTATTGATTCTTCAACCGACTTTAATATAATTGGTTCTAATATTTCCTTTATGGCAGTTTTTAAAAGTAATGGAAAATCTATATCGTCTATCACTGACGTAATTTTTTTCTCTAAAACTTCTTTAACTAAAGACCTTATGACATTTACAAGCATGTTCTCCAGGTCTAAACGTTGCAGTTCTTCGTAAATAGCCTTTGAAATTTTCTCTAGATCTTCTTTTTTCTGCATAATTTAAGCCTCATATTTCACCCAATATATTCAGGTTCTCTCCTTTCTTCTTTTTTGATTGTTTTCACTCTTTTAGCTGTTTTTACCCTTATCTCATCGAGTAACTTAAACATTTTTTCTGTTTCTTCGTCTAACTGAGACGTGTCTAGGTTGAAACCAAATACTCTATTTAAAGTTTTAACTAGTGCCTTGGATGCCGACAGATCTTTAGAGAGAGTAAGCCATCTATCTATTCTTTGAGCTGCCTCTCCAAGGAGAATTGCTCCATCTATATCATAAAAAACTTTTGCTAATATTGGTACTAAGCCGTTCATACCTGTAATAACTCCATCTGTGAGTACTATTAAATTTTCATCCTTTGACCGGAAAAATTCAATAACTTCTCCTGATGTGCCGGTTAAAAAGACTTTTGGATCTTTTTTGGGCATGCTAACGGGTGAAGCAGCAAGTGCTACGATCATTTCTACTTTTAATTCATTCAAAACATCAGCTATATGTGCTGATAGTTCATTCATTCCTGCAATTGTAGTAGGTTGCCAATCGCTTGTTAAAAGGATGAAATCTCTACTGATATTATCATTTCTCCATATGTAGAATTCACATTGTGCCGTTCTAACTCTGCCGTCTCCTTCAACAACTACGTTTGGCGGAAAATCTGCATAGCATACTTCCATAAATTTTTTAGCATCAGAAAGCTTAATAATATAGTCTACCGCGGTTTTTCCAGCAAGTGCTATTCCGGGCATCCCTTGTATACATATCGGGTCTCTAAGGCTTTTGATGTCAATGTCAAGGACCATTCTTCTCAAAATATCCATAATTTGGGTTCTCCTTTATGTTAATATTTCAAGAGGGTGAATTCAATTGTAGATATATAAATTAAAACTTAAACATTTCCCTAAAATATGGCGCCTTTAAATCTTCTTAAGAACCATGATTTTACTAAAGGTTTTATATTACAACTTACCATTCAAACCTGGTGATCCAAAAATGAGGATGAAACTGATTTCGGTGAAATTACCAGAGGTATATCTGGAAGGAATAGAAGAACTCGTCAAAACAGGGTTTTATCCAAACAGAAGTGAGGCTATTCGTGTTGCTATTAGAGATCTGTTGAAAAGAGAACTTTGGGAAAAACAAAGAAATATAAGCATGGAAGAGGAAAGGGGAGAAAAATTCTCGGCCATTGTCAAGAAAGCACTTCTTGAAGAAGTATAGTTCTCAAAATATATTTAAAGCATTGCATAGTATTGCATAAACGAAGCTTCTAATATTTCATAATTTACAGTATTTTTAGGTGAATTGAATGTCAAGAGAGTATAAGGGCGTTTTCATAGTATTTGAGGGAATTGACGGAGCTGGAAGCACGACACATAGCATTCTGCTTTCAAAATGGTTAAAAGAGCAAGGATATGAAGTTTTATTAACTAGGGAGCCTTCAGAAAATCAAATAGGTAAGTTAATTAGACATCTTTTGTACAAAAAAGTCCCACCCGCAGTTGATGCGCTTCTTTTTGCTGCTGATAGAATTTTACATTTACATGAAGAAATAAAACCCATGCTTGAAAAAGGTAATATTGTTATTTCCGATCGATACATCGAATCCTCCTTGGCTTATCAAGTAGCTCAAGGTCTAGATCCAACCTGGGTACTTGAAATAAATAAATACGCAATCCAACCAGACATGAACATCATATTAGACATAGATCCTAAAACAGCACTAAAAAGGAAAGAAGGAAAAAAATCGACAAAATTTGAAAACGTAGACTTTCTTAAAAAAGTTCGTGGAATATTTTTAGAACGAGCAAAAATCAAAAATTACATAGTAATTGATACAACAGAACCCATTAACAAAGTTCAGGAAAAAATAAGAAAAATCGTATCAACTCTATTACAAAGGAAATTAATTTAAGAGAATAAGTATATCGTTTTTATTGGTGTTTTTATCAACAACATTGAACTTTAATCTTAGAAGCATAAATCCTGCAAGATGTCTACACCATTTACCTAAAACTTCAGTTATTTTCGAAGAAGACTACCATTCAATAAGCTTAATCCTTCTCTCTATTTCCCTTTAATTGTAATCCGGAAAACAACAAGAATATCTTCCCCCTAGACCCGTCTTATTTGTAATGTCACTCAAGAATTTGTAGATCGATATCTTCGGGCGAGAGTATTATTATATAAGGTCAAGAAAGGATTATTATAAAGGTC
>Ga0209426_1000437_pt1 | contig 44295 bp, 43 predicted proteins | sample Deesub1362B_J571_FD_187697 | JGI IMG/M metagenome (GOLD analysis project Ga0209426, IMG submission 187697) | Deep oceanic, basalt-hosted subsurface ecosystem from Juan de Fuca Ridge flank, Pacific Ocean, CORK Borehole 1362B_J2.571 (SPAdes)... ...
TCGGATAGCGAGGCTATCACCGAAGAAGCATGAGAAAAAACCTGACCAAGGAGAAGATCCAGCGGGGTGAGATTGCCTGCGGTGTCTTTGTTCCCCTCTACAGCCCCACCATCGTTGAGATTCTCGGCCATATTGGCTTTGACTTTGTCATCTTTGACGCGGAACATGGCCCTATGGGAGTGGAGAGCTGCGAACATATGGTCAGGGCCGCCGATACGGTAAATATCACGCCCATCATCCGCGTGGCCATGAACCTCCAGCAGAACATCCTGCGTTACCTTGACATCGGCGCCTTGGGCGTGCAGATGCCCATGATCAACAGCAAAGAGGATGCCGAGAACGTGGTGCGCTCGGTGAAGTATCCTCCAGAGGGCAGAAGAGGTCTGGCCGGGGTCAGGGCCGCCAACTACGGGCTCACCGGACCTTTGAGCGATTACGTCAAAGAGGCCAACCGCGAGACCATGGTGATCGTCCACGTGGAGACCATGCAGGCGGTGGAGAACCTCAAAGAAACCCTCACCGTCCCCGGCATTGACGTTATCTTCATCGGGCCAACCGACCTCTCCTCAGCCATGGGGTATCCGGGCCAGGTGAAACACCCTGAGGTACAGGGGATGATTGAGAGGCTGATAAAGCAGATACGCGCCGCCGGCAAGGTTGCCGGCACCATCGCCTATGACCTTGACACCTTGAGGAGGTGCAAAGAGCTGGGCTTTCGGTACATCGTCTACGGTGTCGGCCCGATGATTGTCAAATCAGGCCGTGAATACCTTCAGGTGGCACGAGAGTAGCCCATTCCCCACAGGAGAGCACTTCACCACCGATAAATATCCAGCTCACGTTTGATGAGATGAGGAGCCAGAAGTTGGACCTAACCACCAGGAAGACAAAAGAGGGGCAAGCCATAAAGGTCACCGTTGAGGTTATGTCCTGGCTGAAGGAGGACTTTGGCCATCAGGGCTGGGACAAGCTGGTTATTGAGGAAACGGTGAGCCCCGGGACCTCGGTCATGGATTTGCTCCGCGTTATCGCCGACAAACACCCCAGGTTCGGCCAGAAGGCTTTTGCCAAGAATCAGGATTTCCTTGACTACTGCGCGGTTATCCGCAATGGTACCTTTCTCTCCGCCCTGGCGGACCTCAATACTGAGCTCCAGGATGGTGATAATATCAAACTCTCCCCTGGCTTCTACGGGGGATAAAACTTAAGGAGGAGAGCGCAAGCATGTATGGTTCTACGGGCAAGGTATTAAGAGTTGACTTAAGCCAAGGGAAAGTATGGGATGAGGCGCTGGATGAAGCCACCCTGCGCAAATATCTGGGGGGCACTGGACTTGGTGTCAAGTACCTTTTTGAGGAGGTGGACCCAAAGATAGAGTGGTCTGACCCCAAGAATATCTTCTTCCTGGGGTCTGGTCCCCTGGGTGGCACCAGGATTCCCGGCTGCGCCTCTATCTCGGTGGTAACCAAGGGTGCCCTGACCAATGGCCTCACCTCCACCCAGGCCAATGGCAACTTCGGGGCCTATCTCAAATGGTGCGGCTATGACGCCATCGTGGTTCAGGGAGCTTCCTCCACCTGGAAGTACCTCTACCTGCATGAAGGCGGTGTTGAGCTCAGGGATGCCAGTCACCTCGTGGGCAAGGACACCTGGGAAACGGAAGACGCCATCAAGGAGGAGCTGGGCTACAAAGAGCGTACGATGAGCGTCTTCAGCATCGGGCCGGCGGGTGAGAATCTAGTGAGGTTCGCCGGCATCTTCGGCGACCGAGGCCACGCCGCCGCGCACAATGGGGTGGGGGCCGTGCTCGGCTCGAAAAAGCTCAAGGCTTTTGCCGCCGCCCGCGCCACCAATAAGCTTCAGTTCGTCGACCCAGAGAAGCTCGGCGAGCTGGCCAAGAAGTTCACCGAGGTGGCCAAGACCTTTGGCGGGGGCACCGTTTTCAACTGGGGCACCAGCCGGGTGCTGCCCGGGGCTGAGGCTGCCGGCTGGCTGCCGGTGAAGAACTACCTCACCAACCTCTTCCCCCAGAAGGACCTCTTTGATGGGGCGCGCATCCGCCCCCTGTTTCAGAGCAAGAATTACCCTTGCTACGCCTGCGCTTCCCACCACTATGAACTGATGACGGTGACCGAGGGCCCATATGCCGGCTACTTCGGCAAGGAGCCGGAGTATGAGCAGTGGGCCGCCTGGGGCCCCCAGATCTACCAGACGGACCCGGGAGCCGCCGTGGTGCTGAGCAACACGGTGGATCGCCTGGGTATGGACACCAATGAGGCCAGCTGGGTGGTCGGCTGGGTGATGGAGTGCTACGAAAAAGGCGCCCTGAAGAAAGAGGACCTGGACGGCCTGGAGATGACCTGGGGGAATGTGGAGGCCACTCTAGAGCTCCTGAAAAACATCGCCTACCGCCGCGGCTATGGTGATACCCTGGCTGAGGGGGTAAAGCGGGCCGCCGAGAAGCTAGGAGGGGAGGCGGTTAACTGGGCGATATTCACCGGCAAGGGCAACTCCCCCAGAGGGCATGACCACCGCGGACGCTGGGTGGAGATGCTGGACACCACTGTCTCCGATACTGGCACCCTCCAGACCCAGATGCTGGTGGTGAACAAGGACCTGTGGAAGATGCCCAACCCCATGGACGTCTTTGACCCTGACCAGGTAGTCCAGGCAGAGGCCAATTCCACCGGCTCACTGGAGGTCTCCGATTCGCTGGTTCAGTGCTGGTTTACCAGCTTCAACGATACCGAGACCCAGACGGAGGCCCTCAACGCCGCCACCGGCTGGAACATGAGCGTGGAAGAGGTGATGAAGGTGGGCAAGCGCATCGTCAACCTGATGCGCGTTTATAACTTGAGAGCCGGGCTAACACCAGACCGGGAGAAGCCCTCCGCCCGCTACTGCTCTCAATCGGTGGACGGCCCGAACAAAGATAAGCCCATTGCCCCTCACTGGGAAAAGATGCTGGACAAATACTATCAGCTGATGGGCTGGGACCGCAAAACCGGAATGCCTCTGCCCGAGACGCTGAAAGAGCTTGGTCTGGAAGACCTAGTTAAATAAATTCTAAAAAAGGAGAGAAGGCAAGAGATGAGGATTGACCCTGAAGTATGTATTGCCTGTGAGGCCTGCATTCCTTACTGCCCGATGGAGGCCATCAGCATCAAGGATGATGTGGCCGTAATTGACCAGGACGAGTGCGTGGACTGCGCCGTTTGTCTCAAGTCCGGAGTCTGCCCCGTGGACTGCATCATCTTTGAGCCGGCCCCCTGGCCCCGCTCCCTGCGCACCACCTTCTCTGACCCCAGAACCGAGCACAAGGAGACCAGGATCGCCGGGCGGGGAACCGAGGAGATGAAGACCAATGACGTTACCGGGCGCTTCAAGCGAGGATGGGTCGGCCTGGGCTGTGAGTTTGGCCGCCCGGGCGTGGGCACTCGTTTTCGCGACGTGGACAAGGTGGCTCAGGTTCTGGCCAAGCACGGGGTTATCTTTGAGGCCAAGAACCCGGTGACCATCCTCATGGAGGACACCAAGACCGGTAAGCTCAAAGAAGAGGTGCTCAATGAGAAGGTGCTCTCCGCCATCATTGAGTGCATGTTCCCCATCGAGAAGTTCAAGGAGGTCATCAGCGCCCTGCGGGAGGTGGCCAAGGAGATTGATACCGTGATGAGCGTGGAGTGCATCAACCGGGCTGACCCGGATGGGTCATACCCCCTGCGCAAGATGCTGGATGAGATGGGCATCCCATACTACATCAACGGAAAACAGAACGTGGGCCTGGGGCGGCCCCTGGCTGAAGTTTAAGGAGGAAATAGATGACACACAGTTTACACCGCCGTGGCACTGCCGAGAGCTTGAGTGAAGACTACGTGATGCTATGCCTGCCCGCCATTGGCATCAATGATGAGGGCCATGACCAGAAACTGCAGGAGTTCCTGCGCATCACACTGCGCCATGACCCGGTGAACATAGGCGCCATAACCCTGGGAAACATGTACAGCCACAAAACGGAAGAGGTGGTGAATGCCGCTCATGGCATCGTCCACGCTGTATTCGTCAAGCAAGATGACGTGACCGAGGTGCTCAAGGAGCTGGATAAGGCCAACCTGGGAATGTCGGTGGTGGTGAGCGGCATCTTCGAGAAGGTTGATGAGTGCTGTGAGAAGGCGGGCCTAAAGCATCACACGGCCAATTTCTCCCTGGGGATATGGGGCAGAACCGAGAAACTGCCCAGCGACGATATCCTTGAGGTGACCACCATGTGTGGCCACGCCATGATCTCCGCCAACTTAGTCAAAGACATGGTGCGGGAAATAAAGGCCGGCACCAAGACCCCGGAGGAGGCCGCCAAGGTGCTGGCGCCGCAATGCGCCTGCGGCATATTCAACCCAGTACGCGCGGCCAAGCTGCTAGCGGCCATGGCCGCCAAGGAAAGCTAAAAGAGGAGGTGGCACCCGTAGGCAATCGGAGGAGTAAGGCAGCCACACGGCTGGCCAAGCTAGCAGGTGTGGGCTCTTCAAATCGGGCATGCCGTGGAGCTGCTGCCGAGAAGTAGCCCCAGCTAGGAAAATAAAAATTGACGGGGCGGGGAGAGTTCCCGCCCCTTTTAGTCTTGCTCAAATTGCCATGAAAAGCTTGAGACCCTACACGCCACCAGCACTGCGCCTCCTCAGCAGCAACATCGCCAGGTCAGGAAACCCCCTCGGCCTGAAGAAGAGCGAGTGCGCCGCCTGGGCCAGTGACCTGCACCTCCCCAGCCAAGGCACCACCATCCTCTACACTGGCTGTGAATACCAGATGACCTCCTACCTCCGCCCCCTGGTTGAGGTTCTGAAAAGGGTCAAGTTTAAGGATACGCTGTTTTCCACCTTCAGCGCCGGGGGCAAGCTTGGTATCGGCTTGATGAAGGCCTATACCAAGGTGACAAGTCAGGAGAGCGAACAGTATAACCGCATCCTGAGGATGGCGGCCCTCAATTTGAGAAAGCTGGGTATAGATTTTGCCTACCTTGAGGAGGAACTCTACAGCGGCGCTCTACTCTATGAATATGGCCTCTTTGAAGACTTTGAGCAGCAGGCAAAACGTGTCGCCAGACAATTTGAGGAGGCGGGAGTGAGGAAGATAATCGCCCTTAGCCCCCACTCCGCCGAGGCCTTTCAGCAGATTTACCCGAAGTTCATCAGCACCTTTGATCTGGAGGTTGTGCCCTACGTTTGCGTCGTCGCTGAAGCTTTAAACAAGCGTGGCCTGAAATTAGCTTTGCCTAAAGCCTTGAGCCTGACCATCCATGACCCCTGCCACCTGGCCAGGTCACTGAAAGTGACCGAGGAGCCAAGGAAGATTCTCCAGAGCATCGCCAATCTGGACTTGAGAGAGACGGCGCTAAACCGCGAGCTCACTAACTGCTGTGGTGCCCCTTGCGATACCGTCTTTCCCGAGCTTTCCCAAATCGCCGCCACCAAGCGCGCCGAGGAGCTCGCCGCCACCGGTGCCCAGGCCGCGGTCACGCTGTGCCCCTTCTGCCACTCTCACCTACGCCGGGGGGTGGAATTGGCCGGTAAGAAGCTAGAAATCGTTGACTTCATTGAGGTTCTTCACCAAGCGCTGGAGGTGGGCCGTGCCTGACGCCAAGCAGCTCTTCGAGCAATACTATGATGCCCTGCTGCGCAGCGCCCAGGACCCTGATATGGCCCTGGGACTCTTTCGGTCGGTGAGCGCCTATCGGGAGAGGAAAGCTCGGGCGCTGGAGAGATTTCCTCACACCGTCGAGCTCGCTGAGGAGGTAAGAAAGCTGAAAAGGGAGTGCCTGGGCCGGCTGGATGAGCTGGTGGAGAAGGCCTCGGCCTCGCTGAAGGAGAATGGGGCCCAGGTATATTATGCCTCCAAGGCCCAGGATGCTCTCAAGATCATCGGACAGATAGTCGGCTCGGGGAAGGTGGTGCTCAGCGGCAAAACCCTGACCGGAGAAGAGCTCGGGCTGAGACAGTACCTTGAGGGCTTGAGCAACGAGTTCTGGGAGACCGATATCGCCCAGTTCATCCAGCAACTCCGGGAAGAGAAGCCGATGCATTATGTTTACCCCTCACTTCACGTCACCCGCGAGGAGGTGGCCAAGTTACTGAGCAAATTGCTGGGCAGAGAGATACCCCCTGACATACCCACCGAGGTCAGGGCGATACGGGAATTTCTCCGCGGCAAGTATTTTCAGGCTGACTTTGGCATCAGCGGCGGCAATGTCGTCGCCGCCGATACCGGCACCATCTTCCTCCTGGAGAGCGAAGGCAACATCCGCATGCTGACCAATGTCTCCCCGGTGCACATCGCGCTGGTTGGCATAGAAAAGGTGGTGCCCACCATTGAGGATGCGTTCAAGGTGGCGGAGGTAACCTGGCGCTATGCGGGATTCAGCGTCCCGCTGTATGTCAGCCTGATCAGTGGCCCCAGTGGCACCGCTGACATTGAGAACACTCTGGTTCATGGCTCAAGCGGCCCGGTTGAGCTCCACGTTATCTTCCTAGATAATGGCCGCAGCGAGCTGGCCAAAGACCCTATCTTAAAAGAGGCCCTCACCTGCATCAAATGCGGGAGCTGCCTCTTTGAATGCCCAATTTACCAGATAGCCGCCGGCTACTACGGTGGACATGCCTACTTTGGCGGCGTGGGCGCCATTCTCACCGCCCACGTGGGCGGCAGCTTGGTGGAGGCGGCGCCCATCGCCTACACCTGCCTCAAGTGTGGGCGCTGCACCGAGCTCTGCCCCCAGCAGATAGACTTATCCCAGCTTATCCCGGAATTAAGACGCCGCATCGCCAATGCGGCCAAAAGCAAGTGATACATGGAGCTGCTGAGTTCGCTCAGCCGGTGCTGAGGACAAAGATAATTTTATGTTAAATTGACCGTCGGCTTAACATGGAGACGGAAATCAAGCTCCCTTACGGTGATTCCTTCCTGAGCGCTCGGCTGCCCGCCAAGAACCTCGCCTGCGTGCTCTCGAAGCGCGAGGCTAGGGGGCTAGAGAATGAAGGCGAGGCCATCACCAGAGCCATGCGAGAGCCCATTGGCTGCCCTCCCCTGCGCCAATGTGTCAAGCCAGGGGATAAAGTCATCGTTCTGGTTACCGATAATACCCGCCCCTGCCCCGATGAGAGACTGCTGCCGCCGATACTGGCCGAGCTGGAGGAAGTGGTTCCCCCCGAGAACATCACCATCATCGTGGCCGTCGGCCTGCACCCGCCTTTAGATAAACAGGAACTGGTCAAAAAACTGGGTGAGGATATCGTGGCCAACTACCGAGTGATAAACCATGACGTGAACCAAACAACCCACATCGGCACCACCTCCAGGGGCACCCCAGTGGAAATCAATACCGAGGTGGTCAAGGCTGATTTCCGCATCAGCACCGGCTTCATTGAGCCCCATTTCTTCGCCGGATTTTCCGGCGGCAGGAAAAGCATCGCCCCCGGGGTATTCAGCGTCAGGGCGGCCTACCACAACCATGGCTACCAGATGATCGAGCACCCCCGGGCCCGGGCCGGCATCCTAAAAGGTAACCCGGTGCATGAGGACCTGGTGGAGCAGGCCCAAATGGCCAAGCTCAATTTCATCGTCAACGTGCTCTTAAATAAACGACGGGAGATCACCCACGTCGTCGCCGGTGACCCGATAAAGGCTCATGAGAGAGGCTGCCAGCTTGAGCTGGAGATGGCCGGGGTCAAGGTGGCGCGCCGGGTGGACATCACCATCACCACCAATAGTGGGGCGCCGCTGGACCTTGACCTATACCAGACCTGCAAGGGGATTGATACCGCCTCACAGATAACTCGCGATGGCGGAATCATCATCATCGCCTCAGCTTGCAACTATGGCATCGGCCCGGAGGCATATCGGGAATTACACGCTTCGGCCAGCTCCCCCAAGGAAGTATTGCGCAAGATAAGGCGCCAGGAGCCCATTGGGGTGCAGTGGCAGAATCAGATCCTGGCTCGCGCTCAGCTCAAGCATGATATCTACCTGATATCCAACCTACCGGATAGCGTAGTCGAGGAGATGATGATGACGCCAGCCGGCTCCATAGAGGAGGCTCTGGCTAAGGCATTGGCTATTTTGGGCGATGACGCCGAAATCGCGGTGATCCCCGAAGGGCCACTGGTGCTCCCCCTCCTTACGGATTAAAGCTCCGGCACAAATTTGAAATCAACCCCACCAAACGCTATACTTAAACTAGGTTTCCCATTTTTGATGAGAGGTGTTCTAGCATCATGCCAAGCGTATTTTTCTTCGAAGACGAATGTGAGGACAAGTTCCTCCTGGGCAACAAAGGCGCTAATCTGGTAACCATGACCAAACTGGGGCTTCCCGTCCCGCCTGGGTTTATCGTCTCCATTGAAGCCTACCGGGAATATCAGCGCAGCGGCAAGCTGCCGCTGGAGGAGCTCAGGCGGGCGCTATCCTGGCTGCAAAAGAAAACCGGGAAAAAGCTGGGCGATGGCCTTTCCGTCTCCGTCCGCTCCTCAGCACCAGCCTCGATGCCGGGGATGATGGACACCGTGCTCAACCTCAAGGATGAAGATAAGATAATCTCCGCGGTAAAGCGCGTCTTTGATTCCTGGGATAACCTCCGGGCGGTTGAGTACCGCCGCTTAAATAAAATTCCCTCTGACCTGGGCACTTCAGCCATCGTCCAGGCCATGGTGCTCGGCAATAAGGAAAAAAACTCCGGCACTGGGGTAGTCTTCACCCGCAACCCCAATAACGGCCAGAAGCGACTTTTTGGCGAATACCTGGACCGGGCTCAGGGTGAAGACCTGGTTTCCGGGAAGAGGACCCCTCAGCCAATAGAAACCCTCCGGCTTCAGATGCCTGAAGTTTACGCGGAGTTGGAGAGGGTGGCTGATATCCTGGAAAGGCACTTCCGGGACATGCAGGACGTGGAGTTCACCGTGGAAGACGGAAAGCTTTATGTCCTGCAGACCCGCTCTGGCAAACGGAGCGGACGGGCCGCGGTGAGAATCGCCATAGATATGGTGAAAGAAGGGATCATCTCCCCCGAAGAGGCGATATTGAGGCTCACCCCAGAAGACGTGAGGGCCCTGCTCTACAAGCAGCTAAAACCCCCAGTGCAGTACCGGCCGGTGGCCCAGGGCTTGAGCGCCTGCCCGGGGGCGGCCAGCGGCAAGGTGGTCTTTGACCCCCTGGAGGCAGACACCAAGGCCAGACTGAATGAAGCGGTGATCCTGGTGAGGCCGGAGACCAGCCCTGAGGATATCCAGGGCATCCATGCCGCCGAGGGGGTGCTCACCTCACGGGGTGGGCTCACCTCCCATGCCGCCATCGTTACCCGAGCCATGGGCAAACCCTGCGTCTGCGGCGCCGAGACACTCAACATAGACCTTAAAGAGGAGACGCTGACGATTGGTGACCTGGTGATCAGGAAAGGCGATGAGATCACCATCGATGGTGACACCGGCAACATTTACCTGGGAGCCCTGCCCCTCCAGGAGGCGGAGGCTACCACCGAGCTCAAGGAGCTGATGTCCTGGGCAGATAGCTACAAACGGCTTGGGGTGTGGGCCAACGCTGACACCGTGGAAATGATACTTCAAGCCAAGAAATTCGGCGCTGAGGGGATCGGCCTGTGCCGCACCGAACGCCAGTTCAACTCCCCGGAGCGTCTCTCGGCAATCCGGGAATTCATCCTGGCCCAGACCCCCGCCGAGCGCTCAGAGGCGATAAACCACCTGCAACGGCTGCAGAAGGAGGACTTCATTGACATCTTCCGCGCCCTGGATGGTATGCCCATCATCATCAGGCTGCTTGACATGCCCCTGCACGAATTTCTGCCCTCGGAGGAGGAAACCACCGACCCTCAAGTGAAGGAGAGGCTGAGGGAGCTGAGAGAGGTCAACCCCATGCTCGGTCACCGGGGCGTCAGGGTGGGCGTCACCTTCCCCGAGATATATCAGATGCAGATTGACGCCATCAGTGAGGCCAGAGCTGAGGTGCCAGCCAATGTGGCCATCATGGTGCCCCAGGTCATCACCGTTCAGGAGCTTCTCTGGGTGAAAAAATACATCAAAGACCCGGCCCTCAAGGTGGGCATCATGATGGAGACGGTGCGGGCCTGCATGCGAGCCGGCAAACTGGCGCAGGAGGCTGATTTCTTCTCCTTCGGCACCAATGACCTGACCCAGGCCGTCTTCTCCTTCAGCCGTGAAGACGTGGAACGGAAATTCCTCACCACCTATCTGGAGCTCGGCATCCTAGAGCATAACCCCTTCCAGATACTGGATATCAAAGGCGTGGGCCGGCTCATGGAGACGGCGGTATCCTGGGCGAGGAAAGAGAAGAAAACGCTGGAGATCGGCGTCTGCGGTGAGCACGCCGGAGAACCTCTGTCCATCAGGTTCTTCCACCGCATCGGCATAGACTACGTCAGCTGCAGCCCCTTCCGCATCCCGACGACCAAGCTGGTGGCTGCCCAGGCTGCCCTGGAACAGAAGGGAGCCCCGATTTCAGCTCCATCAGAAAGCGCCGCCAAGGATGCCAGCAGTGTCTCCTAAAAATCAGGGGGAAACCACCTCGCCTTGACGCCCCAGAGGCTCTAGTGCTATATTTGAGGCGGAACCCAAAGCTACCCCTTGACACCACGGCAGGGTGAGATTTTTCTGGAGTAAGCCCGCCCAAGATGGTCAAGAGGAAGCCAACACCAACCGAAAAGGGGCGGCCTGAAGCTGCCTGAAAGGAGCAAAGGCGATGAGGGATTGCTTACATTCCTATATGAAGGTGGGCATTGTCCAGCTCATGGCCTTCCCAGATGGGGATACCCTGGCCAGCATCAGAAAGATCGCCGAGGACCCGTTCTTCGGAGCCATTGAGATCGCCTCCATCCCTGATGACATCCGGGCCGAGGTCTCGCGAATACTGGAAGCGGGCAAGCTGGTCGTCGGCTACGTGGCTCAAGCTACCATCCTCGCCCACAAGCTGGACCTAAACAGCCTGATCCCCCAGCAGCGGGAAGCCGCCATATCCAGAATCAAATCCGCGATAGATGAGGCCTATTCTTTGGGCGCTAGCCAGCTCTCCGTGCTCAGCGGACCGGTGCCCACGGTTGACAAACGCGAGCAGGCTAGAGAGCTATTGGTTGACTCCCTCACCCAGCTCTGTGGCTACGCCCAGAGCAAAGGTGACCTCAGGATCGCCCTGGAAATCTTTGACCGTGACTACGATAAGAAATGCCTCATCGGGCCGACTGAAGAGGGGGTGCAGGTGGCTAGAGAAGTGCGCCGGCACTACCCCAACTTTGGCCTGATGATTGACTTAAGCCACCTGCCACTGCTGAAGGAGAGCGCCGACCAGGCAATAAAAGCGGCTAGAGATTATCTCGTGCACGTCCACATCGGCAACTGCGTGCTCAAGGATAAAAACCATCCGGTCTATGGAGATAAACACCCGCGCTTTGGCCTTGCCGGCGGTGAAAATGACGTTGAGCAGGTGAGGCTGTTTTTGAAGGCTTTGATGGAGATAGGCTATATTGGCGAGGGAAAGCAGAACGTGGTCGCCTTTGAGGTCAAGCCTCTTGAGGGCGAGAGCCCCGAGGTAGTGGTGGCCAACGCCAAGCGCACCCTGCTGGAAGCATGGGCGAACCTTTAAGCTACGCCCCTCTCACCCTCTAGCTATCTTTCCATCCAGCTCAGCGCTCCACGCCGTAGAGGAGAAGGGAACCTGATGGAACAACGGCTCATCAAAGAATTGACCAAGATAGTCGGGCGTGATGATATCCTATATGACCTGAAAGACCTCATCGCCTACTCCTACGATGCCACCCCAAGACAAGAGATGCCGGACGTCATCATCTTTCCCCACAGCACGGCTGAAGTCTCGGCGATAATGAAGCTGGCCCATCAGGAGAGAATCCCGGTCATCGCCCGCGGCGCCGGCACTAATCTATCCGGCGGCACCATCCCGGTGAGGGGTGGTATCATCCTTGAGATGAGCCGGATGAACCGCATCCTGGAGATAGACACCGCCAATCAAAGGGCCGTCGTTGAGCCCGGCGTGATCAACCTCGACCTACAAAATGCGCTGGCCCCATTGGGCTTTTTCTATCCCCCTGACCCAGCTAGCCAGAAGAGCTCTACTCTGGGCGGGAACGTCGGGGAGAACGCCGGCGGGCCCCTCTGCCTGCGCTATGGCGTAACCTCAAAGTACGTCTGCGGCATGGAGGTCGTCCTGGCCGATGGAGAGGTGGTTGAGATCGGTGATTACGTCGCTGATCCTCCCGGCTATGACCTGCGCGGCCTGTTCATCGGCTCGGAAGGAATGCTGGGGGTGGCCACCAAGCTGATTTTGCACATCATCCCCAAGCCTGAAGCCACTCGCACCATGCTGGCCATCTTTGACACGCTGGAGGACGGAGGCCGGGCCGTCTCTGAGATCATCAGCCGAGGCATCGTCCCCGGGGCATTGGAGCTACTGGACAAGAAGATGTGCTGGGTCATTGAGCAGAGCGTCAGCGCCGGCTACCCCACCGATGCCGAAGGCGTGCTCCTCATTGAGGTCGCTGGACTGGCCGATACCCTGGATAGACAGGTGGAGGAGATCTCTGAGATATGCCAAAAAAACAAGGTGCGCGAGCTGCGCATCGCCCAAACGAATGCAGAAAGAGATGCCCTCTGGAAGGGCCGCCGGGGAGCCTTCGGGGCGGTGGCCCGCATCTGCCCCCCTTACTCGGTATGTGATGGCACCGTTCCCCGGGATAAACTGGCCCAGGCGCTGCACCGGGTGGGTGAGATCGCGGAGAAGTACCACGTGCTCATCGCCAACGTGGCCCACGCCGGTGATGGCAACCTCCACCCCCTGATTCTATTTGATGCCAACAACCCTGAGGAGCGTGCCGCGGCCAAGAAAGCCGGTAGTGAGGTGCTTGATACCTGTATCGCCTTCGGCGGCACCATCACCGGCGAGCATGGCATCGGCCTGGAGAAGATGGATGCCATGCGCCTCATGTTTGACCCGGCGGATATCGCCGCCATGCGCCGGATAAAAGAGGTCTTTGACCCCGATGATATCTTAAACCCGGGGAAAATGTTCCCCCCTGATGAGAGCCAACCCCAGCCCACCCAAGAAGAGGTAGCCTGAAGTGAAAAAAACTGTTTCTCAGGAGAGAGAAGCCTTCCACCAGCAGCTTGGTGCCGTAGTCGGCCCTGAGAATGTGCTCACCGAGGCACAGGCGACGGCTTCCTACCAGGTGGACGGGTTTACCCCGGACGGCGTCGTCTTCGCCACCAGCACCGAGCAAGTATCGCAAGTTATCCGGCTGGCCAACGAATTCCGCATCCCCATTATCCCCTGGGGGAGCGGCTCCAAACAAGAGGTTGGCCCCTGCCTTTCTCAGTCCGGTACCATCTTATGTCTTAAGCGCATGAATCAGCTCATCGAGCTTGATGCCGGCAACTTCACCGCCCACGTAGCCGCCGGCATGGTCAATGCTGAATTACAAAAGCAGCTCGGCGAACACCGGTTCTTCTTCCCCCTTGACCCGGTCTGTATGGAGACGTCAACCCTTGGTGGTGAAATCGCCACCAACGCCACCGGACCGCTGCGTTTGAAATATGGGGCGGTTCGTGACCTGGTTCTGGGGGTGACCGTGGTCACCCCCACCGGTGACATCATCCACACTGGCGGCAAAACCATGAAAAACGTGGCTGGATTTGACCTGTGCAAGATGTACATCGGCTCCTGGGGCACCCTGGGCATCATCACCGAGGCCGTAATACGCCTGTTCCCCCTGCCCGAGGTGAGCAAAAGCCTTCTCATCACCGCCAGCCAGGAGAACGCCTTCCGGCTGGTCGGCCAGCTGCTAGAGTCAGCGCTGGAGCTCAGCGCCATTGAGCTGCTCGACTGGACAGCCGGACGCTATTTGGGCGACCACGGCGCTCACCTTGCCGAAGGCAAGGTATTGCTTCTAGTCAATATTGACGGCGATAGCGCTGCTGTAGCCCGCCGCGAGGAGGCCATCAAAGCCCTAGCCAAGACAAACCAGGCGAGCGAGGTGGTCACCCTCCAGGGCGAGGAGGCAGCCGAGGTCTGGAACGCCTACCGCCGGGTGCACCAGGCGCTGCTGGATGCAGTGCCATCAACCGCGCAGGGCAAGGCCTCGGTGCCCATCGGCAAAGCAGCCGATATGTTCCGGGCCATAAAAGAGGCGGGCCAGCGCCACCACGCGGAGATAGGCATAAGGGTGTATTGCGGCAGCGGCCTCCTCTACCCCTATGTGGCGCTAGAAGATGATAAGCTCATCTTCGTCATCGCCAGCTTAAAACAGGCTGCCTCAGCCTTAGGCGGGTTCTTCATCGTTGAGGCAGCGCCGTTATGGGCGAGAAAAAAGGAAGGTAGCCTACCCCAGCGCAGCGATGCCACCCTGATGAAGCGCCTGAAGACCGCGTTTGACCCCAATAACATCCTCAATCCAGGTCGGATGTTCGGAGGTCTATATTAGTTATGTCAACCGTGGTTGAAGAGATCGCGGAAGCGCTACAGAAGTGCAACAAGTGTGGGCTTTGTCTGGCCGGATGTCCGGTCTATAAGGCTACCGGTGTGGAATGGACCAGTGCCCGGGGGCGGATTGCCCTGCTGCGCAGCGCCCTGCTTGACCACCGCCTGGAGCTTGATGCGCTGGATGACCCCATCTTCAACTGCCTCACCTGCAATGGCTGCACCGAACACTGTCCTCCGGCAGTGCCCACCGGGGAGATTATCTTCAAGGCCAGGGAAGAGATGCTCAAGCGACAGGGGGACTCCTGGCTAGGGCGGCTGGTCTTCCACAAATTGCTGGCCAGCCCCTCCCAGCTGCACCAGGCCTCCAAGCTGCTGAGGCTGGCTGAGGTCACCGGCCTGCGCCCCTTGGCCAGAAAGACCGGCCTTACCAGACTCTTCGGCGATGCCGGCAAAGCTGAAGCCATCGTGCCCAAGATACCGCCAAGCCAGGGACTGGAGGCCGTCAAGCGCCTGGCCGGAAAGATAAACAATCCCAAGTATAAAGTGGCCTACTTCACCGGGTGTCACGCCCCAAACCTTGCCCCCAAAGTGGCCGCGGCCACAGTACGCATCCTGCACCGGCATCAGGCCGAGGTCACCGTGCCCGATTTTGTCTGCTGTGGCCTTCCCGCCGCCGGCTACGGGGACGGGCCATCCGCCCGAAGCTTAGCCCGCAGAAATATTGAGATCGCCGCTAGCTTGAGCGTGGACGCCATCGTCACCGCCTGCGCCAGCTGCAGCTCCTTCCTCAAGGATTACGCCAAACTCCTGGAGAATGACCCAGAGTGGTCAGAAAGGGCCAGAGATTTCGCCGCCAAAGTGAAAGACTTGAGCGAGATTTTGACTGACATCGGGCTGGTCACCGAGATGGGCACCATCAAAAAGAAGGTGACCTATCATGACCCATGTCACCTAGCCCATCACCAGAAAATAAAGGAGCCACCACGCACCATACTGAGGAGCATCCCCGGGGTGGAGTTCATCGAGCTCCCCGAGGCTGACGTCTGCTGCGGCGCTGCCGGGAGCTACGCCTTCAAGAATTATGACATCTCCATGCAGGTGCTCAAGCGAAAAATGGGCAATGTGGAGAAAACAGGCGCGGATATTTTGGTATCATGCTGCCCAGCGTGCGTTATGCAGCTTGCCTGCGGGGTAAGGCAAGAGAAACTGCCAGTGCGCGTCACCGAGATGGTGGAACTGCTTGATGAGGCCTACCGCAAGGCCAAGGAAGGCTAGAAATTTCAGCAATTATCAATGGAGCGAGGCCATGAAAATTGTCATTGCCCCTCAAGGTTTCAAAGGAAACCTCACCGCTCTTGAAGTTGCCCGAGCCATTGAGCGAGGAATCAAGCGTGTTGTCCCCGATGTCACCACCACATTAAAACCCATGGCTGATGGTGGGGAGGGAACAGTGCAGGCGCTGGTTGATGCCACCGGGGGTAAAATGATGGTGACCGAGGTAACCGACCCCTTGGGAGGGCGGGTGAAAGCCCAGTGGGGAATCTTGAGCGACGGCACCACCGCGGTCATTGAGATGGCCGCCGCCTCCGGTCTCCCCCTGGTGCCCCCGGAGAAGCGCAACCCGCTGATAACCACCACCTATGGCACCGGAGAGCTCATCCGCGCCGCGCTCGACCATGGCTGCCGCAAGCTGATCATCGGCATCGGGGGGAGCGCCACCAACGATGGTGGCGCCGGCATGGCCCAGGCCCTGGGCGCCCGATTCCTTGATGCCAATGGGGAGGAGCTTCCCTTCGGCGGCGCTGCCCTGGCTAGATTAGAACACATTGATATCTCCCAAATGGACCCGAGACTAGCTGAGTTTGATGTGACCCTGGCCTGTGATGTCAACAACCCGCTCTGCGGCCCCCGGGGGGCCTCCGCCATCTACGGCCCCCAGAAGGGCGCCACCCCAGAGATGGTAGAGCAGCTTGACCGCGCCCTCTCCCACTACGCGGATGTGATCAAAAAGGACTTGGGCATTGACCTCAGGGATGTGCCCGGAGCCGGCGCGGCCGGCGGGCTGGGCATGGGGCTGATGGTCTTCCTCAAGGCCAAGATGGTGCCCGGCATTGACGTGGTCATCCGGGCGACCAATCTGGTTGATGCCCTAAAAGACGCTGACCTTGTCTTCACCGCCGAGGGCAGGATTGACTGTCAATCGGCGATGGGCAAGGTGCCCACCGGGGTAGCCCTCAAGGCCAAGGAATTCGGCATCCCCGTGATCGCCCTGGCCGGTGAGGTGGCTGATGACTGCCGGGTGGTCTACGAGCAGGGAATTGATGCCATCATCAGCATCGCCCCGGGGCCCATCAGCCTAGACCAGTCCATGGCCAACGCGGAGAAACTGATCGCCGATGCTGCCGAGTGCGCCATGAGGCTGCTGCGGTGCCAGGCAAAAAGCTGAAACACAGGAGGAGGGAAAATGGCTAAGCCCAAAGTCTTCGTGGCCCGGAGGATGGCCCAGGAAGCACTGGATATGATCGCCCAGGCGGCGGAAATGGAGCTCTGGGAGGATGAACTCCCCCCACCACGGGATGTCCTGCTCCAGAAAGTTCGGGATATTGACGGGCTGCTCTCACTGCTCACCGACAAGGTTGATGCGGAACTGATGGATGCCGCCCCCAAACTCAGGGTGGTGAGCAACATGGCAGTTGGCTTTGACAACATTGACGTCCCTGAGGCCACCAGGCGCGGCATCATCGTGGGCAACACCCCCGGCGTGCTCACCGAGACCACCGCCGACTTCGCCTTCGCCCTGATTATGGCCGCGGGCAGACGCGTGGCGGAGGGGGACCGTTGGACCCGAAACGGTAAATGGAAAACCTGGGGCCCGATGATACTGCTCGGCCATGATATCCACCACGCCACCCTGGGCATCGTCGGCTGCGGACGCATTGGCCTGGAGGTAGCCAAGCGCGCCCGGGGCTTTGATATGAAAGTTCTCTATTATGATACGGTGCGCCGCAAGCCAGAGGAGGAAAGGGAGTTTGGCCTGGAATACGTCCCCAACCTGCATGACCTGCTCTCCAGAGCCGATTTTATCACCGTCCACGTGCCCCTCATGCCTGAGACCCGCCACCTCATCAGCACCGCCGAGTTTGCCGCCATGAAGCCGACGGCGGTCTTCGTCAATACCTCCCGGGGGCCGGTGGTTGATCAGAAGGCCCTCTACCAGGCGCTGAAATCGGGGCAGATCTTCGCCGCCGGGCTGGACGTGACTGATCCTGAGCCAATCCCCATGGATGACCCGCTGCTGACGCTGGAAAATGTCATCATCGCCCCGCACATCGCCAGCGCCAGCGTAGCCACCCGAACCAAGATGGCACTAATGGCTGCGGCCAACCTCATCGCCGGACTCAAAGGGGAGATGCCACCCAATTGCGTCAACCCTGAGGTACTAAAGAAGGGATAGTGTACACTTTAAGGGAGGGACTAAAAACCCTCCCTTAATTTTTCCTCCTCTTTTTAAAGGAGGGGCTGAATTTGCACCACCGGGAATTTTCTAGTAAAATGGGGCTTAAGATGATCAACCTTCCTGTTCTGGTGCTGAGCCAGAGCTACGAACCGCTCACCGTCTGCCGGGCACGGCGCGCCATAGTGCTCATCTACCAAGGCAAGGCAGAGATGCTGGAAAACGGCATTGGCTTTATCCACTCTGCCAGGGAAAGTTTCCCGGTGCCCTCGGTAATCCGCCTCGCCTACCTGGTCAAGCGCCCTTACTTGGAAAGAAAGCTGAGCCGTTTTGAGGTTTTCAACCGCGATAACTACACCTGCCAGTACTGCGGCAAGCAGACCAGGCAGCTAACTTTGGACCACGTCATCCCCCGCTACCGGGGTGGCCAGCATACCTGGGAAAACGTGGTCAGTGCCTGCGTGCCCTGCAACCGCCGCAAGGCGGGGAGAACCCCACAGGAGGCCGGGATGAAGCTCATCCGCAAGCCCTCCCGCCCCGGATATAGCCCTCTCTTCAATATCCCCTATCAGTACCGCCAGACCAAGCTGGAATGGCAGAAATACCTGCCCCAGTAAAGACCTTTGGAAAATAAAGCGAGCCTCTCACCCCTTGAGCCTTCGTTTGCTTATGCCCCTCAGAGCCGCGCTAGTATGAAACCTCGCTCAGCGGCAGTTCAATGGTGGCCTCACTCTCCAGCTCCACCACCACCGTTTCCTTCAATGGGTTGCTCCCCACCACCTTGGCCTCACCCATGGCTGTTGACACGCGCTGGCCCACCTTGGGCAGCTTCTCCTTCACCGCTCGGTACTGCTCACATTCGTAGCTAAGGCAGCACATCAGGCGGCCGCAGATGCCTGAAATCTTCATCGGGTTGAGCGGCAGGTCCTGGTCCTTGGCCATGCGGATGGAAACCGGCTCAAATTCGCTGATGAAGCTCATGCAGCACAGCGGACGGCCACACCGCCCAAAGCCGCCCATCAGCTTGGCCTCGTCTCTTGTGCCCACCTGCCGCAGCTCCACCTTCACCTTAAAGCGCCTGGTCAGCCGCCGAACCAGCTCGCGGAAATCCACCCTCTCCGCGGCGCTGAAGAGAAAGGTGAGCCGGCTGCCATCAAAGTTATACTCGGCGGAGAGCAATTTCATGGGCAGCTTCAGCTCCTCGATCATCTTGCCGCACTCGATGAGGGCTTCCTCCGCCTTGTCCTCAAGCTCCCGGGCGCGCTCGATATCCTCAGGCTCCGCCTTGCGCATCACCGGTTTGAGCTGCCCAGCCGCCTCATGAGCCAGTACCTGCCGGGGCGCGATGACCACCCGTCCCAGCTCCAACCCGCGGCTCGTCTCCACGATGACGTAATCATTCACCTCCAGCTCAAGGCCAGCTGGGTCAAAGTAGTAAACCTTGCCCGCCTTCTTGAACCGTATGCCAACGATCTGTTCAGTCATTTCTCACCGGTACTCGCCTAGGTAAATTTTGCTGCTCACGCCCTTCCTTTCCCGGCAGGTCAAGCATCAGCACCTCCAGCACCAGCCGGGGATTGGCGTTCTGCCTGAGCTGCTCCCTGGCCGCCTGGATGCTGGCGATAAAACGCCTTATCTGCTCTAGACTATAGCCATCAGCCATCTCCTCTAGCGTGCTCTCCCGGTCAACATTGGTCACCATATCCCGGCAACCTATCTTGACCAGCAGTAGGTCGCGCCACCAGCTAGTCCAGAGCCTGAGCTCCTCCTGAACCGCACCTCTATTTTGGGCAAACTGTGCCGCCAGCTGGGCAGCATAGCTGAAACGCTCTTCATTATCCGACCCAATGACCTCAAGCATCCGGTCCAGCTTTTCCTCCCGCTCACGGAGTAGCCCATTCCCTAAGGCAGATAGCGCCCAGCCCAGGCAGCCGCCAGAGAGCCTGGCCAAAAGCTTGGCCTTCTCTGGCTCAACACCCCAGCGGCGGCTGAGCACGGCTTCCATCTCATTTACGGGTAGCGGACCAAGCTCCAGCCGCTGGCAGCGGGAGACCACCGTGGCCGGCACCAGCCGCTCATTAGCCGTAAGCAGGATGAAGACCACCTTATCAACCGGCTCCTCCAGCGTCTTAAGTAGACAGTTGGCCGCCTCCAGAGAGAGAAGCTCGGCCCCATCAATGATGAATACCTTGCATTTGCCCTCAAAGGGAGGAAGGCTGGCCGAGTGCTGCATTTCCCTGATGCGGTCAATGCTGATCTCAGCCTGAAGTTTAGCCTCGCTGGCGTTTTCATCCTGCTCTAGCCCGATTATCTGCACATCGGCGTGGCCCGCATTAGCTATCTTCTGGCAGGAGACGCATTCCCCACAGGGAGGCTCGGCTGCCTCACAATTGAGCGCCCGCGCCAGGTCAAGCGCCAGCGTCATCTTGCCCACATGAGGCGGCCCCACCAGAAGGTAGGCATGCGCCAGCCTCCCCCTCTCCAGGCTGCGCTGGAGTAAAGCTACAATTCTATCTTGCCCCACTACCTGCCACACCTTGAAACCTCGCTTCTAAACTAAATCATCTTTGGTTAGGTCGGCGAAAGTCTCCCGGCGCCGGATAAGGCGCGCCTTGCCCTCCCTCACCATAACCACCGCTGGCTTGAGCGCAGCGTTATAGTTGCTGGCCATGGCTAGGCAGTAGGCGCCACAGTCAGCCACCGCCAGAATATCGCCGGCCCTAACTTGGGGCAGGCTGATGTCCTTGATCAATATATCGCCTGATTCACAGAACTTACCGGCAATGGTCACCTTGCTGTCTTGTCTTTCCCGCATCTTGTTGGCCACCACCGCCTCGTACTTCGCCCCGTAAAGGGCGGGGCGGATGTTGTCCGCCATGCCACCGTCAACGGAAACATAGCACCTGACTCCAGGTATCTCCTTGACCGTCCCTATCTCATACAGCGCCACCCCCGCCTGCCCCACGATGGCCCTCCCCGGCTCAACGATCAGCCGTGGCGGCGCTAGTCTTAATTCCTGGCACCTACCCAAGACCGCGGATGCTATCGCCTCAGCATAGGCTGAGAGGGGTGGGGCGGGTGCTTCCAAGGTATACTGAACGGCAAATCCCCCGCCAATATCCAGCTCTTGGAGCTCAAAGCCATGCTCTGATTTCATAGCGGCGGCGAAGTCAAGCGTGATCTTTATCGCCTCCAGGTAGGGCTCAACCTCAAAGATTTGCGAGCCAAGATGAAAATGGAGGCCGACGAGGTTCAGATTGGGCGCTGACACTGCCTCAGCCACCGCCTCCCCGGCGCTGGACATGGGGAAACCAAACTTGCTATCCACAATGCCGGTGGTAATGTGCTGGTGGGTGTGTGGATCAACCCCGGGAGTTAAACGCAGCAATATGTCCTGGACACAACCCTTCTCCCTGGCTATTTCCCCCAGTTGAGCCAGCTCATGGAAACTATCCACCACGATGCGCCCAACCTGCCACTCCAGGGCTAGTTTGAGTTCCTCAGCTGATTTGTTATTGCCGTGAAAATAGACTTTGTCCAATGGAAAATCAACTGAACGAGCGATGCTCAGCTCTCCACCAGAGACCACATCCAGCCCTAGCCCCTCCTCCCGCAGAAGAAGTGCCAGCGCCCGGTTGAGAAAGGCCTTACCAGCATAGACCACCGCCGTGTCAGCGTAGCGCTGGCCGAACTGCGCCCTGAACTCAGCGCACCTGCGGCGCAGGCTGAGCTCGTCAAAGATATATAAAGGGGTGCCAAACTCCCTGGCTAGCTCCACGCTGTCACAGCCACCAATAGCCAGGTGACCCCGCGCATTAACCTCAGCGGTCAAGGGGAAAAGAGAAAGTCTATCTATATCTTGCCTCGTAGTCAACTTGACCTCCCACCTTAATGTTAACAGGGCGGCGTAACTTAAGTCAATTTGGCCACCCGCTCAATATTATGTAAAGAGGGGCAAACGCCCCTCTCAAACACCCCAAATCTATTATCCGCCTATTTCAGGCTCTCTAGGTACTCTTTCAGCCAAGCTAGAGCTGCCTCAGCGGCACTCTGTTTATTTTGCCCGCGGTCCCCGTGGAACTGGTGCTTCCGGCTGCTGGCTCCACTTTCATGGGCTAACCCCAAGTAGAATAGCCCCACCGGCTTTCCCGGAGTCTCCCCACCCGGCCCGGCGATGCCGGTATCCGCCAGGCAAATATCCACCCCCAGCACTTTCCGGCCACCCTGCGCCATCTCCTCGGCCACCTCGCGGCTCACCGCCCCACAGCGCCTGATGGTCTCTTCCCCCACCCCGACCACCTTGATCTTGACCTCGTTGCTGTAGGCGGTGATTGACCCCTTGTAGTAGTCGGAGCTGCCTGGGATATTGGTTATGCGGTGGGATATGAGCCCCCCGGTGGCAGATTCAACCACCCCTAGAGTCAACCTCTTCTCACGGAGTAAGTCACCAATCTCCCGCTCAAGACTAGCCACTGCTTCCCCACCTAGATTTATCCAAAGCGCATCCGTTAACTTTTCATTGCTTTAATTATATAATAAACTAAGCTTGCTGAATAAAATGAAATTAAGGAGGTTCAAATCATGGGCATAACAGCTGCCATTGTGGGGGCCATTGGCGGGCTCTGTGCGGTGATGGGCATCATCACCGCTGCCGAAGTGATGCCACCGGTCCTGCCTCAACTTACCTGGGACTTTTGGCTAGCGCTCTCGGCAGTTCTGCTTCTGGGCGCTATTGCCTTCGCCCTCGGCCGTGGCTACGAATAGCCGCCCAGAGAGCAATCTGGCTCTTAGCTAGCAATAAAGTAGCGGGGTTTTATGATTATGGGCATGATACGGGGTGATGAGTATCGGGAGAGATTGCAGAGGGTCAAGCCGGAAATCTACTACCTGGGGGAGAAGATTGAGAGCGTGGCTACTCACCCCGCTTTCCTTCCCCACGTCAACGCGGTGGCCCTGACCTACGACATGGCCTGGGCTCCTGAGTTTGAGGAGCTTTTAACCACCAAATCGCATCTCACCGGAGAGAAGATCAACATCTTCACCCACATCCACCACAGCACCGCTGATTTGGTGCAGAAGGTGAAGGCGCTGCGCGCCCTTGGTCAGCAGACGGGAAGCTGCTTTGCCCGCTGTGTGGGGCATGATGCCCTGAACGCCATTTATTCCGTGACCTACGATATGGATCAGAAGAACGGCACCGAGTACCACCAGAGGTTCCTCAACTTTCTCAAAGAGGTGCAGGCCAAGGATTTATTCATCTCCGGAGCCATGACTGACCCCAAGGGTGACCGCAGCCTATCCCCCAGCGAGCAGGCTGACCCTGACCAGTATCTCCACGTCGTTGAGAAGCGGCGGGATGGCATCGTAGTTAGGGGAGCCAAAGCTCACATTACCGGCGCGGTAAACGCCCTCGGTCACCTGGTCATGCCCACCACCTCCATGAAGGAGGCTGATGCTGACTTCGCCGTCTGCTTCTATGTCCCGGTGGATGCCCCCGGCTTGATTCACATCTTTGGCCGCCAGACCAATGACGAACGCAAGTGCGGCTGCCTCATTGACCAGGGCAACGTGGAATACGGCATCGTCGGCGGCGAGGCTCTGGTGGTCTTTGATGACGTCTTCGTCCCTTGGGAGCATGTCTTCATGTGCGGCGAGTATGACTTCGTCTTTGAGCTGGTGGAGCGTTTCGCCACCGCCCACCGGCAGAACTATGGAGGCTGCAAGGTCGGTCTCTCCGACGCCCTGATTGGGGCCACCTACGCCCTGGCCGAGGTTCAGGGCACCGCCAAAGCCTCCCACATCCGAGATAAGCTGGTGGAGATGGTTCACCTGGCAGAGACCCTTTACTGCTGCTCCCTCGCCTGCTCCTGCCAGGGATATGCTCTGCCGGCGGGCAATTTCATGGCTGATCCGCTCCTAGCCAACGTCACCAAGCTGAATGTGACCCGCCATATCTATGAGATCGCCCGGCTGGCGCAGGATATCGCCGGCGGTATATTAGCCACCCTGCCCTCGGAAATAGACTGGCAAGATAGCCGGGTCGGCAAGTACGTTGATAAGTATCTCAAAGGGGTGGCTAGTGTCCCTGCCGAAACCAGAATGCGCCTACTTAGGCTGATTGAGGGCATGACCTGCGGCACCGCCCTAGTGGAATCCATGCACGGTGCTGGGTCACCGCAGGCACAGAAGATAATGATCATGCGCCGCGCCAACTGGGAGCACAAGAAAAGGCTCGCCCAGAAGCTGGCCAAAATCAGGGAGCGGCCAAAATAAAGGTGTTGAGCTCCAAGATACAGGTATCGGTCAAGTACTGCGGCTCCTGCAATCCCCTCATTGACCTAGCCAAGCTCGGCAATGCGCTGAAAGAAGCCTTGAGCCAAGATAATGATTTAACACTTGTCCCGCCGGAGAGCGCCCGTATAGATATCATGCTCATCCTCTGCGGCTGCCCCCGAGCCTGTGGCAATAAAGAGGAGATAAGGGCCAGAGCCGCCCGCAGCATCGTGGTGGCTGGGGAAACGGTTGACCTGGTGCCGACGCCGGAAAAAGACATCAGCGCCGCGATAATGAAGAAATTGAAGTCCGGCTAGTCATAAACCGGCGCCGGTCCCACGCTCTCGCCACCATCCACGATGATGACTTCCCCAGTAACGTAGCTTGAGGCGTCTGAGGCAAGATAAACCGCCGCCCCGGCGATGTCCTCCGGCTCCCCAATGTAGCCCAGCGCCTTTCTCCCCGCCGCTGCCTCAGCCTTTGCCGGCTCCTTCCACAGGGCTTCACTCAAGCGGGTCTTGACCACCCCCGGGGCAATGGCATTGACCCTGATTTTGTACTGCCCCAATTCTTTGGCCAGAACCTTGGTCAGCATGATCAAGCCCGCCTTGGTCACGCTGTAAATGCCCAGCTCGCTGGGTATAATCCCCATAATGGAGGCGATGTTGATGATGCTGCCGCCGCCCTGCTCCCGCATCAACCTCGCCACCAACTGGCTAAGTAGGAACGGCCCTTTAAGGTTGACGTTCATGGTGACGTCCCAGGCCCATTCCTCAGCCTCAAGCAGGGGGCCATAGTAAGGATTGGTGCCAGCATTGTTGACCAGAATATCAATCCTTCCCCACTCATCCTTTACCCTCTCCACCAGAGTCCTGGAGTCCTCCACTTTGGCGATGTGGCTGGCCACTGCCAGACTCTTTCTGCCCCGCTGCGCTATCTCCTGGGCCACTTCCTCCAGAGGTGGCAGTTTTCGCCCGCTTACCGCCACATCCGCCCCAGCCTCAGCCATGGCCAGAGCAATGGCCCGGCCAATGCCCCGGCTGCCCCCGGTGACCAAAGCCACCTTACCCTGGAGAGAAAATCTGCCGGAGTCCATGCCTATCACCTCCTTCTGCATTCGCCTGCCGATAACAACCACTCCTCTGGCCCGAGCTCTAGGGGAAGCAGCCCAGCTGGCAATGGCAAATCTTGACCCCTAGCTCGTCCGCGGCCTTGCCCACCTTTTGCGGGCTGACTTTCAGCTCCTGGGCAATCTTAAGGGCAACGGGACAGGGTAGTCTCCCCTCCACCAGCGATGACTTTATCCTCTCCTCAAGCTCGCTATCCATATTAACCTCCAATCCTGCTAAAAAGCACTCTAGATTAAATCTTATCACGCCTATCCCCGCCGTGTATATGGAGAAACTGCCTGGCTACTTCATCGCCAGCGCCATTTCATCGGCGAGCCGGCGCAGGTTCACCACATAGTCTTTGGCCAGGGGGTCAATCAACACCACCCGGCCGTCTATCGCCTCGGCGATGACCTCGGCGCTCTGTGGGTTAAATTGAGGCTCGGCGAAGATGACCTTTATCCCGTTCTCCTTGGCCTGCTCTATCAGGCGCGCCAGACCCGCCGCCGTGGGCTCTTTCCCCTCCGCCTCGATAGGCAGCATGACCAGGTTATATTCCCGAGCAAAATAGCCAAAGGCGGGATGATAAACCATGAATCTACGGTTGGTTACCCCGGATAACTTATCCCTGATCTCCTGGTCAAGCTGGCTGAGCTCCCGGAGGTAGCGCTCCAGGTTCTGCCGGTAATATTCCTTACCATCCGGGTCAACCTGCACCAGGCCATCATAGATGTTCTGCACCATGATTTTGGCATTCCGCGGTGACATCCAGATATGGGGGTCTAAGGTTCTCTTCCCCGCCACCTCCTCAATCTCCACCCCCCACGCGCAATCAACCACCAGCATATCCTGGTTGACCGCCAGAAGTCTATCCATCCAGGCCAGCTCAAACTCAATACCAGAGCCCACCTTGGCGTACATCTCCGCCCCGGCTAGGGCGGTCATCTGGGAGGGGGTTGGCTCATAGGTATGCAGGTTCGCCCCCGGCGGCACCATCACGGTGACCATTACCCTTTCCCCACCTACCCGCTCCACAAACTCGGCCTGAGGCGGTATGGTGACCACCACCTCAATCTTTCCGCCCGTCTCCTCCTTTCCCCCACAGGAAAGGATGGAGGCGGCCACCATCACCACCAGCAAAGGCAAAAAACGCTTGAGCGCAGGTCCTCTCACCATATCATTCCCTGGGTCATATTTCCCCCTCAACCCGCGCGGCGTCGCCGGTATCGCCGGTAGATTATCACCGCCAGCGCTCCCAGAATAGCAGCACCGGATATCCACTGCGCTGTGGGCACACCAGCAAGCGTCCAGACTTCAAGCTTGAGGTTCTCCAGGAAAAAGCGCCCCACGCCATAATAAATGACGTAGCCGCAGAAGATATCCCCATCGAGAAGACGATGCTTCCACCTCCGCGCCAGCACCATGAGCAGAATAAAGCCGGCGAAGTTCCACAGGGACTCGTAGAGAAAGAGGGGGTGGAAGCGGCTGTAGGTTTCATACCCGGGAAGCCGGTGGGCAGGGTCAATGTATATCGCCCAAGGCAGGTCAGTGGGATAGCCATAGAGTTCCTGATTGAAGAAGTTGCCCCACCTGCCTATCGCCTGGGCCAGGATAAGGCCAGGGGCGACGATGTCCATCCAGCGCAGGGTGCGCAGCTTCTTCCATTTGGTGTAAATGATGAGCCCGATGGCACCCCCGATGACGGCGCCGAAGATGCCCAGCCCCGCCCCACCAAAAATCAAAGCCGGGTTCTGGCGGTAAAAGTCCCACTGGTCAATCACGTGATAGAGACGAGCGCCAACCACGCCCAGCGGGACGACCAGAAGCGCCGCATTGAGCACATGCTCCCAGTTTTCCCCCCGCCTTCGCGCCTCAATGCTGGCCACGATCAAGGTGGCCAGCACCCCCAGCATAATCATAATGCCGTACCAGTGAACGGCAAACGGCCCTAAATAAAAAGCGATCTCCACAATCTCACCCTGGCAACTTCAAAATAAACGCCCGTCTCCACATTGTTCTAGAAATCATTTGTCATTGTCAATATGGCAATTTTAGGCCAATATTTTCCGCCATCTCCGGCATCATCCGATTTGATTTTCTCCCCTTTCTCGGGTAGAATTATATCAGAGGAGCTTGACAAAAGGCCAGCCCATGGCCTAGAATGGCAAGCGGAAACCGTTTTCCGCATAAAGGGAAGGGGCACCCTCTATGAAGAGAGTTTACATCAATGAGGAAGTCTGCATTGGCTGCCGGCTCTGTGAGGTTCACTGCCGTCTGGAGCACTCGCGCTCCAAGGACCTGATCAAGGCCTTCAAGAAGGAATCGCCGCCCCCCTCACCACTGCTCAGGGTGGAGAGGAGAGAGGTGCTCTCCTTCGCCGTGCCCTGCCGCCACTGCCCTGAGCCCTACTGCGTCTATGCCTGCCTCACCGGGGCCCTTCAGCGCCAGCCGGAAAATGGCATCATCACGGTGGACGCAGCCAAATGCATCGGCTGCTGGACCTGCATACTGGCCTGCCCCTTCGGGGTGATCAGGCAGGAAAGGCAGCAGGGGAAGATCGCCAAATGTGACCTCTGTCTGGAGAAAGGGGTGCCTGCCTGCGTGGCCAACTGTCCCAATGAAGCGCTGGTCTACGCCGAGACCGAGGATGCGGTTCCGGCGCAGTAACCCCAGCCAAACATTGCCAAGGTAGCCCACGGGAAATTAAACTTTAGATATAACCATAAGCAAGAGGTTTTTAAGCAGTAATGATAGCCATCGTTGATTATGGTGCCGGCAATCTGCGCAGCGTGGCCAACGCCATCGCCAAGCTTGGCTATCAGCCACTGGTGACGGCCAGTTCCGGTGAGCTGGCTCAAGCCCAGGCGGTTATCCTGCCGGGCGTTGGCGCGGCTGGGGATACCATGGAGAGTCTGCGCAGGCTGGGGCTGGTTGACGTCGTCAACCAATTCATTGCCGATGACCGCCCCTTCTTCGGTGTCTGCATTGGGCTACAGGTTTTGTTCAGCGGCACGGAAGAGGGCGGCTGGCACGAGTGTCTGGGGGTCATCCCCGGGCGGGTGAAGAGGCTGCCTTCGGGGCTCAAGATTCCCCACATGGGCTGGAACCAGGTAAAGCAGCGGCTTTCACACCCGATATTTGAGGGCATCCCTGATGGAGCCAACTTCTACTTTGTGCACAGCTATTACGGAGAGCCGGAGGATAGCTCGCTCATCGCCGGGGAGACCGAGTACGGCCTTCCTTTCGCCAGCGTCATGGTGAAGGGGAACTTGGTAGCGACTCAATTTCACCCGGAAAAGAGCGGTGAGTTTGGCTTGAGACTATATCAAAATTTCATCAAGCTGGCCGGAATAAGCCGCCAATAGAGAGGGCAGCATGGCAAAAAACATAGCTAAAGCGAAATATCTGATCATCGGTAACTGTGCCGGGGGCATCGGCGCCGCCGAGGCGATACGCGAGGTGGACGCTCAAGGCACGCTGGTTATTATCTCCGATGAGCCCTACCCTGCTTACTCGCGCCCGCTCATCTCAGAGCACCTGGCCGAAGGCTGCCCGCTGGAGAGGATGCTGCTGCGCCCGGCTGACTTCTATGAGCGCAACCATATCCAGACCTTCTTGGGCAAAAAGGCAGAACGGATTGACTTAGATGAGCACATTGTGAAACTAGACTCGGGAGAAAGCATCGCTTGGCAGAAGCTGCTCCTGGCTACCGGGGGGCTACCCATCGTTCCCCCGATGGAGGGGGCCTCAAACCGGGGAGTATTTACCTTCACCACCCTTGATGACGCCAAGGCGATTGACCGCTACCTCAGTAGGGGAGCCCGGGCGGTAGTTATCGGTGGTGGCCTCATCGGGGTGAGTGTCGCCGAGGCGCTGGTCAAGCGAGACGCCAAGGTCACCATCGTGGAGATGAAAGAGCGCATCTTGAACGTCATGCTTGATGAGGAGGCCTCGGCGCTGGAGGAGGAAAGGCTAAGGCAAGCCGGAATAGATATCATCACCGGCCACACTGTGGCCAAAATCAGCGCCAGTGATGGTGCGGTCAGCGGTGTCACCTTGGATGACAGGCAACAGGTTCCCTGCGACCTGGTGGTCATCGCCATCGGGGTGCGGCCACGCACGGAACTGGCTGCTGACAGCGGGATAAAGATAAACCGCGGCATCCTCGTTGACCAGTATATGGCCACCTCCCACCCTGACGTCTATGCCTGCGGGGATGTGGCTGAGGCCTATGATGTTGCCTATGGTGAGCGCCGCCTCACCCCGATCTGGCCCAACGCCTATCTTGGTGGCCGGGTCGCTGGATTTAACATGGCGGGGAAGGAGACGGAATATCCAGGCGGGACAGCGATGAATTCCCTGAAATACTTTGGTATGGACATCGTCTCCGCGGGGATAGTGAACCCGCCCGATGATAGCTATGAAGTGCTCAGCCAGCGCCATGACAGCACCTACCGCAAAATCATCCTGAAAGACGGGCGAGTGGTCGGGCTGGTATTCGTGGGCAACATTGAGAAATCGGGCATCGTCCTCAACCTGATCAGGAACCAGGTAAGGGCTGATGGCTTCAAACAGGCGCTGGTGGCTGAGGACTTCGGCCTCTCCATCCTCCCCAGAGAGCTGTGGCAACCGCACCTGAGGATGCCAGCTTCAGCCCAGATTTCCCAGGTGGTCACTGAGCACCCCGAGGAGGAAGTGGCCGGAGAGTAAAGTTTTGGCTGGGAGTTAGGACAATGAAAGAGCTTGAGCGAATACAAAACCCCTATAATGACGATAAGGCGATTGATGCCTGCTCCATATTCGGCGCCATGGATACCTCAGGCAAGAGGTTCTCCGGGAAAGGCGTCATCAGGGCGATTGCCAATATGCATGACCGCGGCAATGGCCTGGGGGGTGGCTTTGCCATCTACGGGCTATATCCCGAGTATGCTGACCTCTACGCCTTCCACATCATGTACCTCAGCCAGAAGGGGAAAGAAGACGTCGAGGCCTTCCTCAAGGAGAAATTTCGCCTGACTCATGCTGAAGAGGTGCCCACCCAGCCGACGCCGAAAATCACCAATCCCCCTCTGGTCTGGCGCTACTTTCTTGAGGTTGGGCCGCAGAAGCCCGAGGAGGAGGCAGATGATGACTACGTCGTGGAGAGGGTGATGGAGATAAACACCAAGTTCCCCGACGCCTTCGTCTTCTCCAGCGGCAAGGACATGGGGGTGTTCAAGGGAGTGGGCTATCCTGAGGAGATCGCGGAATACTTTTGCCTTGAGCAATATGAAGGCTACCTCTGGACGGCCCATGGCCGATTCCCCACCAATACCCCCGGCTGGTGGGGCGGCGCTCATCCCTTCTGCATCCTGGACTGGACGGTGGTGCACAACGGTGAGATCTCATCCTACGGCATCAACCGGCGTTATCTGGAGCAGTTCGGCTATCACTGCACCATGCAGACCGATACTGAGGTGGTGGCTTACGCCGTTGACCTACTAATGCGGAAACACAATCTGCCCATAGAGATAGTGGCCAAAATACTGGCCTCACCCCTCTGGAGTGATATTCAGCGCCTTCCCCAGAGGGAACAGACGCTGATGCGAACCCTGCGTCAGGTGTACGGCAGCCTGCTGCTCAACGGGCCCTTCACCGTAATCATCGCCCACCACGGGGAGATGATCGGGCTCACCGACCGTATCAGGCTGCGCCCGCTGACCGTGGGGGCGAAGGGTAGCATGCTCTACCTTTCCTCCGAGGAGTCAGCCATTCGTCTCATCTGCCCTGACCTGGATGAGGCCTGGATTCCAGCCGGCGGCGAACCGGTGGTGGGGAGCCTGAAAGCACCGCTCAAAACCCCAGTGGCCGCCAAGGAGATGGTATCCCATGTTGACTAAGCGTATTATTCCTTGCCTTGACGTCAAAGACGGGCGCGTGGTCAAAGGAACGAGCTTTATACAGCTACGCGATGCCGGTGATCCGGTGGAGCTGGCCGCCTTTTACTACAAGGAGGGGGCTGACGAGCTGGTCTTTCTGGATATCAGCGCCACCCCTGAGGGGCGTGACACCATGGTTGACGTGGTGGAGCGCATCTCCGAGGAGGTGTTTATGCCTCTCACCGTAGGCGGTGGGCTGCGCTCAACCAGCGACATGCGGCGCATGCTAAAGGCAGGGGCAGATAAAATCTCAATCAATACGGCGGCGGTGCTCACCCCCAACCTGATTTCGGAGGGGGCCCAAAAATTCGGCAGCCAGTGCATCGTCGTGGCCATAGATGCCAAGCGGATAGAAGGTGGTAAAGAACCCAAGTGGGAAGTCTACACCCACAGTGGGCAAAAGCCCACCGGAATTGACGCGGTGGAGTGGGCCAGGCGAGCCGCCTCACTGGGGGCGGGAGAGATTCTGCTCACCAGCATTGATGCTGATGGCCACCGGGCGGGCTATGATATTGAACTTACCCGCGCTATCTCCGAGGCGGTGACCGTGCCGGTCATCGCCAGCGGTGGCGCCGGCACCCTGGAAGACCTCTACCAGGCGCTGGTGGCGGGCAAGGCGGATGCAGTGCTGGCCGCCAGCATCTTCCACTTCGGCACCCACTCCATCCGTGAGACCAAAGAGTACCTAGCCCAAAAGGGCATACCGATACGCATTTAGGCTTTAAAAGGTGAAGGAACCATGAAGACCTATTTACCCCCCAAGTTCTTGGTGGAAAGAGACCAAGATAAGTGCATCAAGTGCGAGGTGTGCGTCAATCAGTGCTCCTTTGATAACCACTACTATGACGCTGAAGACGATGAGATGAAAACCCGCACCGAAGGCTGCGTGGGCTGCCACCGCTGTGTTACCTTCTGCCCCACCGGGGCGCTAACCGTACGCCGGAACCCGCTGGAGTACCGGGATAACTACAACTGGCGCCCGGAGTATATTGAGGACATCATCAAGCAGGCGGAGACCGGCGGCGTCCTCCTCACCGGGATGGGCAATGACAAGGGCCAGCGCATCTACTGGGACCATCTGGTGCTCAATGCCAGCCAGGTGACCAACCCCTCCATTGACCCGCTGCGCGAGCCCATGGAGCTTACCACCTATCTGGGCAGAAAGCCTGACCGCGTGGAGCTTGATACTGACCTGAATCTGCAAACGGAGCTGGCGCCACAGGTGAAGCTAGAGGTGCCGGTCATGTTCGCCGCCATGTCCTACGGGGCGGTGAGCCTCAACGTGCACGAATCTTTGGCCCGGGCCGCCACTGAAGCAGGTACCCTGTGGAATACCGGCGAGGGGGGGCTTCACCCCAAGCTGTACAAATATGGCAATAACACCATCGTCCAGGTGGCCTCGGGGCGCTTTGGCGTTCACCCGGAGTACTTGGAGGTGGCTCGCGTCGTTGAAATCAAAATTGGCCAGGGGGCCAAGCCCGGCATTGGCGGGCATCTCCCCGGGGAGAAGGTGAGCGCGGAAGTCTCGGCAACCCGAATGATTCCCCAGGGGACGGACGCCCTCTCCCCCGCCCCTCAGCACGATATCTACTCCATTGAAGACCTAGCTCAACTTGTCTACGCGCTGAAAGAGGCTACTCACTACACCAAGCCGGTATCGGTGAAGATCGCCGCGGTGCATAACTCGGCGGCTATCGCCAGCGGCATGGTGCGGGCCGGGGCTGATATCATCGTGCTTGACGGGCTGCGCGGGGCGACCGGGGCTGCCCCCAAGGTTATCCGCGATAACGTGGGCATTCCCATTGAGCTGGCTTTAGCCTCGGTGGACACGCGCCTGAGACAGGAGGGCATCCGCAACCGGGCCTCAATCGTCGTCTCCGGCGGCATCAGAAACAGCGGCGATGTGGCCAAGGCGATCGCCCTAGGCGCTGATGCCGTCTATATTGGCACCGCCGCCCTCATCGCCCTGGGGTGCCGCCTCTGCCAGCAGTGCCACACCGGGAAGTGCGCCTGGGGCATCTGCACCACCGACCTTTTCCTCTCCAAGAGGGTCAACCCTGATATTGGCGCCCGGCGGCTGGCTAATCTGCTGCGCGGCTGGAGCCTGGAGCTCAAGGATATGCTGGGTGGTATGGGCATCAATGCCCTGGAAAGCCTGCGCGGCAACCGGCTGCACCTGCGGGGAGTCGGGCTCACCGAGACCGAGCTCAAAATTCTGGGAGTGAAGATGGCTGGAGAATGAAAGTGACCGAGACCATACCCGAAGAGACAATAAAAATAGACGCCAGCGGCATTTACTACCGGGAACTCAACGCCAGACTCAGGGAGCTTGCCCAGAATGGCGCCCGGAAGATTGAGCTTCACAACGTCTATGGCCAGCGCTACATCGGCACCAACTTGAATCGGCCGGTGGAGGTCACCATTTTCGGCACGCCGGGAAATGACCTGGGGGCGTTCATGGAAGGGCCGCGGATCACGGTTTACGGTAACGCCCAGGATGGCTGCGGCAACACCATGAATGATGGCGAGATAATCATCCACGGTCACGCCGGGGATGTCATCGGCCTATCCGCCCGGGGAGGCAAGATTTTTGTCCGCGATAGCGTTGGCTACCGGGCCGGCATCCACATGAAGGAGTATCAGGACAAGAAGCCGATACTGGTCATCGGCGGCACAGCTCAGGATTTCCTGGGCGAGTACATGGCGGGGGGCACGCTGGTGCTGCTCGGGCTGAACCGAGAGGGACATCATAAAGCCAAGTTTGTCGGCACCGGCATGCACGGTGGGGTCATCTACCTCAGGGGCAACATTGAGAGCTATCAACTGGGCAAAGAGGTCGGCGTTGCCGAACTGGGAGAGGCTGACCGGGAGTTGCTTGCCAGGCTCGTCGGTGAATTTGCCGCCCATTTCGGTTATAATGCTGATGAGATATTGAAGCACAAGTTCATCAAGCTCTTCCCGCTCTCGCTCCGGCCCTACGGCCGAATCTACGCTCATTAGGCAAGGGGAGGGGAAATGCCGGGGGAAAAGAGGCTCCTCATCATAGCCGAGGGAGGCCAGAGCATCAACGGACTGCGGTCAGAGCTGATGCAGAAGGGCTTTGCTTGCTCAACCGCCGGCGCCGAGGGGGAGGTCTTAAAGCAGATAGCCGAGCAGGCACCTGATTTGGTACTGATGGCGCTTAATGGACACCCGTCCCAGGCCATGCGGGAACTACCCCAGCGGATAAAAGAGCAAAGACCACTGCCAATCATGGCCCTGGTCAATAAGGAGACCCTGCCCAGCCTGGAAGCTGACCCGAAGATGATAGATGACTTCGCGGTCAGGCCAGAAGACCCGGACGAGCTGGAACTCCGCATCAAGCGGCTTCTGCAGAAGAGCGCTGATAGCGCCTCCAGCGAACTAATCAGATGCGGTGACCTGCTAATAGACCTGGCCAAGTGTGAGGTATCCCTGCGCGGCCGACCAATTGAGCTCACCTTCAAAGAATATGAGCTGCTCCGGTTTCTAGCCGCCAATCAAGGGCGGGTCTTCAGCCGCGATACCCTGCTCAACCGGGTGTGGGGCTATGACTATTACGGCGGCGATAGAACAGTGGACGTCCACATCAGGCGGCTCAGAAGCAAGATTGAGGATGCCGGCCATACCTTCATTGAGACGGTGAGGAACATCGGTTACCGCTTCAGGTGTCCCGCCTAGCCACTATTTATAACCTACTAGATGCTATCCCAGCCTCCTCTTGCCAAAAGAGGATAAGGCCCACCATGACCCAGCCGACCGTTTATTTAGCTTTTGGGGTGTAAGTGTTATAATAGCAGCAGTCTAGCCTTGAACGAGGAGATGGCCATGGCACAACAGGTTACCAGCTTTGAGACGGAGAGAAAGATCATCGCCATCCTCAAGGTCTTGAGTGAATCCACCGAGCCCCTAGGGTCAATCACCATCGCCCGGGAGCTGGAGCGCCACGGGATTTTCCTGAGCGAAAGGGCGGTGAGATACCACCTGAGGATCACCGATGAGCGCGGCTATACCCAGCCCATGGGGCGTGACGGCCGGATGCTCACCAGCCAAGGCCTTGAGGAACTCAAGATGGCGCTGGCCCCGGAGCAGGTTGGCTTCATTCACGAAAAGCTAGAGCTTTTGGCCTTCCACACCACCTTTGACCCCAAAACCCGAACCGGTCAAGTTCCGATCAACACCTCCTTCATCAACCGGGATGATTTCAAAAAGGCGCTGGCGGCGATGAGTGACGTCTTCAAGGCAGGAATATGCGTCAGCGACCTCGTCGCCACCGCGCCCGAGGGGGAGAAACTGGGCTCCGTGATCGTCCCCCCAGGGAAGATTGGCCTGGCCACGGTGTGCAGCGTGGTCATCAATGGTGCCCTGCTCAAGGCAGGCATCCCCACTGAATCCCGGTTCGGCGGGGTGCTTGAGGTGAGGGAGAGGAAACCAAGGCGCTTTGTCGCCATCATCAACTACGCTGGCACCTCCCTGGACCCATCGGAGCAGTACATCCGCGCCAAGATGACCAGCGTCGGCGAGGCGGCCAGAACTGGCCATGGCAAGATACTGGCCAACTTCCGGGAGATACCGGCGCCCGCCCGGACCATCGCCCAGGAAGTGATCGAGTCCCTGAAGGAGGCGGGCATCAACGGCGTTTACGCCCTGGGCAACACCAGCGAGCCCATCTGCCAGATCGCCATCGGCCTGAACCGGGTGGGCATAGTCCTGCTCGGGGGCTTAAACCCGGTGGCGGCGGCCGCCGAGGCTGGCATTGAGGTGGAGAACATCGCCGAAAGCGGCATGATCAACTTTGACCAGCTAACCAGCTTCTGGAAACTTTGAGCATCATGAGCTATTTAGATGATCTGGACAGGATATGGGGGGAGCAAGCTGGCTTTCCCCCCAGACCCGGAAAGCGCCAAGGCAGCACCAGCCCCGTCCTCAGGTGGCTGCTCGCCGCTGGCATCCTGATACTCGTTTTCATCCTCGCCGCCATCGGCAAAGGCGTCTACACTGAGTGGCTCTGGTTTGATAGTCTGGGCTTCAGCAGCATTTATACCACCGTGGTGACCACCAGGTTATGGCTCTTCGCCGCTGGGGCCCTCGCCTTTCTGGCGCTGCTTCTGGCCAATCTCTTCCTGGCACGGCGACTATCTCCCCCCGGCGCTGGCGACATCCTCAGCGGAGGGGGGCTGATCATAGTGCGCCGGGCGCTGGATATCAGCATACTGCTCTCCGCCATCCTCATCAGCCTTATCTTCGGCCTGGTTACCTCGGGTAAATGGGAGATGGTGCTGAGATTTATCCACGCCACCAACTTCAACATCACTGAGCCACTGCTGGGCAGAGACGCCGCTTTTTACATCTTCAAGCTCCCCTTATACAGCTTCGTCCAAGGATGGCTGGTGTGGGCAGTCATCATCACCCTGCTCTTCACCGCCACCATCTACCTGCTCAATGCTGCCTTCCATCGCGCTGTCTTTACCACCGCCATGAAAGCCCACCTCCTGGCACTGGGCGCCGCCATCTTCTTTCTCATCGCCTGGAGCTACCGTTTGAAAATCTTTGACCTCCTCTACTCCGAGCGGGGGGTGATTTTTGGTGCGGGCTACACCGATGTCCACGCCCAGTGGCTGGCCTGGCGGGCGCTCATCGCCGTGGCCATCATCGCTGGTCTAGTATTGCTGGTGGGCATCTGGCGCCGTGGCAGGCGCTGGCTGTTTACCCCCTTTATCCTGTGGGGCATCCTGGCCATCGTCCTCGGGAGCATCTACCCCGCCATGGTGCAGAGATTTCAGGTAGAGCCCAACGAGCTGGCCAAGGAGAAGCCATACATCAAGTACCACATTCAGCTCACCCGCCGGGCCTTCGGGCTGGATAGAGTAGAGGAAAGAGATATCGAGATTGAGCTTGCCCCCAGCCAGGAGGACATCGCCCGAAATGGCAGCACGATAAACAACATCAGGCTGTGGGACTACCGCCCGGTCAAGGATACCTACAACCAGATACAGTCAATAAGGCTGTACTATGACTTCACTGACATTGATGTTGACCGTTATCTGGTTGAGGGCAGCTACCGCCAGGTGCTCCTCGGCGCCCGGGAGCTCTCCCCGGAGAAGCTCTCCTCTGAAGCCCAGACCTGGGTCAACCGGCGCCTTCAGTTCACCCACGGCTATGGGGTGGCCATGAGCCCGACCAACGAGGTCACCGAGCGGGGGCTACCTAAGCTCTGGATCAAGGACGTGCCGCCCATCGGCATTATGGAGATAGAGAGGCCCGAGATCTACTTTGGGGAGAAGACAGGCGATTACGTCATCGTCAACACCAAAGTCGCCGAGTTTGACTACCCCAAGGGGGAGACCAATGTCTACACCAGATACGAAGCGGAGCGTGGCATCAAGCTCAACTCCCCCATCCGCAAGCTGGCCCTGGCCTGGGAACTCGGGGATATCAACCTCCTCATCAGCCGGGAGCTGACCCCGGAGAGTCAGCTGCTTTACCGCCGCAACATTCAGGAGCGGGTGCAGCGCATCGCCCCCTTCCTCAAGCTGGATAGCGACCCATACATCGTCATTGACGATGGCCAGCTCTTCTGGATACAGGATGCCTACACCGTCTCCGACCGGTTCCCTTACTCCCAGCCCACCTCAGAAGGGATCAACTACATCCGCAACAGCGTCAAGGTGGTCATCAACGCCTATGATGGCTCGGTAACCTTCTACCTCATCGACCCGCAGGATGCCATCGCCAGCACCTACGCTAGCATCTTCCCCACCCTGTTCACCCCAATTGAGGAGATGCCACCGTCACTGCGCAGCCACCTGCGCTACCCCCAGGACCTCTTCCAGACCCAGGTGTCCGTCTATCAAGCCTACCACATGCAGGACCCCCGAGTCTTTTACAATAAAGAGGATCTACTCACCACCCCGGTGGAGACCTACGCCGATGCCGAGCGAGACATGGAGCCCTACTACGTGATCATGAGGTTGCCCGGCGAAGAGGAGGAGGAATTTGTCCTCATGCTCCCCCTCACCCCCACCCAGAAGGACAACATGATCACTTGGCTAGCCGCCCGCAGCGATGGCGACAAATACGGCAAACTCATCGCCTACAATTTCCCCAAGGATAAATTGATCTACGGCCCGAGGCAAATTGAGGCCCGGATCAACCAGGACCCCACCATCTCCGAGCAGCTTACCCTGTGGGGGCAGAAGGGCTCCCAGGTTATCCGCGGCAACTTGCTGGTAATCCCCATTGAGCGCTCCATCCTCTATGTGGAGCCTATCTACCTCAAAGCCGAGAGAGGGCAACTGCCCGAGCTGAAGAGAGTGGTGGTGGCCAGCGGCGACCGCATCGCCATGGCGCCCACCCTCGCCGAGAGCCTGAGCATCATCTACGAAGGCATGCCCCCCGAGGAGACTCCCGCCACCGCCACTACACCCACTTCGGAAATCCCCGCTAGAATAGCCGAACTAGCCAAACTGGCCCAGGAGCACTACCACCAGGCACAGGAGCACCTCAAAGCCGGCGATTGGGCCAGCTGGGGGGAGGAGCTGGGCAAGATGGAGAAAGCCCTAAGCGAGCTGGCAGAACTAGCCGCCGGCGGGAAATAAACTAGCTCTCACCCCACCTATTATCTCAGGCACTGCCCAAGCCACACTTGCCAAGCCCAAAAGGAAATGATATTATACTTAATACCTAGAATATCTATGTATTTAGGTAACGAGGCAGCTGGTGGGGAAATTGATAGGCTGGTTGCCAAGCCGGCATCAAACCAGTAGAATGATTATGTAGTTATTCTATATTATGTTAAGCGAGGGTTAAAAAAATGGCACAGAGACGGGAGCTAATCAAAGGCAGTGCTGACTCACTGCTCCTCTGTCTTCTCGGGCAGCAGCCGATGTATGGCTATCAGATCATCAAGGAGCTGGAGAGAAGGAGCCAAGGCTACTTCAAATTCAAGGAGGGGACGCTCTACCCAGCCCTTCACCGTTTGGAAAAGGCGGGCTTGGTCACGGGCAAGTGGCAGATGCTGTCCAACGGGCGGCCCAGGCGGTACTACCATATCACGGCAAAGGGCCGCGCTAAATTAGCCATGGAGAGAAGCGAGTGGCAGGATTTCCTAAGAGCCATGAACCTGATATTCCAGCCAGCCAGCCACTAAGAGGCAAGGACAATGACGACGGCGCTGAGTCACTACCTGGAAAGCATCCGGGCCAATTTGCGGATTGACCCCTCCGAAGAGAGAGAGGTCCTCACCGAACTGGAGACCCATATTGAAGACAGGCTCCAGGAACTGAAAGAGGCCGGGCTCTCTGAAGAGGAAGCCACTGAGACTTGTCTAGGGCTGCTTGGCTCAGCCAAATTGATCGCCCGGCAGATATATGAAGCGCACAGCCAAGGCAGTTGGCGGCAGGCTATACTTGCCTCAATGCCCCATCTTCTCTTCGCCACCCTGTTTGCCCTCAACTGGTGGCACCACATCGGCTGGCTATCTTTCATGCTCACCCTGATCCTGGCGATGACCATCTATGGCTGGCGGCGCGGCAAGCCAACCTGGATCTTCCCCTGGCTAGGTTACTCCCTGCTGCCCGTAGCCGTGGTGGGGCTCCTGCTGCCCTATCTCCCCTGGGGGTGGTCACTGCTGGCCATACCCTTCTACTTCCTGCTGGCCTCATGGTGGTTATTCTGCATCGTGATTCAGACCGCCAAGCGAGACTGGCTGCTCAGTTCGCTGATGCTCCTGCCCACGCCGATCATCGTTGGCTGGTTTCTGACCCTGGCGCCAAATGGCAGGTTTACCCAGGATGCCCTTCAGCGCGTGGCTTATTTCGCCCCCTGGATTGGGCTCAGCTTTCTCATCCTGGCCCTGACCATCGCTGCCTTCATCCGCCTGCGACAGCGCTGGCTCAGGATAGCCCTGCTGGCCATCTCCGGGCTCTCCACGCTGATCATGGTGGCCTATTATGCCGGTGGCAGGCTCAGCCTGCCCACCCTGATTGGTCTGGTTCTGGTGCTGTGGGGGCTGTTTTTGGTTCCCCCACTGCTGGAACGCTGGCTCAGAAGGAGCGGCAAACTCAAGTGCCAGGAGCAGATTGGAGGAGGTCTCTGACGCCAAAAGTAGCTGTGGTCACCGATAGCATCGCTTGCCTTACCAGAGAACAGGTGGAGCGGTATGGCATCGCGGTCATCCCCATCAACTTCTTCGCTGGCGGTAAGCTCTACAAGGACTGGGTTGATATCACCCCGTCCCAGGCCTATGAGCTATTCCTAAAGGACCCTGATTCCTTCAAGACCGCGGCCGCCTCGCCCGAGGATTGCCTCCACGCCTTCCGCCAGGCAAGCCAGCTTGCTCAGAATATCCTTTGTGTTACCGTCTCTGTGAAACTCAGCACCGTCTATAATGTGGCCCAGCGGGCCAGAGAACTGGCCAAGGAGGAGCTTCCCGGGGTGGTGATTGAGGTGCTGGATTCCAGAACCGCCGCCCCGGCCGAGGGCTTCGTGGCCCTGGCTGGGGCACGGGCTGCCGCCGAGGGGAAGGAGCTGATTGAGGTGACCCGCGCCGCCAGTGAGGTAAGAGACAAGGTAAATTGCATCGTCCTCTTGGACACCATCCGCCACGTCTACCGTTCCGGGCGCATCCCCAAGATAGCCTCTCAGGTAGGTTCCATCCTCAACATCAGGCCAATCCTTATTGTCTCGGAGATGGTGCACTTCGCCACCGCGGTGCGCAGCCGCCATCACGGCATCGAGCGCATCCTAGAGATAATGCGAGATAAAGTGGGGCAGAGGCAGGTGCACGTGGCCGTGATGCACGCTTATGCTCAGGAGGAGGGGGAAAGGCTCAAAGAACGGGTGGCCGCTGAGTTCAACTGCGCTGAACTCTGGCTTACCGAGTTCAGCCCGGTGATGGGCTACGCCTGCGGCACAGGAACCGTAGGTATCGCCTTTTACCCTGAGGACTAGGGAATAGTGATGATACTTCCCGGAGGGGAATCAGTAAGGGAGATTAAATGATAGTCAACGCCGCGGCCGTAATCATCGGTTACCTCTTTGGCTCCATTCCCTCAGCCTATATTGCCGGCCGCCTGGTGCGGGGGGTTGACATCCGGGAGATGGGCGGCGGCAACGTGGGGGCGCTGAATACCATGCGAGAGATAGGGCTTCTCCCTGGAGCCGCGGTTCTGGCGGCTGATATCGGCAAGGGCTCAGCCGCGGTGCTCATCGCCCGCTGGCTTGAGCTTCCTCTGGTATGGATATTCGGGGCAGGATTTGCCGCCGTGGTCGGGCACAACTGGCCCCTTTTCCTGGGATTTAAGGGAGGTAAAGGCGCGGCGACGACCATCGGCGTGCTCCTTGCCCTCACCCCCGTTGAAGCTGCCATCAGTCTGGCGATAATGCTGGTCATCATCATCCTCACCAGCAATATCAGGCTGGCCATCGTCGTCGGGCTGATTTTGCTGCCCTTATTTATCTGGCAATCCGGTGGCCCCGGCATACTCATCGCCTATTCCGCAGCCCTCTTCCTCTTTCTCGGCCTCAGGTCACTACCCAGCATTCGGCAGGCGGTGCTAAACCCGCTGGAGAGAAGGAACCTCATCTTTGACCGGGAGCATCATTTCTGGCAGGCTAGGAAGCGCTAATGAGGAAAGTAGCCATCGTCACCGATACCACCGCCTGCATCCCCCGGGAGCAGGTGGAAAGGTATGACATTGAGGTAGTGCCGATACAGCTTATCTTTGAGAACAAGACCTACCGGGACGGGATAGATATCAGCCCCACCGAGTTTTACGCCCTCCTGCGGCGGGCCAAAAAACTGCCCACCACCTCCAGCTCCTCGCCCGGCCCCTACCTTGAAGCCTACCACCAGGCCAGCAGGCTCGCCCAAAACGTCCTCTGCATCACCCTCTCTGCCAAATTCAGCGGGATATTTAACTCCGCCCGGCTGGCTATGGAGATGGCCAAGACCGCCCTCCCCAATGTGGTGATAGAGGTGCTTGACTCTGGTACCGCCGCCGCGGCCCAAGGGCTCGTGGTTCTGGCCGCCGCCAGAGCCGCTGCCTCAGGGCAGGATTTGGCTGAGGTAATGGCCACCGCCAAGAGGGTGATGAGCAAGGTGAATCTATTCGCCACCCTGGACACCCTTCAGTATCTGGTGAGAAGCGGGCGCGTCCCCCAGGCTGCCGCCCTGGTCAACTCGCTGCTCAAAATCAAGCCCATTTTCACCCTTAACCACGCTGAGGCGCGCACCGTTGCCCTGCCCAGAACCATCCCCAGCGCCATCAAGCGCATGCTGAAAATAATGGAGCAGAAGACAGCCAAAGACCAACCTCTGCACGTGGCGGTGATGCACGCCGATGCCCTGGATGAAGCCATCGCCCTCAAGGACCGAATCTCCTCCCAGTTTGATTGCGCCGAACTCTTCGTCACCGAATTCACCCCGGTGATGGGGGTCCACACTGGCCCAGGGCTGCTGGGCGTGGCCTTCTACAGCGGGGACTAGGTTGCGCTGGCAAATCGGAGGGAAAAATCCTATAATCAAGATGTGGCCGAGACGCAGGTTGTTTCTGACGCCAAGCGGTTAGCGGCGAGCCTGGGGGAGCTCCCTGAGCCAGCCGCCAGACCCGCCTTCATCGTCGTCAGCGGGCTCCCCGGCACCGGAAAAACCTATTTCTGCGCCAAACTAGCCGAGAGGCATCCCCTCCTTATCCTGGAGAGCGACGCCCTGCGCAAGACCCTCTTTCCCACGCCGACCTATAGCCCGGCGGAGAGCGCCCGCCTCTTCCAGGCCATCCACCACCTCATTGAAGGGTTACTGAAGAAGGGCGTCTCCCTGGTCCTGGATGCCACCAACCTGTCTGAGCGCTACCGCGAGCGCCTGTATAACATCGCCGACCGGCTGAACGCCAAGCTGATTCTGGTCCGCGTTGAGGCGCCACCTGAGGTCGTCTATCAGCGGCTCAAGGCCAGGGCGGAAGGCGCCGACTCGCAGACCCACTCCGACGCTGACTGGACGGTGTTCCAGAAGATGAAACATTCCGTCCAGAAAATCCGCCGCAACCATTTTGCCGTGGATACCTCGCGGGATATCACCCCGGTCTTAAACAAAATTGTGAGAGAGATAAACAGGTGAAAGGAGAAAAATGCCATGGAAGTCAAAGTTATCACCGGCAATATCACCGAGGTTGAAGCCGATGCCATCATAGTGAACTTTTATGAAGATGGGAAAAGCCCCGAGGGGGATACCGCCGCGGTGGACAAGGCGCTGGACGGGGCTATCTCCCAGCTCATCGCTCAGGGAGAGATCAAGGGCAAGCTCAATGAGGTCACCGTGGTTTACAGCCTGGGTAAACTGCCCGCGGCTCGGGTGGTGGTTACCGGGCTGGGTAAGCAAGCTGAACTTACCACGAGCAAAATTCGGGGCGCCGTCGCCGAAACCTGCCGTTGGCTGCGCAAAAGGGGGGCAGCCAATATCGCCACCATCGCCCAGGGGGCGGGCGTAAACGAGATAAGCCTGGAGAACTCAGCTCAGGCTATCACTGAGGGGGCACTCCTTGGCTTGTATTCATTTCGCCAGCACATCACCAGAGAGGAGGAGAAGCTCGGTGAGATAAAATCGCTCTCCATCGTCGCCACAAGCGAGGCAAAACCCCAGCTTGAAGCCGGCAGCACCAAGGGCAAGATACTGGCCGAGGCGACTAACCTAGCTCGCGATATGGTCAATGAGCCAGCCAACTACATGACCCCGAGCCACATGGCGGAGCGAGCGAGGGAGCTGGCCAAGCGCTACGGGCTGGAGGTCACCATCCTTGAGCGCGAGCAGATGGCCGAGCTCGGCATGGGGGGACTGCTGGGGGTGGCCCAGGGAAGCCGAGAGCCACCCAAATTCATCGTTCTCAGCTATAAGGGAAACGATGCCGCGGAAATCAACATCGCTCTCTTGGGCAAGGGGATAACCTTTGACTCCGGCGGTATTTCCATCAAGCCATCGGAGAAACTGGAGGAGATGAAGGGAGATATGGCCGGCGGGGCGGCGGTC